>WNFK01111034.1_pt6 | contig 351792 bp, 367 predicted proteins | sample 5400281 | NCBI WGS metagenome assembly WNFK01 (sample SAMN13153350, study PRJNA577476) | soil metagenome | isolation source: 20 cm soil on Douglas fir-dominated hillslope | place: USA:California | collected 2013-09-17
CCTGAGCAATAACGGCTTTCGTTAACCATTCTGAACGGCAGGCGATATCGCGGTTCAGCCAAGATGCAGCCCCGTAACGATAGTAACCCCTCAGATCGCGGCGCATTGTGCCGGCGAGTCGTTCTGTTTGTGAGGAGTGGGGCCATGAGGGCTTTGACGAAGATTTTGGCGGGCGGCGCTTTCGTAGCCGCATTGATCAGCGCGGCCCCCGCAGCCGCGCAATATTATCCGGGCTACGGCAACCCGGGCTATGGGTACGGCGGTGGCAACGTCATCGGCCAGGTGCTCAATCAGGTGCTCGGCGGCGGTTACGGTAATTATGGCGGCTACGGTTATGGTGCTGGCATCCAGCAGGCTGCGGTCAACCAATGCGCCGCGGCGGTCCAGCAGCGCCTGAGCGGCGGTTACGGTGGCGGCTACGCCCCGTACGGCGGCTACGGCAACAACGGTTATAATGGCGCCGGCGGCCGGGTCCTCGGGATCAGCCGCGTCGAGCCGCGTTCGGGTGGCGGCGTGACCGTCCGCGGTGTCGCGTCGAGCGGCGCCTATGCCGGCTACGGCTATGGCTACAACGGCCAGGGTCAGGCCGACCTGACGTTCAAGTGCAAGGCCGACTATCGCGGCTTCATCACCAGCGTCAGCCTCGACCGCATCAACCGTTCGTCGAGCTACAATTACTCGCCGTACGATTATTCGCAGTACGGCTACCGCCGCTACTAGGCGCGCGATCCGCTCGCAAATCGATGCGCCGGGGCCTTCGCGGCTCCGGCGCATTTTTTTCGTCTTGACTCGTTCCGGCATTAGAGTCAGTAATTTCTGTTATGACAGAAATAAATGACAACAATCGAGTCGAACCGCTGCCGACCGCGGTTACCCGCTTCGTTCTTCACTGGGGCGACCTCGGCACCCAATGGGGCGTCAACCGTTCGGTCGCACAAATCCATGCCTTGCTCTATCTGTCCGAGCGCCCGCTGACCGCCGAGGACATTGCCGACAAGCTCGGCCTCGCGCGCTCCAACGTTTCCAATTCGATCAAGGAATTGCTCGCCTGGGGCCTGATCCACCGCGTGCCCCTGCTCGGCGAGCGGCGCGACCATTTCGCCGCCGAGACCGATATCTGGGAGATCGTCACCCGGATCGCTAAGGGCCGCAAGGCGCGCGAAGTCGACCCCGCCGAGGCGGCGCTTCGCGTGTGCACCGCCGAGGCCGAGCGCGACCCCGATATCTCCGCTGTCGCCAAGCAACGGCTCAAAGCCATGCTCGACTTCGTCAGCACCATGTCGCGCTGGCACGACGAGATGCTTCAGGTGCCCAAGTCGACGTTGATGGCCTTTATCAAAATGGGGTCGAAAGTGACCCGCTTCCTTGGTCGGTCGAAGACCAAGGCCGCCTAGTTCCGGTGCCTGGGAAGGGGCCAGTGATGAGTGCAATCCTGCTCCAATTGACCAAACGTCCGCCAGAAACTGAGGCGGCCCTGTACGATCTGCGCTTCCGCGCGCTCCTCGGAAGCGAAGCGTGGGACGCCTTGCCGCCGGAGGTGCGGCGCCGCTTTTCGAAGCGGCTGGGGCGCGCCCAGGTCGCGTTCTACCGCGGCCTGGTGGTCGAAATGCGCATGTCGCGGATAGGCTGGATGCTGGCCCAGATTTGCCGATTGTTCGGCGCGCCCCTGCCGCTCAACCGCCATGCCGGCGGAGGAGCGTTGGTCAGCGTCGCCGAGGACAGCCGCGGCGGCGGCCAGTGCTGGACCCGGATCTACGCTCGTCCCGACCGATTTCCGCAAGTGATCCACAGCGCCAAGCGCTTCGCCGGTCCGACCGGTCTTGAGGAATATCTCGGCCGTGGGCTCGGAATGGCGCTGCGCGTCGAGGCGCTGAGCGACGGCATTGCCTTCGTCAGCGACCATTATTTTTTGCAAATCGGACGTCATCGGATTCGTCTGCCTCGGTTCGTCACTCCGGGTGTAACCCGCGTGACGCACCGCCAGGTCGCCGGCGCCGGCTTCCTGTTCGGCCTGGAGCTAACCCACTCTCTCGCCGGCACTCTGGTTCGTCAGAAGATCCTGTTCGACGATGTCGATTGATCGCGAAATCGAGATCCTGATCGTCGGCGCCAGCGGCGTCTTCGGTTCGCGTCTCGCGCGTCTGGCGTCCCGGGAACGCGGCGTGCGGCTAACGCTTGGCGGACGCCGCAGGGCACCGCTCGAGGCGTTGGCCGCCGAGTTCGGTTGCGCCGTGCAGATCATCGACCGCGACGACGTGACCGCAAGCGAGATCGAGCACTTCGACGTGGTAATCGACTGCGCCGGTCCGTTTCAGGATTCGCGTACGAACCTCATCGATCAATGCATCGACGCCGGCGTCGACTATGCCGACCTTGCCGACGGCCGCAGTTTCGTTTGTTCGATCGATCGCTTCGATGATCCCGCGAAACGCGCCGGCGTCGCGGTCATCTCCGGCGTCAGTTCGATCCCCGCTTTGGCTCACGCCGTGCTCGACGCGCTGACCACCGGATGGCGGAGAATCGACACAATTCGCATCGGTATTTTCCCGGGCAACCGGGCACCGCGCGGCCGTTCGGTGGTCGAGGCGATTCTGTCCTATGTCGGAAAGCCGGTGCGAATGTTCCGCGGCGGTGAGTGGCGCGAAATTCCGGGATGGTCGCTCGAGGGGCGCCTTGATTGCGGGCCGGCCGGTAAGCGCTGGGCGAGCATCTGCGACACGCCCGAACAGGACCTGCTCGTCAGTTGCTACCGGCCCACGCAATCCGCTGAGTTCGTCGCCGGGCTTGAGCTTCCATTGCTGCACCTTGGCCTGTGGGCGCTGTCCCTCCCCGTGCGCTGGGGATGGATTGCCTCGCTTCGCCCGGCCGCCGGTCTATTGTTGCGGATTGCCCAGATGCTACGTCCATTCGGCAGCGACCGCGGGGCGATGCTTGTCGAAGCCGAAGGAGTCGGCGCGGCCGGAACATCGGTCTCCGCGAAATGGTCCCTGGATGCGACGACCAATCTTGGCCCCCTGGTGCCGATCGTACCGGCGCTCGCGCTGATCCGGCGTATGCGCGACGGCTGGAAGCCGGAACGCGGGGCCTATCCCTGCTCTGGCATCCTCACGCTCGGCGAGCTGGAAGCGGTGCTGAACGAGCTTCGCATCGCCTATTCCGCCGCACGGGGCGAGGCGCCGCTCCGAGCAGCCGCTTAGGCGTCAGCCGCCAGGCTCTGCGCGAATTCCTCAAGCTGACCGGCGACCGTGCCCCAGCCATCGTGGAAGCCCATTTTCTCGTGAGTCTCACGGCCGGCGGCGTCCTTATGGAGCGCCACGGCCTTATATTGGGTCTTGCCGTCGCCGGCGTCGGCGAAGGTGATAACCGCCGTGAACGGGAAGGACTCGCAGCCCTCGCCGGTTTCGGCCGGCCGGTAGCCGGGGCCCAGCGCGCTGGTCCAAATCAGTTTCTCTTGGCTGACCACCTCGAGCACGCAGCCGGGAACGCCATGCCCGGTGTCGAAACCGTCGGGCCCGACCATGCGAATACGGAAAATGCCGCCGGGCTTTAGGTCGAGCTCGATTTCCGAAATCTCGTAAGGCCTGGGAGCGAACCACCGCTCCAGGCTCGGGGTTGGTATAGGCCTCCCACACCAGCCCGATCGGTGCGTCGAGCGTCCGCTCGAGGACCAGATCCGTATTTGTCATCATGCTTCTCCGTTCGTCTTGAGGGTGGAAAGATAGTCTTCGAAGCGGTCGAGCTGCGCTTCCCATTCGGAGCGCCGTTCGGCGATCCAGGATTCGGCGAACGCCAGGGTTTTTGCATCCAGATGCACCGTCCGGACGCGGCCTTGCTTCTCGCTTCGCACCAGCCCGCTTTGCTCCATGGCTTTCAAATGCTGGAGCACCGCGGGCAGGCTGATGCTCAACGGTCTCGCCAGCTCGGACACCGACGCGGGGCCGCGGCTCAGCCGCGACAGCATCCCCCGCCGCACCGGGTCGGCGAGCACATGGAAGGCCTGATCGAGCGCGAGCGAATCGTTAAGCATGTGCTTAACTATCGAGTCGCCTGATGGGGTGTCAAGACACTTAAGTAACTACTTAAGTAACTACTTAAGTAACAGGATCAGAGAACCGGACGTCCGTCGATATTTCCGGGGGGCGAGTAGCGGCAGATCAGCCAGTCGTAATTCAGATCCGAATGCACCGCGCAGCCGACCCGAGTGGTCGAGCGCCAGACGACCTGCGTGTAGTGAGCGACGTCGAACCATTGGCCGGTCCGGCTGACGTTGGGGAAGGTGCCGGGCACATAATTGCGGTTCTCGCCGACCCAATAGGCGACCATCTGTTCCGGAGTTCGGCCCCCGCGGTTGCTTTGCAGCAAGTTTTCGTGCGGACAGTTCCGGCCAAGGCGGGCTGCGTGAACGGGCCGTCCGAGCTGCGTCAGCGTCGGCCCATAAGCCGCCGCCGAAGCGGCCAGCTCACGGTCCCAAACCAGTGGCTGGACGCCAGCCTCCGCGCGAGCCTGATTGTGTGCGGCAAGCAGCCGCCTCGAGATCTCGTCGGGTGCCGTGAAACGGGGGCCGTAGGCGCGCCCCACATCTGCCGCGGGGCATTCCTGGCTCGTCGGCGTGATTTTCTTGCACGGAGGCTGCGGCTGGCGGTCTCCCGGGCAGTTGCGCCGCGGCTGGGCCAGTGTCTGCTGCCACAGAGCTTCGATCGTCGCCGCATATTGGCGCGCCTGGTCGGCCTGCGCGGTGCTCCGCATTGCGCTCGCGCGTTGTTTGGCGTCGCGCGTTGCAATCTCGAGCTTGGCGCGCTCGGACCGCATGCCGGCGAGGTCGCAGCTCATCGCGCGATCGTAATGCGCCCGGAATGCGGCTGTCGCGTCGGGCCACAGCCGTTCGAAACCGCGCGGTAATCGCGCCGATGGCGAAGGCGGTACGGCCGGAGTCTGCGCGCGGGCCTCTGATGGAATGGCGAGAACCGCAAGCGCCGCCCAACATCCGAACGACGCCAGCCTGTTGCTGCCCGACCCCATGCCGTCATCATAGTCCAGCGCCTGGAATATGGACAGCGGGACGGCGCGACCCGCGAAGGTCACGCCGCCCCGATGAGGAGAAAATTAGCGTAGCGTAATGGTGAGAGCCGCCGCCGCCGTTGCCGCGGTCACGGCGCCATGGTCGGCCGTCAGGCGGTCGATTTGCCGCCGCCCGCTCGAAACCGCCGTGCGGTAGCATTTGGCCCGGGCCAATCGCGTTCCGACCGGCTCAACGTCGTGCGTTAGGCACAAATCGGACGCGGCCCCTTCAATGCGCCGTTCGAGCCGCGCGACGCCGTCGGGGGAATCGAGGTTGAGATCGGCGACCGAGACCGCGGCATGCGGTTCCGGGTTGTCGGACACGATGATGCTCTCGGCCGCCGCTGGAACGGAGATGCTGAGCGCGATGGCGGAGGCGATGAAGAGAAGCTTGGTCTGCACGTAGAATTCCTTTGATGTTTGATCATGAGGCGCGCGCCGGCATGGCGCGGCGCGTCAGTGGTGAAGGGCCCGTGCCAGGCGCAGCCGGCAGAGTTGCGACTGCCGTTGGGAAGGTCGCTGCGCCTGGGGAGGGCCGCGAGCGGGAAAGGGGATCTCGCTCGCGGGGTTTCAGGCGGCGCGGGAATTGCCGCCCATGGAATGGATCATTTCGGCCGACAGTCGCTGGCCGCCGACGGCCCATTGGCCCTGATCGACTTCAGCGAGTTTCACCCAGATGACCTGACGCAGCGGTTCGCCGGCGACATTGACCATCGCCTCGGTGACCTGTTCAATGAACTCGTGCTTTTGGGCGGATGTCCAGGCATCCCTGAGAACATCGATCGTTACCAACGGCATGTTTCATTCCTTTGCTTGCGTGAGCAGAAGTGCTCGGCTGCAAAGGGCCAATGCGGCTGACGGCCCGGCATCACTAGTTCATGGATTGAAGCACCCCACTACAGATTTTGCAGTTAGGCCAACCGGATCCGGGTCCATCGCGGGTCATAACTTTACTCGTCGGCCGATGCTCCCTATCGGCCCGCCATGACGGTCCAGCCTACCGAATCCATCCTCATCGTCGACTTTGGCAGCCAGGTGACGCAGCTGATCGCGCGCCGCGTGCGCGAGGCCGGCGTTTATTGCGAGATCGCCCCGTTCAATTCCGCCGCGGAGGCGTTCGAGCGCCTTCGGCCGAAAGGCGTGATCTTCTCTGGCGGGCCGGCTTCGGTCACCGCGCGCGGCAGCCCGGCCGCGCCGCAGGTCCTGTTCGACAGCGGCCTTCCGCTGCTCGCCATTTGCTACGGGCAGCAGACGCTTCACCAGCAACTCGGCGGCAAGGTCGTCACGTCCGACCAGAAGGAATTCGGCCGCGCCTTCATCGACATCGTCGCTCCATCGAGCTTGTTCGACGGTCTCTGGGCGGTTGGTGACAAGCACCAGGTGTGGATGAGCCACGGCGACCGCGTCGAAACGCTAGCACCCGGGTTCGAAGTCGTTGCCCGCTCCGAAGGCGCGCCTTACGCCATCGCCACTGACGAGCAGGCAAGGCGCTACAGCCTGATGTTCCATCCCGAAGTCGTGCACACGCCCGACGGCGGCAAGCTGCTCGCCAACTTCGTTCGGCACGTGTGCGGCTGCGCCGGGGACTGGACGATGGCTGGTTTCCGCGACGCGAAGATCGCCGACATCCGCGCCCAGGTCGGTAAGGGCCGGGTGATCTGCGGCCTGTCGGGCGGCGTCGACAGCGCGGTCGCGGCGGTGCTGATCCACGAAGCGATCGGCGACCAGCTGACCTGCGTGTTCGTCGACCACGGGCTGATGCGCCAAAGCGAAGCCGAACAGGTCGTCGCGCTATTCCGCAATTCGTACAACATCCCCCTCGTCCACGTGGACGCCAGCCAGGATTTCCTCGGTGGGCTGGCCGGAGTCGCCGACCCCGAAGCCAAGCGCAAATTCATTGGCTCGGAGTTCATTAACGTATTCGAAGCCGAGGCGAACAAGATCGGCGGCGCCGACTTCCTCGCGCAAGGCACGCTCTATCCCGACGTGATTGAAAGCGTCAGCTTCACCGGCGGCCCGTCAGTGACGATCAAGAGCCACCATAATGTCGGTGGTCTGCCCGAGCGGATGAACATGCAATTGGTCGAGCCGTTGCGCGAATTGTTCAAGGACGAGGTGCGGGTGCTCGGGCGCGAGCTCGGCCTGCCCGAGGCGTTCGTCGCCCGCCATCCATTCCCCGGCCCCGGCCTGGCGATCCGCATCCCCGGCGAAGTGACGCAAGAGAAGTGCGATATCCTGAGGAAGGCGGACGCCGTCTACCTCGAGGAGATCCGCAACGCTGGTTTGTATGATGCCATCTGGCAGGCGTTCGCGGTGCTGTTGCCGGTCCGCACGGTCGGGGTCATGGGCGATTTTCGCACTTACGATTTTGTCTGCGGCCTGCGCGCGGTGACCAGCGTCGACGGCATGACCGCCGACATCTACCCATTCGACGCCGAGTTCCTCAGCCGCGTCGCAACCCGCATCGTCAACGAAGTCGCCGGCATCAACCGCGTGGTTTACGACTACACCTCGAAACCGCCCGGCACGATCGAGTGGGAGTAAAGCGGTTAACCGCTAACTTCGCGTTTACCGTCGGATTGACTCATGCGCACCGCCTGCGCTGGAAGATCGAGAAACCATCGGGCTCGGGATTTGGCGGTGCAAAAAACCAGGAACATCATCGTTGCGGCAATCGGCGCGGCGCTCCTCGCGAGCTGCCAGACCGCGCCCAGGGCCGTCTACGCGCCGCCGCCACCCGCCGCTCCGCCTCCGGCCGAACTGCCGTACAAATGGACCCAAGGCAACGCCCCGCAGGCGCACAAGGACGCGGTCGCTCTGTTCGGGCCGCTGTTCCTCCGCCCCGGCCAGTTCCTGTGGGCCGCCGACATTCCCAAGGATGGCGACACCAAGGTCGTGATCGATACGCTGACCCAATTGTTCTACGTCTATCGCGCCGACCGTCTGATCGGCGTGGCGACCATCTCGAGCGGCAAGAAGGGCCGCGAAACGCCGCTCGGTTTCTGGGCGGTGATGAACAAGCAGGTGAAGGGATACAGCCGCAAATATGACAATGCGCCAATGCCGTTCATGCAGATGTACGATTCCAAGGGCATTGCCTTTCACGCCGGACCGAACCCCGGTTATCCGGCGAGCCACGGCTGCGTCCGGCTGCCGCTCAAATTCGCCGAGCGGCTCTACGGCCTGACCCAGATGGGCACGAAGGTCGTAATCGAAGGCTGATTATTCGAGCGGCTTTACGTGCACGCTCTTGATGTTGACGAACTCGCGGATTCCGAACGCCGAACATTCGCGGCCATAGCCCGAATGCTTGACCCCGCCGAACGGCATGCGCGAGTCGGAGCGGACGTTCTCGTTGACGAAGCTCAATCCCGCCTCGAGCTCCTCGGCGGCGATCCGCCGGCCGCGGTCGAGGTTGCCAGTCAGTACGCCTGAGCCCAGCCCGAACTCGCTCGCATTGGCGATGCGGATGGCGTCCGCTTCATCGTCCGCGGCGATGATCGCGGCGACCGGACCAAACACTTCCTCGTCATGCGCCGGCTGGCCGGGAAGCACGTTGGTCAGGACCGTCGCCGGATACCAGGCGCCCGGCCGGTCCGGGACCTTGCCGCCAAGCAACAGCCGGGCGCCCTTGCGGATGCTCTCGCTCACCTGGCCGTGGATGTCGTCGCGCGCCTTCGCGCTCTGCATTGGGCCAAGCCTGGTACCCTCTTTCGCTGGGTCATCCATCTCGTAGCCGCGCATCGCGTTAGTCAGCGCGTTCTCAAACTGTTCGAGGATCGAGCGAACGACGATGAACCTTTTGCCGGCGATGCAGCTCTGGCCGCCGTTGACCATGCGCGCGGTCGCCGCGACCTTCGCCGCGGCATCGATTTCGGCATCCTCGAGCACGACGTAGGCATCCGACCCGCCCAGCTCGAGCACGCATTTCTTGAGTACCGATCCCGCGGCGGTGGCGACGCTCCGGCCCGCGCCGACGCTTCCGGTCAGGGTCACGGCCGCGACATTGTCGTCCTTGATCAGCGCTTCGACCTCGCTGCTCGGCAGCAGCAAGGTACGGAACAGGTCGCGCGGGACCCCGGCCTGGTGAAGCACCTCCTCGATTGCCAGCGCACATCCGGGCACGTTGCTGGCGTGCTTCAACAGCCCGCCATTGCCCGCCATCAGCGCCGGGGCGGCGAAGCGAAAGACCTGCCAGAACGGGAAATTCCACGGCATCACCGCGAGCACGACGCCGATCGGATTGAAGGTCACGAACGCTTCGGGCCCGCCGATGTCGACCGGCTCGCGCGCCAGATATTGCTCGGCGTGATCGGCGAACCAGTCGCACTGGAACGCGCATTTCTCGACCTCGGCGCGACCTTCGTCGAGGGTTTTGCCCATTTCCTCGGTCATCAGCCGGGCGAACTCGTCCTTGCGCTGACGAAGAATCGCGCCGGCCTTGCGGATGATCGAGGAGCGCTCGGCGAACGGCGTCCGGCGCCATGTCAGGAATGCTCGCCGCGCCGCCGCCGCCGCGTCATGCGCCTGGTCGATCGTGTGCCGATCATAGCTGCCGCCGGCCTCGCCCGTGGCGGGATTGACCGTTTGAATTTCGGCCCGGGTTTGCGCCTGTTCGAGTTCCAGCTGATCGGCCATGGCATCTCTCCTTCAGACAGCGCGCTTCGTGCGCGTGAGTTGCCGATTAGGCCGGCAGGGCCGACCGGCTGGCCTCGAACAGGAACCAGGTGCGCCGCTCGGCCTCGTCAATCCAGACTTCGAGCAGGCTCGCCGTCGCGACGTCCGCCTGGTCGTCGCACAGGGCGTGGGTGCGCCGCATCTCGTTGACCAATAGCTTGTTGTCCTCGCGAAGTTCGGCCAGCATGTCGAGCGCGGTCACGAACTCGGCATCGTTATCGAGCAAGCGCTTCTGCGCTGCGATCTCACCGACCGAATGGATCGTCCGACCACCAATCTTGCGAACGCGCTCGGCGATTGGGTCGGTGGTCGCAAACGTGCCAGTGGAAGTTCTTCGTTTTGACGTAGAGCGCGAACATGTCGGCGAGGAGCACATTGAGCGCGGCCGAGATGTCGCGAACGGCGTCGCTGGAAAGATCGGTCGGCGTGGCCAGCGCCTCCTTCGTGCGCATGATCAGAAGGTCTTCGGTGGTCATGGAAAGTCTCCTTTCATGGGTTCGATGCGCCACGCACAGTCATTCGACGGTTGCAGGCGTACGGTCGATCGGCTCGCCCGACTCGCGCAACGCCAACCGTCCCACCGCGGACCAATCCTGATTTTCGCCGCCGCTTGCGAGAAGCTCCACGAAGCGATCGTGAAGCACGCTGGCGAATGGCATCGGTACGCGCAGCTCCTCGGCCGCGGTGAGCGCCAGTCGGATGTCCTTGAACCCGAGCGGCGCGGCAAAGCCGACCGGCGGCATGTCGTCCGCGGCGACCAGATCTCCATAGACCTTATAGGCGGGCGATCCGAACATGGTCGAATTCAGGAAGTCTACATAATGCTTCTTGTCGATTCCCGCACGAGCGATCAGCGCGACCGCTTCACCGAGCGATTCGAACACCGTCGCGAAGAGGAAATTGGCGCTGAGCTTGACGAGATTGGCGTCGCTCGCCCGTTCGCCAAAGGAAACGGTCCGTTGTCCGATCGAATCCAGTAGCGGCGAGACCTCGGCGACCGCATCCGGGGCACCGGCGGCAACGACAAACAACTGGCCCTCGGCTGCGCGATCGGGACGTCCCAAGACTGTGGCGGCGACGTAGCGCTGGCCGGCCTTCCGGTGCGCGGCTTCGAGCCGGCGCGACAGGTCGACGCTGATCGTGCTCGACGAAATGTGAATCGCGCCCCTGGCGAGACTGTCGACGATTCCGCCTTGTCCGAGCGTGACGCTTTCGGCGGCCTCATCGTTGGCGAGCATGGTCACGACCGCCTGCCCCCCACATGCATCGGCAATGCTGGCGGCGACCTTCGCGCCGAGCGCCGCAAGCGGCTCCGCCTTGGCGCGCGTGCGGTTGTAGACGGTCACCTCGTGGCCAGCGCGTATTAGGCTTGCGGCCATGCCGCTGCCCATGTGGCCCAGACCGATGAATCCTATTTGCATGCGAAGCTCCCGATTAGACAGATTGGATCATGCGTTCGTCCGAGGGTAACGCAGTCGGCTGGTTCCTAGTTGGGAAGCGCAACCTTCGCTTTAAAATGAGTTGTTTGGATTGCGTTGATCGCACCAATCGATCAGTCACCTTCATCGCCACAAGTTCGTTCGGGCCAGATCAAGCACCTGATCGCTCCGGCCATTGAGCACGGCCTTGACCATGAACAAGGTGAAACCCTTGGCCATTTCCGCGGTCACTTTCGGGGGCATGACCAGCTCTTGCCGGTTCACGACGGCATCGATCAGCACCGGCCCATTGTGCGCCAGCGCGTCGCGGACGCCGCCCTCAACCTCGCCCGGATCTTCGATCCGGATCCCGTGAATGCCCATCGCTTCGGCCATTGCCGCGAAATTGGGGTTCTCGAGATCGACCGCAAAATCGAGGAAACCGGTCGATTTCTGCTCGAGTTCGACGAACCCCAGGGACCGATTGTTGAAGACGATCACTTTGATCGGGAGTTTCAACTGGGTGAGGCTGATCAAGTCGCCCATCAGCATCGCGAAGCCGCCGTCGCCCGACAGCGAAACAACCTGTCGACCGGGGTTAGCGGCCTGCGCGCCGATCGCTTGCGCCATGGCATTCGCCATCGATCCGTGGACGAACGAGCCGAGCAGGCGCCTGCGACCGTTCATCTTGAGATAGCGTGCGGCCCACACGGTCGGCAGCCCTACATCGCAAGTGAAGATGGCATCATCCGCGGCCAGATCGCTCACCACCCGCGCCACATGTTGGGGATGGACCGGGAGGTCGCCGGCAACGCCGCGCGCGAGGTCGTCGAGCGACTTTCGCGCCTTCCGATAGTGGCCAAGCGCACGCTCGAGGTGAGACGGGTCACGGCTCTCGTCGAGAAGCGGGGCCAGTGCATCGATCGTCGCAGCTACATCGCCGACCAGGCCAAGCTCGATCGGGATCTTTCGCCCCAGGTTCTCGGGCCGAATATCGACTTGGGCGATACGCGCTGCCTGAGGGTAGAACTGGCGGTACGGAAAATTACTGCCGAGGATCAGCAGCGCGTCGCAATCGGCCATCGCGAAATAACCGGATGAGAATCCAATCAGCCCGGTCATTCCGACGTCGAACGGATTATCCCATTCCACATGCTCCTTGCCGCGCAGGGCGTGCACGATCGGCGATTGCAGCCTTGCCGCGAGCGCGACCAACTGGTCGTGGGCCCCCGCGCAACCCGCGCCGCACAGCAAAGTCACTCGCTTTGAGCCGTTCAGCAGCGCGGCGAGCGCGCGAATGTCCGGCTCTTGCGGCAGGACCCGTGGCGTTCGGCTGACCAGCTCGATTGCCGTTGGTCTCGGCTCGTCGACCGCCGGCTGCAGGGCCACGTCGCCGGGCAGGACGACGACCGACACGCCGGCCTTGCCGACCGCTTCGCGGATCGCAATTTCGAGCACGCGCGGCATTTGCGTCGGATGCGAGACCAGCTCGCAATAATGGCTGCACTCCTGGAACAGCGACTGCGGGTGGGTCTCCTGGAAATAACCCGATCCGATTTCCACCGAAGGAATCTGCGCGGCGATGGCCAGTACCGGGACGCGTGAGCGGTGACAGTCGAAGAGCCCGTTAATCAGGTGCAGATTGCCGGGGCCGCAGCTACCAGCGCAGACCGCCAGGCTGCCGCTCAGATGGGCTTCGGCACCGGCCGCAAACGCAGCCACCTCCTCATGGCGAACGTGAATCCATTCGATCGTCTGGTCGCGACGGACGGCGTCCGTAATTGCGTTCAGACTGTCGCCAGCGATTCCGTAGATCCGCCGGACGCCCGCCGCGACGAGTGTGGCAACCAGCTGTTCGGCGACGGATTGAGCCATGGCGACTAAGCGCCCGACTCGCCCTTTCGATCCGTTGCGGAAAGGGCCGGTTCGACGCCGTGCGCGCGGATCGGGAGTTGCAACACCGCCATTAGCCCCGGGCCATTGTCTTTCAGCACGAGTTTGCCGTCGTGGAGGTGGGCGATCGCGGTGGCCAGCGCGAGGCCGAGCCCGGCGCCTTCCTCCGACCGGCTCGAATCGAGCCGGCCAAAGCGACGCAGCGCTTCCTCCCGGCGCTCGGCGGGAATCCCCGGGCCATGGTCGGCGACGGCAATTTCCAGCTCTGATCCGTGGCGGCCGACGCGGACTAGGATATCGCCACCCTTGGCGCCGTAGCGAACCGCATTCTCGATCAGATTGCTGATGGCTTGGGCGATCAACTGCCGGTGACCGAACAGCTCGACCGGCGCGCCCGGACGATCGAACCGCAGGACGGTCCCGGCCTCCTCGACGACAGGCTCGTACATTTCGCTGAGCTCGGCGCCGAGCTCGCCGACATCGAACCAGGCAAACTGGCTGCGGCTGGTGAGGGCTTCGGACCGGCTGATTTCGAGCACGGTGGTGAGGATGCGCATCAGAGAGTCGGCTTGGCGGACGACGCTGGTGAGTTGCTGGTCGCGCTCAGCCGAATCGCCGGTTTCGGCCGCGGCATGCGCCGCCGATTGCAAGCGGCTCACCGGCGAGCGCAGGTCGTGCGCGATCGAATCCGTGACCATCCGCAATTCTTCCATCAGCGCACTGATGCGATCGAGCATTTCGTTGATTTGCCGGCTTAGCCGGTCGAACGCGTCGCCGCCGCCCGATAGCGGAATGCGGCGGCTTAGATCGCTGGCCGAAATCCGGTCGGTCACCGCGACGATGCTGCCGACCCGGCGGCCGACATAATGGGCGACGATGACGCCACCGGCGAGCCCTAGCAGGACGGCGCCGAGCAACGCGATCAGCAGCGACCGCTCGAGCGTATCGCGCAGCGCCAGGCCGTAGCCGACCGTCCGCCCGCTGATCAGCCATTCGCCGCGCGGCAACCGCATCGCCACGATTGCCGCCTCGCGCGGGGCGGTTTGCTGCTGAAAGCGGATCAGCGCCGATTGATAGCCGGTGCGGATCGGGCCTCGGGTTCGCGGCATCGCGGCCAGATTGCCGGTGACTTCGCGGCCGGCCGAATCGAAAATCCCGACAGCGGTTTGTGGGTCGCCGTAGGCCAAAGTGTCCTCGACCCCGTCGCCCAGCGCGCGCATCCCGCCGGTGCGATAGATATCCGCGAGCACCGCGCCTTGCTCGACGACCTGGCGGCGCTGGACCGATACGGCTTCGTCGTGCGTCCGCCATTGAATGAAGCCGAGCACGACGAGGTTCGAGATGAGCGCGAGCAGGCCCGCGAGCAGCGCGATCCTTATGGTTGTCGGCAAGGTCCTATGCGGCCAGCATGTAGCCGGCGCCGCGGACGGTATGCAGCAAGGGCTTGTCGAAACCGTCCTCGAGCTTGCGCCGGAGCCGGCTGACGTGGACGTCGATGACGTTGGTGCCGGGGTCGAAGTGATAATCCCACACCTGCTCAAGCAGCATGGTCCGGGTCACGACCCGGCCTTCGTTGCGGGCGAAATATTCGAGCAGGAGATATTCGCGCGGCTTGAGTTCCAATTTCTTGCCCGAGCGCCGGACGATCCGCGACAGCGGGTCGATTTCGAGGTCGCCGACCGCGATCCGATGGTCGGCCGGATCGAGGCGCGCTTCGCGCCGCCGGAGCAAGGCGTTCACCCGCGCCAGCAACTCCGCGAATGAGAAAGGTTTGACGAGATAATCGTCCGAGCCCGATTCGAGCCCCTCGATGCGATCGCCGACCGAGGCCAGCGCCGACAGCACCAGCACCGGCGTTTCAACTTTCGCGGCACGCAGCGCCTTGAGCACTGAAATGCCGTCGAGCACCGGCAGCATCCGGTCGAGAATGATGAGGTCGAAGGTGCCGGCGGTCGCCTGGAACAGGCCGTCCTGGCCGTTGGTCGCGCGCTCGACGCTATGCCCTTCCTGGCCGAGGCCTTTGGCGAGGTACGCGGCCGTCTCGCGGTCGTCCTCAATCAACAGGATCTTGCGGCCCATAGGGTCTCCGGATGGGGCTATTACGGCGAAAGGCCGGTTTGCGGCAATGGCGGAACCGCGCGACGCGGGGGCTGGGAGTCTTTGGGGGGACACCCCGCGCCGCGCGGTAACTGTGGAACGTTAGTTAGCCCGACGTCTTGGCGGCGGTGGTCTTCGACGCCTTTTTTGAGGCCTTGTGGGTCTTCGCCTTGTGGGCCTTGGCTTTCGCGGCCCTCTGCTCCTTGGCCTCGGTTGCCACCGTCTCACCCTCGGCCTTCGCAGCCTTGGCTGTCGCGGTCTTGCTAGTAGGGGCTTTCGTCGCCGTTTTGGTGGTGGCGGCGAGTGCCGGCGTGGCGATCAGGCCGAGAACGGCGAATGAGGCGATTAGACGTTTCATGTTTCGATGCTCCCTTGTGAGCGGGATTGGGGCCCCGCAGGTTGGAACGCCTAGACGCGCGGGCCTCACACGCCGCTTTCGCCGGGATTAAGAGAAGTTCATCGCGGCGGCTCTGGCTCCGCTCCGTGGCTTTTCGCGGCGGCCGGGTGCGGCTAGGGCTGTTGCGCTCATGATCGCTCAAAAGACCCGCTACGCGCTTCGCTCGCTCCTGTTTCTGGCCGAGGAGCAGGGCGGCGCGCCGGTCCAGCTGGCGCGGATCGCCGAAACCCAGCGCGTCCCGCCCAAATATCTCGAGTTGATCATGCTCGACCTCAAGAAGGCCGGACTGGTCAAAAGCGCCCGCGGCCCGAAGGGCGGATACAAGCTGTCGCGCGAGGCGGAGCAGATCTCATTCGGCGAGATCGTCCGCACGATGGAAGGACCGATCGCGCTCGTGTCCTGCGCCAGCTCCAATTTCTATGCGCCGTGCGGCGACTGTCAGGACGAAGCGACCTGTGCCATCCGCCGCGCCTTCGCCGTCCTGCGCGACCAGAGCACCGAAGTGCTCGATTCGATTTCGCTCGCGCAGGGCGCGGAATGGGAACAGCGGCTCGGCGGAGTCTGAGCCAACACCGGGGAGCTATTGATGGACGACCGCTATGCCAAACAGCCGATCGCCCGCTGGTACAATGCGGCGGCGATTGCGTCGCTGATGTTCATGCTGGTCGGCTGCGCCGGCTATTTGCTCGAAGTCATCACCGATCCGGCGACCCTGCCGCTCGACCAGCGCGTCGCGCATGACGCTCAGCCACTGTGGCTGATCTCGGCGAACGCGGTCGCGGTTTGGGTCGGTGCGTTGGGGGCGTTGCTGCTGATCCTCCGCCGCCGGCTGGCCGAAACGTTGATGCTCGTATCGATGATCGCGGTGGCGATTTGGCTCGGCGGACTATTGCTCGTTCCGCATCTGCGCGACCTGCTCGGCACCGACGACATCGCAGTCGCGGTGGTCGTCACCGTGATCACCTGGACGATCTACTGGTTCGCGCGCCATTCGCGCCAGCGCGGCTGGCTGCGCTAGAATCGGCGGGGCGCCGGAGCGCGCCCCGCGCAAATCCTCTTAATGCGGTTTTTTCTTCGACTTCTTGGCCGACTTCTCGGCCGCTTCCGTCGCGGCTTGCGGGGACAACGGATCGCTTGACGATTTCGCCGACGCCGTGGACGGCGTTGCCGGGTCGGCGGGGGTGGCCGGCGTCGCCGCGGTTCCGGCCGATGGATCGGCCGGGGTCGCAGGCGTGGCCCCGGTTGCCGGAATGGCCGGTGTCGGTGCCGGCGCGGACGCTGGCGGGGCGGCGGCGACGCTTGACGCCGCGGCCAGCGCGAGCCCGCCGAAAAGCAGAGCTGAGGTCTTCATTCGATTTCCTCCTTCGATCTGGATGCAGGGAATGACGGGCTCCTAGGGACGCAGGGTCATTGACTCGCGCGATATTCGGTTAGCCGTGCTTGTCCTGGGTTTTGCCGCAGGGCCGCAGTCCCGCTAGAGAGCGGCCCATGTCGACTTTCACCATGGATACCTCGACCAGCCGCGCGACTCCGTCGCCGGTTCCCGGCAAGCGCATGACGGCGCCGTCGATCCGCGCGCGCAAAGCCGACGGCAAGACCGAACAGCCGATCGTCATGCTGACCGCCTACACGATGCGCATGGCGCAGCTGCTCGATCCGCACTGCGAAATGCTGCTGGTCGGCGACAGTCTGGGCCAGGTAATCTACGGCCTGCCGTCGACGATACCCGTGACGATGGACATGATGTGCGCGCACGGCGCCGCGGTGGTGCGCGGCAGCTGGCACGCTTTGGTCGCGGTCGACATGCCGTTCGGCAGTTACGAGGGCTCGCCCAGGCAAGCGTTCGATTCCGCTGCCTACATCATGAAGGAAACCGGCTGCGCGGCGGTGAAGCTTGAAGGCGGCGAGGCGATGGCCCCGACGATCCGCTTCCTCGTCGAGCGCGGGATTCCGGTGATCGGCCACGTCGGCCTCACCCCCCAGGCGGTCAATGTCCTTGGCGGCTATGGCGCGCGGGGCAAAAGCGCCGACGAGGCGAAGAAGATCCTCGCCGACGCCAAGGCGGTCGCCGACGCCGGCGCCTTCTGCATCGTGGTCGAAGGCGTGATGGAGGGGATCGCGACCAAGCTCGCGCGCACCGTCGCCCCGCCCGTCATCGGCATCGGCGCATCGGCCGAGTGCGATGGCCAGGTGCTGGTGACCGATGACATGCTCGGCATGTTCGAACGCACGCCACGGTTCGTGAAGCGCTACGACGATCTCGCCGCGCGCATCGGCGAGGCCGCGGCCACCTACGCCGCCGAAGTCCGCGACCGCCGCTTCCCAACCGCCGACCAAACCTACCGGCCGAAGGCGTAAACACGAGCGGCCGCGTTGGACCGTGTCAGCCGATTGCGGCGGTTCACCTTCGTTAGGTGGCAGAACCCACTAACCGGGCGTATCCCACCCGCCGCGCGTGAGTCGCCAGTTCCCTCTGTCCAAGGGGTCCATCATGATGAAGCGTTCTCGCATCCTTGCAATCGCCGTCGGGGCGGCCGCGATTGCCGTTTCGACAACCGCATTCGCCGGCGAAGTCAAAGGCCCGCCGGGATCTGATCAAAATACGCCCGGCACAATCAGCAACGGCCTGTCTTTTTGCTCTTATTCCGGTTTGAACGATACGCCCGAGGGAATTCCGGGCATCGATCCGGGCGGACAGGTCCAGTCCTACGGGTATTTCATGGCAAAGAACCCCGGGCTGTTTGATCCGAGCAATCCGGACGACCGGGCTGGTTTCAATTTTCCGGGCGTTGGCTGCAACCCGCAGCAGGGCGGCCCGGCACGCTGACCTAGGGTCGGCGCGAACAGGGTCGGTACGGGTACGATCAGCTGACGAAACGAGCGGTCGCCAGTGCGGGTGTTATCGCGCCTCGAAACCGTAACTTGCGAAATGCTCGACCCGGCGCGGCGCGATGATCAGGCCGTCCACGCCGGGCGTGTCGAGCACAAACCGCAAAGCCGCGCCCGCCATGGTCTCGCTCCGCGCGTCGGCCGATTGCCTAAGGCGCTCGATCGCGGCGATGGACTCCTCGGTCACATAGCCGGCGCAGGCCTCCGGCGCCTGGCCCAGGCGGCTGCCGGGCGGGGGCTCCTCGCCGGGCCGATATTTGCCGGTGAGCAACCCGCCGGCGAGCGGACTGAAAGCCGTGTAGCGAAGGCCATGCTCGGCGCAGTAAGGGATCAGCGCCCGCGCGTCCGCCGTGGCGAGCAAATTATACTCGTTCTGAACATGGTCGAAGCGCGCGGCGAGGGCGGCGGGAGCCAGACTCCGGACCGCCTCCACGTCGGATAGCGACGCATTCGAGACGCCAAAGCGGTCGATTTTGCCGGCTTCGACCGCCCGGGCCATGGCGTCGAGCGTTTCTTCCAGGGGCGCCACGCGATCGAATTCGTGAATGTAATAGAGGTCGATCCGCTCGACCCCCAACCGGCGCAGCGATTGATCGAGGTGAAAAGCGATCTGCGTCCGTCTAAGCGGCGTCTCCCCGGGCGGGCAGCCATGCGGATTGCCGACCTTGGTCGCGATCTGCGCGGTTTTGCGGAGAGACGCGCCCTGGGCCCGAAGCCACCTGCCGAGCATCAGTTCGCTTGCTCCGCCGCCATAGGTGTTGGCGGTGTCGAACCGTCGCAAGCCGACCCGCCGGGCATGGTCGAGCAACTGCAGCGCCTGCTCTTCACTGTCGCCGGCACCGCGCAGGTCCGGCGACGAGCCAATCCCGCCGAAATTCCCGCAGCCGAACACAATCCGGTCGACGTCGCCCTCCGTCAGCATCCTCTAAGCGTCCCGCAGTTCGAAAGCCTGTGGCCGTACTAGAGAATCGTCGTTGCGCTGGACACCCGCTAGCGACGGCGAGCAAACGCAAACGTCCGCTTTCGACCCATTGCGGACATTAGCGCGGGCGCTATCGTGACCGAATGTCGATGTTCTGGATCACCCTTGCGGCGCAGCTCAGTTTGCCTGTTCCACTCGGCCTGCCCTTCCCGGATGTTCGCTCCGTTTTTTCGTCAGACGACATGCCCGCTTACGTCCAGATTGCGGGGATCAATCGGTTCGTCGCCAGCCGAACCACGGTTCGCCCCGACGGTACGGTCCAAGACTGCACAGTGGAACGAGACAGCGGCGATGCCAAACTCGATGCCTACACCTGCGCAATCATTGTGCGGCGAGCCAAGTTCCAGCCTGCGAAGTGGATCGACGGGTCAACAGCCTACGGAGTGATTCGTGTGCCGGTTATATGGGCCATCGGGGGGCCACCTTCGAAAAGGGAAGCTCAAGAGGCCTATCCGCCCGACATGGAGTTGTCGGTCACGCGACTTCCGGCCGATGCTGATCGGCGGACAACCCTAGCTCTGGTGATTGGCGTTGATGAGAACGGTCGAGTTGTCGGGTGCAATGAGCGCCCCAAGGTCTCACAGAGGGATCATACGAAGACTTTTCCCGAGCTAGTGCCAATCGCTTGCCAGCAAATGATGAACGAATTCGCGGCCATTCCGGCGAAGGACGCGTCCGGAAAGCCGATGCGCTCAGTGCAGACAGCGTCTGTTGTTTTCAGCATCGGCACGTAGCGCCTTCTCAGCATATTGCCTTCTCAGCATATTCTAGTGTCCGGTTTCCACCCATTGCAGACATTGCGACCGGCGCTAGGCTTAGCCGGATGAGTCAGCATACTGCCTCGGAAGTGTTCGCCCCGCTCGTGGGGGCAGCAGTATTCGCCGGTATGGTGGGCTACGGACTTCTCACCGGAAATATGCCAGCGAGCAGATTTGGCGGGGAAGCAGGCAGGGCGCAAATGCCAATCGCGTTCTGGGCTTTGGGCGCGCTTTATGCGGTCTGCTCCGTCGGCTGCCTCGTATGGTTTGTGGTTGTGCTGCTAGATTGAGCCATCATAGGGCGCGCTCAAACGTCCGCTTTCCGGACGTTAGGAAAGCACGCGGTTCACGCACAACACGAGCACCCAAAGCAAGGCACAGAGGAACGCCGGCCCTAGGCTGAGTTGCTGCTCCGCGCGACGGACAAACCAGACTAGATCCGCGACGACAAATGCTATGAGGACCGGGAGGGCCGAAGACGCCCACACGATGGCAGCCCCGGCACGAGCAACTTCTTCGCCTCGAAGTTCCGGCTCAATCCACGTTAGAGATGCGAGCGATGTGTAAATTGTGGCCCCGAAGAGGTTTGCGACGATCCACCATTTGTCTCGGCTAACGTGAATTGAGAAGCGTTTCCACATGCGCCACATCATGGCGCTGCTAACGTCTGCTTTCCACCCGCTCCGGCCACAATCGACCCTTTGCGGACATTAGCATGCGCGGTAGACTAGGAGAGTGAAGCGAGCGGCTCCCCTGTTATGTCTTCTTCTTCTGTCGTGCAGCAACACGTTCGTCCCTCAATCCGCACAGATTAGGGCTTTGGAGGAACGGTTACGGACGAACCGTTGCATAGGCGATTTAGGGCGCTGGGCGCGAACGTATTGGATCGATCCCCAACACACGCGGAGCTTACGCTTCTCCTTCGGAAAGCCGACCGATAAATGGACGAAGGGGGTCAGGATCATACCGACGCATCGTTGGAAGAGACTCGTCTTTTACAACGACGCTCCTTGGGTCGCAGAGGGTCAATACGACCTCGGCAGCGGTCAAGTGGCCGTGACGTTCTGCGGAGCAACGAACTGAAGTTCCCGCCCTTGCGTCAGCCCAGCCGCTGACGTCCGCTTTCCACCCAAAGCGGACATCAGTGAAAGCTATCGCCGCTCCTTGTTAGTTGTCCATTCAGGAGCTGCGGTGGGACTTCCATGCTTGTCTCTGAACGCGATCTTTGTCGGCCACCGAGCGCTAATGCGCTCGTAAAGAACACCAAAATCCCGTCGCCAAGTTAGGCCGCCCTGCGGTTGATAAACGCTGAAACTGACCACGTTGAGATCGGCAAAGCCCTGCACGAGAATGTTCGTTCCCGGCTCTTTGCAGAGACTGATTTGAAGCCAGGGAAAGCTCTCGTCGGTTCTAACATCGCTCCGTACCGACCAATCTCCGGATCGCCGGAAGTCATCCACCTCCTTCTCGACGTTCCTCCATTGATCGACACCAACGCCGAGGTCGAAACTGGCGACTTCGCCGATTGAGGTCCCCCCGCCTCGCAGCGGGTTGTGGCAGCTTCGATCAGCGGTAACATAAGGAATGGCAAATGCCGCCGCGATGACGCCTGCTGCGGCTACGGGCAGCAAGGTGGTTCGAAACGGTCGCGAAGGTGCGGATTCCGCGTTTGCCGTCCCACCCGATGCGCTTCGTCGAACAATGAGCCAAAACACAAGTGCGCTGCCGACGCCCAGCAACCCGAAGAGGCCGACCAAGCCGAGGCTCTGTAACCAGCCTGCCAAAGTGTAGGAGCCATTGATGATGGTAGCCGTATCGCCAACCGATGCCTGATCGGCCCTGGGGCCAGCAAAAATGAGAATGGCGGGGATCGCTCCGCCAACGATGAAACCCATCACGGCCGCGACAATGGGCGTATCGTTTCGCGCCGCCCGCGCAGCCAAATAAATCGGTAGTCCGAGGAATACCGCAACGCCTGCCACAACGACGAATGCTGGCGTGAACACCTTGATGTCACCAAACAACATCGCAAAGACTGCGGCACCGACCCCGCTTGCGATAATCAAACCAGCGGCGATTGTAATCGTACTACGAAACTGAAGGCCCGACCCAATCATCGGCAACCTATGGCACGGGCCAATGACCGCTTTCCACCCAAAGCAGACATTGCAAAATAGGATTTAGACTGACACGCGCTTGCCGCGATGCTGCGTGAGGCCCGGCGATCCGACTTTCCATTGTTGATCTACCGCGGTGCGTTCGCGTTCAACGACCAACGACGCGCGCGTGCGTGTGACTGTGAACATTGGGAACATTCGACCTTCACCCCTTTGCCTTTCCGCCGGTTGCCGCTAGACGGTGCGCCGCCAGCTTTCGTTCATCCAGGGTGGGGAAGGAAGCGACCGGCATGAGAGCCCCCAACGGAGCGGACTGAGACACGTCTTTGGCGCAACCCCCGGACATTACGGAAACTTTCGTCCGCGAGGTCGATGAGAATCTGCGCCGCGATCGCGCGCGCGATTTCGGCAAGAAATATGCCGGATGGTTGATCGCCGCGGTCGTACTGTTTCTCGCCGGCAGCGGCGGCTGGATTTACTGGCAGAATTATCGCGGCGGTCAGTCCGAACAGGCCGTCGATCAGCTCGCGCAAATCTATACCTCGCTCGGCAAGGGCCAGGTCGGAACCGCGCCGGCGCGGCTCGACGTGCTGGCGAAGGATCACAGCGAGGGCATTCGTGCCTCGGCGCTGTTCGGCCGCGCCGCGGTCGCCATCCAGCAGAACGATACCAAGCTGGCGATCGCCAAGTTCCAGGAGATTGCGGCTGACAAGGGTCTGCCGCAGTCGTTCCGCGATCTCGCGCTGATCCGCCAGACCGCGCTCGAATTCGACGCGCTCAAGCCGGAGCAGGTGATCGCGCGCCTCGATCCGCTCGCCAAGGCCGACAGCCCGTGGTTCGGAAGCGCCGGCGAGATGACCGCCATGGCCCTGATCAAGCAGGGCAAGACGGCCCAGGCCGCCCAGATCTTCGCGGCGATCGCCAAGAATGACCAGGTTCCCGAGCAGGTGCGTTCCCGCTCGATTCAAATGGCGAGCTCGCTTGGCGTCGACGTCGGCAACGCGATACCGCAGACCGCGCAATAGGATTGATGATGACCAAAGCGACCAGTGTTCGTGTCGGGCTGATGATTGCGGCGGCGCTGGCTGCCGGCGGCTGCAGCCTGTTGAAGAAGGGCCGTCCCAAGACCCCGGTGCTTGGCCAGCGGATTCCGGTCCTGACCAGCGAGGGTGACGTCGCCGTCGACCCGGCGACCGCGGCAATCCCGATGGTTCTGCCGGATCCGGTCGTGAATACCGAGTGGACCCAATCGGGCGGCAATGCGTCCAAGTCCGTCGGCCAACTGGCGCTAGGCACTGCATTGGGCCGCGCCTTCACCGTTCCGGCCGGCCGCGGCAGCAGCCTGACCGCGCGCCTGGCGTCGGAGCCGGTCGTCGCCGGTGGCCGCGTCTACACCATCGACACGCTCGGCGCCGTCCGTGCGTTCGATGCGCAGACCGGCGGCAAAATCTGGGAAAGCCAGACGCCGTATGAAGAACGCAACAACACGCCGTCGCTCTACGGCGGGGGAATCGCCTACGACAACGGCCGGATTTTCGCGACCAACGGGCTGGGCTACGTCTCGGCGCTCGACGTAAGAACTGGCGGGATCGTGTGGAAGGTGCGCCCGGGCGGACCGCTGCGCGGCGCGCCGACGGTCATCAATGACGCGGTCTACGTCATGAGCCAGGACAACCAGATCTATTCGCTCAAGGAAGCCGATGGCGCGACCAACTGGTCGCAGGCCGCGTCGCTCGAAATCGCGGGCGTGTTCGGCTCGGCTTCGCCCGCGGTCGGGCAGGGCACCGTCGTCGCCGGCTTCTCGTCGGGCGAGCTCAACGCCTATCGCTACGAGAACGGGCGCATGGTGTGGCAGGACGCGCTCCAGCGGACCAGTATCCGGACCAGCGTGTCGTCGCTGTCGGACATCGACGCCGACGCGGTGGTCGACCGCGGCCAGGTGATCGCCATCGGTCAGGGCGGGCGCATGGTGTCGCTCGAAATCACCACCGGCCAGCGCCAGTGGGAGCTCAACATCGCCGGGATTTCGACCCCGTGGGTCGCCGGCGACTGGATTTTCGTCGTCACTTCCGACGCCAAATTGCTGTGTATCGCGCGCAACAACGGCCACATCCGCTGGATCAACCCATTGCCGCAATTCAACCATCTCAAGTCGAAGAAGGGCCAGATCGACTATAAGGGCCCGATCCTCGCCGGCGGGCGGCTGATCGTCGTCGGGACCAATGGGGTGATGATCAATATCGACCCGGCAACCGGATCTTTTCAGAGCCAGACCAGCGCCGGGGCGGGAATCAGCCAGGGGCCGATCGTCGCCAATTCGACGCTCTACATCTACGACGACGCCGGCCGCCTGAGCGCGTTCCGGTAGGCCTTCGACCGGCAGGGCGCGCCCTGCTATCGCGCCGCCATGGCAGTCCCCACCGTCGCAATCGTCGGCCGGCCCAACGTCGGCAAATCGACCCTGTTCAACCGGCTCGTCGGTAAGCGGCTGGCGCTGGTCGACGACCGTCCGGGCGTCACGCGCGATCGCCGCGAGGGCGAGGCGAACCTGCTCGGACTTGAGTTTCGAGTATTCGACACCGCCGGGTTCGAGGATGAGGACCCGGAATCGCTGCCTGGCCGCATGCGCGTCCAGACCGAGGCGGCGGTGCGCGACGCCGACGCCGCCTTGTTCATGGTCGATGCCCGCGAAGGCCTGACCCCGCTCGACGAGGAAATCGGCCGCTGGCTGCGCGCCGAGGCGACCCCGGTGATCCTCGTCGCCAACAAGGCCGAGGGCCGCGCCGCGGAAAGCGGCATCCTCGAAGCCTATCGTCTTGGTCTCGGCGATCCGATCGCGCTCAGCGCCGAACATGGCGAAGGCGTCGCCGACTTGTTCGAAGCGCTTCGCCCGCACATCGAAGCCCATGACGGCGAAGCCGAGGAAGAGGACGACAGCGAGGGCGGTCCGCTCAAGCTCGCCATCGTCGGGCGGCCCAATGCCGGCAAGTCGACTTTGGTCAACAAAATGCTCGGCGAGGAGCGCATGATCACCGGGCCGGAAGCCGGCATCACCCGCGATTCGATCAGCCTTGACTGGGAACATCAGGGCCGCGCGGTGCGCCTGGTCGACACGGCGGGCCTGCGCAAGCGCGCCAAGGTCGAGGACAAGCTCGAGAAGCTGTCGGTCGCCGACACCCGGCGGACGATCGATTATTCCGAAGTCGTCGTGCTGCTGCTGGACGCGACCCGCGGGCTCGAGGTCCAGGACCTGAAGATCGCCGACCAGGTGCTGACCGAAGGCCGCGCCTTGGTCATCGCGCTCAACAAATGGGACGTCGCCGAACACGCCTCATCGCTGTTCAACGGGGTCAAGGGCGCGCTCGCCGAGGGCCTGTCGCAATTGAAGGACGTGCCGCTGCTGACGGTCTCGGGCAAGACCGGCAAGGGCATCGACACCATCATCGATGTCGCGTTCGAGCTGCGCGAGGCGTGGAGTAAGCGCATCTCGACCGGCGAACTCAACCGCTGGTTCGAAGGCGCGGTCGAGGCCAATCCACCCCCCGCACCCAAGGGCCAGCGAATCAAGCTGCGCTACATCACCCAGGTGAAGTCGCGGCCGCCGAGCTTCGTCGTGTTCGGCAACCGCACCGACGAGCTGCCCGAAAGCTACCGCCGCTATCTCGTCAACGCGCTGCGCCGCGACCTCAAGCTCGGCCCGGTGCCGCTTCGGCTCGAGTTCCGCGGGCGGAGCAATCCGTTCGACCGCCAAAGGAAGTAGCTGCCCGCTAAGCCAAAGTTTACTCTTTACGGGCTAGCATTTGTTCAAGTGGGACCATGCCCGAGGTGATCGGGAACGGGGATAGAACATTGAGCGACGAACGACCGGAAATCGTCGACTGGGCGCTGTTCGAGAAGAATCGCGCCGAGCTTGGCCCCGGATTCATCCGGATCATCAGCTATTTCCGTGAGGACGGAGCGAAGTCTGTTGCCCAGATCGAGCAGGCGATGCGCGATGAAAATACGACCGGGCTCGTGCTTCCGGCGCACACGATGAAAGGCGAGGCGCGCCAGCTTGGCGCCGAGCCGCTCGCGGTCATCGCCGAGCTCATCGAAACGACCGCGCGGCTGTGCGTCGAAATTCACCGCTTCCCCGACGAACTCGTCCCGCAGGTGGTCGAGATGCGCAAGCTGTTCAACGAGACCGTCGACCTGTTCGACAAAGCGACCAACCCGTTAGTGGCGCGCGGCGGCGCTGGCGCCGGCGGGTTCGGACGCAAGGCTAACAACCAGGGCTTCGGCCGGATCTAATCGTCCTTCGCCGGCTCCGACTGGAGCTGGATGTAATTCTGCAGCCCCATCCGCTTGATCATCTCGAACTGGGTCTCGAGCGTGTCGATATGCTCCTCCTCATTTTCGAGGATGTCGGAGAATAGGTCGCGGCTGACGTAATCCTTGACCTTTTCGCAATGCGCGATCGCGCCCTTGAGCTGACCCAGCGCCTCAATTTCGAGCTCGAGGTCGCCCTTGAGGATCTCCTCGACATTCTCGCCAATGTGGAGCCGGCCGAGCGCCTGGAAATTGGGCAGGCCGTCGAGAAACAGGATGCGAGTCGAGAGCCGGTCGGCGTGCTTCATCTCGTCGATCGACTCGGAACGCTCGAACGCGGCGAGCTTCTTGACGCCCCAATTGTCGAGCAGGCGATAGTGCAGCCAATATTGATTGGTCGCGGTGAGCTCGTTCTTCAGCGCTTCGTTGAGAAGCTCGATGACCTTGGGGTCGCCCTTCATACCGCCCTCCGTCGCGTCCTCGGAGGCGGATGCGCCGGGCCGGCGCGGCGGTCAAGCGGTCAGGCGACGGCGCGGAGCTTCGGGCGCTGGCCGCGCTCTTCGTCGATGATCTCCTGCGCGTAATCGAGGCAGCAGCCGCATTCAGGCTCGAAGCCGTGGAAGTCATAGGCGGCCTCGGGCGTGCGCGCGCCTTTGCGTGCGGCCTCGCGGACTTCTTTCTCGGTAATGGCATTGCAGACGCAGACGATCATGGGTCGCATATAATGCTAATGCGACCTATTCGCAACGATTACCGATCAGGCTGCGGCGGGTGCGACTCCGGGCGCTACCTTCGCCAGCATTGCTCTGGCAATCAGCACGGTCGGCAAAGCGACGAGCACAAGGTGCGCGAACAATTGCGTCGCGACCCCCAGCGGCTTGGGCGGGAACGCCGCCGGCCAGCGCAGCGGAACGACGATCAGGTTCATGATGACGTAGGTGACGAGTCCGAACGCGATCCCGGCGAGGAGCGGCCGGTCGAGCAGATTCGGACGCTGGCTCACCAGGACGAGGAACGACCCGACCATGATCGCCATCAGGGTGAAGTGAACTCCAAGGCCGAGCACAGCGCCGCCTGCGCCCCATTCGGTCGCGGGCGAGAATGGCCCGGAAGCAACGGTGCGCAGCATGTCCGCCGGATCCTTGCCACGCTGCAGCGTCAAGAACACCGCGAGCAGGATGTCGAGCGTGCCGCAGATGAGCGTCGCGAGCAGGAAGAGCTTGAGGAGCGTGGATCTGATCATGGATGTCTCTCCCTGCCGGCAATCACTTCGGTCTACCCGCCTGCGGGTGAACGTCGCAATTCTGCCGTCGAACGACAAGTTTCAGTCCTGATCAGGGGGCATCGACCGCACAAACCTTCACGTCAACCAACCTTGCCGGTGGCGGTCACTTTACCCCTCCACCACGCAATCTTCGTTGCGCGGTCCCCCTCCCCATTGCTGTGAAATAGGGAGGAACGAAGTCATGCGAGCGCGGCGTCGGCGCCCATTAGCCTGGGGAAGAACCCCTCGTGCGCGGCGCGGAGGTCGGCGAGGGGGACTCCAAGCATCGAACTTCCGCCAACCGTTCCAATTTGAACTGCATTTTCCAGGAATTCGTCAGCGGGTCCGGCAAGCAGGTAACGGCCTTGGTCTTCGCCAAATGCATCGGCCGTGGTCAGCGACCGATCCAGCGTGAATCCCATGTCGCCGGCCAAAGCCATCTCGGCCAGTGCTATCAGCAGACCGCCGTCGCTTATGTCGTGAACCGCATTGGCTTTGCCCATATCAATGAACCAACGTACATCTTCGCCGCGCAGTTTTTCACCATGGAGATCAACCGAAGGCGCGCTACCGACCGCCTTGCCACGGCATTCGCGCAGCCAAGTTGACTGCCCGAGGTGCGTGCCCGGACCGCCGAACAGCCAGATTGCATCTCCTTCGTTCTTGAACCCGATCGTCGCCGACTTCTCCCAATCGCCGAGTAGTCCGACCGCCCCGATCGCCGGGGTGGGTAGGATCGCGCTGCCGCCCCCCGTCGCCTTGCTTTCGTTGTAGAGCGACACATTGCCACTCACGATCGGCATGTCGAGCGCGATGCAGGCTTCGCTCATGCCCTGCAGACAGCCGACGATCTGGGCCATGATTTCGGGCCGCTGCGGGTTGCCGAAATTGAGGCAGTTGGTGATGGCGAGCGGCCGCGCGCCGACCGCGCACAAATTGCGGTACGCCTCGGCGACGGCCTGCTTCCCGCCTTCGACCGGGTCGGCGTAGCAATAGCGCGGCGTGCAGTCGGTGGTCATCGCCAGCGCTTTTTTCGTGCCGTGGACGCGGACCACCGCCGCGTCGCCGCCCGAAAGCTGGACGGTGTCGGCGCCAACCTGGCTGTCATATTGCTCCCACACCCAGCGGCGGCTGGCGATGTTGGGGCTGGCCATCAGTTTCAGCAAATCGGCGGCGATGTCGGTGCTCTCGGGCACGTCGCCGAGCGGCGTGACCTTGGCCCAGGCCTTATACTCGTCCTGGCTCAGATGCGGCCGGTCGTAGAGCGGAGCTTCGTCGGCCAGCGGATCGAGCGGAATGTCGGCGACGGTCTCGCCATTCCACAACAGTTCCATCCGGCCGGTATCGGTCACCTCACCGATCACCGCGAAGTCGAGCTCCCACTTGCGGAAGATCGCCTCGGCCTCGCCCTCGCGGCCGGGCTTGAGGACCATCAGCATGCGTTCCTGCGATTCGGACAGCATCATTTCGTAGGGCGTCATGCCGGTTTCGCGGCACGGCACCTGGTTCATATCGAGGCGGATACCGACGCCACCTTTCGAGGCCATCTCGACCGAGGACGACGTCAGCCCAGCCGCGCCCATGTCCTGGATCGCGACGATCGCGTCCGACCCCATCAATTCGAGGCAGGCCTCGATCAGCAATTTCTCGGTGAACGGGTCGCCGACTTGCACGGTCGGGCGCTTTTCCTCGCTGTCCTCGGAGAAATCGGCGCTGGCCATGGTCGCGCCGTGGATCCCGTCGCGGCCGGTCTTCGACCCGACATAGACCACCGAATTGCCGATCCCGGCGGCGGCCGAATAGAAAATCTTGTCGGCCCTGGCGACGCCGACGGTCATCGCGTTGACCAGGATATTTCCGTCATACGCCGTGTCGAAATTGACCTCGCCGCCGACCGTCGGCACCCCGACGCAATTGCCATAGCCGCCGATCCCCGCGACCACTCCGGCGACCAGGTGCCGTGTCTTGGGATGGTCGGGTCTTCCGAAGCGCAGCGCGTTCAAATTGGCGATCGGCCGCGCGCCCATGGTGAACACATCGCGCAAGATGCCGCCGACGCCCGTCGCCGCGCCCTGGTAGGGTTCGATGTAGCTCGGGTGGTTGTGGCTCTCCATCTTGAAGATCGCGGCGTCGCCGTCGCCGATGTCGATTACTCCGGCATTCTCGCCCGGGCCGCAGATCACCCACGGCGCCTCGGTCGGCAGCTTCCTCAGGTGGAGGCGGCTCGACTTGTAGCTGCAATGTTCTGACCACATGACCGAGAAGATGCCGAGCTCGACCAGATTCGGTTCGCGTCCGAGCGCTTTCAGGATGCGCGCATATTCATCTTCGCTGAGCCCGTGCTCGGCGACGATTTCGGGCGTAATGGCGGGGGCTTCGAGGACGTCCATGCGCGGCCCCTTAGCGGGCGGGCCGAGCGGGGGCTAGGGCGCGGTCAATGACCTTGGCGCGACTCCGGCAACAGCGGTAAAGTGGCGTCGCCGGGGGGCTCGTTTCAAGGAGCACGGCAATGACCAAACCGATTCCCGACGGCTATCGCAACGTGAACGTCATTCTGACGGTCGACGATGCGGCCAGGGCCATCGATTTCTACAAGCAGGCGTTCGGCGCGACGGAGATTTCGCGGCTGCCCATGGGCGACAAGATCGGCCATGCCGAACTGCAGGTCGGCGACACGAGATTCATGCTTAGCGACGAATTCCCCGACTTCGACAACCTCGGCCCGAAATCCCGCGGCGGCACGACGGTCAACCTTGTCATCTACACCGACGATGTCGACAGTGCGTTCAAGAAAGCGATTGCCGCCGGCGGGTCCGAAAAGATGCCGGTCGAGAACCAATTCTGGGGCGACCGGATGGGCACTTTGACCGACCCGTTCGGGCACAAATGGAGCATCGCGACCCACGTCGAGGACGTCCCGCCGGAGCAGTTCGCGGAACGGATGGCGCAGAGTCAAAAGCTGCGGCAGTCCGAACCCGCCTGACGTCCGCTCAGACGTCGTGCCGCAGGAACTTCTCGCCCGAAAAGATGAAGGTCTGCGGCCGCCCGTCGACGAAATCGGCGAAGGAGGCGCGCTCGGGCGTCCACGCCTCCTCGCCAACGCGCCAGAGATTGTCGCCGATGCGCGCCAACGGCGTCTCGGTCCCGAGCCACAGTCCGCCGCCGCGTTCGACGATCGTGGCCGCACCCCACCATGGGCTGTCGTTGATGTAGCGCCCGGCCAATTTGGCAAGCGCGCGATCGGACTTGGCCGGCACGATGCCCGATCCGTCGCGGACGTAGCTCGCCGGCCCCCAGTTGGCGCCGGAGGCCACCGGGCCCTTGCGGTCGAACTTCAAAGTGAAAGCGCGAAAGTCCGGGTGAGTGGTTCGGAATAGATTGCCGCCCCAGGGCTGGAGGGCCGCCTCGCGCCCGTTGGCGACCAGGGTAAGCGGCGCGCCGGCGCGGACTTGGAACGTGCCGGCCAGGCCCGAATAGCGGCCGATGTAGGCCGCGGCGTTACCTAGCGGCACGTCGAGCGACGGCGGCAACGGGACCGGGCGCCCGGCCAGTGCTTCGCCCAGCGCGTCGACCGCGAATTGGGTGAGGATGCGCGGCCGATATTCGGCGAAGGCGCTGATGGTCGAGCTGGCGAACGCGCCGACGCCATTGGCCACATCGAGGTGGAAGGATGAGGAGAAGCTCACCATGCCGCCAGTGTGGTGGAGATAGGAGCGGCCGTTGCCGCCGACATGCATCAGCCCGTTGCCATAGCTCATCCCGGGCGTATCGCTCGGCACAAGGTGGGAGGTGAAGGCCCGCGCCTGATCGGGGCCAAGGCCGAACCCGCCACGGCCCTGGGCGGCGTCGGCAAGCGCCCACAGCCAGCGGACCATATCGTCTCCGGTCGAGGCGATGCTGCCCGCGCCAAACGTCACGTCGACCCAGGCGGCGGGGGCCAGTGGCCCGCCGCGCACGACCGGGACGGTGAGGTCGGCGGGTTCATACCCTTGTGCGTAGAGCGGCCGGTCGGCGGCGACGATCGCGCCCCGGCTGCGACGCATCCCGAGCGGCTTGAACAGGCGCTCGGAAAGCAATTGGCCGAGCGGCTTGCCCCCGACATGCGCCGCGATATCGCCGAGCAAATGATAGCCGGTGTTCGAATAATGCCAATGTTCGCCAGGCTGGTAGCCGACCCATAGCCCGCCTGCGGGGAACAGTGGCGAATCGTCGGGCAGGCCGGCGCTGTGATCGAGCAAATGTTGCACCGTGATGGTGTTTCCGCGCGGCAGCGGAACGGTCGGAAGCAAGGTGCTCACCCGATCGTTGAGGTTCAATCGCTTTTCGGCGGCCAGCTGGTGAATCACCGCCGCGGTCATCGATTTGCTGATCGATCCGACCTGAAACAACGTGTCCGGCGTAATCGGTCGCCGCGAATCGGCGTTGGCGAAGCCAAAGTTAAGCACGGTCGCGAAGCCGCCGGGAGCGGTCAGCGCCAGGGTCATCCCGGGCAGTCCGAAGGTGCGCAGGTGCTGCGTGCCGTGCGCCTGGATCGCCGCGATGGCCGCGGTCAGGCCGGGCGAGCCTTGGGCCAATGCCGGCGCGGCGAACCGGCTCGACAGTGCGACGCCCAAGGCGCCGGCCGTAAATGCGCGCCTGCTAATGTCCATGATCGAGCTTTCCCTCCGCGGCATTCCGCTGATCGGAAGCCGGAGAGGGAGAGTCAAGCGAGCGGCCGGCTAGGCCTTGCAGCTCTGGGCGTTGTGGCCGGGAACGGCGATCGTCACCGACGCCGCGGTCGGCGCGCCGCTCAGCGAATAACCGGCGGGACCGGTCATCGGCTTGCCCGGCTCGGCCGCCGTGACCAGCGACGGAACGCCGCCCTGCTCGATGCGGATGTTGGCCGATTTACTGTCCGACAGCCAGTCGACGTAGACGAGCTTGTTGTCGGCACAGCGATAGGCCTTGCTCGCCGCGATCGACGGCGGCAGCTGGATGTTGGCATTGGCCATCGTGTTGCTGGGCGAGCCCTCGTCGGGTCCGCTTGCGACGATATTGTGGTTCTCATCGCCGCAACCGGCTAGCGCTGCGGCCGCGACGAGGGTGAGGATGATAGAGGTGCGAGTCATGATTGACCCATTTGCGAGCGTAGCATGAACCGTCAAGGCCGTCGCCTTGCATATTGTCGAAGCGAACCATAGCTTCGTCGATTGTGCCCTACCAAGCCGGCAGCAGCGCGCAGCGAATTCGGGTTGGCCTGACCGGGCTCGCCGCGGCCTTCATCATTGTGCTTTTTTTCTCGGCTATAACCCGCTCGACCCGCGACGACGCCGCGAACAATGTCAGCCAGGCCTCGGCCAATGAAGCGAGCGAGCCGCTGGCCGAACTCGGCGTCGCGCCCGGGTCCGCGGAATCCGCGAACAACAGCAGCAGCACGAACAAGTGACTCGGGCGCGGGTCCGCGCTCTGTTTATTGCAATCGTCCTGGTGATCGGGGCGGCAATCGCCATTGCCGTCGCGCGTCGGGAACGAGCGGCTCCTCGTCCGGCGGCCCAGCGTCCGACCTTGTTGTTGCTTAGCAGTCTGCCACTTGTGTTTGGCGAGAGTTTCTCGGTGAATGGCGGGTCGCGGGCCCTGAGCGCGCTCCAGACCCGCTATCGCGTCGTGCCGATCAGTGTCACGGATAGCGCCGATCTCGCCCGGGGCCGATTGTTGCTCATGGCCCATCCGCTCGCCCAGCCGGCGGAAGATCTGGTTGCGCTTGACGCTTGGGTCCGGCGCGGCGGTCGGGTCTTGTTGCTGGCCGATCCGGCGTTGGACTGGCCGAGTTCGCGCCCGCTCGGCGATCCGCTGCGCCCTCCGCCAATGTTCATGGACACCGGCCTGCTCGCCCATTGGGGCCTGCGGCTCGACGCGCCCGACGAGCGTGGACCGCAGACGCGGCGGCTGGGCGGTCGCCAGGTCATGACCGTCTCGCCCGGGCATCTTTCGGGGAAATGTGCCGTCAGCGCCGATGGGCTGGTCGCGGCTTGTCGCGTGGGACAGGGCCGCGCGTCGATAATCGCCGACGCCGACTTTCTTAACGTCGAGGCGCTCGACGGACCGGCGCGGCACAATCTCGATGCTTTGCTGGCGGAGTTGGCAGAGATCGAGCGGCGCTAATTATCCGAGTCGCGAATCACAGACTTATCCACAGAGTTGTTGGCAAGGATTTCGGGTTTAACGCCGATATTACGGGCCCGCGGAAACCATTGAAAACCCATCGATTTCCATGAATTCCCATCTCATCCCATCAAAACCCATTGTATCCCGCAAGCGCTTGAGTTACCAACATAGGCTGCAGCGCGGGGGGCTTTCCCGTTGATTCGAGGCTGACGCGACGTGCGTGACGACGTGCGTTTTCGCGATCGGAGCTTTGCGCGCTGCGGACGGGGAGTAGGACGTGGCGCTCGAGCATTTTTTTCAGGGCAGCGCTTTGAACGCGGTCGATGCCAAGGGCCGCGTATCCGTTCCCGCATTCCTGCGCGGCGTGATCGAGCGCCGCGGTGACGCCCGCACCATCGTCCTTGCCAAGCATGAGGCTTTCCCGTGCCTCAGCGCCTACGATCCCGCTTACGCCGCCCTCAAGCACGCCAAGCTCGAACGTTTGCTCGAAAAGGAGGAAACCGCTCCCGACGCGCAGCTGGAATATCAGCAGCGCAACCTCATGGCGTTCGCCGCCACCGAAGAGGTCCCGTACGACAGTTCCGGCCGCATCCTCATGCCCCCGATGATGCGCCGCAAGGGCCAGCTCACCGACCTCGCTTTGTTCCTCGGTACCGGCGAGACGTTCCAGATCTGGAACCCGCAACTGCTGCTCGACGATCCGCGCATTCCCGAGGATTTGAAGGACATCGCCCGCTTCCGGCTCGAAGAGCGCGGAGCCACGTCGTGACCGGCGCCCGCGCCAACCAGGCCGCTCACGTGCCGGTGCTGATCGACGAAGTCATCGCCGCGCTCGCTGTCCACGATGGCGGGACCGCGGTCGACGGCACGTTCGGCGCGGGCGGCTATACCCGCGCCATGCTCTCGGTGGGGGCGGGACGAGTGATCGCCTTCGATCGCGACCCCGATGCGATCGAAGAGGGCCGTTCGCTCGTCCCGGACTCGCGCCTCACGCTCATCAACGAACGCTTCAGCCAAATGGACCGAGTGCTGGCTGAACGCGGCATCGGACACGTCGACGCCATTGCCCTCGATATCGGCGTCAGTTCGATGCAACTCGATCGGGCGGACCGCGGCTTTTCCTTCTCGGCCGACGGTCCGCTCGACATGCGCATGAGCCGTTCGGGATTGACCGCGGCCGAATTCCTCAACTCCGCCGACGAGGCCGAAATCGCGCGTATCCTCCGGGACTATGGCGAGGAGCCGCGCGCGCGTTCGATTGCCCGCGCGATCGTTGCCGCACGGCCGGTCGAGCGCACTGCCGAGTTGGCAGCGATCGTCCGTCGCGCCGCCGGCTTTCGGCCCGGGCAGAAGGCCGATCCCGCGACGCGCACCTTCCAGGCCATCCGCATCCATCTGAACGCTGAGCTGGACGAGCTCGAGCAAGGGCTCGAAGCGGCCGAGCGCGCGCTCAAGCCCGGCGGGCGTCTCGCCGTCGTCACCTTCCACAGTCTCGAGGACCGTATCGTCAAACGCTTCTTCCGCGAGCGCAGCGGAGGAATGCCGGCCGGTTCGCGCCACCGTCCTGAGCAGAGTGACCCGCGAGAACCGACGTTCGAGCGGGTCGCGAAGCCGGTTTCCCCGACGGAGCGCGAGCTGGCCGCGAACCCCCGCAGCCGGTCGGCCCGGCTGCGCAGCGCGGTCCGCACCAATCACCCCGCATGGAAGGCAGTTTTACAATGAGCGCGCGTAGTTTCCGCTCGGTGTTCATGGTCGCCAGTTGCGCCGGAGCGGCGCTCTGTTGCTATCTTGTGTCGCTCCGCGTCGCGTCCGAACGCTCCGCGCTCGAAGGCGTCGAGACGCAGATCGTGACGACCCAGCGCGATATCCGCCTGCTCCAGACCGAGATCGGCACGCGCGGCCGGCTCGCCCAGCTCGAACGCTGGAACATCAAGGTGCTGGCGCTCTCCGCCCCGTCGGCGGACCAGTTCCTCAACGGCAGCTTCGAACTCGCCAAACTTACGCAGCCCGAGCGCCATGTCGATATTCAGGCACCGGTCGTTCTGGCGACCGCGCCGGCGCCGGATCCCGGCCAGGCGCCGATTGGCGAGGCTGAGACCGACGATACTGGCGGGCCCGCGCCCGTCAGCCGCGAATCCTTGCTTCACCAGGCAAGTCTAAAGACCGGGTCGCGCGAGGCTCCGTCGTCCATGGCCATTGCTCCAATCCCGGAGCCGGTCGTGTTGAAGTCCCCCGAAAAGCCGGTTGCGGCGGCAAAGCCGGCAAATAAGAAATCGGTGGATAAGCCGGGCCTCGCGGCCGCCAAGCCGATGACAAAACCGGTGCGGATTGCGAAAGCCGATCCGCTTGCGCCGCTTCCGGGCAAGCCCGTCAGGACCACAGCCAGGGATTCCGGCTCCGACCGATGAACGCACCGACTCCCGCTCTCGTCGCACCCCGGCCCGAGCGGCTCCGATTGGTCGGGCAACGGCGGCAAATCCTCGCAATCATGCATCAGCGACTGATGTTTGGCATGCTGGTCTTCGCCGGCATCGTCGCGATCATCGTGCTGCGCATTTTGTGGCTCGCGGCGTTTGGCGATCACGCCGGCCGCAAGGAAGGCGCGACTTCGTTCGTTCCGGAGCGCGGTGACATTGTCGATCGGCTAGGCCAGCCGCTTGCCCGGACGATCGACGCCTGGACCATCGCCATCCACCCGACCAAAGTGATCGGCGACAATCTCGCGCTCGCGCGCCGGCTGGCGCAGCTCATGCCGGAGCATAGCGAGGAGCAGTATTTCGCGCTGCTGCGTTCGGGCAGGCCGTTTTTCTATCTTCGCCGCCGCGCCGCGCCCGGGTTGGTCGAGGCGGTCAATGCGATCGGCGAGCCGGGCCTGGCGATCGAGCGCGAGCCCGATCGGCTCTATCCGCAAACCGCGCTAGCCGCCCATGTCATCGGCTACACCGACATCGACGGCCACGGCGTCGCCGGAATGGAACGCGCGTTCGATTCGCGCTTGTCCGATCCGCGCACCCGCGGCGAGCCGCTGGTGCTGTCGATCGACAGCCGCCTGCAGCAGGCGCTCGAGCACCAGTTACTCGATGCCATGACCCATTTTTCGGCGATCGGCGCGGCCGGGGTCATCATGGACGTTCACACCGGCGAGGTCCTGGCGATGACCTCGCTCCCGCAGCTCAATCCGAACGCCGCCGGGCAGGGCTCGGACGAGGCGCGGTTCAATCGCGCGACGCTCGGCGTCTACGAACTCGGCTCGACCTTCAAGCCGTTCACCGTCGCGATGGCGATGGACTCGGGCATCATCAAGAGCTTCGGCCAGATCTACAATTGCCCGCAAGAGCTTCACGTCTACGGCCACGTCGTCCACGACACCCATCCCTATGGGCGGCAGTGCACGGTCGCCGAGATCATGAAGGAAAGCTCAAACATCGGCACCGCGCAGATTGCCGATCAGGTCGGCGCGCGGCGGCAACAATATTTCTTGAGGAAAATGGGCTTTCTCGATCCGGTGGCGATCGAACTCAAGGAGCGCGGGCGGACCCTGACGCCGGGCTCGCGCTGGGGGCCGTTCGAAACCATGACCGTCGGCTTCGGGCACGGCATCGCGGTCACTCCGCTGCATCTCGCGACCGGCTATGCGACCCTGTTCAACGGCGGCGTCTATCATCCCGCGACCTTGCTCAAGGTCGACCGCAACCATCCGGTCGCGCCGGGCCGCCGGGTATTTTCCGAAGACACCAGCTACAAGATGCGCGCGCTGCTGCGCTTAGTCGTTACCCAGGGCACCGGCAAAAAGGCCGATGCGCCGGGTTATCGGGTCGGCGGCAAGACCGGCACCGCCGAAAAGCTGCTCAACGGTCACTATACTTCGAGCGCGGTGGTCACGAGCTTTGCCGGTGTGTTCCCAATGGATGAGCCGCGCTATGTGATGGTGATGATGCTTGATGACCCCAAGGCTACCGCCGAAACCTATGGGTTCCACACCGCCGCGTGGAACATCGGTCCGGCGTTCGGTGTGACGGTCAGCCGCATCGCGCCGATGCTCGGCGTTCGTCCGGACCGGAACCGCGAGCCCGACATGTCGGGTGTCCTGCCGTTCGTTCACGAAACGAAGCCGGAGGAATAAGCCGAAGTGCGCTTGCGCGACATCGCGGACGTCGACAGCGATTCCACCGTTACCGGCTTTGCGATCGATCATCGCAAGGTCGCTAGGGGCAGCGTGTTCGGCGCGTTCGTGGGCGCGGTCGCCAACGGCGAGGAATATATTCCGCAAGCGATCGATCGCGGCGCGGTGGCGGTGGTCGCCCGGCCTCAGGCGGAGGTCGTCGGCGTTCCGCATATTGCCGACGACAATCCCCGCCGGCGCTTCGCCCAACTCGCGGCCAAATTCTACGCGCCATATCCCGAGACCATCGTCGCGGTGACGGGTACCAACGGCAAGACCTCGACGGTCGAAATGACGCGCCAGATCTGGCGCATGTCGGGCCACCGCTCGGCCTCGATCGGCACGCTCGGCGTGACCACGTCCGACGACCAGGTGAAGACCGGCCTGACCACGCCCGACATCGTCACTTTCCTCTCCAACATGGCCGGCCTCAAGCGCATGGGCACGACCCACGTCGCGTACGAGGCGTCGAGCCACGGTCTCCACCAGCATCGCGCCGAGGGCGCTCCGCTCGCCGCCGCGGCCTTCACCAATTTCAGCCGCGACCACCTCGATTATCACGCGACGATGGAGGAGTATTTCGAGGCCAAGATGCGGCTGTTCGAGGAACTTCTGCCGCCCGGCAATCCGGCCGTCATCTGGACCGACGATCCCAAGTCCGACGAAGTGATCGAGCTTGCCCGCAAGCGCGGCCATCCGCTGCTGACCGTCGGGCGCAAGGGCGAAACGATCCGCCTGATCGAGCAGTCACCGTCGCCGCTCGGCCAGACTTTGATGCTTGAACATAGCGGCAAGGCGCATCGCCTCGCGCTGCCGCTGATCGGCGCCTACCAGGCCGCGAACGTGTTGACCGCAGCCGGCCTGGTGCTTGCGACTGGTGGGGAATGGGACGCGACCTTTTCGGCCATGCAGCGTGTCGCTCCGGTTCGCGGACGCCTCGAACGCGCCGTCATCAGCGGCGCCGGCGTTCCGGTCTACATCGATTACGCCCACACCCCCGACGCGCTCGAAGCGGCGATCGCCGCGCTTCGACCGCATGTTGAAGGCCGCTTGATCATCGTGTTCGGCGCCGGCGGCGACCGCGACCGGGGTAAGCGGCCGGAAATGGGCGCGGCCGCTTCGCGCCTAGCGGACGTGGTCATCGTCACCGACGACAATCCGCGCAGCGAGGATCCTGCGCTAATCCGCGCCGACATTCTTGCCGGCGCGAACGGCGCGGTCGAGGTTGCCGAACGCCGCGAGGCGATCGCCGAAGCCATCCGCCTCGCCGGTCCGGGCGACATCATCCTGATCGCCGGCAAGGGCCACGAAACCGGCCAGGTCGTGGGCGACCGCGTGCTGCCGTTCGACGACGCCCTCGTCGCCCGCGAGTGCGCGGCATGAGCGCGCTGTGGACCAGCGATGAAATCGCGGCCGCGACCGGCGGCACGGCCAGCGCGCGCTTCGAAGTCACCGGCGTCACTTTCGATAGCCGCGAGGTCGGGCCCGGCGATCTGTTCGTCGCCATGCCCGGCACGGTCCACGACGGCCACGACTTCCTCGAAGCGGCCTTCGTCGCGGGAGCAACGGCTGCCATCGTCTCCCGGGTGATCGAGCAGCCGCACGTTCTGGTCGAGGACGTATTCGCCGCGCTCCAGGCGCTCGGCCGCGCCGCGCGCGAACGCAGCAACGCGACCATCATCGGGGTAACCGGATCGGTCGGCAAAACCAGCACCAAGGAAGCGCTCTACGCCGCGCTCGACCGCTGCCGCCCGGGCCAGGCGCACCGCTCGGTTAAGAGCTACAACAACCATACCGGCGTGCCGCTGAGCCTCGCCCGGATGCCGCGCGATGCCGAATATGCGGTGTTCGAAATGGGCATGAACAACACCGGCGAGATCACGGCGCTCACCCGCCAGGTGCGCCCGCAGGTCGCGATCGTCACCGCGATCGCCCCCGCCCATATCGAGAATCTTGGGTCGGAAGAGGCGATCGCCGACGCCAAGGCCGAGATTTTCCTCGGGCTCGAGCCCGACGGGGTGGCGATCGTCCCCAACGATACGCCGCACCGCGACCGGCTGGTCAAGGCTGCCCGCCGCCACGCCGACCGGATCATCACCTTCGGGCACGGCGACGCCGACGTCCACGCCGTCCACGCCGTCAGCGCCGGGCCGGCGGGAAGCCTTATCGCAGCCGCTCTGCTCGAACGCGAACTGACCTTCACCATCTCCCAGCGCGGTGAGCATTGGGTGACCAATGCGCTGGCGGTACTGGCCGCGGTCGAGGCGATCGGCGCCGATGTCGCGGTCGCCGGGCTCGCGCTCGCCGACCTCGGCGGGCTGAAGGGCCGCGGTGAGCGTCACATCGTCGAGCTCGACGGCGGCGAGGCGCTGCTGATCGATGAAAGCTACAACGCCAATCCCGCGTCCATGGCCGCGACCCTGAAAAGCCTCGGCGCCGAAGCCGACGTGACCCGCCGCATCGCCGTGCTCGGGCCGATGCGCGAGCTTGGCGAGCATAGCGCGGCGCTCCACGCCGCTCTCGCGCCGGCCGTGCTCGACGCCCATGTCGACGAACTGATCCTGATCGGCGAGGAAATGCGCCCGCTCGCCGAACAGGTGGTCGGCAAGGTCTCGCTCGACCTCGTCAACAGCGTCGACGAGGCGATCGACGGACTGTTGGCAAAATTGCATCCCGGCGACGCGGTGCTGGTCAAGGCGTCCAACTCCGTCGGGCTGGCAAAGCTGGTCGACCGCGTGGCAAGGGGCGTCGCATGCTCTACGTAATCGCCGAACAGCTCGGTTTCCCGGGCGTCCTCAACCTCATCCGCTACATCAGCTTTCGCGCCGGAGCGGCTAGCGCGACCGCGCTGCTCATCGGCCTGGTGCTCGGCCCGTGGTTCATTTCCTACCTCCGCGTGCGTCAGGGCAAGGGCCAGCCGATCCGCGCCGACGGCCCGCAAAGCCACCTCGCCAAGCGCGGCACGCCGACCATGGGCGGCCTGCTCATCCTGGTCGCGGTGATCGTTTCGACCTTGCTGTGGATGGAGCTTGCCAACCCCTACGTCTGGGCGTGCCTGCTGGTCACCGCGGGCTTCGGGCTCATCGGATTCCTCGACGATTACGACAAGATCAAGAAGGAGAGTCACGCCGGCCTGTCGGGCAAGATGCGCCTCGCGCTCGAATTCCTGATCGCCGGCGTCGCCACGTGGATCATCGTCCACTCCGGCACGACCAAGCTCTATCTTCCCTTTGTTCAGGGACCGGTCGTCGACCTCGGCTATTTCTACATCTTGTTCGGGGCGTTCGTGATCGTCTCGTTCGGCAATGCGGTGAACCTGACCGACGGGCTAGACGGGCTTGCGACCATGCCGGTGATCATCGCTTCGATCGCCTTCCTCCTCATCGCTTACCTCGTCGGCAACGCGAAGTTCGCGACCTATCTCGGCATCCCGCACGTGCTCGGCGTCGGCGACTTGACCGTCCTCTGCCTCGCCATCGTCGGGGCCGGGCTCGCTTTCCTGTGGTTCAACGCGCCGCCCGCGGCGGTCTTCATGGGCGACACTGGTAGCCTCGCGCTGGGTGGAGCTTTGGGCGCGATCGCGGTCGCGACCCACCACGAATTCGTCCTCGCGATCGTCGGCGGCCTGTTCGTGATCGAGGCATTGTCGGTCGTGATCCAAGTTGCGGTCTACAAGCGCACCGGCAAGCGCGTATTCCTGATGGCCCCGATCCACCACCATTTCGAGCATCTCGGCTGGTCCGAGCCGACCGTCGTCATCCGCTTCTGGATCGTCAGCTTCGTGCTCGCGCTCGCCGGGCTCAGCACTCTGAAGCTGCGGTGATCACGGCCAAGGTCTTCGCCGGCAAGCATTACGCAGTCTACGGCCTCGCCCGCTCGGGGCTGGCGACGGTCGACGCGCTGCTCGCCAGCGGCGCCAAAGTGACGGCGTGGGACGCGAAGCTAGCCCCCTCTCCCCGCCGGGGAGAGGGTCGGGGTGCGGGGGCTCAACCGCCGAGTGAACTCGCCAGCGCCGAACACCCTCACCCTGCCCTCTCCCTCCAGGGAGAGGGTTTAGTCATCGCCGACCTCGACACCGCCGACCTCGCGCAATTCGACTCCCTCGTCGTCACCCCAGGCCTCCCCCTCAACCGCCACCCGATCGCTCAGCGCGCCCACGATGCCGGCGTCGAGATCATCGGCGACATCGAATTGTTCGCCCGCGCCCGGCCCGAGCTTCCGCCGCACAAGGTCGTCGGCATCACCGGCACCAACGGCAAGTCGACGACCACCGCGCTCATCCACCACATCCTTGCAACCGCGGGCGTGCCGAGCGCGATGGGCGGCAACATCGGCCTCCCGATCCTCGCCCAGGACCCGCTCCCCGAAGGCGGCGTCTATGTGCTCGAACTGTCGAGCTACCAGCTCGACCTGACGCAAAGCCTGGACTGCGACATCGCGGTGCTGCTCAACATTACCCCCGACCACCTCGACCGCTACGAGAGCTTCGAGGCTTATGCCGAATCGAAGGTCCGGTTGTTCCACATGCAGTGGTACGGTCGTGCAGCAATTTATCGCATTGTTGACACGCTCGAATTCGGCTTCGGACTAACGGACAACCTCGAAACCGAGTTTATCGAGGATATAATCGATTTTCGCGAAAAGCCTTTCCTCAGTGAAAGGCAGAAAGTGTGGCCGGCTCTTCAAGGGCCGCACAATCTTTACAACGCCGCATCTGCGGAACGTGTCTGCGAACTCCTCGGTCTAAAAGATAATCAGATCGAACAAGCGCTCCGCACCTACCCTGGCCTTCCCCACCGCATGGAGCGCGTCCGCGAACGTGACGGCGTCGTCTTCGTCAACGACAGCAAGGCGACCAACCCGACCGCGACCGCCCCCGCGCTCGCCGCGTTCGACAAAATCCGCTGGATCTGCGGCGGGCAGGCAAAGACCGACAATCTCGACGAATGCGCGCCGCATTTCGGCCACGTGCGCAAGGCCTATACCATTGGCGAAGCGGGCGAATTGTTCGCTTCGCTCTTGTCCCCGCACATGGGCGTGGCACAGTGCGAAACGCTCGAGCGCGCGGTGGGCGAAGCGGCGGGGGAGGCGGAAAGCGGGGATACGGTGCTCCTTTCCCCGGCCTGCGCCAGCTTCGACCAGTTCCGCGATTTCGAGGATCGCGGCGACCAGTTCCGGCGCCTGGTGGAGGGGTTATGATCGGCAGCATTTCCGGCACCATCAAGGCCAAGGCCGCGCTGATGGACCCCAGCCATTATGGCCGCTCGGACACGTCGGCGATGGGCCGCTGGTTCTGGGAAATCGACAAGGTCCTGCTGCTCCTGATCACCTTGCTGATCGCGATCGGTCTGATCGCCGTCGCCGCCGCGTCGCCCGCCGCCGCCACCCGCTATTCGGGCGGCAACGTCCACGTGTCCGAACTTTATTATTTCTACCGCCAGCTCGCGTGGATCGCGCTCGGCGTGCCGGTGATGATCGGCATTTCGATGATGCCGCGTGAAAGGTTGCGCCGCTGGTCGATCGCCGGGGCATTGTTGTTCCTGATCCTCCTCGCGGTGGTCCCGATCCTCGGCGAGGAGAAGAATGGCGCGGTGCGCTGGCTCAATATCGGCGTCGGCCAGCTCCAGCCGTCGGAGTTTTTGAAACCGTTCTTCGTTGTCGCCATGGCCTGGCTGCTGAGCCTGCGCGAGGGCGACAAGTCGCTGCCGGTCTATTGGCTGTCGGCGGCGATCACCGGCGTTATCGCCTTCCTTTTGATGAAGCAGCCCGATTTCGGCAGCACGATCATCTTTGGCGCGGTGTGGATCGCGATGCTCGCGCTGGCCGGCGTCAAGCTGCGCACGCTCGGCATCCTCGCCGCGGCGGCGGTCGTCGGGATCGTCCTCGCTTACTTCTTCTATGACGTCGCGACCCAGCGGATCGACGAATTTCTGTTCGGGACCGGCGACAATTTCCAGACCGAGAATGCGATGCGCACCCTGACCGCCGGGGGGCTGTTCGGCATGGGCCCCGGCGGCGGCACGCGCAAATTCGGCTTGCCCGAACCCCATACCGACTACATCTTCTCGGTCATCGGCGAGGAGTTCGGGCTGATCGCGTGCCTCGCCATCGCCTTGCTCTATCTCGGCATCATCGCGCGGGTGCTGATCAAGCTCCTCGACGAGGATAACAGCTTCGCCATTCTCGCCGGCGCCGGGCTCGTCATCCAGTTCGGCCTGCAGGCGCTGATCAACATGATGGTCAACGTCCAGCTCGCCCCGTCGAAGGGCATGACCCTGCCGTTCATCAGCTACGGCGGCAGCTCGATGCTCGCTCTGTCGATTGCGATGGGCTTGCTGCTCGCCTTCACGCGCCGGAACCCGTATTTGACCCGCTCACCGTATGTGGTGAAGTGGAGCGGGGAGAGCCTGACCGCATGAATTTCGTCCTCGCTGCCGGAGGGACCGGCGGCCACATGGTCCCGGCCCACGCGCTCGCCGCGGAGCTGAAGAGCCGTGGCCACGGCGTGCTGCTGATCACCGACGACCGCGGCGCGCGATTCCCTGGGCTGTTCGGCGGTGTGCCGGTGCACATCTTGCCCGCCGGAAGGCTCGGCGGCGGGCCGATCGGCTGGCTCAAAGCCGCGCGCGCGGTGGTCGCTGGGCGTGGCCAGGCGAAGCGGCTGTACCGCGAACACACACCCGACGCGGTGATCGGCTTCGGCGGCTATCCCGCGTTTCCCGCTTTGCTCGCCGCCTCGGCGTTGCGCATTCCGAGCCTGTTGCACGAACAAAATGCGGTGCTCGGCCGGGTCAACCGGCTGCTCGCCGGCGACGCCGCCGCGATCGGCACCGCTTACGACCAGGTGGAGCACCTCAAGCCGCGTTACGCCCAGAAGGCGGTGCTGGTCGGCAACCCGGTGCGCGACAGCGTGGCCAAGCTCGGCGAGCTGCCGTTTCCGGCGTTCGACGAATTCGCGCCGCTGAAAATCCTGATCACCGGCGGCAGCCAGGGCGCGAGCGTCCTTGGCGAGGTCGTGCCCGAGGGCCTCGGCCTGCTCCAGCCGTCGCTCCGCCGTCGCCTCCAGATCGTCCAGCAATGCCGCCCCGACGATATCGAGCGGGTGCGGGGCCGTTATGCCGAGCTCGGCATTCCGGCCGAACTGATGACCTACATCGAGGACATGCCGGAAAAGCTCGCCGACGCGCATCTGGTGGTCGGCCGCGCCGGCGCTTCGACCATTGCCGAGCTGACCGCCGCGGGGCGCCCGGCCATCCTCATTCCGTTCCCGGCCGCGACCGACGATCATCAGACCGCCAATGCTCGCGAAATGACCCAGGCCGGCGGCGCGCGCACCATCCAGCAGAACAATTTCACGCCCAGCGTGCTCGCCCGGCAGATCGAGGCGATGGCCGCCGATCCGGTTGCACTCAACAATGCCGCGGCGCGGGCTTTGTCGGTCGGCCGCCCGCACGCCGCGCGCGATCTCGCCGACCTTGCCGAGCGCATCGGCGACGGCATCGCGCCGGTTGCGGTCGGTCCGGCGCTAAGTCCCCGCGTCACTTCAGTTCCCGTGGGCGGCGTGCCCGCATGAAGCGCGCTTTGGGCACTGACATCGGCATCATCCATTTCGTCGGCATCGGCGGGATCGGCATGTCGGGCATCGCCGAAGTGATGCACCAGCTCGGCTATTCGGTGCAGGGTTCGGACATGGCCGACTCTTATGTCGTCGAGAAATTGCGCAAGGCTGGAATCCCGGTGACCATCGGCCATTCGGCCGACAATCTCGGCGACGCAGCAGTGGTCGTCTGCTCCACGGCGATCAAGGATTCGAACCCGGAGATCGAGGCCGCGGCCGAGCGTCGCCTGCCGCGCGTCCGGCGAGCCGAAATGCTCGCCGAGCTGATGCGGATGCAAAAGACGGTCGCGGTCGCCGGCACCCACGGCAAGACCACGACGACGTCCATGATCGCGGCATTGCTCGACGGCGGCGGGGTTGATCCGACCGTCATCAACGGCGGCATCATCAATCGTTATGGCTCGAACGCCCGCCTAGGCAAAAGCGACTGGTGGGTGATTGAGGCCGATGAGAGCGACGGCAGCTTCCTGCGACTCGACGGGACGCTCGCGGTGGTCACCAACATCGACCCCGAGCACCTCGAACATTACGGCAGCTTCGACCGGGTCAAGGACGCGTTCGTGGAGTTCATCGAGAACGTTCCATTCTACGGCCTCGCCATCCTGTGCGTCGACCATCCCGAGGTGCAGAACATCATCGGCCGGATCCGCGACCGGCGCATCGTCACCTTTGGCTTTTCCGCTCTGGCCGATGTCCGCGCGGACAACATCTCTCCGGTTGCCGGCGGCAGCCGCTTCGACGCGGTTGTCCTCGGCAAGGACGGTGAACGCCGGACGATCGAAAGCATCCACGTCTCGATGCCCGGCCGCCACAATGTCCAGAACGCGCTCGCCGCCATCGCCGTCGCGCTCGAGCTCGGCCTTAGCGACGAGGACATCATTCGCGGGTTCGAGAAGTTCGACGGGGTCAAGCGCCGCTTCACCAAGGTCGGTGAGGCGGACGGGGCGGTGATCATCGACGACTACGCCCACCATCCGACCGAGATCCGGGCCGTGCTCGCCGCCGCGCGCGAGGGCGCCGTGGGGCGGGTAATCGCGGTCGTTCAGCCGCACCGCTACACCCGGCTCCAGGCGCTGATGGAGGACTTCCAGAACGCCTTCAACGACGCCGATGTGGTGCTCGTCACGCCGGTCTATCCGGCCGGCGAGGAGCCGATCGAGGGCGTTGACTCCACAGCGCTGGTCGAGGGACTGCGCGCGCACGGCCACCGTATGGTCCGCGCCGTCACGGACGTTGACGATCTATGCCGCGCGCTGCGCGACCTCGCCGCCGAGGACGACATGATCATCTGCATGGGCGCCGGCGACATCACCAAATGGGCTGCGGCGCTTGCCGACGGCATTTGCAAGGCGAGGGCGAGCAAATGACTGCCGCCATGACCATGCCCAAGGTGCGCGGCAAGCTGACCTCCGACGCCCCGCTCGCGCCGCTCGTCTGGTTCAAAAGCGGCGGCAATGCGGAATGGCTGTTCGAGCCCAAGGACGAGGACGACCTCACCGCCTTCCTGCGCGCGTTGGATCCGGGAATTTCCGTGATGGCGCTTGGTCTCGGCTCGAACATGATCGTCCGCGACGGCGGCGTTCCCGGTATCGTCGTCCGCCTCGGCAAAACCTTTTCGAAGATCGAGCCGGTCGACAGCGTCACCCTGCGCTGCGGCGGCGGCGCGAGCGGCATCCTCGTCTCCTCAACCGCGCGCGACGCCGGCATCGCCGGCCTCGAATTCCTCCGTGGCATCCCCGGCACCGTCGGCGGCTTCGTGCGGATGAACGGCGGCGCCTATGGCCGCGAGGTCAAGGACATCCTCGTTTCGGCCCGCATCGCCTTGCGCTCGGGCGAGATCGTCGACTGGCCGCTGGACAAGCTCGGCTACACTTACCGCCACAGCGAGGTGCACGCAGGCGCGGTGGTGGTCGACGCGACACTGCGCGGTTCACCCGGCAAACCCGAGGCGATCGGCGCGGAGATGGATGCGATCGCCCGCGCCCGCGAGGAATCTCAGCCGCTGCGCAGCCGCACCGGCGGCTCGACCTTCAAGAATCCGGATGGTCACAAGGCGTGGGCGCTGATCGACGCCGCCGGTTGCCGCGGTCTCACTCATGGCGACGCGCAAGTCTCGGAAAAGCATTGCAATTTCCTGCTCAACCTCGGTCGCGCGACCAGCGCCGACATCGAGGAACTGGGCGAGGAAGTCCGCCGCCGTGTGCGGGCCAAGACCAACATCACGCTCGAATGGGAAATCCAGCGGGTCGGGACCGAATGAACCGGGCGTTGCACGTCGTCGTATTGATGGGCGGCTGGTCGTCCGAGCGCGAAGTGTCGCTGACCAGCGGGCGCGGAGTCGCGGCCGCGCTGCGCGAACGCGCGTGGTCGAATGTGACCGAACTCGACATGGCGCATGACGTCGCCGCGCGCCTCGCCGAATTGAAGCCCGACGTCGTGTTCAACGCCCTGCATGGGACGCCCGGAGAAGACGGTACGGTCCAGGGCATGATGGACCTGATGGGCCTCAAATATACCCACAGCGGGCTCGAAACCTCGGTCATCGCGATCGACAAGGAATTGACCAAAATGGTCCTCGTGCCGGCTGGCATCCGCATGCCCGCCGGCAAGATCGTGACCAGCGAGAGCCTGTTCGGCAATGACCCGATGGCGCGGCCCTACGTGGTCAAGCCGGTCAACGAAGGTTCGTCGGTTGGGGTCGCGATCGTCGCCGTCGAAGGCAATTATGGCAATCCCATCGGGCGCGACGTCGAGGGACCGTGGCACCATTTCGACCGGCTCCTCGCCGAGCCCTTCATCAAGGGCCGCGAACTGACCGTCGCGGTGCTCAATGACGAGCCATTGGCCGTGACCGAGCTCAAGCCGGTCGCGGGCTTCTACGACTATGACGCGAAATATACCGACGGTCTGACCGAGCACGTCTGTCCCGCGGACGTGCCCGACGACATCGCCCGGTCGATGATGGACATGGCCGCGCGCTCGCACCGCCTGCTTGGTTGCAAAGGCGCGTCGCGCTCGGATTTCCGCTGGGACGACGAGCAAGGCGAAGTCGGCATCTATTTGCTCGAAGTCAACACGCAGCCAGGGATGACCCCGCTCAGCCTCGTTCCCGAACAGGCCAGGCTCAAGGGCATCGCCTATGGCGAACTGGTCGAGCGGCTGATCGCCGAGGCGCTCCAATGAGCGCCGCCCACGTCCGCCGCGGCGGCGGAGCGCGGGTCAACACGCGCAAGCCGGCGCCCAAGGTCACGGTCCCAAAAAAGATCGCCAAGCGGCTCCCGGTCGACCAGGCACGCGCCAACAAGCTCGCCGGGCTCACCTTCGTCGGCTTCCTGCTCGCCATCGGCGCGGTCGTGATCGTCGCGCTCGACATCCCGGCCAAGGCGGAACGCTCGGCCGGGGCGCTGATGGGACGCGTCGGATTTACCGTCAGCGGCTATCAGATCGTTGGCCTCAACCACATGCAGCGCAGGCAGATCGATGAGATCGTCGACGACGAACTACGCCGCGCCAGCGAGGAAGCGGAAAGCGTCAAGGCGCCGCAGCCGCTGGTCGACGTCGCGCGGATCCGTGAGCGGCTGCTGGCGTTCGGCTGGGTCAAGGATGCGCGGGTCTCGCGCCGGCTGCCCGACACTTTGGTGGTCGACATCGTCGAACGCACGCCCGCCGCGCTGTGGCAGGACAGCGGCCGCCTGGCGTTGATCGACGCGGACGGCGTGGTCCTTGACCGTGTTCCGATCGACAAGATGCCCGACTTGCCGTTGCTTGTCGGGCCGGGCGCGAACGGCCAGGCACGTCAGCTCGATCGGCTGCTCGCTGGCCTGCCGACGCTTGAACCGCAGCTGGCCTCGGCAACCTGGGTCGGCGGCCGCCGCTGGGATTTGAACTTTCAGTCAGGCGAGACGATCGCTCTGCCCGAGGGCGAGGTCGCCGCGCACGCAGCACTCGACAAATTCGCCAAGGCCGACCGCTCCAGCGGCTTGCTTGGGCGCGGGATCCTGTGGTTCGACTTGCGCAAGCCCGGCCAGATGACCGTGCGCCTGCCGCACAAGCCGGGCGAGCCGAGCCCCGCCGACAAGCCCCCGGAGGGCTGACGCGCAAAGTGGCTCAACCGTCCGAACAGCAAGTGATCGCCGCGCTCGACATTGGCTCGTCCAAGGTCAGCGCCCTGATCGTCACTCCCGGCGAAGACGGCCGGCTGACCGTGCTCGGTACCGGCCAGCGCGAAAGCCGCGGCGTCAAGCGCGGCTACATCACCGACATGGCGGCGAGCGAGTTCGCGGTGCGCGAGGCAGTCGAGTTGGCCGAACGCATGTCCGGAGTTACCGTCGACGATGTCTGGGCGAGCTATGGCGCGGGCGGCCTCGTCAGCGATGTCGCCAATGTCGAGGTCGAGCTCGGCGGCCACCCGGTCGAACAGTCCGATATCGACGAGCTCCTTAGCGCCGGCAAAAAAGCGATCGACGGCAATGGCCAGGTCGTGCTCCATGCCCATCCGGCGCTGTACACGATCGACCGCGCGCAGGGCGTCCAGCAGCCGATCGGGCTTTATGCCAACCGTCTCGGCGTCGACATCCACGTCATCGCCGCGGATTCCGCGCCGCTCCGCAACATCGACACCGTCATCCGCTCCGCCCACCTCGGGGTCAAAGCCATCGTCGCTTCGCCGATTGCGGCCGCCCTTGCCTGCCTCAGCGAGGAGGAGCGCGATCTTGGCGTTGCCCTGGTCGAGCTCGGCGCGGACGTCACCAATGTCTCGGTGCATTTCGGCGGGATGCTCGTCGGCCTACGCTCGATCCCACTCGGCGCGCACGACATCAGCAATGACATCGCCTGCGCTTTCGGGGTTCAGCGGCGCGACGCCGAGCGGCTCAAATGCTTTTACGGCTCGGCGATGACCTCCCCGCGCGACAATCACGAGATGATCGAGGCGAGCCAGATCGGCGCGGAGCAGGGCGCCGAGCCGCTCAAGATCACACGCGCCCAGCTGATGATGGTCATCCGCCAGCGGGTAGAAGAGCTGACCAACGAGATCGAGGGTGCGTTGAAGGGCCTTGGCTTCACCGGCCCAGTCGGCCGCCAGGTCGTGCTCACCGGCGGCGGCGCCGAGCTCAAGAACATCGCGGATTACATGCAGGGCGTGCTCGGCCGTGCGGTCCGGGTGGGCCGTCCGAAGCAATTGACCGGCCTGCCCGATGCCCACAGCGGCCCGGCGTTCTCGACGCTGGTTGGCCTCGCTCTGCTCGCCGGTTCGGGACGCGGGGACATCCGCGACATCGCCGCGCCGGTCATGCGCAAGGCGGCGAACGGCATATTCGGCCGGCTGTTTTCGGCGATGAAGGGCGGGTTCTGATTCGTCATTCCCGCGAAGGCGGGAATCCCGCTATGCACGATAGCGGGGGTCTCCAATGGCGACATTAGCTAAAGGCCGGACGAACGCCGGCGCGGCGCTGATCTTCCTGCTCGGCGCGGCGGTATTCCTCAACTACGTCGATCGCGGCGCTATCGCGGTGGCAGCGCCGCTGATGAAGGGCGAGCTCGCCCTTTCCGCGACCACCTTCGGGATCGCGGTCTCGGCGTTCTTCTGGGTCTATGCCCCGGTCCAGCTGCTCATCGGCTGGTTGTGCGACCGCTTCTCGGTCTACAAACTGATGGCCGGTGGGATCGTTTTGTGGGCGGGCAGCACATTCCTGATCGGGTTTGCCGGCGGCTTCATGTCATTGCTCGTGATGCGCGTGATGCTCGGCGTCGGGGAGAGCATCGCCTTCCCGGGCAGCTCCAAGATCATCGCCCGCCACGTTCCCGCCGAACGCCGCGGGCTGGCCAATGCCGCGGTCGCGGCGGGCCTCGCGCTTGGGCCCGCCGTGGGCACGCTCGCAGGAGGATTGATCGTCGCCCAATGGGGGTGGCGCGCGATGTTCTTCGCGTTCGGCATCGCGACGCTGATCTGGCTCCTGCCGTGGCAACAGACGGTGCGATCGCTGCCGACCACCGGACATCACGATGAAGGCGCGACCGTCCCGCTCCGCGTACTGATCGGCAAATGGCCGTTGTGGGCGATGTCGATCGGCCATTGCGCGGGCAATTATTGCTTCTACTTCCTGCTCGCCTGGCTGCCTTTGTACCTGACCAAGGAACGCGGATTCACGATCACTCAAATGACCTTCCTCGCAACGCTGGGCTATGCCGTGCAGGCGGTTTGCGCCTTGAGTTACGGCCATTTCTCGGACTGGTGGACTCGCTCCGGCCGATCGGAGGCGTTGTGCCGCCGCTGGATGATGGTTGCCAGCCAGGCGCTCGCCGCCGCCGCGATCCTCGGCCTCGCTTATGCGAACAGCGCTCTGAGCCTTGGCATCCTCTTGTGCCTTGCGGGCGCAGCGACGGCTTCCTTGTCGCTCAATCTCTATGCGATCGCGCAGATGTTTGCCGGACCGCGCGCTTCGGGGACGTGGGTCGGCTTCCAAAACGCACTTGGCAATTTGTCGGGCATTTTCGGGCCGATCATCACCGGGATCATCGTCGATCGCGCCGGCTACGGCAGCGCCTTTGTCCTCACCGCCGCGGTCGCGGCGTTCGGCGCCATCTGGTGGGCGTTCGGTGTTCCGCGGATCGAGCCGGTCGAATTGGATTAGGTGGGTAAGCGGTCCGGCTTCACTGTGAAGGGCAATGGCCGGACCGCTCCACAGTCATCCGAGGGGGATCGGACGCGTCGCGCAAAACATCGCGGCCTCACATTCGGTTCCCAAGTTTGATACAGATTAGCTTGGTAAGCGTTGGTGCGGCGGAGGTGAGACGATGGAGAACGATTCAGTACGTTCGAGCGGCGCCAGCACGCTTGTCGACATGTGGATCGACGGCAAGCTCCGCGCCATCGCCGTGTCGCGCGAGGCGATCGAGGGGTTTCTTCACCTGACGCCTGACCGGGCGGCCGCGATGTCTGAAGCCGAACGCGGCGAATTCGTCCGGACTCATTTGACGCTGGTAATGACGGTCGCGACCGCCAAGCTCCGCAACACCGGCGCCGACGCCGATGCGTTGGCGATTGAAGAGGGCGATCTCGGGGGACGGGCGCCGCGACGTTCGGCTCCGCCCGACGGCGAGCGCCGCTCGACCGACCGGCGCAAGGGCGACCGGCGCAAGCTAAATCTCGGCCCGCCGCCGGGCGGCGAGCGCCGGGGCTGAGATGCGGCTCAAACCACTCATTTTCGTCGCCATTGCCATCGGTCTCTACGTCGTCGGCCGCGATGTCGGGCTGCAGGGAGACGCGGCGCCGCTGGTGCCGGGCGGTGTGTCGCCAGAACGTGCCAAATATCATCTGATCGCGCTGGTCACGATGCTCGGCGCATTCGGCTTAGCCATCGTCGCGGGCGCCAGCCTGTTTCGCGGCCGCCGCTAACCGACGGCTCGGTATCGCCGGGGTTCGGCTAAAACTCGAGCAAGTCACCCGGCTGGCAGTCGAGCACCGCGCAGATTCGTTTTTCAACAGGTCAGATTTTTCGCGGTGGCTTTGGAAAACATTCCTGGGTGAGAGGATTGCCGTGTCGATGACCGTGCGGCACTGCGCGGACATCGGCAGAATTGCCGTGCTACAAACGGCCGCTCCTAGCTCAACTCGATACAGCGCCGGGCTTCGAACCCGGAGGCTGGGGGTTCAAGTCCCTCGGAGCGGGCCATCGTTCAAAGCGGCCGCGCGGCCGGAAAGCGGCGTCGTGAAGTGACGTCAAGTGGAGGCCGGCGCTCTTGCGACGGCCTCCTTGGAGATTAGCCGCGTTCGCCGGATCGGCGTATCGGGGGTGGCGGCGGTGGCGGTGGCGGCGGTGGCGGCACCGGACAGGTCGCTCCCGCCGGGACCGTCGATCCATCCGGACAACTGACCATCGGCGGCGGTGGAGGCGGCGGTGGCGGCGGTGGCGGACAGGGCGCATCCAACGCGATGACCGACCCGTCGGGACAAGTTTGGGTCTTGGGCGTCGTTGCGCACGCCGAAACGGCAACCGTAGCCACGATAATAAGCGCAATCCGTCTCATTCACTTCTCCTCTCGGGTAATTCTGCCTGACAACGATACCATAGCGGCAGTGTTCCCGTGCAAATTATACTGGGTACGGGTCGTTGGTAACCGAACCGGGTGGAAAGCGGACAAAAGGACAGCCTGGGTGGCGCAATCCTAATCATGCAAAAGCGCGGCGAGCGCTCGGCCGCGATTTCTTGGACGCGGGCGCGGAAGATGTAGAGGGCCCCTCGATTACGATCAGTCGCTGGAACCGCGTCACGCTCTGGATAAGTGAGTCTTTCGGGCGACATCATCCCCAGTTTTTTGGGCCGGCGTTTACTTTTTGCTTGGCTTGCGACTCGCGATGATTCAAAGATTCCCCGTGAAGGCTCAACGCGTTGGCGCGAGAGGGGATTTGACTCATGAGCATTGATTTCATCCGGCCGGAAGTCGACGAACTCCGTCCCCGCATCGGCGTGATCGGGGTCGGTGGCGCCGGCGGCAACGCCATTGCCAACATGATGCGAGCCGACGTCCAGGGCGTCGACTTCATTGTCGCCAACACCGACGCTCAGGCGCTCAACAATTCGACCGCCGATCGGCGGATCCAGCTCGGCTTGCGCATCACCCAGGGCCTCGGCGCCGGGTCGCGGCCCGAGATCGGCCGCGCCGCGGCCGAGGAAACGCTCGAAGAGATCATCGCCGCGCTGGATGGCGCGCACATGTGCTTCATCGCCGCCGGCATGGGCGGCGGCACCGGGACCGGCGCCGCGCCGGTCATCGCCAAGGCCGCGCGTGACAAGGGCATCCTGACCGTCGGCGTGGTCACCAAGCCGTTCGCCTTCGAGGGCGCGCGCCGCGCCCGCTCGGCCGAAGCTGGCATCGCCGAGCTTCAGCAGCACGTCGATACGCTGATCGTGATCCCAAACCAGAATCTGTTCCGCCTCGCCAATTCGGAAACGACCTTCAAGGAAGCGTTCGAAATGGCCGACGAGGTGCTTCAGCAGGGCGTGCGCGGGATCACCGATCTGATGGTCATGCCCGGCCTGATCAATCTCGACTTCGCCGACGTTCGCTCGGTGATGAGCGAGATGGGCAAGGCGATGATGGGCACCGGCGAAGCCGAGGGCGACAACCGCGCCATCGAAGCCGCCGAGAAAGCCATCTCCAACCCGCTGCTCGACGGGGTCAGCATGAAGGGCGCCAAGGGCGTGATCATCTCGATCACCGGCGGCGAGGACATGCGCCTGATGGAAGTCGACGAGGCCGCCAGCCATATCAAGGAACTGGTCGACCCCGACGCCAACATCATCTGGGGTTCGGCGTTCAATAACGACATCGGCGGCAAGATCCGTGTGTCGGTCGTCGCCACTGGGATCGAGGCTGATGCGGTCGCCGCGCCGGCGCCGGGCAAGGTCTTCACCTTCCCAGCGACCCGCACCGCGACGTCGACGCCCAAGGTGGTCGAGGACACCCAGGTTGAGGTCGTCGAGGCGACGGATACTCCGCTCGATCTTACGTCCGTGTCGGAAGAAATGACTGAAGACGAGGGCGACGAACTGCTGCTCGACTCCGACGACATTCTGACCACACCGGTCGGCCGACCGCCGATCAATCCGCCGGTCGATGAGGACCCCGCGACCGAGGATCAACCGGCGGCAGCGGGCGGAACCCTGTTCGAGCGGATGTCGAATATCGCGCGCGGTGCGCCCAAGGCGCAGATCGACGAGGATGGGGCCGAGCCCGGGTTCAAGCGCGAGCCGATCGACATACCGCGTTTCCTCAACCGCCAGAACAACCAGTAATCGATCCTCCCCGCAACGGGGAGGGGGACCATCCAAAGGATGGTGGAGGGGTCACTCGCGAGAGCGGCCCTTTCCATTCTTGACAGAATCTCGCCGATTTCAGCCCGCTCACCGCCCTCCCAGCACGGCTCACCGAAAAGCCCCTAGGCAGAAAGCTTCCGGCAAGATTCTCTCCCCATGGGGAGGACGATGCGGGGAATTTTGACACTGCGTTTGGCATTTGCATGCGCCGGAGCGTTGATCGTGGCCGTGCCGGCCCCGGCGCAATCCACCTATTCGGGCTATGCCGAAACGCCGTCCGCGGCGCTCGTCCGGTATATCCACACGCTCGCTTCGGACCCCAAGGATTTCGACGCCCTGATCGGCGCTGGCAAAGCTTCGCTCGACATTGGTGATCCCCAGGCCGCGGCTGGCTTTTTCGCCCGGGCCGACGAGGTCAATCCGAAAAGCCCGTTGCCGCAAGCCGGAATGGGCGCGGTCTCGGTCGCCAATGGCGAGGCCGGCGCCGCGATGCCTTACTTTACCCGCTCGTTGCAGCTCGGCGCGTCGGTGTCGTCGATCGCCTGCGACCGCGGGCTCGCATACGATCTGCTCGGGCAGCAGCGTCAGGCGCAGGCCGATTATCGCGCGGCTTTGAACGGTCTGGATGCGACCGAGGCCCGCCGCCGTCTCGCCCTCAGCCTGGCGATCAGCGGCGACAAGGGCAGCGCGCTCCAGACGCTCGCTCCGCTCTCGGCCAAAGGCGATTCCACGGTCAACCGGGTGCGCGCATTCGTGCTCGCTTTGACCGGGGACACGCGCGGCGCGATGGTCGCGATCGATGCCGCGATGCCGGGCAGCTGGTCGCGCGTTTCACCGTTCCTCCAGCAGCTGCCGACCCTGGGCGGGGGCCAGAAGGCGGCGGCGGTCAATCTCGGCATATTCCCGGACGCGAATGCGCCCGCTCTCGCGTCGGCCACGGTTTCCTCGCCGTACGGGGCTTCGACGAAAGCCGACCGGCTCGCTTCGATCGACGAGATGTTGCGCGCTCCGGCGCCGCAAGCCTCGCCGAGCTGGCAGCCCAATCGCGCGCCGCCGCAAATTGCCTACGTCGCTCCCGCTGTGCCCAAGCCGGCTCCAATCCGGGCGGCTGTCAGTCAGCGCAGAATCTGGCTTCAGCTCGCCAGCGGCGCGAATTCATCTGCACTGCCGATCGAGTTCCGCCGGATGAAGTTGCGCAACCGCGATCTGTTCGACGGGATCAGCGGCTTTGTCGCCCAGAGCTCCGACCGCGCGCGGCTGGTGATCGGGCCGTTCCGCGGAACGTCCGATGCCGAGACCTTCAAGGCTGACCTGGAGACCGTCGGCATCGACGCATTCAACTGGACCAATTCCGAATCCGACAAGATTGTGCCACTCGGCACGGAATGAGCCTTCCCAGCGGCATTGCCGCGCAACCGCCGCGATCGCGCGGACGCCTTCATCCCGAGGTCGATGCTGCCCCGCGCGGGCCGCGCGACATCTTCCAGCGCGACCGCGACCGCATCGTCCATTCGGTCGCCTTCCGCCGCCTCCGCCACAAGACCCAGGTGTTCGTCGCGCCCGACGGGGATCATTTCCGCGTTCGGCTGACTCACAGCATCGAGGTCGCGCAGATTGGCCGCACAATCGCCCGGGCGCTCGGCCTCAACGAGGATTTGACCGAAGCCTTGTGCCTCGCTCACGACCTCGGCCATCCGCCGTTCGGCCATGCCGGGGAGGAGGGGCTCAATGCCTCACTCGCCGACGCTGGCGGGTTCGATCACAATGCCCACAGCATCCGCCTCGTCACCAAATTGGAAGCGCCCTATCCCGACTTCGACGGGCTCAACCTCAGCTGGGAAGCGCTCGAAGGCCTGGCCAAGCATAATGGGCCAATCGTCGATCCGACCTGGGCTCTGTCAGAAGCCAATGACGAATGGGACCTGGAGCTTGGCACGTGGTCGGGGCTCGAAGCGCAAGTCGCGGCGATTTCCGACGACATTGCCTATGACAATCACGACATCGATGACGGCTTGCGCGCCGGGATCCTCGAGCTCGACGAACTGATCGAATTGCCGATTGTCGAGCGCCACTGGGCGAAGATCGGCGAGCGGCATCCGGGGCTCAGCGCCGACAAGCGTCAGCGCGCGCTGGTTCGCGACATGATTGGGTCGATGGTCGGCGATGTCCTCGCCGAGACCGATCGTTGGGTGCGGGATGCGGGGGTTGCGACGATCGACGAGGTCCGCGCCGCCGAGCAGTCGTTGGTCGGCTTCTCGGCCGACCTCGCCGCCGAGGAGCGCGAATTGAAGCGCTTCCTTTATTCGCGCCTCTACGAGTCGCCCGAGCTTGAGAAAGTCCGCAAGGAGGCGGTCCGGGTCGTCTCGAACCTCGCCGGCGCCTATCGCGCCGACCGCGTATTACTGCCCGACGGCTGGCGCGGTGAGGGCAGCGAGATCGGGCAGTTGCGGACCATCGGCGATTTCATCGCCGGCATGACCGACCGTTTCGCGATCCGCCGCCACGAGGAACTGGTCGGCCCCGTCGATCTCGCCACCGACCGCTTCTGATCCTCGGCAGGGGATTACAGGCTAGGGTGACGCGCCGCCCCGGGCACGATAGAGGCGCGGGCGATGTCCCTTTACGCCCAATATGCCGCGCTTCTTGACGGAGTGCTCGACGACCTGATTGCCGACGGCACGCTGCCGGCGGAGCTCGATCGTAAGAACGTCACCGTCGAGCCGCCGCGCGATCCGTCACATGGCGATCTGTCGACCAACGCCGCGATGGTGCTCGCCAAGGCCGCCGGGACCAATCCCCGCGCACTCGCCGAGGCGATCAAGCCGAAGCTCGAAGCGCTGCCGCCCGTCACTTTGGTCGAGATCGCCGGTCCCGGTTTCATCAACCTCCGGCTGACGCCCGACGCTTGGCGCGACGAACTCAAGACCATCCTCCGCGAAGGCGAGCAATACGGGCTGTCGACCATCGGCAACAACGAGCGGGTCAATGTCGAATATGTCTCGGCCAACCCGACCGGGCCGCTGCACATGGGCCATTGCCGCGGCGCGGTGGTCGGCGACAGCCTCGCCCGGCTGCTCGAAGCCGCGGGCTTCCGCGTCACCAAGGAATATTATGTCAACGACGCCGGCGCGCAGGTCGATACGCTCGCCCGCTCGGTCCACCTCCGCTACCGCGAGGCGCTCGGCGAAGACATCGGCGGCATTCCTGAAGGGATGTATCCCGGCGACTATCTGAAGCCGGTTGGCGTGCTGCTCGCCGCAGAGCATGGCGCCAAGTTCGCGTCCGCGTCCGAGGCTGAGTGGCTGCCAATCTTTCGCGATGCGGCGATCGCGGCGATGCTCGATCTCATCCGCCATGACCTCGGCCTGTTGAACATTCACCACGACCTGTTCGCGTCCGAGGCCGACGTGCAACGCGCCGGCGCGGTCGATGAAGCGATGGACGTGCTGCGCTCCAAGGGCCTGGTCTACGAGGGCGTGCTCGAACGGCCCAAGAGCCTCGACCCGCACGACGAGTGGGAGCCGGTCGAGCTGACCCTGTTCCGCTCGACCCAGTTCGGCGACGATCAGGACCGGCCGATGAAAAAGTCGGACGGCAGCTGGACCTATTTCGGCTCCGATGCGGCCTATCACTGGCGGAAAGCGCGTGACGCCGATCATCTCGTCAACATCTGGGGCGCCGATCATTCGGGCACGGTGAAGCGCGTGCAATCGGCGGTGAAGGCGCTGACCGACGGCCGCGTCGACCTCGATGTGAAAATCATCAACATGGTGCGGCTGTTCCGCGCCGGTGAGCCGGTCAAGATGTCCAAGCGCGCCGGCGATTTTGTGACGCTGGCGGACGTCGTCGGCGAGGTCGGTAAGGACGTTGTGCGGTTCATGATGCTGACCAAGCGCGCCGACACCCCGCTCGATTTCGACTTCGCCAAGGTGGTCGAGGCGTCGAAGGATAATCCGGTCTTCTACGTCCAATATGCCCACGCCCGGATCAGCTCGTTGAAGCGCAAGGCAGCCGAGGCCGGGGTCGACCTCGCCGCACCCGCCGACCTTGACCTGCTCGACGACGAGGAACTCGCGCTGGTCAAGCGCGCCGCGCAATATTCGCGGGTGATCGAGAGCGCGGCGGTGGCTCACGAGCCGCACCGGATCGCTTTTTTCCTCTACGACCTGGCGGCGGAATTCCATGCTTTGTGGAACCGCGGCAACGACGATCCGGCGCGCCGCTTCCTCGTTGAAAATAATCCACAACTTTCGCGGGCACGGCTGGAACTCGCGCTCGGAATCGCGCAGATCATCAAGAGCGGCCTGGCGCTGATGGGGGTCGCCGCGACCGAGGAGATGCGCTGATCATGAGCGACAGCCGAGTGGCGCTCGGCTTGGACCGGCTGCCATGGCTTCCCGACGAACCAGCGCGCGTGCGCAAGCCTTCCGGCAATATGGTCGGCTGGGCGGCGGTTGCGATTCTCCTCGTCGCGGGCCTCGCCTATTGGCTTGGGTTGAGGAGCGGCGAAGAGACCTCGCCAACGCCCGAATCCTCTTTCGTCCGGCCCGAAGCCACGGTCCGGCTGCCTGACGCCTCGGCCCAGCACGAGGTTCAGCCCGTCACCGTTCCGAAAGTCGAACCGATTGTCGCGCCGCCGATCCCGGTGATGGAATCGCAGCCGACTCAGCGCAAAGCGCCGGTCGAACGCGTCCGGCCCAAGGTTGAACCTGCGGTCGAGGCGACGGCGGCCGAGGCCGAGCCCGAAGCCGCGGTCACGCGAGCGCCCGCACCGCCCAGGCCCGCCGTGTCCGGCCCGTGGCCGGTGCGCGTCGTCGACGGCGCTTCGGGCCGGCTGATCCGGGTCGGCGCGTTCCGGACGGCGCATCAGGCGAAGAAGGGCTGGTGGGCGATCGTTCGCGTGAACCCGGCGCTCAAGCATTTGCCGGCGCTGGTCGTACCGGTGCAGTCGCTACGCAACGGTCGGGTCTATTACCGGCTGCAGATGGGGACCACGTCGCAAGCGCATTCGACCGTGCTGTGCCAGCGCATGCGCATGATCGCGCAGAGTTGCGTCGTGATCGACGAGCGCGAGGTTGGGCTGTGACCGACGAACGAGCGGCCTACGATGAAGGTCAGCTACCGTGGCTCGCCGCGGTCGATGACGAGGACGAGCCGCGTGGCGTTTCCGCGCGCAAGATGCTCGCCGCCTTGGTCGTCGTCCTGCTCGCCGGCGCGGTTGTCGCCGCGGCCTTCTTCTGGATCGGGCGGCGCGATGCCGGCCTCAATCGCCCGCCGCAGCTGATCCGGGCCGAGCCGGGCCCGTACAAGATCAAGCCGCCGAACCCGGGCGGCCTCGACGTCGCCGGCGAAAGCGAGACCGCCTATGAAACCAGCGCCGGCGAAGACACGGATGCGCAGCTCGATATGACCAAGGTGCCGGTGAAACCGGCCACCGCGCCAAAGGAAGAGCCCAAGCGCATTCCTCCGAATGAGACCAAGGAGCCGGTCGTGGCTGCGCCGACCCCGCCGCCCGCGCCGGCCGGGGCCAAGGGCAGCGTCATCCAGCTCGGCGCCTTCGCCAATCAGGCGCAAGCCGAGCGCGCCTGGGCCGCGCTGTCGGCTCGCTTCTCGTCGGTCGCGGCGATGAACAAGCTGATCGTCCAGTTCCCGGGCGGGATCCGGCTGCGCGCCACCGCCGCGTCGCCGGCCGAGGCCACGGCGGCGTGTCAGGCGCTCAAGTCGGCGGGCGAGAACTGCTTCGTGGCGCAATAGCCGATGCGCGCGGCGATCTACGGACTCGAAGGCTTTGAACTGACCGCCGATGAGCGCGCTTTCTTTCGCGACGCCGAACCGGCCGGCTTCGTCCTGTTCAAGCGCAATTGCGACAATCCCGACCAACTGCTCCGGCTGACAGATTCGCTGCGCGATCTCACCGGCCGCCCCCTGCCGATCCTGATCGATCAGGAGGGCGGACGCGTCGCGCGGATGCGGCCCCCGGCCTGGCCGGCGTTCCCCGCCGCCGAGCGCTTCGCCCAGCTTTACGCGCTGGCCCCGTCCTCGGCGCTGGAGGCGGCGCGGTCGAACGCCCGCGCGATCGCGCTTAGCTTGCGGGCGTGCGGGATCAATGTGAACGCATTGCCCCTCCTCGACGTCCGTCAGGAAGGGGCCAGCGACATCATCGGCGACCGCGCTCTGGGCTCGGAACCGATGCAGGTCGCCGCGTTGGGCCGGGTCGTGCTCGACGGCATGGCGTCGGCTGGCGTGGTCGGGATCGTCAAGCATATGCCGGGCCACGGCCGCGCCCTGGTCGACAGCCACAAGGAGCTGCCTGTGGTGAACGCGGACGCCGAGGCGCTGGAAATCGACCTTGAGCCGTTTGAACGACTGCGCTCGGCGCCGATGGGGATGACCGCGCATGTCGTCTATGAGGCGTGGGACCCCGAACGCCCGGCGAGCCTGTCGCCAATCGTGATTCGCGAGATCATCCGCGGTCGCATCGGTTTCGACGGGTTCCTGATGAGCGACGATATCGGTATGGAAGCGCTACAGGGCGATTTCGGCGGCCGCGCCGCCGGCGTGGTCGCGGCGGGCTGCGACGTCGCGCTCCATTGCTCGGGCAAGATGGAGGAGATGATCGCGGTCGCCGCTGCGACTCCGCCGATGTCTTCGGAGGGTGGGGAGCGACTGGCGCGGGCGATGGCCATCACTCTGGTCGACGGTGACGGTCTCGACTTTGCCGAAGCCGTCGCCAAGCGCGACGCCTTGCTGGCCTTGGTGTAGGATCGGGCCCGTGGAAACCGACGAGGAATTCGAACAGCGCCCCGTTGCCCAGTCGGACGAACTCAACCTCACGCTCGACGGGTGGGAGGGGCCGCTCGATCTGCTGCTCAGCCTTGCCCGGGTCCAGAAGGTCGACCTCGCCCAGATCTCGATCCTCCAGCTGGTCGAGCAATATCTTGCCTATTTGAACGAGGCGCGCGCGCTCAAGCTCGAGATCGCGGCTGATTATCTCGTGATGGCGGCGTGGCTCGCTTACCTCAAATCGTGCCTGCTCTTGCCCTCGGACCCCGAGGCCGATCCGAGCCCGGAAGAGATCGCGCTTCGGCTGCAGATGCGGTTGCAGCGGCTCGACGCGATGCGCGAAGCCGGCGCGCGGCTGCTCGGCCGCGACCGCGTCGGGCGCGACGTGTTCCTGCGCGGCGCGCCGGAGGGCCTCCGTCTGGTGCGCAAGGCCGATTGGCAGGTCCGTGATTTCGACCTGTTCGCCGCCTATGGCGCGGTTCGCGCGCGCTCGGCCCCGGCAATGCACGTCGTCCATCCACGCGCGGTGATGACGCTCGAGGAAGCGCTCGACCGCGTCAGCCGGATGATCGGCGCGGCGCTCGACTGGACCATGCTCGAAAGCTTCCTGCCGTCGACCCAGGATCCGCAATTCCGCCGCTCGTCGCTGGCGTCCAGCTTTCTCGCGGCGCTCGAGCTCGCGCGGCGCGGCAAGCTCGATATCGCGCAGGACGAGCCGTTCTCTCCGATAAAGCTGCGTGCCGCCTGATGGACGAGCTCACCCGCGCCATCGAAGCGACCCTGTTCGCATCCGCCAGCCCGCTGTCGGTCGAGGAAATCGGGCAGCATGTCGGCGAGGGACCGATCGAAATCGTGCTCGGCCAGCTATCCGTCCAATACGAGGGCCGGGGCGTCCAATTGGTCGAGCGCGGCGGCCGCTGGCATTTCCAGACCGCGCCCGACCTCGCCCATTTGCTTCGCCGGACTCGCGAGGAGCCGCGCCGGCTCTCGCGCGCGGCGACCGAGACGCTCGCGATCATCGCCTACCACGAGCCTGTCAGCCGGGCCGAGATCGAGGCGATCCGCGGCGTGCAAATCTCCAAGGGGACACTCGATGTGCTCATGGATGCCGGATGGGTCCGGCCAGCCGGACGCCGCGAAGGGCCGGGGCGGCCGCTGCTCTACGCAACAACCCACGAGTTTCTGACCCACTTCGGCCTCGCCTCGCGCCGCGACCTTCCCGGGATCGACGACCTCAAGGCGGCCGGGCTGCTCGACCCGCTCGACGAGGCCGTATTCCAGCTTCAACTGGAAAGCGAAGGCGAGGAAGACTAGGAAGCTTCGCAAAGGAGTTTCACATGGGCGGTTTCAGCATTTGGCATATCCTGATCTTCGCGATTATCCTGTTGCTGCTGTTCGGCGGGAACCGATTCTCGTCGATGATGGGCGATGTCGCCAAGGGCCTCAAAAGCTTTAAGCACGGCATGTCTGACGATGAGGACGACGCCCGCAAACGCTACGAGAAAGACCGCCGCTCCGAGCCGCCGCGCTCGATCGGGCGCCAGGACCCGCCGATTGATGTGACTCCCCGCCCGGCCGACCCGACGGCAGCGCCGCCACCGCGGGACGACGAAGCGCGCTAGAAAAATAGAGAGCCGCCATGTTTGGCGTCGATTCCTCGGAACTCGCGGTCGTCGCGATCCTCGCGCTGATTTTCATCGGGCCCAAGGATTTGCCCAAGGTGATGCGCACCGTCGGCTATTGGGTCGGCCGAATGCGCGGCATGGCACGTCACTTCACCTCGGGCATCGAAAATATGATGCGTGAAGCCGAACTCGAGGAAATGGAGAAAAAGTGGCGCGAGGAGAATGAGCGCATCATGCAGCTCCACCCGCCCGAGGCGCATTATCCCGAACCCGGCCAACCCGACGAAATGCCGCCGATTGCCAATCCCGACGGTGACGAGCTTCCGCCCGAAAAGCGGCCGTTGCCGTGAAGGATATCGATGAAACCAAGCAACCGCTGCTCGAACATCTGATCGAACTAAGGCGGCGCTTGCTGTGGTGCCTCGCGACTCTGGTCGTCACCTTCTTCGTCTGCTTTGCCTTCGCCAAGAATATTTTTGCGGTGCTGGTCCAGCCGCTGCTGCAGGCCGGCCAGGGCAAGCTGATTTATACCGACATCTTCGAAGCCTTCTTTGTTCAGGTGAAGGTGGCGTTGTTCGCGGCGCTCATGCTGAGCTTCCCGGTGCTGGCGATCCAGCTGTGGCGGTTCATCGCGCCGGGCCTCTACGCGAAGGAAAAGAACGCCTTCCTCCCGTTCCTGCTCATGACCCCGATCTTCTTCGGCGCGGGCGCGTCCTTCGCCTATTTCGTCGCCATGCCGTGGGCGCTGCATTTTCTGCTGAGCTTCCAGGGCAATGTTGGCGGAGTGACCCAGGAAGCGCTTCCCGGCGTCGGTAATTATTTGAACTTCGTCACCCGCTTCCTATTCGGGTTCGGCGCGGCGTTCCTGTTGCCGATCCTGCTCATGATTCTCGAACGCGCCGGTCTCGTCACGCGCGAGCAACTCGCCAAGTCGCGGCGCTATGCGATCGTCGGCGCGGCTGCGGTCGCGGCAGTGCTGACTCCGCCCGACGTGGTGTCGATGCTGATGCTGCTGGTGCCGCTCTATGGTCTGTACGAGTTCGCGCTTCTCGCGATCCGCCTCACCCACTGGCGCGCGGCGCGCCGAGCGGCTCGATCAACTCCTGAGTTTCCTGAGCCCCACACAGAAGGGGGCCCGGAAGCGCCACCGGGGGGGGGGAGGGTTAGCGGTTCCGGGCCCATTTAAGCGGATAGCGAGAGCGGGGGGGCAAAAGGTCACTATCCGAATTGCACAACGCGGCTTCTTCGCGAACGGTTCCGACGCTCGAAATTATTTTTCCCCCGCCGCCGTAACGATTTACGGCCTGCCTAGGGCGCAGGAAACACTGGTAAATCAACACTATAGCGCCCGAGCTTGCGGTCGAGCGTGGACCGCAACTGCTTGGCGAGGCCGGCGATGATGCGTTCAAACTGCATTTTTTCGGGCTGGTCTGCAGTCTCGGGTACCAGGACCGGGCTGCTCAGGGTCAGGCGCGCGGTCAGTTCGCTGGTCCGGCGGAGCGAAATCTCGACCGGGTCGAGCGGCCGGTTGAGCATCGCGAATTCGACGATTTCGGTGATCAGGAAGGCGATCGCGACCGCGACATCCTGGGTCGTGTTGACCGATTCCAGTTCGAGATCGATCCGCAGTTTTCGCGCCGGTTCCGGGGCTCCGGCGCGAAGCTCGGCGGCTAGTTCGGCGAGCAGCGGCCGCACGGCGATCCCGCGATTCTCTTCCATTTCCGCGAAATGGTTGCGGTGGACGATCGACAGCGCCCCGACGCGCCGGCCGATGCCGGCGTAAGCGGCGCGGGCGTCGATCGTCTCCGCGCTTCTGCCGTGGATGTTGAGCAACGACGCGACGACCTGCAGATTATTCTTCACCCGGTGGTGGACCTCGCGGACCAGCCGTCGCTGTCCGTCGAGCGCGCCGGTCATTTCGCGTTCGGATTCATCGACGCGCGCCACCGCGCGCTCGAAGGCGTCGCGCAATTCCTGAATCTCGGTCGATGGCCCGAGTTTGCGGGGCAGCTGGAGTTCTTCACCCGGGCAGTAGCCGATGACCGCGCGCTGCAGTTGCTTGAGTGGCCGAATCAGTAGGCGCGTCACGAGGACCCATGCGACCAGCGCAGCCAGCACCCACATCAAGACCGGCAGCAACAGCACGAGCTTGTCGGCGGTCGTGATTCGGGTGGCCGGGAAGCCGATCCGAGCCGTCAACGCGCCATTGATGATCGGCAGCGCAACGAACCTCTGTCGACCGTCGGTTGCGGTGGGACCGATCAATTCGAGCGCGTTGTGGCCATCGACCAGCTGCAGCGAACGGATGCCGCTCGTCGCGTCGAGAGCGGCGCTCTTGAGACCGTCCCCCGTCACGCTCGCTGTCGCCATTCCGCCGATCACGCCGACGCGGATGTCGACCTGTTGTCCGCCAGGATCGATCCAAGCTCTGATGTCGCCGGGGGCAACGAGCGGCAACTCCTCGCGCGGAACGAATCCTTCGGTCGTGCACAGCAGCGCGCCATCGCCGTTGCGCAGGGCAAAGCTGCGGGTGATGGCCGGCGCGGTGGCCAGGGCCTTGAGGGCTTCGTCGCAAGCGTTGCTGCGTTGAGCGGGGATCGCTCCGGCCGCGGCGATGCGCAGCGCCAGCGCATTGCGAGCAATCAGGTCTTCCATCGCGCGCGCGGCGGACCGGGCCTCGTTGGCGCTGCGATCGCGCAGCATAGTGTTGGCGTCCCGAATTCCGGAGGTGGCGATAAGACTCAGCGCAATCCCGATCGGCAACAGGAGCACGGTCAGGATTAGGAGCAACTTTGCGGCGGTCGGGAGTCCGGCGAACCGGCGAAGGGCTGCGCTCAACATCTCGCAGCGCCTAGCAGCATCGGCTCAGCTGAGTTTTCCAAGCAGGTCGGTAAATTCGTCGGGAACGCTTTCGCGCAGCGTGTCGTCGTAAACCGAGCGCAACGCCCGGCCGAGATCGGCCGCTCGTTTCTTCCTTGGGGGATTCTGCGGCTTGCCGGAACCTTCGGTTCCTTCGTGCTTGCCGCGTGTCGTACCACTCAACCTCTCGTCCCCCCTCGCGTGGGTCCACGCGCCTCATACAAATCTCGACTTCGCGCGCAACGGGTTCGCCATCGAGCTGTCCCCATCTGACACTCCACGCACGCGTGCACGCTGGCTCGCCTTAGGCCCGCCACCGCGAAGGGGAAACCAAATCGGCTGTCCTTGGTTCCACCTGTGCCTCACTTCTTAGGGGAAGGGCGTAACCCGGTGGGGGATACAGGCCATCAGGGTTGCAACAATCAGGTCGCGCGGCCAAAGACGCCGCAAGGCTTATTCGAGGGAGTTCTTCACTTATGTCGTTAGGCCAGGAACTTGCTCCGCATCTGCCGTTTTTGCGCCGCTACGCGCGTGCGCTGACCGGCAGTCAGACGCACGGTGATGCGTTCGTTCGCGCTACGCTTGAAGCGATCGTCGCCAAGCCGGATGAATTTCCGAGGGACGTCGATCCGCGTCTCGGCCTGTACAAGACTTTTCACGCAATCTGGTCGACCGCGAACATCGAAGAAGGCGAGGAGCCATCGCGAGGTCTGGCCGGCCCGGAAGGGATCGCCCACGCCCGACTGTCGCGAATTACGCCGTTGTCGCGGCAGGCGCTTTTGCTGACGTCGCTCGAAGGATTTTCGTCCGAGGACGCCGGTTATCTGATCGGCGCCACCCCCAACGATGTCGATTCGCTGGTCGCCGAGGCGCTTGAAGAGATTGAACGGCAAACACTCGCCGACGTGCTGATCATCGAGGACGAGCCGATCATCGCGATGGATATCGAAACCATCGTCCGCGATCTCGGCCACAACGTCACTGGCGTCGCGGTTACCCGCGACGAGGCGGTGTCGCAGGCGCGGCAGAATCCGCCGGGCCTGGTCCTCGCCGACATTCAGCTGGCGGATGATTCGAGCGGCATCGATGCAGTCAAGGATATCCTCGCGGAATTTTCGGTGCCCGTGATCTTCATTACCGCTTTCCCCGAGCGACTCCTGACCGGGACCCGGCCCGAACCGACATTCCTCATCACCAAGCCGTTCCAGCGCTCGACCGTAAAAGCGGCGATCGCGCAGGCCCTGTTCTTCGACGCGGCGACGGTTCCGGCAGGTTGATCGGCCGTCGGCGGGAACACCGCCGGTAAAGGCGCGTTGGCCCTTCCGAACTGTGATTGGTGCGGAAGAGCAACGATGGCCCAGAACGACCGCGAGAGCGGAGCGATTCACAAGACTGCAACGCAAGCCCGGGCCGGCTCGACTCCGCACGTGACGCGCTATGTGCTCACCGTCGGATTATTTCTGGTGATCGTGATATTGGCGATCATCGTCTTGGTTGGCGGGTCCTGAGTACCTAGCTTCTGTCCCAATCGCTGTTCATCGTGAGGCAAAGGGTGCGACCCCATTGGTCGTGTCCGCAAGTGGTGGGGTGAGCTTGGTTGAAGATCATGACAAGGACACCGTGGTGGACGCTCCGTTCGAGACCGTCCCGCTGTCGGATCCCGAATTCAAGGATCAGCTTGCCGCGGTCATTCCGCATTTGCGCGCGTTCGGCCGCTCGCTGTCGGGTAGCCGCGATTTAGCCGACGACCTCGTCCAGGAAACGCTGCTCAAGGCGTGGGCGGCGCGCAAAAGATTTCAGGCCGGCACCAATATGCGCGCCTGGACCTTCATCATTCTCCGGAACCTGTTTCTCAGCCAGATGCGGCGTGCGCGGTTCAAGGGCGAGTGGGACGAGATCACCGCGTCCAAAATTCTTGCCGCTCCGGCGAGCCAGGACCGGCACATTGAGCTGGCCGACATGCAGCGCGCGCTAATGCATCTGCCGCAGCCCCAGCGCGAGGCGCTGATCCTCGTCGGTGCCGGCGGTTTCGCCTACGAGGAAGCCGCCGAAATCTGCGGCTGCGCCGTCGGCACGATCAAGAGCCGGGTCGCGCGCGGCCGGGTCGCGCTTGAGCAATTGCTGACCAGCGGAAAATTGCCGTCACGCCGACAGCACAAGACAAATCCCGACAAATCGGCGCTTCAGGCGATCATGGGTGAGGTCGACGAACTCAGCCGCGACCACGGCTGATCCTCAGTTGAGCTGACGCAGCAGCTCGGCGAAATCGCGGTCGCACGGCTCCGACGCCGCCGCTTCGAATGCGCGACGCAACGCGGCCATGATGCCGGCATGCGAGGGTGTGACGTCGACCTGGATGATCTGTCGATCCATTCCGCTGTTTCGCTCGAACTCGCGCGTATCATGTTCCTTGTTCATTCGCTGGGGAAACGAGCGAGGCGCCAGGGAAGTTTCGTGGCGGGCGGATTTGCTGCATTCAGCCGGCGATGGATTCGAACCAGCCGTCCGGAAAGCGACAGCACGCCATTGCCAGGGCGGAGCGGTTTTCTCCGTTCCTGCGCGAGGCGCTGCGCGCGCGTCCGGATATTGCCGAGTACTTTGAGCTTAATGGCGCGGAGAAAGCGGCCGACCTCGCGCTGAAAGCGACGGACGCGGAGCTCGGCATCGAGCTTCGGCGACAACGGCTCGGGCTCGCGCTCGCCGTCGCGCTGGGCGATCTTGCTGGGGAATTGTCACTCGAAGACGTCACCGGCTTGCTCAGCGGCTTTGCCGATCGCGCCATCCATCGCGCGGTTGAGGCCGCGATCCACGAGCGCGTGCCGGACGCCGACGTTCACGGTTTCGCGGTGATCGCCATGGGCAAGCTCGGCAGTCGCGAACTCAATTATTCATCGGACGTCGATTTGTTGCTGCTGTTCGATCCGGACACGTTGCCCAGGCGCGCTCGCGACGATGCCGGCGAGGCCGCGGTCAGGATCGGGCGCCGGCTGATCGAATTGCTGCAGAAACGGACCGCCGACGGCTATGTCGCGCGGGTTGACTTGCGGCTCCGCCCATCGCCCGAAGTCACGCCGATCGCACTCCCGATAAACGCCGCGATCTCGCATTATGAATCTTCCGCGCTGCCGTGGGAGCGCGCCGCCTTCATCCGTGCCGAGGCGTGCGCCGGCGATATCGTGCTCGGCCAGCGGTTCCTGAGCGCGATCGAACCGTTCGTGTGGCGCCGCTCGCTCGATTTCGGGGTGATCGACGAAGTGCGCCAGATCTCGGCGCGAATCCGCGACCACTTCGCGCAAAGCGCCCGATTTGGGCCCGGTTTCGATCTCAAGCGCGGGCGCGGGGGTATTCGCGAAGTCGAATTCTTCGTGCAGATCGAGCAAATGGTCCACGGCGGGCGCGATCCGTCGGTCCGTCCCCGGGCGACCCTCGATGCGATCGCGGCACTGGTCGCCGCCGGGCGGCTCGATGAGGCAGCGGCGGGCGAACTCGCGCAGACTTACCGGTTGCTGAGAACCATCGAGCACCGGGTGCAGATGGTCGACGATGCCCAGACCCACATCTTGCCGGCCCAAACCGAAGCGCTCGACAATGTCGCATTGCTTCACGGCCTTGAGAGTGGCGCCGCGCTGCTTGAACTGCTCGAACCGCGAGTCGAGCGTGCCGGCCAGATGTTCGACGCACTCGCGCCGGAGCAGAACGGGCAGCTGTCGAATGATCCCGACATCCTGCTCGACGAACTCAAGGGCTTTGGCTTTCCTGACCCGTCGGCGGCGGCGCGTCGTGTCGCGGACTGGCGTTCGGGCAAGGCGCGCTCGCTGCGTTCTCCGGCAGCGCAGGCAGCGTTTGAGGCGATGCTTCCAGGCTTGCTCCAGGCGGTTGCCTCTGGCCCCGATCCCGAGCGCGCGCTCAATCGCCTGAGCGACATCGTCGAGCGCCTGTCGAGCGGCGTAAATTTTTTCCGCCTGCTCGAAGCGCGCCCCACCCTCGCGCAGTTACTCGCCAAAATCCTGACCCACGCGCCGGCGCTTGCCGATCAACTCGCCCGTCGTCCCGAGCTGTTCGAGGGCCTGTTCGACGCGTCGAGCTTCGACCCGCCGCCCGCGGCAGAGGCGATCGCCGCCGATCTCGGCAAGATCATGGGCGCCGCCCCCTATGACGTGGCGCTGGATAAGGTGCGGCGGTTGGTCAACGAACGCCGCTTCGCCTTGGGCGTTCAGCTGATCGACCGCCGGTCGGACCCGCTTGAGGTCGCCGCGGGCTATGCCCGCGTCGCCGAAGGCACGGTCGACGCCCTCGCCAAGGCCGCGGTGTGGGAATTCGAAGACTTGCATGGCCGCTTTCCGGGCGGGGAGCTGGTCATCGTCGCGCTCGGCCGGCTCGGTGGCCGCGAGCTGACCCACGCTTCGGACCTCGATATCATCTATCTCCATACGGCCCAGCCGGGCGCGATGTCAGACGGGGCCAAACCCCTTGGTCCGAATGACTATTTCAACCGGCTCGCGAGCCGCGTCACCGCCGCGCTCAGCGTACCGACCGCTGCCGGGCCGCTGTACGACGTCGACACGCGGCTGCGCCCGGAAGGGGCGAAAGGCATGCTGGTCGTCTCGCTCGACGCGTTCGAACGCTATCAGCGCGAGGAAGCGTGGACGTGGGAGCATATGGCGCTGTGCCGCGCGCGTGCGATGTTCGGGTCGGCCGAAGTCCGGGATCGGACCACGGCCCTGATCGAGGATATTTTGAATGCGCGCCGTGATCCAAAGAAGGTCGTTAGTGATGCCGTGAAGATGCGCGCCGAGATCGCGCAGCACAAACCGCCGCAGAGCAACCTCGACGTCAAGCTCGGGCCCGGCGGTCTCGTCGATCTCGAATTTGCGGTCCACGTTCTGCAGCTGACACGCGGCGTGGGCTTCAATCCCCAGCTCGAATTCGCGATTGCCGAGCTTCAGATCGACGGTTTGGTGAGCTCAAAGATTGTTGCCGCACAAAAATTGCTGACGCGTATGTTGGTGATGATGCGCCTGGTTGCGCCCGGCGATGTCAAGCCGACCGCCGACACCTGGCAGTTGGTCGCCGACGCTTGCGGCGCGGCGAGCTGGGACGAGCTGCTTGCCGAGCATGACGTCGCGCGCCAAAGCGTCACCGACCTGTGGACCCGCATCAAGCAAGAGGCATGACATGATCGAACAAGGCGGCAAGGCGCCGGCAATTACCGTTACGGCGAGCGACGGCAGCGCCATCGACCTGGCAGCTCCCGGCCAGCCGCTGGTGCTTTATTTCTATCCCAAGGACGACACTTCGGGTTGCACTCTCGAAGCCCAGAACTTCACCGCGCTCGCGCCCGAGTTCGCGAAGGCCGGCGTTAAGGTCGTTGGCGTGTCGCGCGACCCGATGAAGAAGCATGAGAAGTTCATCGCCAAATACGATCTCGCCGTCCCGCTGGTCGCGGACGAGGATGGGCGCATTTCCGACGCGTTCGGAACCTGGGTCGAAAAGTCGATGTACGGCCGCAAATATATGGGGATGGAGCGCGCGACCTATTTGATCGGCTCCGACGGGCAGGTGCTCAAGGCGTGGCGCAGGGTCAAAGTCCCCGGCCACGCTGAAGAAGTGCTGAAGGCGATCGGCCAGTAGCCCCTAAAGCGAAGTCTGACGCATCTTCGTCAGGGTAGCGCTCTTCATACGCTCCTGCTCAGCTGCAATCTTTTGAATGTTGGCAAACTGTGCATTGGCGGCTGCTAGGTCGACCTCACTTGTGAAGGCCGCTTTACCGTGTTGTGCGAGCCAATTCTTCCGCGCCAGGATTCCGCAAAGTGCTCCGACGGCTTCGGCATATTGCGCTTGCAACTCCCACGTTCGTTCAAACGCCGGCTTGCCGGCTTCAGCACCGTGCAGGAATCCGTCGACTGCCTCACGCGGCAACGTACCGGTGGAGACCTCGGGATCTAACTTTTGGCGGGCGTCGGCGACATATACGTCGAGGTTTCCGCGGTTCGAGCGGGCCCGGGCCGCAAAACCTGCAAACCTCTCGCAGTTCCTCAAGTCAGGGGAATCTTGCCGCAGTATTTGCATCGATATTCGTTCGGCTCCTGCGGCCATCAGCGCCGAGTGGTAAGATTGAATATCGGCGATATTTCGATTTCCAAGCTCCGCCATCGTCCTCTGTAAAAGGTTGGCATCGGATCCCGCCTCGAACCTAGTCCGCCTTCCTTCCGCGAATTCCTTGGTTTGTCGATCCTGATCTTTCAAACCCTCCTGGAACCGTCGGTTGGAGTTTCCAACAGCCCAGAGATTGGTCAGGATGGCTAGGGGAGCGATCACAACGAAGGTTCCGACCTTCCAGCCGCGCGACGCCTTTCGAATAGTGAGCCAATAGGGAATGCCCCAAAAGAGCGCGATGGTTACCGCGATCCCGCCGGCCACGTAGCCGATAGCTTCTGGCCCGGACGTAACAGCGCGATCTGGTCTGCCGCAGGTCGACAAGAGCAAAATGACTGACGAAATGATCGTGGCGAGGGCGGGACGACCTTCGTCGCGCGCCAGTTCGGCTGCCCATTCCTCTTCCGCTTCCGTCATTCCACCCCCGATGCGTCGGCGAACGCAACAATTATGTGGTCTAGCCCGCCAGCGACTTGAAGATCATTTCCCAGTGAACGACGTCGTCGTACATCGCGCGGACCGGCAGGCGCTCGTCGAGGCCGTGGGCGCGCTCATCGTCGGGTGAAATGCCCCAGCTGCCGTCGACGTCGTAAACCGGAATGCCCTGGGCGCGGAAGAAGCTGCCGTCGCTGGCGCCAGTCGACATGATCGGGGTCACGTGCATCTGCGGTCCGTGGATCGCCTGGATCGCCTGCGTCACCGCCTTCAAGACGTCGGGCCGGAGCGGCGAGGGCGGGGTCGGCTGGCCGACGTAATTGGGATCCGGCGTCACCGCGACCTTGGGCCCGGCGAGTTGCTGCAGCTCGGCCTGGACGTCCTTGGGCTGGACGTTGGGGAAGATCCGGCAATTGACCGTCGCCTGCGCCGTCTGCGGCAAGGCGTTGTCGGCATGGCCCGCCTGCAGCATCGTCGCGACGCAGCGGGTGCGAGTCAGCCCGACCTCGAGCGGATTGGCCTCAATCTCGTCCGCGGCCGCGCCATCGGCGGGATTGGCCAGCCAGCGGCGCATCGCCTGTCCCAGCGCGCTATTCCCCTCCTGTTTCGCGCGCTCGGCGAAATAGCCGCGCGTGGTATCGTTGAGCATTGGCGTGAAGCGATGCGCCTGGAGCGCCTTCAAGGCGTCGGCCAAGTCGTAGATCGCATTGTCGGGCCGCGGGCGCGAACTGTGCCCGCCGGGATTGTGGGTGGTGAAGAAATAGGTCTGGAAGGTTTTCTCGGCGGTCGAAATGCCGCAGCCCAGCGGCCGGAAGTCATGATCGTAGGCGCCGCATCCGCCGTCGGCATTGAGCCCGAATTCCGCTTCGGTCAGATTGCGCCATTCGGTCGAGCCCAGCGTCGCGCCGCGACCCATGGTTTCTTCGTCGCCGCTGTAGAAAAAGATGATGTCGCGGTTCGGCTTGAACCCCTGGCCCATCAGCTTGACCGCGGCCATGGTCGTCGCGACGTCGCCATTCTTCATGTCGCTGGTGCCGCGCCCGAGGAAGTATCCGCTTTCCTCGCGGAACACGAACGGGTCGTATTTCCAGTCGCTGCGCTTGGCTTCGACGACATCCATGTGGCCGAGGACAAGCATCGGCTTCTTGGTCGCGTGCGGCGAGCGCCAGCGGACGATCAGCGCAACCGTCTTGTCACCGGGCAGCGCTTCGTAAGGCATGACGTGGATGTCGGCTTCGGGGATGCCGGCAGCGCGAAACTGGTCGCCGAGCAATTTCGCCATGCGCGGCATTTCGCCGCGATTATGGACGCTCGGGATTTCGATCGCCTGTTTGAATACCTCGCGGGTTTTCGCCTGCCACGTCGGATCGAGCTTGGTCGGGACCGTCCGCGGATCGGTGGCGGCCAATGTCGCGGTCGACAACAGGCCCAGAAGCAACGCAACAGAACGGCGCATCATCAAACTCCTCACTTGCCGGCGAGATCGCGCAGCATCAGCTGCCAATGGACGACATTGTCGTACAGCGATTGCACGGGAATTCGCTCGTCCTTGCCGTGGGCCCGGAAATCGACCGGGACAATCACCCAGCCGCCGTTGGTGCCGTAGACCGGCACGCCCGCAACGCGGAATGGCCGCGCATCGCTTGCTCCGGTCGACATCTCCGGGAAGACCGGCATGCCCGGGTGCAGCGTTTGCACCGCTTTGGTGTAGGCGGCGGTAACGTCGGGCCGCAGCGGCGAGCTGGTCGAGGCGTCATACTTGTCGTTGCGGGTGACCACCACTTCGGGATCGGCGACGACCCGCTCGAGCTCCGCCTTGACCGCATTGGGATCGATCCCGGGGAAGATGCGGCAATTGATCATCGCGGTCGCGAGCTGCGGCAGCGCATTGTCGGCATGACCCCCAAACAGCCGGGTCGGAACGCAGCGCGTGCGGGTCAGCCCGACCTCGCTTTCGCTGGCTTCTATGGCATCGGCGGCTGCGCCGTCATTGGGGTTGGCGAGCCAGGCGCGCATGGCATCGCCGAGCGGCCCCTTCTCGCTCTTCTGCCGGCCATCAAAATAAGCTCGCGTGGTCTCGCTCAACATCGGCGTGAAGCGATAGGCTTCGATCCTGTCAAGCGCGTGGGCGAGGCTGTAGATTGCGTTGTCCTTGCGCGGCTTGGACGAATGGCCGCCGCGGTTGCGGACCGTCAGGGTGTAACTGGCGAAGGTCTTTTCGGCGGTCTGCATGGTGAAACCGGCATTCGATCCGTCCGGGTTGAACCCGCCACCGCCACCATCGGCGTTGAGGCCATATTCGGGGTGGCCGAGCAGATCGAGCCACTCGCCCGCGCCCTTGGTCGCGCCAATGCCGTTGGTTTCCTCGTCGCCGGTGAACAGAACGACAATATCGCGTTTGGGCTTGAAGCCGGCGGCCTTGAGATTGATCATCGCCTGGGTGATCCCGACGATGCCGTCCTTCATGTCGATGGTGCCGCGGCCATAAAAGTAGCCGTCGCGCTCGGTCATCACGAACGGGTCGGTGGTCGAATCCTCGCGCTTGGCCTCGACCACGTCCATATGGCCCATCAACAGGATCGGCTTGGCCTTGGGCGTGCCCGCGCCGTGCCAGCGGACGATCAGCGCGGCGGTGTCGTCGTCGCCGGTGGTCGCGCTGCCGGTGTGGTACGGCATGACGTGGATGTCTTCGGCCGGGAAGCCGCCCGCCTTGAACTGGTCGGCGACATATTGGGCCATCGCCGGAACGTTATGACGCCCGATCACCGTCGGCGTATTGATCACATGTTCGAACATCGTGTGCGTCGCGTCGCGTTGCGCGGACGTCAACGTTGGCGGCGCGGCGATAGCGGGCGCGAGCGCCACGAATGAAACGGCGGTAAGTGCGAACGCGATACGCATCGTGAAGATCCCCCCGGGACTTGAGAACGCGCGACGCTAAGCATCCGCGCGAAGGCGTCAAGTGACGACGCCGTGGCCTTCCGCCAGATATTCGGCGCTGCGCATTTCCTCCAGGCGGCTGACGGTGCGCTTGAACTCGAAATCGCCGTCGCCGTGGGGATACAATTCCGCGGGCTCGGCATCGGCCGCGGCGAGCAGCTTCACTCTATGCTCATAGAGCTCGTCGATCAGCGTCACGAACCGCGCCGCTTCATTGCGCCGGTCCGGGCCCATCACCGGGATGCCGACGATGATCACCGTGTGATAGCGCTGGGCGATGGCGAGGTAATCGGCGGCGCCGCGCGGTTCGCCGCACAGCCGCTTGAACGAGAACACCGCGACTCCCTTGAGGCTCTTGGGGACGTGGAGCGTCCGCCCGCCGCCGACGTCGAGCTCTTCCGTCGGAACCTTGGCGCGGTCCTCGACCGGATAATCGGTCAGCTGGAAGAAGGCCCGCGACAGCGCGGCGGTGGCTGCGGGCCCGTTGGGCACATGCCACACATCGACCCCGGACAAGCGGTGGAGTCGATAGTCGGTCGGCCCGTCGACCGGCACGACGAGCATGCGCCGTTCGATCAGCGCGATGAACGGCAGGAACAGCTCGCGGTTGAGCCCATCCTTGTAGAGATCGCTTAGGGCGCGGTTCGAGGTCGTGACGACCTTGACGCCGAGACCGAGCAGCTTCCCGAACAGCCGCGACAGGATCATCGCGTCGGCGGGATTGGTCACCTGCATTTCGTCGAACGCGAGCAACTTCGCCTCGTTCGCGATCTGCTCGGCGACTGGCTCGATCGGATCCTGTTCCTCGCGCTCGCGCGCCCTGCGCAGCCGGGCGTGAGTTTCGAGCATGAAGGCGTGGAAATGGACCCGGCGCTTGGGGTGAACGTCGATGTGGGCGAAAGCGAGGTCCATCAGCATCGATTTGCCACGGCCCACTCCGCCCCACAGGTAAACGCCGGCCGGGCCATCCTGCCCGGCGCCGAACAGCCGCGCCAGGATTCCGCCTGGAGCGAAGCTGGCAGCCAACTTGTCGAGCGCGGCGACGGCGCGCTCCTGCGCTGGATCGGGCTTGAGCTCGCCCGCTTTGAGCAGCTGGTCGTAGGCGACCCTTACCGGGCCCGTCATCGTGTGGGAGCGTTCGGCCGGTTGACCCGCTTCAACGTCCCGCTGAAGCTGTAGCAATTCTCGCCATTCTGCTTGACGACGCCCTGAAGAAACGCGTGGCCGCGCGTCTGTTTGACGAGCTCGACATGCGCATCGAGCGGGCTCCCGGCCTGGCCCCGCGCCAGGAAATGGGTGGTGAGGTCGAGCGTCACATAATGGCTCCGCTCCATCCCGGCGCACAGGCCGCCGGCAAACATCGCCATGTCGATGAAGCTCATCACCGCCCCGCCGTGGATCGATCCGCCCATGTTCATATGATCGTCGGTCGGGAACATGCGGGCCAGTCCGCGCCCCGGGCCATCGGGCTTGAACAGCAAGCGGCCGGTCGCCGCGGCGAAGCTTGAGCGCGGAAAGTCGCCCCAACTGTACCAGCCGGGATTGTCGGCGTCGGGCTGGGCACCGCGCGGCAGGCCGACGTCTTCAAAACCTTCCGCGTCGCTGGGAACGTCGCTCACGCCACTCTTTCGGCGATCAGCTTTTTGGTTTCGGCGATCGCCTGGGCGGGGTTGAGGCCCTTGGGGCAGGCGCTCGCGCAATTCATGATCGTGTGGCAGCGATACAGCCGGTACGGATCCTCGAGCCCGTCGAGCCGTTCGCCGGTCGCTTCGTCGCGGCTGTCGGCGAGCCAGCGATAGGCCTGGAGCAGGATGGCGGGGCCGAGGAAGCGGTCGGCGTTCCACCAATAGCTCGGGCAGCTGGTCGAGCAGCAGAAGCACAGGATGCACTCGTACAGTCCGTCGAGCTTCACCCGATCGTCTGGGCTCTGCAGCCGTTCGCGCGATGGCGGTGGACTGCTCGTCTTCAGCCACGGCTGGATCGACGCATATTGGGCGTAAGCATGGGTCAGGTCGGGAACGAGGTCCTTGACCACGTTCAGGGCCGGGAGCGGAGTGATCCGCACGTCGCCCTTCAAATCCTCGATCGCGGTCGTGCAGGCGAGGCCGTTGCTGCCGTCCATGTTCATCGAGCAGGAGCCGCAAATCCCTTCGCGGCACGAGCGGCGGAACGTCAGGCTCGGGTCGATCTCGCTTTTGATCTTGATCAGCGCGTCGAGGACCATCGGCCCGCATTTGTCGAGATCGATGGTGTAGGTGTCGAAGCGCGGGTTGGCGTCGCTGTCGGGGTCGTAGCGGTAGATTTTGAACGTCTTCGGGCGCGTTCCGCCCTCGGGCTTGTAAGCGCGCCCTTTGACGATCTTGCTGTTCTTGGGAAGCGTGAACTCGGCCAAGCGTATGCTCCTTGCTTGGCCAGAGCCGCTAGCACGCGGCGCCGGTCAAAGAAAAGGCCGCCCGGTGAGGGGCGGCCTTCCTGATCGGGTCGGGGGTTAGCGCAGGAGGGCGCTGACGACCTGCTCGACCACCATCGTCTTGGGATCGACGCGATAGACATAGCCGTCGCCGTAATAATAGCGGTCGTTGCGGTCGAAATCGTAGCGCTGGCGAAGGTCGTACGGAATCTGGTTGTAGCTCCACCGGTTGCCGTAGCTCAGCGGGAAGCGTTGGCCGGCGCGATACAGTTTCCGCGCCTGGCCCGGGGGCATGCAACCATTGTGCTTCTTGGCGAGGCCCGGCGGGCAGCCGCCAGCGCCGTAGCCGTACGCATCGTGTTTGCCGCGATCGTCATAGCCATAGCCGTGGGAATTGCCGTTTCCCTTGCCGTTGCCGTGCCCGTTGCCAGGCTTGGCAAAGGCGGGGCCGGCGATAGCGAGCGCCGCGGCGCCCGTCAGAATGATCAGATGTTTCATCATGTCCTCAATTCTACCTAGTGGAGCATGAACGTTCCTTGCCCGAAATAGTTACCACGAGGTCAGGAGCCGATCCTGCGTTGGCCCGAGGAACGACGCAACCCGCAGGCCCGTTGGTTGATGTCCAACACAGGAGAAGGACGATGCTGGGCAAAGCCGACGCAACACCGATGATAGCGGTCAAGGATCTCGATCGCGCACGCAAATTCTACGAAGATAAATTGGGCCTCAAGAGCAAGGAAGAATGGGGCGGCGAGGGAGCCACGCTGAAGAGCGGCGACACACTCATCAACGTCTACCGCTCCGAATTCGCGGGGACCAACAAGGCGACCGCGTTGAATTTCGACGTCAAGGACATCGAGTCCGAGGTCCGTAACCTCAAGGACAAGGGCATCATGTTCGAACATTATGACCTGCCCGGCCTCAAGCAGCAGGGCGATCTGCACGTCGCGGAAGGGTTTAAGACCGCTTGGTTCAAGGATCCGGACGGAAACATCCTCAGCCTGATCGAAGCCGATCGGTGAATATGAAAGGGCCGGCGCGACGCGCCGGCCCTTTCATATTCAAGAATTTCAATTCACTACTGGCTAAACGGGTCGATCACTCGCGTGACCGCATAGGTCGTCGGATCGACGACATACACATAGCCATTGCTGTAGACGTAGCGCCCGTTCGAATCGAGGTGATAGTAGCTCGTCACCGAGCCGGGCAGCGTGCTGTAGGCAGTGTAGCCGTAACTGGGACCGAACACGTAGCCAATTTTGTACGGCGGCGTCCCTTTGACGCGGTGGGTCGAGACGCAAACGCCATTGTTCCACTTGGTGCAGACGTAGGTCTTGTCCTTGGCGCCGGCCGGAATCGCCGCCATGGCGATCGCGGCGCCCGATAAGGCAAATAGGATCTTGCGCATGAAAACCTCCTTCGGATGCGTTGGGGAATCAACGACCACCTTGGAGGCCAGTTGCGACATTCATCGTGACCAAACCACGACTCGCTGACGCCGTAACGAAAGGGCCGCCGGCACTGCCGACGGCCCTCGGTCTCAATCGCTGATTTCTGAGAAAATTCCTAGCGGGTCAGCGCGTCGATCACGCGGGTAACCGCGTAGGTCGTCGGGTCCACCTGATAGATGTAATTGTCGCGATAGACGTAGCGATAGCGCGGGCTGAGGTCGTAGCGGCTGACATAGGTTCGCGGCAGCGCGCGGTACGACGTGTAGCCATAGCGCGGGCCGAAGCGATAACCGGTCCGCCACATCGCGTGGCGCGCGCTCGACACCCGATAGCCGCGATTGTCCCAGCGCACGCACTGGCCGTGACGCCATTTCGCGCAAATCCGCGCATTGTGGCGATTGCCGCGATTGTCGTGCCGGTCGGCCATCGCCGGGGTGGCGCTCAGGGTCACCGCGGCGGCTCCCAGTGCGAGAAATACCTTCGTCATTATCAATCTCCTGGTTTCAGGTCGGTCAGCCAACGCCTGGATTTCGCCCGAGTTGCCGCGTTCATCTAAGAGCAATCACAATTTCACGTGCGTGAAAGGATCGACGGTCGGTTGCGGCTCCGAGGGCATGTCGCTAATCGGGCGCCGCGCTCCCCAAGCGGCGACTCCCCACGACGCCGCCGCAGCAACAGAAAGGTTCGAACCAGCCCCATGGCTCGGAAAAAGATCGCGCTGATCGGCGCTGGAATGATCGGCGGCACCCTCGCTCACCTCGCCGCGATGCGCGAGCTTGGCGACATCGTCCTGTTCGACATCGCGGAAGGGATTCCCGAGGGCAAAGCGCTCGACATCGCCCAGGCCGGACCGGTCGACGATTTCGACGCTAACCTCAAGGGCAGCTCCGATTACGCCGATATCGCCGGCGCGGACGTGTGCATCGTCACCGCCGGCATCGCGCGCAAGCCGGGCATGAGCCGCGACGATTTGCTCGGCATCAACCTCAAGGTCATGAAAGCGGTTGGCGAGGGCATCAAGACGCATGCGCCCAACGCCTTTGTCATCTGCATCACCAACCCCTTGGACGCGATGGTCTGGGCGCTGCGCGAGTTCTCCGGGCGCCCGCACCACATGGTCGTCGGCATGGCCGGCGTGCTGGACTCCGCCAGGTTCCGCCATTTCCTCGCCGAGGAATTTGGCGTCAGCGTCGAGGACGTCACCGCCTTCGTGCTCGGCGGCCACGGCGACACGATGGTCCCGATTGTCGAATATTCGACCGTAGCCGGGATCCCGATCCCCGACCTGATCAAGATGGGCTGGTCGACCCAGGAAAAGATCGACGCGATCGTTAAACGCACGCGCGGCGGCGGCGGCGAGATCGTCGCTCTATTGAAGACCGGCAGCGCCTACTATGCCCCCGCGACCAGCGCGATCGCGATGGCCGAGAGCTTCCTCAGGGACAAGAAACGCGTCCTGCCCTGCGCCGCGAACCTGACCGGCCAATATGGCGTCAACGACCTTTATGTCGGCGTGCCGTGCGTGCTCGGCGCCGGCGGTGTCGAGCGGATTGTCGAGATCGAGCTGGACGATGCGGCGCGCGAGAACTTCAACGTCAGCGTCGAAGCGGTGAAAGAGCTGCTCGTCGCCTGCAAGCAGATCGACGGAAGCCTGGCGTGAGTATCCTCGTCGATAGGAACACCAGGGTCATCACCCAGGGAATGACCGGTGAAACCGGGACGTTCCACACCCAGCAGGCGCTGGACTACGGGACGCAGATGGTCGGCGGGGTGACGCCGGGGAAGGGCGGCACGACCCACCTCGGGCTTCCCGTGTTCGACACCGTTCACGAAGCCGTCGAGAAAACGGGCGCGACCGCGTCCGTGATCTATGTCCCGCCGCCGTTCGCCGCGGATTCGATCCTCGAGGCGATCGACGCCGAAGTGCCGCTTATCGTCACCATCACCGAGGGCATTCCAGTGCTCGACATGGTCAGGGTCAAACGCGCTTTGTGTGGTTCCAAATCGCGGCTGATCGGGCCAAATTGCCCCGGCGTTCTGACGCCCGAAGAGTGTAAGATCGGGATCATGCCCGCCAACATCTTCAAGAAGGGCAGCGTCGGGATCGTCAGCCGCTCGGGCACGCTGACCTATGAAGCGGTGTTCCAGACGACCAACGAGGGCTTGGGGCAATCGACCGCTGTCGGCATCGGCGGCGATCCGGTCAAAGGCACCGAGTTCATCGACATGCTCGAGATGTTCCTCGCCGACGACGAAACCCGCTCGATCGTCATGATCGGCGAGATCGGCGGCAGCGCCGAGGAGGATGCCGCGCAGTTTCTCGCCGACGAAGCGAAACGCGGGCGTCACAAGCCGGTCGTAGGGTTCATCGCCGGACGCACCGCGCCACCGGGCCGCCGCATGGGCCATGCCGGGGCGATCGTCTCCGGCGGCAAGGGAGACGCCGAAAGCAAGATCGCGGCGATGGAGGCGGCTGGAATTACCGTGTCCCCGAGCCCATCTGAGCTGGGCAAGACGTTGAGGGAGTTGCTGGTTACAGCGTAGCATGAACGACGCCGTCGGAATGATCGAACGCGAAGCCGGCCCGAGCTGGGAGCGGCCAAACTGGCCCGTCGCCGAACTCGACGAGCTGAATGTCGGCCTCGACCCGACCCAGGCGACGATCGAGAAATTCAAAGCGGCCGTGGCGGAGAAGGCTGCTTCGACTGGCGCCGGCCCCGACGAAATCCGCCGCGCCGCCGAGGACAGCATCCGCGCGATGATGCTGATCCGCACCTACCGCGTGCGCGGCCACCTCGCCGCCGACCTCGATCCGCTCGGCCTGGTCAAGCGCCACATTCCGGCTGACCTGACGCCCGAATTCCACGGCTTTTCCAATGCCGACCTCGATCGCCCGATCTTTATCGGTGGCACGCTCGGCTTCGAGTCCGCCACCGTGCGAGAAATCGTGGCCGTGCTGCAGGCCAATTACTGCGGCCATGTCGGCCTCGAATATATGCACATTAACGAGGTCGAGGAGCGGCGCTTCCTGCAGGAGCGGATGGAGGGCAAGGACGCCGAAATCCAGTTCACGCCTGAGGGCAAGCAATCGATCCTGACCAAGGTCATCCACGCCGAGCAGTGGGAAAAATTCCTCGCCAAAAAGTATGTCGGGACCAAACGCTTTGGACTCGATGGCGGCGAAAGCGCGGTTCCGGCGCTCGAGGCGGTGATCAAGTACGGCGGCTCGTACGGGGTCGATGAAATCGATGTCGGCATGGCCCACCGTGGGCGGCTCAACATCCTGTCCAACGTCATGGGCAAGCCGGCGCAGGCGATCTTCCACGAATTCGCCGGCGGCGCGACCAACCCCGCCGACGTCGGCGGCTCGGGCGACGTCAAATACCACCTCGGCACGTCGTCGGACCGTGAGTTCGATGGCAACAAGGTCCATCTGTCGCTGCTGCCCAATCCGTCGCATCTCGAGGCGGTCGACCCGGTCGTGCTCGGCAAGGCGCGCGCGATCATGACCTTCAAGGGCGACAAGCATGGCAAGACCGTGCTCCCGATCCTGCTCCACGGTGACGCCGCGTTCGCCGGTCAGGGCGTCGTGTGGGAATGCCTGAGCTTCTCCGGCCTGCCGGGTTACGGCACCGGCGGCACCATCCATTTCATCATCAACAACCAGGTCGGCTTCACCACCAGCCCGCAGTTCGCGCGCTCCTCGCCTTACCCATCCGATGTCGCCAAGGGCGTCCAGGCGCCGATCCTCCACGTCAACGGCGACGACCCCGAAGCGGTCACCTTCTGCTGCAAGCTGGCGACCGAGTTCCGCCAGCAGTTCGGGCGCGACATCGTCATCGACATGTGGTGCTATCGCCGCTTCGGCCACAACGAGGGCGACGAGCCGAGCTTCACCCAGCCGTTGATGTACGCCGCGATCAAGCAGCACCCGCCGATCAGCGAAATCTACGGCAAGCGCCTGCTCGGCGAAGGCGTGGTCGACGAAGCGTGGATCGCGGCGACGACCAAGGAATATGTCGACGATCTGGAACGCGATTTTCAAGCGGCCGTCGCGTACATGCCGAACAAGGCCGATTGGTTCGAGGGCCGCTGGGCGGGTCTCGGCCGCCCCGACGAGCCCGTGCTCGGGCGGCGCAACATCGCGACCGCGATCGGCGAGGCCGAGGTCGGCGCGTTGGGTAGCCTGCTGACGACCGTCCCCGAAGGCCTCACCATCCACAAAACGCTGCAGCGCATCCTCGACGCCAAAAAGGCGATGTTCGAGAGTGGCGCGGGGTTTGACTGGGCGACCGCCGAGGCGCTCGCCTTCGGCAGCCTGCTCGCCGATGGCCAATGCGTCCGGCTGTCCGGCCAAGACAGCGCGCGCGGCACCTTCAGTCAGCGTCACTCGGTCTGGGTCGATCAGCAGAGCGGCGAGAAATACATCCCCTTGTGCCACGTCGACGGCTGCGGACGCTTCGAAGTGCGTGACAGCCCGCTGTCCGAATTCGGCGTGCTCGGCTTCGAATATGGTTTCTCGCTCGCAGACCCGCGCACTTTGGTGCTGTGGGAGGCGCAGTTCGGCGATTTCGCCAATGGCGCGCAGGTGATCATCGATCAGTTCATCGCCGCGGGCGAAGCCAAGTGGCTGCGCGCGAGCGGGCTGGTCATGTTGCTCCCCCACGGCTTCGAAGGGCAGGGGCCGGAACATTCGTCGGCGCGGCTCGAGCGCTATCTGCAGCTCTGCGCCGACGATAATTTGCAGGTCGCCAATTGCACGACGCCAGCCAACTATTTCCACATCCTCAGGCGGCAGATGCGGCGCGATTTCCGCAAGCCCTTGATCCTGATGACGCCCAAGTCGCTGCTCCGGCACAAGCATGCGGTGTCGAGTCTCGGCGATTTTACCGGCGACAGCCACTTCCGCCGCATCTTGTCCGACCTCAACCCGCCGGCCCAGGGCGAGACCCGGCGGCTGGTGCTGTGCTCGGGCAAGCTCGCTTACGATCTGATCGGGGCGCGCGATGCGGCCGCCGATCTCGGGGTCGAGATCATTCGCATCGAGCAACTCTATCCGTTCCCATCGGAGCCTTTGTTCAAGCGCCTGAAGTCGATGCCGCGGCTCCGGAACCTGATCTGGGCCCAGGAAGAGCCGAGGAATGCCGGCGCCTGGACGTTCGTCGAGGACTTGCTCGCACAGTGTCTGGCAGACGCCGGTTTCGCCGGCATGCGGCCGCAATATGCCGGGCGCGACGCCGGCGCGTCACCCGCCACCGGCCTCGCCAAGCGTCACCAGGCCGAACAGGCGGCCTTGATTGCCGCGGCGCTGGGTCATAGCAGCCACGCCGAAACCTCCGTCGCCGCGCAATAAAGGGAAACCATGGCCACCGACGTCCAAGTCCCCGCTCTCGGCGAATCGATCACCGAAGGAACGCTCGCGCAGTGGCTGAAGAAGCCGGGTGAGGCGGTGGCCGCCGATGAAGCGATCGCCAGCCTCGAAACCGACAAGGTGACGGTCGACGTGGCGTCGCCGGTCGCCGGCGTGCTGGCCGAGCAGCTGGTCAAGGAAGGCGACACGGTCGCGGTCGGGGCGCTGATCGCGCGCATCGATCAAGGCGGAAGTGCCGCCGCGGTCGCCTCGCCCGCCGAAGCCGCCGCTGCGGCGACGACCAATCCGCCGGGCGCGGGAGAAAACCCGGCGCTGCGCAGCGACGCGACCGCGCCGGCCGCCGAAGCCTCGCCTGGAGACGAAGATCACATCACGACGCTCTCGCCCGCCGTACGTCGCGCGGTGCTCGAATATCATGTCGATCCGTCGAAAATTCAGGGCACCGGTAAGGACGGCCGTCTGACCAAGGACGACGTGATTGCCGCCGCCGAGGCACGCAGTTCCCCGGCGCAGGCCGGGGTCCAGGCGCCGCAGGCGAAAGCTGCGGCTGTCGCGGAACCACAGCTTTCGGCTCCTGGGCCCCGGCCTGCGCCGGGGAGCAGGAATGAAGAGCGCGTCAGAATGTCGCGCATCCGTCAGACCATCGCCAAGCGTCTCAAGGAAGCCCAGAACACCGCCGCGATGCTGACGACGTTCAACGACGTCGACATGACCGCGGTGATCGAGGCGCGCGCCCGCTACAAGGATCTGTTCGAGAAGAAGCACGGCATCCGCCTGGGCTTCATGGCCTTCTTCGTGAAGGCCTGTGCGCTCGCCGCCAAGGACGTACCCTCGGTCAACGCCAGCCTCGATGGCGAGGACATCGTCTATCACGATTATCTCGACGTCTCGGTCGCCGTGTCCGCGCCCAAGGGCCTGGTTGTACCGGTTGTGCGCAATGCTGATGTTTTGAGCTTCGCCGACATCGAAAAGACCATCGCCGACTTCGGCAAGCGCGCCAAGGACGGCACGCTGACCGTCGACGAGATGACCGGCGGGACCTTCACCATCTCCAACGGCGGCGTGGTCGGGTCGCTGCTGTCGACGCCGATCATCAACCCGCCGCAGTCGGCGGTGCTCGGCATGCACCGGATCGAGGAGCGTCCGGTGGTCAAGGACGGGCAGATCGCCGCCCGCCCGATGATGTACCTCGCGCTCAGCTACGACCACCGGCTGATCGACGGCCGCGAGGCGGTCACCTTCCTCGTGCGCGTCAAGGAAGCGATCGAGGATCCGACCAGATTGTTGATTGACCTCTAGCGCGTCACTCCCGCGCAAGCGGGAGTCCCGCAACCAATATTGCCCTGAAAGGGAAGCGGGATCCCCGCTTTCGCGGGAATGACGGAAGAAGATTATGGCTGAGAATTACGATTTCGACGTGCTGGTGATCGGGAGCGGACCCGGCGGCTACGTTGCCGCGATCCGCGCCGCGCAGCTCGGTTTGAAGACCGCCTGCGCCGAGAGCCGCGACACTTTGGGTGGCACCTGCCTCAACGTCGGCTGCATCCCGTCAAAGGCGCTGCTCCACGCGTCGGAACTGTTCGAGGAAGCGGCGCATGGCACGCTCGCCAAATGGGGCATCAAGACCAGCGGCGTCGAGCTCGACCTCGACACCATGCATGGGTCTCGCAAGGAAGCGGTCAAGGGCCTGACGCAGGGCGTCGAGTTCCTGTTCAAGAAGAACAAGGTCGAATGGCTCAAGGGCCAGGCGAGCTTCGAGAGCGCGGACACGGTCAAGGTCGGCGACCGCACGGTGCGCGCGAAGAATATCGTCATCGCCACCGGTTCGTCGGTGACGCCGCTGCCCGGCATCACCATCGACCAGGAGCGGATCGTCGATTCCACCGGCGCGCTCGAACTGGCCGCGGTGCCCAAGCGCATGGTCGTGATCGGCGGCGGCGTGATTGGGCTCGAGCTTGGCTCGGTGTGGCGGCGCCTCGGCGCGGAAGTCACGGTGGTCGAGTTCCTCGACCAAATCCTGCCCGGCTTCGACGGCGACGTGCGCAAGGAAGCCAATAAGATCTTCAAGAAACAGGGCTTCGAATTCCGCCTGTCGACCAAGGTCACGAGCGCTACCCGCAAGGGCGACATTGTGACGCTGACCGTCGAACCGGCGGCCGGGGGAGCTTCGGAAACGCTCGAAGCCGATGTCGTGCTCGTCTCGATCGGTCGCCGGCCGAATACCGATGGCCTCGGCCTCGACAAGGCTGGGCTCGCGGTCAACCCGCGCGGCCAGGTCGAGACCGGCCACGATTTCCGCACCAAGGTCGCTGGCGTCTGGGCGATTGGCGACGTCATCCCCGGCCCGATGCTCGCCCACAAGGCCGAGGACGAGGGCATTGCGGTCGCCGAGAATATCGCCGGGCTCACCGGCATCGTGAACCACGATGTCATCCCGTCGGTGGTCTATACCATGCCCGAGATCGCCGGTGTCGGCCTGACCGAGGAGCAGGCGAGGGAGCATGGCGAGGTCAAAGTCGGGAAATTCCCGATGCTCGCCAACAGCCGGGCCAAGACCAACCGCGAGCCCGACGGCTTTGTCAAAGTGATCGCCGACGCCAAGACCGACCGCGTGCTCGGCGTGTGGATGATCGCCTCGGTCGCGGGGACAATGATCGCCCAGGCCGTCCAGGCGATGGAGTTCGGCGCGACGTCAGAGGATATCGCCTACACCTGCCACGCCCACCCGACGCATTCGGAAGCGCTCAAGGAAGCGGCGATGGCGGTGCAAGGGAAGCCGATCCACATTTAGGCGTAAGGCGAAGGCTCCTTTGGCTCCGCGACCCGCGGCGCCAGCTTCTTCTCCCACAAGCCTACATCGAGCCATTCGCCGAGCTTGAAGCCGACGCCGCGATAGGTGCCGGCATAGGCGAAACCGAGCTTCTCATGCAGCGCGATGCTGACGTCGTTGGGCAGCGCGATCGCGCCGATCGCCGCGACATAGCCCTGATGCTCCAGGACACCGAGCAGCGTTGAAAGAAGATCCCGGCCGATGCCTCGGCCCGTTGCATCCGGCGCAAGATAGATTCCCGTTTCCACCGTCCAGCGATAGGCGGGCCGCGTCCGAAACGGCGAACTCGCCGCGTAGCCCAGCAGTCGATCTCCCTCCTCCGCGACGAACCAGGGATGGTAGCCGGGCCTGTCGCCACGCATCCGTCGTGCCATTTCGGCGGCGACGGGCGAAACCTCTTCGAAGCTGATCCGGCTGTCCTCGACATAATAGCGGTAGATCGCCGCGATGGCAGCCGCGTCGTCGTCCCGCGCGAGGCGGATCAGGACAGCCATTCCTCCAGTAACGCGAGCAAGCTGCGGTCGTGCGCCGGCGTCGGCGCCGGCGCGACCGACGGGCATTCGAGGCAGCGCACCTGGATGCTCGGGCCCGACAGGATCGAACGGACATCGAAGAGCGCGTCGGCGAGCTGCTGCCGCGGCCGGGCGGCCCAGGCGCCGAATGCATCTTCGGACGCAGTGCCGTCGTCGCTGCCCGCCGCGAGCGATTCGAGGAACTGATCGCGGAAGCTGCGCGACGGTTCGAGATAGCGGACCTCGCGGTCGTCCTTGCCGAGTTTCGCCAAGTCGCCGGCCTTGGCGATCGCCTCCTGCATGCCGCCGAAGCCGTCGACCAGGCCCAGTTGATGGGCGGTGCCGCCGTCCCAGACGCGCCCCTGGGCGATCTTGTCCACGTCGGCCGGCGATTTGTGGCGCGAGGCCGCGACGATCGACAGGAACCGGCGATAGGTGGATTCGATCCCGGTTTGGATTAGCTGTCCGGCTTCGGGCGAGGGGCCGCGAAGCAGGTCGGGCTCGCCGGATAGCGGCGTCGTCTTGATCCCGTCGGCGCCGACGCCAAGCTTGGCCAGCGTCCCCTGGAAGCTCGGGATGATCCCGAACACCCCGATCGATCCGGTGATCGTCGACGGCTCGGCGTAGATGAAGTCCGCCGGGGTCGACACCCAATAGCCGCCCGACGCCGCGACATTGCCCATCGACACGACCACCGGGATTTTCTTCTCTTTCGCCCCGATCAGCGCCTGACGAATGCGTTCCGAGGCAATCACCGAGCCGCCCGGGCTGTCGACCCGCACGACCAGCGCCTTCACCTGCTTGTCGCGTATCCCGTCCTCGATCGCCTTCGCGATCGTGTCGCCGCCAGCCGTTCCACCCGAGGCCTTGCCGTCGACGATCATCCCGGCGACCGTCACCACGCCGATCGGGCCTTTCGGGTTCCGCTCGACCCGGTCCGAGATGTAGGCGGGCAGCTTGATGCGCGCGTAACCGCCCGCCTTGTCTTCGCCGCCGAGGGCCGCGAGGCGCGCCTCGAATTCCCGCCGATCGCCGAGCTTGTCGACCAGCCCGGCCTTGAGCGCCGCGGTCGCCATGTCGCCGCCGGCGGCGCTAACCGCGCCGGGCAGGTCTTTCAGGAACAGGTCGACGTCGGCCTTGGGGCGGGCGCGATGGACGCTCTGGCGCCAATCCTCGAGCACCGCCTGGCCGAGCGCCATGTAATTCTCGCGCGCTTCGGGCGACATGTCGTTGCGGATGTAGGGTTCGACCGCCGATTTATAGGTGCCGACGCGATAGACGTTGGCGGTCACCCCGAGCTTGTCGAGCAGGCCCTTGTAATAGAGGTTGGAGCCGCCCGGACCGGCCACCAGCACCGCGCCGAGCGGGTTCAGCCACACCTCGGACGCCGCCGAGGCGAGTTGGTAGCTGTCGTTGGTATAACCCACCGCATAAGCGATCACCGGCTTGCCCGAAGCGCGCACGTCGCGGATCGCGTCGGACAGATCCGACATCGCCGTCTCCCCGCCTCCCGTGAACCCGTCGAGGTCGAGCGCGACCGCTTTCACACGGTCGTCGCTTTTGGCCTTGTCGAGCGCCGCGACGAGGTCGCGCAGCCGGTACTGGCGGATGCGGTTGCCCCCGGCGATATCCGAGAATTCGGCCTGGGTGGGCTGTTCGACCACGCTGCCCTTCAAGGCGAAAGTGAGTACCCCGTCTTTCACCGGCGCCGGCCGCGCCGATAAGGCCGCGTACATCAGGCCGAAGAACAGCAACATGAAGATCAGGACCAAAGCGTCCTTGATCCCGACCAGAAGCTTCCAGATTGCGCGAACGAACTTCATGTCAAAGTCCCAAATGTTGCGCCGCACCGCTAGCCGACGAGGTCCACCCGGGCCAAACCTTTTCGACGGGCGGGCTTACAGCTAGGCGCGCAGATGTGCATGCAACGGCCAACATTTCACCGGAGATCGAGCGCGGCGCGTGGTGGAGCGAGCTGCGCGCGACGCTGATGCTGGCGTGGCCGCTGGTTCTCGCCAACCTCACCCAGCAGCTGATCCAGGCCACCGACATTTTGTTGATGGGTCGCCTCGGCGCGACCCAGCTCGCGGCTGCGACCCTGGCGCTCAACCTCACCTTCACCTTCAACCTGCTCCTGCTCGGCATCCTCGTTGCTTCGTCGCCGATGATGGCGACGGCGCTCGGCCGCCGCTCGAACGCCGTCCGCGATGTCCGCCGAACCTTTCGCGCCGGCCTGTGGCTGCTGATCCTGGCCATGCCGCCCTATTGGCTACTGCTGTGGCACGTGGGCGATGTGATGCGGGCGTTCGGCCAGTCGCCGGAGCTCGCCAGTCAGGGCCAGACATTCCTGCGCGCCTACATGTGGTGCGCCGCCCCGTGGCTGTTGTTCCAGCTGCTGCGCAATTTCGTCGCGGCGCTCGAGCGGCCGCGCATCGTGCTGTGGCTCAGCCTCGGCGGAATCGCGCTCAATGCGCTGCTCAGCTGGGCGTTGATATTCGGTCATTTCGGCCTGCCCGCCTTGGGCCTGGTCGGCGGCGGCGTCGGCAGCACGCTGACCTGGCTGATCATGTGCGGGGCGTTGATCGCCGTGACCTCGTTCGACCGCCAGTTCGGCCGGTTCCATTTGTTCGGGCGCTGGTGGCGGTTCGATCGCGAGCGCACTTTGGCCATGGCGCGGCTCGGCTGGCCGATCGGAGCCACGATGGCGCTCGAAATGGGGGTGTTCGCCCTTGCTGCTTACTTCATGGGCTGGATCGGGGCGCCGGCGGTCGCGGGGCATGCCGTGGCGCTGCAGATCGCGGCCCTGACCTTCATGATCCCGCTCGGTCTCGGTCAGGCGGCGACGGTGCGCGTCGGGCTGGCGCACGGCCGCGGCGACCGCCGGGCGATCACCCGCGCCGGCTGGACCGCGTGGGTGCTCGGCGTGGGGTTCATGGGGCTGATGGCGATCGGTATGTTGGTGTCGCCGCGCACACTGGTGACCCTGTTCCTCGTCGATGCCCCGGCCAATGCAATGGCCATCGTGCTTGCCGTAAGTTTTCTCAAGGTCGCGGCCGCGTTCCAGCTGGTCGACGGCGCGCAGGTGATCGGCGCGGGCATGCTGCGCGGCCTGCACGACACCCGCTGGCCGCTGATTTTCGCGCTGGTCGGCTATTGGGTGGTCGGATTGGGCATCGGCGCATGGCTCGCGTTCGCCGCCGACTGGCAGGGCGTCGGTATCTGGGTCGGTCTGGCGAGCGGGCTTGCGGCGGTGGCCGTCCTGATGCTTGCCCGCTGGATCCTGCGCGATCGGCTCGGATTGACCCGCGCCCCGCACGCCTAGCCAAAAACCTCCGCCCGCCCCGTTGACGGATGAATGGGCCGCAACCATATGCCCCTCATCGTTGGCACTCTCATGGCGAGAGTGCTAATGCGCATGTTCAACCAAACGATCGAAAGAGGTTCAACCCATGGGTTTCAGGCCGCTACATGACCGCGTCCTCGTCCGCCGTGTCGAGGCCGAGGCAAAGACCGCTGGCGGGATCATCATTCCCGACACGGCCCAAGAAAAGCCGCAGGAAGGCGAAGTCGTCTCCGTCGGCACCGGCGTCCGCGCCGACGACGGCAAGGTCACGCCGCTCGACGTCAAGGCCGGTGACAAGATTCTGTTCGGCAAATGGTCGGGCACCGAAGTGAAGATCGATGGTGAAGACCTGATCATCATGAAGGAAACCGACATCCTCGGGATCGTCGGCTAACCTCGCGACGAACCTCCCACACATTCACAGATTGAAAGGGTAGCCAGATGGCAGCCAAAGACGTGAAATTCAGCCGCGACGCGCGCGAGCGCATCATGCGCGGCGTCGACATCCTCGCCGACGCGGTGAAGGTGACCTTGGGCCCCAAGGGCCGCAACGTGGTCATCGACAAGAGCTTCGGCGCACCCCGTATCACCAAGGACGGCGTCACCGTCGCCAAGGAGATCGAGCTTAAGGACAAGTTCGAGAATATGGGTGCCCAGATGGTGCGCGAAGTGGCGTCGAAGACCAATGACATTGCCGGCGACGGCACCACCACCGCCACCGTCCTCGCCCAGGCGATCGTTCGCGAGGGCATGAAGTCGGTCGCCGCGGGCATGAACCCGATGGACCTCAAGCGCGGCATCGATCTCGCGGTCGCCAAGGTCGTCGAGGACCTTAAGGCCCGCTCGAAGCCTGTCGCCGGCTCGAATGAGATCGGCCAGGTCGGCAGCATCGCCGCCAACGGCGACACCATCGTCGGCGAGAAGATCGCCGAAGCGATGGAAAAGGTTGGCAAGGAAGGCGTGATCACCGTCGAGGAAGCCAAGGGCCTCGAATTCGAGCTCGACGTTGTCGAAGGCATGCAGTTCGACCGCGGCTACCTCTCGCCCTACTTCATCACCAACCCCGAGAAGATGTCGGTTGAACTGACCGATCCGTACATCCTCATCCACGAGAAGAAGCTGTCGAACCTTCAGGCGATGCTTCCGATTCTCGAGGCGGTTGTGCAGTCGGCGCGCCCGCTGCTGATCATCGCCGAGGATATCGAGGGCGAGGCACTCGCGACGCTGGTCGTCAACAAGCTGCGCGGCGGCCTCAAGGTCGCGGCGGTCAAGGCGCCTGGCTTCGGCGATCGCCGCAAGGCAATGCTCGAGGATATCGCGATCCTCACCGGCGGCGAAATGATCAGCGAGGATCTCGGCATCAAGCTTGAGAACGTCACGACCGCGATGCTCGGCACCGCCAAGCGCGTGACCATCGACAAGGATACGACCACGCTGGTCGACGGCGCCGGAAGTCATGACGCGATCAAAGCGCGCACCGAGGCGATCCGCCAGCAGATCGAGAACACGACCTCGGACTATGACCGCGAGAAGCTGCAGGAGCGGCTGGCCAAGCTGGCCGGCGGCGTCGCCGTGATCAAGGTCGGCGGTTCGACCGAGGTCGAGGTCAAGGAGCGCAAGGATCGCGTCGATGACGCGCTCCACGCGACCCGCGCCGCGGTCGAAGAAGGCATCGTCCCTGGTGGCGGCACCGCCTTGCTTTACGCGACCAAGGCGCTCGAGGGGCTGAAGGGCGTCAATGACGACCAGACCCGCGGCGTCGATATTGTCCGCAAGGCGCTCTACGCTCCGCTCCGCCAGATTGCCCAGAATGCGGGCCACGACGGTGCGGTGATTTCGGGCAAGCTGCTCGAGGGCAAGGACCAGGCGATGGGCTTCAATGCCCAGACCGAGGTTTACGAGAACCTGGTCAAGGCCGGCGTTATCGATCCGACCAAGGTCGTCCGTACCGCGCTCCAGGACGCGGCGTCGGTCGCCGGCCTGCTCATCACCACCGAAGCTGCGGTGAGCGAGTTGCCGGAAGACAAGCCGGCCATGGCAATGGGCGGCGGCGGAATGGGCGGAATGGGTGGAATGGACTTCTAACCCACACGCCTAATCCGATGAATTGGAGGGGCCGGAGGCATTCGCTTCCGGCCCCTCGTCATTTTTGGACAGCGCGTTAAGCGACTCGTCCATTTCGTTGAGTTGCGCCGATTGCTCCGCCGTCGGTGACGACGGCGCCTGGTCACGGCATGCCGGCAGAAACACAATCGTCAGGGCGATGAAGATTCGCACTCGGATGAACTAACATTTCGCGAGCGCATAAAAAAAGGGCCGCCCCGTGGGACGGCCCTTTTCCTATTGCTTGAAACAGCGCGACTTAGTGGGCCGCGTTGCTCGCCGCGTTCGCATCCGCATTGGCGGTGGCGTTCGCATCCGTCGCGTTCGTCGCGTTGACGTCCGCATTCAGAGCCGTGTCGGCGTTCGCCGTAGCGTCGTTCGAAGCAGCGTTGACGTCGGTCAGCGCGGCGTTCTCGGCGTTGGTATCCGCCGCATTGTTGTCGGTGGTGCTGGGCTTGCACGCGGCAAGGCCGAGCGCGAGGACCGCAACGGTCAGAGCAGCCTTCATCATGATCGTTCCACTCCCTCTGTGGTGGTGTCGTGGGGGACACCGGTCTCGGCCTATCGCACGAATCGCTCAGGCCAGCGCCGGGCAATAGCGATAATGTCTACCAGGGCACAAGGGATTATTCCGTCCGTTGGAATTGACCATATAAAGATATCTTTATATCTTTAATCCTGTGACCGTCACCGTTCCACTCGCCGATCGCTTTCAGGCCCTTGCCGACCCGACACGGCTGCGCATCCTCGCTTTGCTCAGGATCATGGAACTGTCGGTTGGCGAGCTCGCCCAGATTCTCGGCCAGAGCCAGCCGCGGGTGTCGCGGCACCTCAAAATTTTGTCCGATGTCGGGGTGCTCGAACGGCGCAAGGAAGGCAGCTGGGTATTCTTGACCTTGTCCGACCCCGAACGGACTCAGCCGATGTTTGAACTGATCGATTGCTGGCTGGACGACACGGCCCGGGCTTTGTTCGCTTCGGACGGCGCCCGGACCGAAGCGATCCGCGCCGACCGCGCCGAAGCCGCGACCCGCTATTTCACCACGCACGCCGAGGTGTGGGACCAGATCCGCTCACTCCATGTCGCGGAGAGCGAGGTCGAACGGGCGATCGACCGGACGCTCGGCTCGCGCCCGCTCGGGCGGCTGGTCGATGTCGGCACCGGGACCGGGCGGATGATCGAATTGTTCGGTCCGCGCGCGAGCGGCGCGATCGGCATTGACCGCTCGTCCGAGATGCTGCGCCTGGCCCGGGTCAAGCTCGAGGCCGCTGGTATCGCCTCGAGCCTGCGTCAGGGCGACATGTACGCACTGCCGCTGGGCGACGAGACCGCCGACAACGTGATCATTCACCAGGTCCTCCATTATGCCCATTCGCCGGCGTCGGCGATCGCCGAGTCGGCGCGCGTGCTGGCGCCGCGCGGGACTCTGCTGATTGTCGATTTCGCCGCGCACGACCGCGAGGAATTGCGGGCGAGCGACGCCCATATCCGGCTCGGCTTCGACGACGAGGTGATGACCGGCTGGTTCGCCGGAGCTGGTTTGACCGTCGACCGGATCGAGCATTTGAAGGGCGGCGAGCTGACCGTCACTCTATGGCGCGGAATCAAGGCCGCGGCTTCGCAGCGGAGGGCCGCATGAACCGCCAGCCGCTCGACGGGCTCGCCCGCCACCAACCGTTGTTCGCGGAAGCGCGCGGCGACATCCAAGTCAGTTTCGAATTCTTCCCGCCCAAGACCGAGGCGATGGGCGAAACCCTGTGGGCTTCGATTCAGACCCTCGCGCCGCTCCATCCGCGGTTCGTGTCGGTGACCTATGGCGCCGGCGGATCGACCCGCGAGCGAACTCACGCGACGGTCGAACGGATCCTCAAGGAAACGCAACTCACTCCGGCGGCGCACCTGACCTGCGTTGGCGCAACCCGCGAGGAAGTCGACGCGGTCGCTCGCGATTATTGGGACGCCGGCGTGCGCCACATCGTCGCGCTGCGCGGCGATGCCCCCGAAGCCGGAGCGAGATTCGAACCGCACCCCGATGGCTATGCCAATGCCGCCGATCTGGTCGCGGGTCTCACGCGGGTCGCGGCGTTCGACATCTCGGTCGCGGCCTACCCGGAAATCCATCCCGATTCGTCGGATCGCCGGGCCGACCTTGAAAATCTGAAGCGCAAGGTCGACGCCGGCGCCGATCGCGCGATCACGCAATTCTTTTTCTCCGCCGATTGCTTTTTCCGTTTCCGCGATGAAGCGGCGGCGGCCGGGCTCGATGTCGAGATTGTGCCGGGCATCCTGCCGGTGTCGAACGTCGCCACCACGCGCCGCTTCGCCCAGATTTGCGGCGCGGCTATCCCGGACTGGCTCGACCGGATGTTCGAAGGTCTCGACGATCTGCCCGCGGCGCGCCAGCTGATCGCCGCGACCGTCGCCGCCGAGCTGTGCGGCCAGCTTTATGCCGGCGGGGTCCGCCACTTCCACTTCTACACTCTCAACCGGGCCGAGCTGAGCTACGCGATCTGCCATCTGCTCGGCGTCAGGGCGAAAGCATGAGCGGCGCCGACGCCTTCCGCGCCGAGGCGGCACAGCGCATCCTGATCAAGGACGGCGCCTACGGCACGCAGATTCAGGAGCGCCGGCTGCAGGGCAGCGAATATTGCGGCGGCCTCGATCTGATGAAGGACCAGCGCGGCAACAACGATCTGCTCAACCTGACCAAGCCCGACGTCGTTCGGGCGATCTGCGAGAGTTTCGGCGACGCCGGCGTCGACCTGTTGGCTACCAACACCTTCAACGCCAATTCGATCAGCCAGGCCGATTATGGCGCCGAGCATCTGGTCGCCGACATCAACCGCGCCGCCGCGAGGATCACCCGCGAAGTCGCCGATCGCTACGGGGCCAAGGACGGCAAGCCGCGCTGGGTCGCCGGCGCGCTCGGGCCGACCAACAAGACGTTGTCATTGTCACCCAACGTCAACGATCCAGGCTATCGCGAGGTCGATTTCGATCAGGTCAAAGCGGTCTATCGCGAGCAGATCGACGCGTTGGTCGAGGGCGGCGTCGATTTCATCCTGGTCGAGACGATTTTCGACACGCTCAACGCCAAGGCCGCGATCATGGCCGCGATCGAGGCCGAGCAGGATCTCGGACGTGAATTGCCGCGGATGATCTCGATGACCCTGACCGATCTCTCGGGTCGCAATCTTTCCGGCCACACGGTCGAGGCGTTCTGGGCGTCGGTGCGCCATGCGCGGCCGCTGACCATCGGGCTCAACTGCTCGTTCGGCGCGGCCCAGCTCCGGCCGCACCTCGCCGCGCTCTCTACCGTGGCCGATACGCTGGTGATGGCCTACCCCAATGCCGGGTTACCCAACGAACTCGGAGAATATGACGAAGCCGCCGAGGCGACCGCCGCGCAAGTGCGCGAATGGATCGACAGCGGCCTCGTCAACGTCGTCGGCGGCTGCTGCGGGACAACCCCGCGGCATATCGCCGCAATTGCCGGGGCGGCGCGCGATTGCACGCCGCGCGCCGTCCCGGCCTCGCCTCAACGGACGGTCCTCGCCGGTCTTGAACCGATGACGATCGCTGCCTGAAGTGGAAGTTTCCAACGTCGAACAAGCCGGCGCGGGCGCGCGCTTCGTCAACATCGGCGAACGCTGCAACGTCACTGGTTCGGCGCGCTTCAAGAAGCTGATCCTCGCCGGCGATTATGACGCCGCGGTCGAGGTCGCCCGCGACCAGGTCGAGAACGGCGCGCAGATCATCGACGTCAACATGGACGAGGCTCTGCTCGACAGTGAGCAGGCGATGACCGTCTTCCTCAAGCGCATCGCCGCCGAGCCCGATATCGCCCGGGTCCCGGTGATGATCGACAGCTCGAAATGGAGCGTGATCGAAGCCGGGCTCAAATGCGTGTCGGGCAAGCCGATCGTCAATTCGATCTCGATGAAGGAAGGCGAGGGGCTGTTCCTTCAGCTTGCCCGCAAATGCCGGGCCTATGGCGCGGCCGTGGTGGTCATGGCGTTCGACGAGATCGGTCAAGCTGACACCGCCGAGCGCAAGGTCGAGATCTGCGAGCGCGCCTACAAATTGCTCGTCGCCGACGGCACCGACTCCAATGACATCGTGTTCGATCCGAACGTCTTCGCGGTCGCGACCGGGATCGACGAGCACCGCCGCTACGCCCTCGACTTCATCGAGGCGGCGGGTGAAATCCGCCGCCGCTGCCCCGGCGTCCATATCTCCGGTGGCCTGTCGAACCTCAGCTTCTCGTTCCGCGGCAACGAACCCGTGCGCCGCGCGATGCACAGCGTATTCCTCTATCACGCGATCCCGGCGGGCATGGACATGGGCATCGTCAACGCCGGCCAGCTCGAAGTGTACGACGCGATCGATCCCGAGCTGCGCGACGCCTGCGAGGATGTGATCCTTGACCGGCGTGATGACGCGACCGATCGGCTGGTCACGCTCGCCGAGAAATTCCGTGGCACCGATGTCGAGGCCGAAAAAGCGCTGGCCGAATGGCGCTCGCTGCCGGTCACCGAGCGCCTGTCTTATGCTTTGGTCAAGGGCATCGACGCGCATATCGTCGACGATACCGAGGAAGCCCGTCACCAGTTCGCTCGCCCGATCGAGGTCATCGAGGGGCCGCTGATGGACGGCATGAACGTCGTCGGCGACCTGTTCGGGTCGGGCAAGATGTTCCTTCCCCAGGTGGTCAAGTCGGCGCGGGTGATGAAGAAGGCGGTTGCGCATTTGCTACCGTTCATCGAGGCCGAGAAGGAGGCCACCGGCGCATCCCAGGGCAAAGGCCGGGTGGTGATGGCGACCGTCAAGGGCGACGTTCACGACATCGGCAAGAACATCGTCGGCGTGGTCCTGCAGTGCAACGGCTTCGAAGTTATCGACCTTGGCGTGATGGTGCCGTGGCAGGACATTTTGCAGGCGGCCAACGACAATAAGGCGGACATGATCGGGCTGTCGGGACTGATCACGCCGTCGCTCGATGAGATGGTAACGGTTGCGGGCGAGATGCAGCGGCTGGGCCTCACCACGCCGCTGCTGATCGGCGGCGCGACCACCAGCAAGGCGCACACGGCGCTCCGCATCGACCCGGCGTATGAAGGTCCGGTGATCCACGTGCTCGACGCCAGCCGCGCCGTGGGCGTCGCCTCGTCTTTGGTCTCGGACACACAGCGCGCGCCGCTGATCGCGGCCACCGCCGAAGACTATGACAAGCTGCGCAAATCGCGCGAGCGCAGCGGTCAGAGCGAGCTGGCGACGCTCGCCGACGCCCGCGCCAACGGCTTTGCCTTCGATCCGTCGGGCCAGGCGCCGCCGCCGCAATATCCCGGGCTGCATTATTTCGGCGAATGGCCGCTCAAGGATTTAAAGGCGTCGATCGACTGGACGCCGTTCTTCCGCGCGTGGGAGCTGGCCGGCAATTATCCCGCGATCCTCGACGATCCGGTGGTCGGCGAAAGCGCCCGCAACCTGTTCGAAGACGCGCAGAAGATGCTCGACCAGATCATCGCCGAGCGCTGGGTGTTTCCGCGCGCCACGGTCGGTTTCTGGCGCTGCGCGCGCGAAGGCGACGACGTCCTCATCCTCGCCGGCGACGAATGGCTCCGCGTCCCCTTCCTCCGCCAGCAAGTGAAAAAGCGCGAGGGGCGGGCGAACATGTGCCTCGCAGATTTTATCAATCCCGAGGGCGAGGACTGGCTGGGCGGCTTCGCCGTCGGCATCCACGGGCTCGAGCCGCATCTCCAGCGCTTCAAGGAAGCGAATGACGATTATTCCGATATCCTGCTGAAGGCGCTCACCGACCGGCTCGCCGAGAGCTTCGCCGAGGTGCTCCACGCCGAAGTCCGCAACCGCCTGTGGGGCTATGCCGACGAGCATTTCACCAATGAGCAGCTGATTCGCGAGAAATATCACGGCATCCGGCCCGCGCCGGGCTATCCGGCGTGCCCCGATCATACGATGAAGGTGACCTTGTTCGACGCGTTGGGCGGGGCGCCGGGCGGCGTCGCGCTGACCGAAAATTACGCGATGTGGCCGACCTCCGCCGTGTCCGGCTTCTATTTCGGCCATCGCGACAGCCAGTATTTCGGAGTCGCGCGGATCGGCCGCGACCAGCTCGAAGACTATGCCGCCCGCCGCGGCGTTCCGGTCGAAGAGGCCGAGCGCTGGCTGCGGCCGAACCTCGACTAGGCTCACGTCACGCACTAGCGCTTCGGCGATGCTCCGCCGTCTTCTGATTCTCATCGCACTCCTGCTCGTCCCCACGCTCGCCAACGCGCGCGGGATCGAACCCCAGTTGGTCGCCGAAGGGCCGGCGCCGGCCGGCGGCGAGGTCGAACTGGCAATCGAGATGATCCCCGCGCCCGGCTGGCACGGCTATTGGCTCAATCCCGGCGACGCCGGCTTGCCGATGGACGTCAAATGGCAGCTGCCCAAGGGCTTCGCGGCCGGGCCGCTGCGCTATCCCGTGCCGGGCCGGCTCGAGATCGCTGGGTTGATGAACTACGTCTACGAGCGCGATTACGCGCTGCTCGTGCGGCTCAAGGTTCCGGCGGACGCCAAGGGCCTCATCCCGGTCCGCGCCGAAGCGCACTGGCTCGCCTGCACCGACAAAATCTGCGTGCCTGAGCAAGGCACGCTGGCCATCGACCTGCCAGTTGGAACGGGGACGCCCCAGCGCGCTCAGTTCGACCAATGGCGCCGCGCCCTTCCGCGGCCACTGGCGAGCGTCGGCCATTTCGCCGTCGCCGGCGACAAGCTCCGCGTCGCGATTCCGCTCCCGGCCAGCGTCGCGGTGGACAAGCCCTATCTGTTCCCGATGACCGACGGCCCGGTCGACTATGCCGCTGAACAGCGCTTCCGCCGCTCGGGCGACACGCTGATCGCCGAGCTTCCACGCAAGGGCGCGGCGGCGAAAGACTTCGCGGGCGTGCTCGCCTTGGGCGATGGCAGCGGTCTCGAATTCCACGCGGTTCCGGGAGCCGTGCCGGAAGGCGGCACCGCGATAGTCGAGCTTGGCGCGAACGCACTGCTTTGGGCGGTGCTCGGCGCGGTCCTCGGTGGCATCTTGCTCAACCTGATGCCCTGCGTGTTCCCGATCCTCGGCCTCAAGGCGCTGCACATCTCGAAAGCGGGCGAGAGCGCGTCCGAAGCGCGGCGGGATGCTCTGGCATATACCGCCGGTGCCGTCGTCGGCACCGGCGCTCTCGGCATCGCCCTGCTCGCGATCCGCGCGGCGGGCGTGGAAGCGGGCTGGGCATTCCAGCTCCAGGACCCGCGCACGATCATGCTCCTGCTGCTGTTGGCGGTCGCGATCACCGCCAATCTGCTCGGCGTGTTCGAACTGCCAGTCCTCAGCGGTCGCGTTCAGCCCGCGGGTAGTTTCGGAACGGGCGCACTCGCGGCCTTTATAGCGACCCCTTGTGCTGGGCCCTTTCTGGGCGTCGCACTCGGCACCGCTTTGCTGCTGCCAATTGCGGCGTCGGTCCTCGTCTTCGCTGCGCTCGGGCTCGGGCTCGCCATCCCGTTCCTGCTCATCGCCTTCATCCCCGCGCTCCGCAACCGACTGCCCAAGCCGGGGGCTTGGATGCAAAAGCTCCAGCGATTCCTCGCCATTCCCATGGGGGCGAGCGCCGCCGCCGCCGCGTGGCTGCTTTATCGGCAAGGGGGCGAGCGAGTCTTCCTGTTCGGACTGTTCGCCGCAGCGGCGCTCGCGCTTTGCCTGTACTTCGCCGGCCGGATGCAAAGCCGTGGCCGTTCCCAGGCGCGGTTTGCGATCATCCTCGGGCTGGTCGTGGTGGTCGCGGCGGTGGCCCGCGTTCCGGCTTCACCCAGCGCCCGCGTTGCGTCGATCGCAGGCGCCGAGACCTGGAGCGAAGCGCGCGTCGCGGCCGAACTCAAGCAGGGGCATCCGGTGTTCGTTTATTTCACCGCCGACTGGTGCCTGACGTGCAAGGCCAACGAGGCCGCAGCGATCGACCGCGACGAGGTCCGCGACGCTTTCAAGAAAGCGAATGTCAAAGTGGGCGCCGGCGACTGGACCAACGGCGATCCCGCGATCACCCGCTTCCTCGAAGCCCATGGCCGCGCCGGCGTGCCTTATTATCTCTGGTACAAGCCCGGCCGCGAGCCCGAGGAACTCCCGCAGGTCCTCACTTCCTCGGAGCTTATCTCCCGCGCTCAGCAGCGCTAGCCGCCGTGGTGCGCGCCCACATTTTCTTCCCCGCGACCCAGGTCTCGATCACCTGCGTCCGCGCCAGCGCCTGCGCGTCGACCTTGGTCGGGTCGCGGTCGATCAGGATGAAGTCCGCCCATTTGCCGGGCTCGAGCGCCCCGATCTTGTCCTCCGCGAACCCGGCATAAGCCGCGCCGCGCGTGTACGCGTCGAGCGCTTCCGCGAAGGTCAGCCGCTCGCTCGGGATCCACCCGCCCGGCGGTTGACCATCCATACCCTGCCGGCTGATCGCCGCCGCGAGCCCGGGGAAGGGGTTGGGCGATTCGACGGGAAAGTCCGTTCCGAACGCCAGTCTCGCCCCCGACTTCAACACCGATTGCCAAGCATAGGCCCCAGCCAATCGGTTCGGCCCGAGGCGTTTCTCGGCCATCAGCCGGTCGCTGGTCTCGTGGGTCGGCTGCATCGACGCGATGATGCCCGCTGGGGCAAGCCGCGAAATGTCCACCGGATCGGCGATCTGCAAATGTTCGATCCGCCACCGCCGGGCCGTCCCATATTTCTTCGACAATTGCTCGTAAGCGCCGATCACCTGGGCGATCGCCGCGTCGCCGATGGCATGGGTCGCGATCTGAAAGCCGCGCGATGCCGCATTGTCCGCCATGGCGAGCAGTTCGGCGTCCGAGTGAAACTGCAAGCCGCGCGTGTCCGGCTTGTCGGAATAGGGCGCCTTCAGCCACGCGCCGCGCGAACCGAGCGCGCCATCGGCGAACAGCTTAACCCCGACGAGGCGCAAGTGGTCGCCGTCCAGCCAAGGGGTCGGCGCCTGGTTGGTCGCCACCTGGTCGGGCGCGCTCATGTAACTCATGATCCGCACCTGCAGCCGGCCGGCTGCACCGGCGCGCTGGAAGGCCGCCCAGTTGTCGGCGGTGGTGCTCATCGCGCCCGCGGCCGTCACGCCGACCGACAGCATTTGCTCCTGCGCCTTGGTGAGCGCTTCGTCTTCGTCCGCCGCCGTTCGTGGCGGGATCGCGCGCTCGACCAGGCCCCGCGCCTTGTCGATGAACAGGCCGGTCGGATTGCCGCTCGCATCGCGCTCGATCTTCCCGCCTACGGGGTCGGCGGTCGCGGCGGTCACCCCGGAAGCCTTGAGTGCCGCACTGTTGACGATCAGCGCATGGCCATCGACCCGCTCCAGCACCACCGGCCGGTCGGGCACGGCCGCGTCGAGATCAGCCGCGGTGGGGTAGCGCTTGTCCGGCCACAATTCCTGGTTCCAGCCGAACCCGCTGATCCACGCCTTGCCCGGATTGGCCGCGGCATAAGCGCGCAGCCGCTGCCGCAGATCGGCGATCGAGCTGGTGCCGGTCAACTGCACCGTCATCGCCGCCGTACCGAGGTCGACGACATGGCCGTGCGCGTCGATCAGGCCGGGCAGCAGCGTGCGGCCGCCGGCGTCGATCGTGTCCGTGATTCCCCCCAGGCGGACCAGCTCGGGATGCGCGATGACCTGCCGGACCTTACCGTCGTCGCCGATGGTCAGTGCCCGGAAATGCTGCAGTTTGCCGTCGGTGCCGACCTGGATGCCGTTGACATTCGAAACCAGGGTATCGGCCGAGGCCGAAGTGGCGAGCAGCGCCGCGGCGAGCGCGAGGGCGGTTTTGTTCATGGGCGGCGGCATAGCATTGTCCACGCCCAAGTGAACCGCTAGGCCTCCGCGCCAATGATGCAGCCGCCGACGATCGACGACATTCGCGCCGCTGCCGAGCGCATCAAGGGCGCGGTCATCCGCACCCCGATGCTCAAGAGCCGGACCTTGTCCGAGATCATTGGCGCGGAAGTCTGGCTGAAGTTCGAGAACCTGCAGTTCACCGCCGCGTACAAGGAGCGTGGCGCGCTCAACAAATTGCTTCAGCTGACGCCCGAGGAGCGGGCACGCGGCGTGATCGCCGCTTCGGCCGGCAACCATGCGCAAGCGGTTGCCTACCACGCGAAACGGCTCGGTATTCCGGCGGTGATCGCCATGCCCGAGCCGACTCCGACGATCAAGGTCACCCAAACCCGGGGCCACGGCGCGCGGGTCGTGCTCCACGGCGCAATGTTCGACGACGCCCATGCCCACGCGCGCGAGCTCGAAGCAGCGGAAGGTTATGTCTTCGTCCACCCGTTCGACGATCCGCAGATCATCGCCGGCGCGGGCACGCTCGGGCTCGAAATGCTCGAAGACGTGCCCGACCTTGATACGATCGTCGTTCCGGTTGGCGGGGGCGGGTTGTTGTCGGGCGTGGCGATCGCCGCGCGCGCGATCAAGCCGGACATCGAGCTGATCGGGGTCGAGGCGGAACTCTATCCGTCGATGAAATGCGCGGTCGACGGCTCGAACCTGCCGCTCGGCGGCGACACCCTCGCGGAGGGCATCGCGGTCAAGGCGCCGGGCGTGCTCACCTCACGCATCCTCAAGGACCTGGCCGACGACATCATGCTGGTCCCCGAACGCGACCTCGAGCGCGCGGTCGCGATGCTGGTCGGGATCGAAAAGACGGTGGTCGAGGGGGCAGGGGCCGCCGGCCTCGCTGCGATGCTGTCGGACAAGCAGCGCTTCGCCGGCAAGAAGGTCGCGACCGTCCTGTGCGGCGGCAATATCGACACGCATTTGCTCGCCAACGTGCTGGTCCGCGACCTCGTCCGCCAGGGGCGGATCGCGCGGCTGCGAGTCGCGGCTTCGGACCGCCCCGGCGCGCTCGCGGCGATCACCGCCAAGGTGTTCGAAGCCGGCGCCAACATCATCGAGGTCAACCACAGCCGGATTTTCACCCGGCTGCCGGCCAAGGACACGGTGATCGAGGTCGAATGCGAAGCCCGCGATCCCGCCGCGATCGACGATGTCGTCGCGCGACTCGAAGCGGCCGGTTTCGAGGTGGAACGGGCGCTGCTCGACTAATCATCCTCTCTGCGAGCGCAGCTCGTGGGGAGGTGGCAGACCCGCGCAGCGGGACTGACGGAGGGGCCCCTCCACCACTCAGCCGCGCTGAGCGGTCCCCCTCCCCACGAGCCAGGCTCGCAGGGAGGAATTCGGTGCCATTTCGGCACACCCGCTGCTTTTAACCTTCTTTCCTATCGCCAAACCCTTTTCTTCGGCGTTTACCAGTCGCATAAAGGTCCGTGTAACCAGTTGGAGGCTCGCCGGGTGAGCGCACCATTTCGCTTTCCCAAGTTCTTTGTGACCAATCCGAGCCCGTGCCCGTACATCCCGGGCAAGGTCGAGCGGAAGGTCTTCACCGAGCTTAACGGCCGCCACGCGAGCGAGCTCAACGAAGCTCTGGGCCGCATCGGCTTCCGCCGCAGCCAGTCGGTCGCCTATCGCCCGAGCTGCATCGACTGCTCGGCCTGCGTTTCGGTCCGCGTCCTTGCCGCCGAGTTCGAGGCTAGCGCGACCCAGCGCAAGATCCTTCGCCGCAATGCCGATCTCGAAGTCACGGCGTGCAAGCCGTGGACCACCGAGGAACAATATGCGCTGCTCCGCCGCTACCTGGCCGAACGCCACCCCGGCGGCGGCATGGCCGAGATGGACGAGAGCGACTTCGCCGACATGGTCGAGCAGACTCCGGTCCGCACCTATGTCGTCGAGTATCGCGAGCCGCCGAAGGACGGCCAGCCCGGCCGGCTGGTCGGCGCCTGCCTCAGCGATCAGCAGGGCGACGGCCTGTCGATGATCTACAGCTTCTTCGATGTCGGCCCCAAGGCGCGCAAGGGTCTCGGCACCTACATCATCCTCGACCACATCATCCGCGCCGCCCGGGCGAACCTCCCTTACGTCTACCTCGGCTATTGGGTCGAAGGCTCGTCGCGCATGGCTTACAAAACGCAGTTCCGGCCATTGGAGCGCCTCGGCCGCGACGGCTGGCGTCGCGTCGACGAAGTCGCGGCCGAACCGCAAGGCGAAGACCCGATCGTGCTTCCAACCCGCCGCGATCGCGGCCGGTTGTTGATCGACGCCTGATCGCGGCGGTGGAACTAGTTGCCCATCACAGCTGGCCGCTTCACGAGCGTTCGCGACACTTCGATGCGGGCGCGATCCTCAACTGCTGGGTGACGCAAGCCATCCGGCCCCCGGAAGTCGGCTGGCTTGGATTCTATCACGCCGGCAATTGGGAATGCGACCTGAGCGACGACTCTCTGACCTGGTCCGGAGGGGTCTATGACATTTTTGGGCTCCCCCGTGACTGCACGATCACCCGAAACGAAATGGTCATGCTTTATTGCGAGGAATCCCGTTCCAAGATGGAGCGGCTGCGCGCTTATGCCATCGAGCACAGATGCGGATTTACCCTGGACGCGGAAATCCGGCCGCTTGGCGGTAAGCGGCGGTGGATGCGCCTCATTGCCGAGCCGGTGTTTGACGGCGATCGTGCCGTCCGCCTGCACGGCCTCAAGCTGATTATCTAAGCAAAAGGCGGAGCGCCGAAGCGCCCCGCCTTCCTCTGCCCCCTCGGTAATTCCTTAGGCGACCGCGACCTGCGGCTCGGGCTCCGACACCTCTTCGGGATCGCGCAGCACATAGCCGCGGCCCCAGACGGTCTCGATGTAATTGGCGCCGCCGCACGCCAGGCTCAGTTTCTTGCGCAGCTTGCAGATGAACACGTCGATGATCTTCAATTCGGGCTCGTCCATTCCGCCATAGAGATGATTGAGGAACATCTCCTTGGTCAGGGTCGTGCCCTTGCGGAGCGAAAGCAGCTCCAGCATGGCATATTCCTTGCCGGTCAGATGGACCCGGGCGCTGTCGACTTCGACCGTCTTGGCGTCGAGGTTCACGGCCAGCTTGCCGGTGCGGATCACCGATTGCGAATGGCCCTTCGAGCGGCGGACGATGGCGTGGATGCGCGCAACCAGCTCGTCGCGGTGGAACGGCTTGGTCACATAATCGTCGGCGCCGAAGCCGAGCGCGCGGACCTTGCTGTCCATTTCACCAATGCCCGAAAGGATCAGCACCGGAGTCGAAACCTTGGCGGTGCGCAATTTCTTGAGCACGTCATAACCGTGCATGTCGGGCAGATTGAGGTCGAGGCAGATGATGTCGTAATCATACAGCTTGCCGAGATCGAGGCCCTCTTCCCCAAGGTCGGTTGTGTAGACGTTGAAGCCCTCGCTCCCGAGCATCAACTCGATGCTCTTGGCGGTGGTTGGCTCGTCTTCGATCAGAAGCACGCGCATTGCTATTCCCCCGTTCCCCGGCCTCAAAGAGCGTAAAGAGCCCTTAACAGCCTTGAAGCCTTCATTAACCATTTGGGGGATGCAGGGAAAAGGTTAATATTTCCTAACGGACTGAATTCCCCGTCTTCGTGGCATGGGAGTCACAAAACGATCCACAGTGGGCGTTTGCCTGCAGCCGAGCCGCATGGCACGGACGCATGGGTGCTTTCCGAGAGAATCCTCTTCATCGACGCTGGCGTCATGGTGATCGACAAGCCGGCCGGCCTGCCAGTCGACACGCCGCGCCGCGGTGGGGAATCTATCGTGTCCAGACTGGATGAACTGCGCGCCGGATTTAAGCGGCTGCCGACCCCGATGCACCGACTCGACCAGGATACCAGTGGTTGCCTGCTGCTCGCGCGGTCGCCCAAAGCTCGCGCGCTGCTCCAGCAGGCGTTCGAGGCGCACCAGGTCGAGAAACACTATCTGGCGGTGGTGGCGAGCGCAGTGACCGCGGAACAAGGCACGATCGACCTGCCGCTGGCGAAGCGATCGAGCGCCGACGCCGGCTGGCGGATGGTCGGCGATCCCGCGGGCCAGAGCGCGATCACCCACTGGCGGCGCATTGCGGTACGCGATGGAAAGTCGCTGGTCGAATTCCAGCCCGTCACCGGCCGCACCCATCAGATTCGCGTTCACGCGCGCGAGGCGTTCGGCAACGGGATCGTCGGCGACCGCGTCTACGGCGTGCCGGGCGGACCGATGCTGCTCCACGCATCGCGCCTCGTCGTGCCGCGCGCGGGCAAGGAAACGATCGACGTCACCGCTCCGCTGCCCGAATATTTCGCCGAGTGGCGCGATGAAGCCTGAAGACGTCATCATCCCCGCGGATGCGCTCTCCGAAACTTTTCTCGCCGCGACCGGTCCGGGCGGGCAGAACGTCAACAAGGTCGCGACCGCGGTCCAGCTCCGAGCCGACGTGTTTCGTCTCGGTCTCAGCCCCGACGCTTACGCGCGGCTTAAGACCATTGCCGGGAGCCGGATGACCGGCGGCGGCGAGCTGCTGATCACCGCGCGCCGCTTCCGCACCCAGGACGCGAATCGGCAGGACGCGCGGCGCCGACTGGCGGAGATGATTGCGGCTGCCCATATCGTCCAGGCCAAACGCAAGGCGACGCGGCCGAGCCGGGCGGCCAAAGCCGCGCGGGTCGACCGCAAGAAGCAGCGCAGCACGGTCAAGCAAGGCCGCGGAAAGGTGACGGATTTCTAATCCGTCATCGCGAGGAGCGAAGCGACGTGGCGATCCAGATTGGAATGCTTCGCTACGCTCGCAATGACGAAGAGAGAAGGCATGTACGACTTCAAAATCACCACCTCCGACACCGGCACGCTCTATCGCGACCTCGCCTCGGCACTCGAGGGGCTGGTCGCCGGCGAGCCCGACCCGATCGCCAACATGGCCAATGCCGCGGCGCTCATCTGGGAAAGCCTGCCCGACCTCAACTGGGCCGGCTTCTACCGCAATGTCGGCGGCGAGCTCGTGCTCGGTCCGTTTCAGGGCCGCCCCGCATGCATTCGTATCCCGTTCGGCCAGGGCGTATGCGGCGCAGCCGCGGCGACGCTCGAAGTCCAGCGGGTGGACGACGTCCACGCGTTTCCGGGTCACATCGCCTGCGACGCGGCCTCGGTCAGCGAGCTGGTGGTGCCAATCGTGCGCGATGGTCAGCTCCTCGCCGTGCTCGACCTCGACAGTCCGAACGCCGCGCGGTTTACGGAAGAAGACGAGGCCGGCTGCCTGAAGTTGGCGGAGCTGCTCGCCCGATCGCTTTGAGGCGCGCGTGCTTCAAGCCGCGATCGCCAGGCCGCCGTTCGCGAACATATACGGACGGCCCAGCACAATTTGCTTGTACTCAAGCTTTTTCAGTTCCGCATCTTCGTAGCTGAGCGTCGCCGACGGCGTCAGCGTCGCGGCTTCGATCGCCGCGAGCTTGCCGCCGCGGATCAGCAACACCGCGGATTCGATCTGCGCGACGAGCTCGAGCGTGAAGCGCAACGGCGGGAGCGCAATCGGATCGCAGTGAATCGTCACCACTGGGTGCACCACGACCGTCAGCGGATGCTTCGCCAGAGGAAGCTCTTTTTCGGCGTTTGGGTCGCCCGCGGTCTGTTTCGCCAGATCGCGCAACTCGTTCGCCGTGCACCACCCCTTGGCGAGCCATTCGAAGGCGTCGAGCTTGCGCAGGCAATCCCTGAGCCCGGAGAGCGCCGTTTCGCGGGTCAAGGTCCAGTGGAGCTTGGCGATGCGCGACCCCTCGTTTGTGAGCTTGTCCTGGATGACGCGCTTCTTCTCCTCCAGCGACTCGCTGTCGGGCAGTTCCTCGAGGTACAGGTGCACCGAATTATCCATCCTTGGTCTCCGCGATGGGCAGGGGCTGGGGGACGATCGCGCCTCCCCATTCGACCGTCACGCTGGTCGAGAATTTTGGCCAGTCAAGAATGCGCGGTGGGTCCAGAGCGGGCGGTACGGGGTCGGCTTCGACATCCCACGTTGGATAGAGCGTCGGCGGCAGTGGTCGGGGCCAAAGTTTCCGAACGCCGTAAGTGATCACGCCAAGCACCAGGATTCCTGCGGGGATCGGCCACCACGGCGCATCCTCGTTCAACTTTTCGAGCCAGGTGCGATGATGCGGTGGAGGGCACGAGTCCGAAAAGAAGGCGGTCGCTTCAATGCTGTGACCGGATTCGTCGTGGAGAATCAGCGTAGGGGGAAGGTCGCAGCGCGAATAGAAATCTGGCCTCAGCTCGAGCGACTTGCGATCTTCGCCCGCACCGAACGTCAACGGGTGCGGCAGGCCGTCGGGCTCGATTTTGGTCCCACCCTGCAGGAGTTCGTATTCGAGGCGCGATGCTAACAAAGGTCCAGTCCGCCTGACCTCAAAGACGAGCGGGTCACCCCGCGCTACATTTTGGGGCGGCACGATTTCATAGGTCGCCGCCGGCGTGTCGATGATCTGGACGGTCGCCGGCTGCGGGTCGCCGACGTCGGCACTTTCGTCGGTCGTCAGGCTGATTTCGAGTGTGCGATCGCCATCCCCCGGCTGGCCGGGTGCGGTCTCCACCGTGATGATTTCGTCTGTCTTGCCGGGGCTGAAGTCGAAGGGGGCCAGGGCGCCTTTCAACAACTCGGGCGGCTTGGGGGACAGCGTGATTTGGTGGGCCCGCTCGTCGCTGTTCTCGCGATGAACGGTGAACGTCAGCGGTTGGCCTTCCTGGACCTTCGCTGGTGCCTGGATCGAAAACCTCGGCCGGTGAACTTCGGGCGGCGGATAGCCAGCGCCCGTCGACACGGTAACGTCGACCACGCTCGGACCCGGCTTCACGCTGAGGATAGTTCTGGCCTCTATGCCGCTAACGCTCGAGTCCGGATGCTCCCGGATGGCAAAATCATAACGTTGGAGGATTGCTCGGACGTCCTCCACGCGGCATCCGACAATGGCCTGCACCTGACGATTAGCAAGCGCACCGCGAACAACATCCAGGTCACATTTTGGCAGTTGGACCGATTGCGCCGATGCGCTGCCGGTATCGCTCGCGATCCAGCCGGCCAACCCAAGAATGAGGATCGGCGCAATGCGCGGCATCCGTTCCCCCGCCATGACGATCCCGAGCCGACCGTTTCGCCGCTTGCATATCACGAATGCGGTGGGCCGAGAACGGCAGAGCCTCGCGAGCTAGCTCAATTGCTCCAGGCGCTCGTCGTCGAGCGAGCCCGGGATCAGCATCACCGGGCACGGCAGCTTGCCCGCGTCATTGCCGCAGAAGTTGGCGACCAGCGGGCCCGGGTTGCCCGACGGAGCAGCGCCAAGCACCAGCGCCGCGACGTCCAGACGCGCGCCAATGAACTCGCGCACCGCTTTGACCGGCTCACCCTGCTGGACGATGATGTTCGCTTCGATCCCGGCTTCGTCGAGCAGTTCACCGACTGCGGCGCTGACCACGCCCTCGATCCGAAGGCGTTGCTCTTCCTCGATCGCCGCCTGGACTCCGCCGAATTGCACGAAATCCTGCGCCTCGACGATTCCGAGCACTTCGATCCGGCCGTTGGTCTTGGCTGCGCGCCGGGCAGCGAAGCGCAGCGCCACGCTCGCTTCGGCGCTGTCGTCGATCACGACCAGATACGTGCGTTTGTGCTCGTCTGCCCCCATCAATGCCAAGTGCTGCGTTAAACGCCGCTAATGTGCAAGTCGCTGACTAGGGTTTCGGCTTTCCCTTGACCCGAACCGCCGCATTGGCTTTGAGCCGGTCAGCCGCTTCAGGACATTGTCGCATGCCCATCGAACTCAAAATGCCCGCGCTTTCCCCGACCATGGAGGAGGGCACGCTCGCCAAATGGCTGGTCAAGGAGGGGGACGCGGTGAAATCGGGCGATATCCTCGCCGAGATCGAGACCGACAAAGCGACGATGGAGTTCGAAGCGGTCGATGAAGGCACGATCGCCAAAATCCTGGTTGCGGAAGGCACCGATGGAGTGAAAGTCGGGGCGCCGATCGCGATCCTCGCCGGTGAGGGTGAGGATGCGGGCGCTGCGGCCAGTGCGGCACCGAAAGCCGACACGCCTGCAGTTTCGCCGCCGAAAGCCGCGCCCGAGCCCAAAGCCGACGCGACTCCCAAGGCCGCTCCGCCGCCCCAGGCGCCGGTCGAGACGCCCGCCGCTTCAGCGCAGCCCGCCGCGCCTCCGCGCGCCGAGGGCGAACGGATCAAGGCGTCGCCGCTCGCGAAACGGCTTGCCCAGGCTCAGGGCATCGACCTCTCATCCATCCAGGGCAGCGGCCCGGGTGGGCGGATCGTCCGCGCCGACCTTGGCAAGGCCGCTGGTGGAGTCGCCGCGGCACCGGCGCCGGCCGCCGCCGCTCCGCAGGCTGGCATTGCGACCCACCTCGTCACGCCCGGACCGTTCGAGCAGGAAATCCCGCACGAGGCGGTCAAGCTCTCCAACGTCCGCAAGACCATCGCCCGCCGCCTGACCGAGTCCAAGCAGCAGGTCCCGCACATCTATCTGACGGTCGACATCCAGCTCGACGTTTTGCTCAAGCTCCGGAGCGAGCTCAACAAGGGGCTCGAGGGCCGCGAGATCAAGCTTTCGGTCAACGATTTCATGATCAAGGCGCTCGCTTTGGCGCTGATCGAAGTCCCCGAATGCAACGTCAGTTTCGCCGGCGACCAATTGTTCAAATATCAGCGCTCCGACATCTCCGTCGCGGTGTCGATTCCCGCCGGCCTGATCACCCCGATTGTCGTCGGCGCGGAAACCAGGAGCATCTCCGCTATCTCGACCGAGATGAAGGAACTCGCCGGCCTCGCCCGCGTCGGCAAGCTCCAGCCGGCGCAGTACCAGGGCGGCACCGCCAGCCTCTCCAACATGGGCATGTACGGCATCAAGAATTTCGAGGCGGTGATCAACCCACCGCAGGGCATGATCATGGCCATCGGCGCGGGCGAAAAGCGGCCCTACGTGATCAACGACTCGCTGCAGATCGCGACCGTGATGAGCGCCACCGGCAGCTTCGACCACCGCGCGATCGACGGCGCCGACGGCGCCCGGCTGATGCAGGCGTTCAAGCGGCTGGTCGAAAACCCGCTGGGCATGCTGGCGTGAAATGAAGTGGCTGACGGCCTTGGCCCTGGGCGCAATCGTCGGCTTCGCCATTCCGCTGTTGCTGGGCGGCCAGTTCGGCGTCTGGATGGACTCGTGGGCGAGTTGGGGAACGGTCCGTCCGGTCGCGGGGTCGCCGGGGCTGTTGTTCTCGATTCCTCTGTTCCTGGGCTCGGCGCTCGCGTTTCGCCTGTTCTTCAACTGGCACAGGGGCTGAGCGCGCGAAATTGACTGACCGCACGCCCCTAATTCGCGTTACCGCCATGCCGTCCGACACCAACCCCTATGGCGGGGTGTTCGGCGGCTGGCTGATGGGCCAGATGGGCCTCGCCTGCGGCTCGTTCGCGTCGCGGCGGACGCACGGCAAGGCGATCCTGGTCGCTGCCGACGCGATCAAATTCCCCGGCGCAATGGCGGTCGGCGACGAGCTCAGCGTCTATGTCGAGCTGCTGAAGCAAGGCCGCGCATCGCTACGCCTCAAGGCCGAAGCGATTGCGCGAACGCGCGACGGCGAAACTGAAACCCTCGTGGCGCAAGGCGAGTTCACCTTCGTCGCCCTCGACGACAAAAACCAGCCGCGGGCGATCGCGGCGCAAGAGGAAAACAATGGCTGACCAATACGACCTCATCGTCCTCGGCTCGGGGCCCGGCGGCTATGTCGCCGCGATCCGCGCCGCCCAGCTCGGGCTCAAGACCGTCATCGTCGAGCGCGAGAATCTGGGCGGCATCTGCCTCAACTGGGGCTGCATCCCGACCAAGGCGTTGCTCCGCTCGGCCGAGATCTTCCACTATTTGCAGCACGCCGACGCCTACGGCCTCAGCAACGACAAGCCGTCGTTCGACATCGCCAAGGTCGTTTCGCGCAGCCGCGCGGTCGCTAAACAGCTCAGTCAGGGCGTCGCATTCCTGATGAAGAAGAATAAGATCACGGTGGTGAAGGGCGAGGGCAAGCTCACCGCCAAGAATAAGCTCAGCGTCGTCGGTGCCGACGGCAAGACCACTGAGCTTGCCGCCAAACATATCATCGTCGCGACCGGCGCGCGGGCCCGTGACCTGCCGTTCGCCAAGGCCGACGGCAAGCGCATCTGGACCTATCGCCACGCCATGACCCCGCCCGAAATGCCGACCGAATTGCTGGTCATCGGCTCGGGCGCGATCGGGATCGAGTTCGCCAGCTTCTATGCCGACCTCGGCGCCAAGGTGACGGTGGTCGAGATGCTCGACCGCGTCGTGCCCGTCGAAGACGACGAGATCAGCGCCCAGCTTGCCAAGAGCCTGACCAAGCAAGGCCTGATGATCCACACGTCCGCGGGCGTCGAGGCGCTTAAGCCGGACGCGAAGGGAGTCGCGGCGACGATCAAGACTTCGGACGGCAAATCCACCGAGCAGCGCTTCAGCCATGTCGTCGTCGCGGTCGGCATCCTCCCCAACACCGAGAATATCGGGCTTGAGCCGCTCGGCGTGAAAACGACCAAGGGTCACATCGACACCGACCCCTATGGCCGCACCAATGTCGCCGGCCTGTGGGCGATCGGAGATGTGACCGCGCCGCCGTGGCTCGCGCACAAGGCGATGCACGAGGCGGTGACCACCGCCGAAGCCATCGCGCAGGAGCTCGGCAACAAGGATGCGCGCCCGCACGCCGCCGACCCGAAGAACATCCCTGGATGCACCTATTGCCGGCCGCAAGTCGCGAGCGTCGGCCTGACCGAAGCCAAAGCCAGGGAGGCCGGTTACGAGGTCAAGGTCGGCAAATTCCCGGCGATCGGCAACGGCAAGGCGATCGCGCTTGGCGAGGTCGAGGGCTTCGTCAAGACGGTGTTCGACGCCAAGACCGGCGAACTGCTCGGCGCGCACATGATCGGCGCCGAAGTCACCGAGCTGATCCAGGGCTATACCGTCGGCAAGACCGCCGAACTGATCGACGAGGACTTCGTCCAGACCGTCTTCCCGCACCCGACCTTGAGCGAAATGATGCACGAGGCCGTGCTCGCCGCGGACGGTCGGGTGCTGCACATTTGAACTTCCAGAACCGGGGGAATTTGATGAAGTACAGTTTTGTTGCCGCGATGGCGGCTGCCGTGATTGCCGTGCCGGCCGCCGCGACGACGGTCGTCACCGCCGATCGTATGCTCGACGTCGCGAAAGGGACATACGTCGAGCATCCAGCGATCTTCATCGACGATAGCGGCCACATCACCTCGGTCGCCGATGCGCGGACGGTGCGCTTCACCGACCAGGTCAAGCACATCGACCTGCCCGGCGAAACGCTGCTTCCCGGCCTGATCGACATGCACGTCCATTTGACCAGTCTGGCCGAAATCGGCGGCTATCAGGGCCTCAAATATACCGACAATTTCTGGACCGCGGTTGGCGTGGCCAATGCGCGGACGACGCTCAACGCCGGTTTCACCACCGTCCGCAACGTCGGCTCGTCGGACTTTGCCGACGTCGCGCTTCAGCAGGCGATCGACGGCGGCTGGATTACCGGTCCGCGCATCGTTCCGGCGGCTTACGCGATCGGCGCGACCGGCGGTCACTGTGACGACACTGGCCTCCCGCCTTATTACGACAAGAAGGGGCCGTCGGTGATCAGCGGCCCCGAGGATGCACGCGAGAAAGTCCGCTGGCTGCACAAATATGGCGCGGAAGTGATCAAGATTTGCGCGACGGGCGGCGTGTTCTCGTTGGGCGATTCGGTCGGCGCGCAGCAGCTCAGCCTCGAGGAGATGAAGGCGATCGCGGATGAGGCGCACATGCTTGGCCTGCGCGTTGCCGCCCACGCCCACGGCGATGAGGGCATCCACGCCGCGATCCTGGCCGGCATCGACACCATCGAACACGTCAGCCTGGCCAGCGACGCGACGATCCAGCTCGCCAAGGCCCATGGCACGTGGTTCGATATGGACATCTATAATGACGATTACATCCTCGCGACCGGCACCAAAAACGGCACCGAGCAGGAGAGCCTCGACAAGGAGAAAATGATCGGCCTCAAGCAGCGTCAGACGTTCCAGCGCGCGGTCAGGGCGGGCGTGAAAATGCTGTTCGGGACCGACGCCGGCGTTTATCCGCACGGCGACAACGGCAGGCAATTCGCCAAAATGGTACAATGGGGGATGACCCCGATCCAGGCCATCCGCGCCGCCACGACAAGCGCCTCCGAAGCGCTCGGCCGAAGCGACGTCGGGGCGATCGAAGCCGGCCGCTACGGAGATATCATCGCGGTCCGAGGCGACCCCTTGAGCGACGTCGCCGTGCTCGAACATGTCGATGCGGTGATCAAGGGCGGAACGCTGGTCAAAACGACGGGATCCCCGCCGGCCCAATGAGCGCTGTTGCCCACACCAACCGCACACTCCTGATCGCCTTCGCAGCGAACCTCGGGATTGCGGCGTCCAAGTTTGTCGCGGCGGCGATCACCGGCTCGTCGGCGATGCTGACCGAAGGCGTCCACAGCGTGGTCGATTCGACCAATCAGCTGCTGCTGATGTGGGGCCGCAAGCAGTCGCGCAAGCCGGCCGACAAATATCACCCGTTCGGCTACGGCCGCGAGCTCTACTTCTGGAGCTTCGTGGTCGCCGTGCTGGTGTTCGCGCTCGGCGCCGGCGTGTCGATCTACGAGGGCATTCTGCACATCATGACGCCCGAAGAAGCTGTTTCGCCGCTGATCGCCTACGCGGTCCTCGTGGTCGCGTTCCTGCTCGAGGGCTGGTCGACCCTCGAAGCCTTCCGCGAGTTCAAAACCGCCAAGGGCGACCTCGGCTGGTTCGCCGCGATCAAGCGCTCGAAGGACCCGCCGACCTTCATCGTCCTGCTCGAGAATGGCGCGGCAATGGCCGGCATCATCGCCGCCGCTCTTGGCCTGTTCCTCGCGCAACTGACCGGCAATCCGTTCTTCGACGGCGCGGCCTCGGTTGTCATCGGAGTCATTCTCGGTGTCACGGCGCTGATCCTTGCGCGCGAATCCAAGGGGCTGCTGATCGGCGAGGCGGCCAACCCGGAACTGGTCGACGGTCTGCGCGCGCTCGCCTCGGGCAAGCCGGGGGTGGTCGGCGTCGGGCATGTGATGACGGTCCATTCGGCGCCCGACCAGGTCACGGTGATGATCAATGTCGACTTCCGCGATGACATGCTCGCCGGCGAGGTCGAACGGATCGTCGCCGAAACCGAGCGCGACGCGCGGACCCGCTGGCCCGAGGTTCGGCGGTTGTTCGTTCGGCCGATGCAGGGCGCGGCCGAAGAGCGGAAGAAGTGAGTTTAAAGTCGATCCCGAGGGCGCGTTAACTCCCAAGTAGGATTCAAGGCGGATATTTCGCGCATAGGAGAGGGAGCCTATGCAGAGCTTTCACCACTCGCGCGCGAGGATTCTGTTCGAGGTCGCTTGCGCCTTTGGCATCTCGGCGTCCTGTGTCTGGGCGTGGCAGCAAACCTGGTCGACGGCGATGCTGCCCGTGGCCGCCATCGCGGCGCTTTATGGCCTCGTCCACGCCTTCGACATGGTGCGGGGCAGCTCCAAAGCCGCCGAATCCGTGGCTGCGGCCGAGCCAGCGACCGATCAGGGCGATTTTTTGGCTTATGCCGAATCCCCTGAAGCCGATCCAGTGCCCGAATTCGCTGAATCGCCCGTGGCAGAGGTTGCCGAACCGAGCGCGAAGCGCAGTCGGAGGTCTCCGAAAACGCGAGCTGCCCGGGGCAAACCCGAATCGGAGGCCGTCGAGTTGACCGCTGAACCGCAGCCCGAAATCGCTGCTGTTGCTGTCCAACCGGCTCCCGAACCGGTCGGGGTCGCCGACGAACCGGAAATCGCGGAGCTTCCGCCGGAATTGCGCATCGTGGAGAGTGCTCCCGACGAGCCCGAATATGTCCCGGCCACGCCGCTGTTCGAGGCCGAACCGTTCGTCCGCCAGCAACGCGCCGCGTTCGGCCGCAAGGCCCGCTAGCCGAGCGCCTCAAGGGCGGCACTTGCCAAGCCAGGTCCGGCGTTCCACGCTTTGGGCATGGCGCAATCGATGCACGACGTTTCGGACCCTCGGAACGCCTCGATCCTGATCAACGTCAACGGCGAGTTGAATCCTCGCGCCGAAGCGGTCGTTTCGGTGTTCGACAGCGGCTTCATGCTTGGCGACGGCGTGTGGGAGGGGCTGCGGGTCCACAAGGGCCGGCTCGCCTTCCTCGACCGCCATCTCGACCGCCTGTTCGAAGGCGCGAAGGCGATCGCAATGGATATCGGGCTCTCGCGAGAGGAGCTGACCAGACGGCTCTACGACACGCTCGACGCCAACCAGATGGACGAGGGCGTGCACGTCCGTCTGATGGTCACGCGCGGCGTGCGCTCGACACCTTATCAGGACCCGCGCGTGGTGGTCGGCGGCGCGACCATCGTGATCATTCCCGAATACAAGGCGCCGGATCCGGCGATTTATGAGCGTGGGCTCAAGCTGTTCACCGTCCACGTCCGCCGCGGCGACCCCGCGGTCCAGGACCAGAAGATCAACTCGCACTCCAAGCTCAACTGCATTCTCGCCTCGATCCAGGCGACCCAGGCCGGCGCCGACGAGGCGTTGATGCTCGATCCGGCAGGCTTCGTCGCGACTTGCAACTCGACCCACTTCTTCATCGTCCGCAAGGGCGAGGTCGGGACTTCGTGCGGCAAATATTGCCTCGGCGGGATTACGCGTGGACTGGCGCTCGAGGTCGCGCGCGAAGCCGGGATTCCGGCGATCGAAAAGGATTTCTCGCTGACCGACGTCTACGGCGCCGACGAGGCATTCGTGACCGGGACCTTCGCCGGTATCGTCCCGGTGCGCGAGATCGACGGGCGGACGCTGACCTGTCGCGGCCCGCTGGTCGAGCGGCTCCAGCAGCTCTACGCCGAGCGGTTCGAGCGGGAGGTCGCCGAGGCCGCGCGGCCGTGACCCTGCGCATCGCGATGTGGTCGGGGCCGCGCAACCTCTCCACCGCGATGATGCGCAGCTTCTCCAGCCGCTCCGACACCGTCGTCTCGGACGAGCCGTTCTACGGCTGCTTTCTGAAAGACAGCGGCGCCGACCATCCGTTGCGCGAGGAAGTCGTCGCCGCGATGGATTGCGACTGGGTGAGCGTCATGGCCTCGCTCCGCGGTCCAACGCCCGACAGTTCGCCAATCTGGTACCAGAAGCACATGTGGCACCACATGACGGGACCGATCGGCTACGACGATTTCGCCGGTTTCACGCACGCCTTCTTGATCCGCGAGCCAGAACGCATGATCGCCTCTTATTTGCGCAAGCGAGAGGCGGCCGCGTTCGAGAATTTCGGATTGGGCCGCCAGGCCGAGTTCTTCGAGCGTGAGGCCGACCGGCTCGGGCGCGCGCCGCCGGTGATCGACGCCCACGACGTGCTGGTGAACCCACAGGCTGTGCTTACGAAGCTATGCAATGCCCTCGGCATCTCGTGGGACATGGCGATGCTCAGTTGGTTGCCAGGCCGGCGAGAGACCGACGGCCCCTGGGGCCCGCATTGGTACGGCGCGGTCGAGGCGAGCACCGGCTTCGGCCCGCCCGAGGCCATACCCGAAATCTTACCCGAAGACGCGCAACGCGTCGCCGACCGCTGCCGGCCCTATTACGAGCGGCTGGCGGCGCACCGCCTCAACTGCTGAGGACCCGGACGCCTTCCTTGGCCCATTCCTTATCGACGTCGACGTCCCAATCGGCCCACTGTTGGCGGGTCCAGCACTGGACATCCTCGATTCGGGTGCCGGTTATCGGCGCGACATGGAGGCAATATCTGGTTTCGGCGGTTCCGGCTGGGGCAGAGGTCGGTTCGTCCGATTGGATACTTGCCGCCGCCGAAGAGGCGACGACCGCGCCCAGCGCGACGACCAGTGCTTTGAGTGCCATATCGTTTCTCCTTGAACGCTGGCTGGCCCGTCGATCTGTTTAGTTGGAATTGCGATCGGATGCGAGGCGCTTGTCGTGCTTGATCACTTGCGTTCGTATGTTCCGACCAGCTCGCCCTGGCCGAGGGCGCGCCGGCTCGCCGCGGCCTCGACGCCCGCGACCTTCACGTTGGCGGAAAGTCCGAGCTTGTCGACGTCGAGCGCAAACAGCTTGAAGTGATAATGATGCGGTCCATGTCGCTTGGGCGGGCACGGGCCGCCGTAACCTGGCTTGCCGAAATCGTTCATAGCTTGCGTGCCCAGCGATTGGCCCGCCGCCAACGAGCGCGCGCTCGCCGGGATATCGAACGCACCCCAGTGACGGAAGGTGCCGCTTGGCGCGTCGGGGTCGTCGACGACCAGCGCGAAGCTCTTGGTGCCCCGCGGCGGCTCGGCCCAGGCCAGCGCCGGCGATTGGTCGGCGCCGTCGCAGGTGAATTGCGCCGGAATCGCACCGCCGTCTTTGAATGCGTCACTGGTCAGGCTGAGTTTGGCGAGGGTCACATGGTCCATGGTGGTGTTCCCTCCTTGTGCCTCATTCGCAACGCGATCACTCGCGCCGCAGCTGGCGGCGGCGATACCGAGGAGGACAGGAAAGAACGCTCGCATCATATCCGCGTCGCCTTGCCACGCGGTCGGTCAACGAGCGTTCCTTCGGGCAGTTCCTGGATGCGCTATTTGGCAAGCAACTCGTCCACGTTGACGCCGAGACTCGCCCATTCGGCCTTGGTCCGGCATTCGGTCGCGCTGATCCGGCTTCCGGTCGAAGGCTCGACTTGAATACAATATTTGGTTTGATCCCGTGCCGCGGTTCGTTTCGCGGCGGGATCCGCGGCAGACGCCGGCGCGGCGCCGAGAACCAGGCTCAGAATGGCGAGTTTCGCTACGTGCTGCATGGTTATTCTCCCTTTTGGCAGGGCCCCGGTTATACTTCCGCCAGACCGGCCGCTCGCGGGTTTCGACCGGCCAGAGCGCGCACTATCGACGAGGTCCCTCTGTCGGCTTGCCGGGCACGTTCGTCGCTCGTCGTCGCTCCCGGTTGACCCTCGGCAGGTCCCTCGCTATGTGCCCGCCCGTCCGAGCGACAGAAATTCTCTAGCGCCGGACAAGAGCTGAACATTGCTCAACGTGCGTGATGGCCAGGCGGCCGAGAGGCTGCTTGGGCTTCGCGCATTTCATGTTGGGCAAAGTAACCGCCGGGGGTTCCGGCAACGAAAGGTGAAGGGCTTCATGCCAACGATTAACCAGCTGATCCGCAAGGGTCGCGAACCGCAGAAGGCCAAGAACAAGGTCCCTGCGATGGAACAGAACCCGCAAAAGCGCGGCGTCTGCACCCGAGTCTATACGACCACCCCGAAGAAGCCGAACTCGGCGCTGCGCAAGGTGGCCAAGATTCGCCTGACCAACCAGCGCGAAGTGATCAGCTACATCCCCGGCGAAGGCCACAACCTGCAGGAGCACAGCGTCGTGCTGATCCGCGGCGGCCGTGTGCGCGACCTTCCCGGCGTGCGCTATCACGTGCTTCGCGGCGTGCTCGACACCCAGGGGGTCAAAGACCGCCGGCAGTCGCGTTCCAAGTATGGCGCCAAGCGTCCCAAGTAATTTTTGAGCAGTAAGCCCCGGACCGGTTCCGGACCCGGCTGAAGAGAAAGGAAGCTCGATATGTCTCGTCGTCGTCGCCCAGAGAAGCGCGAAATCCTCCCCGATCCGAAGTTCGGGGACGTGGTCCTGTCGAAGTTCATGAATTCGGTCATGCTCGACGGCAAGAAGTCCGTCGCCGAAGGCATCGTTTACGGCGCGCTGGAAAGCGTCGAAACCCGCCTCAAGCGCGAACCGATCGGCGTGTTCCACGATGCCCTCAACAATGTGAAGCCGGGCATTGAAGTCCGCTCCCGCCGCGTCGGTGGCGCCACCTACCAGGTGCCGGTCGAGGTTCGCCCCGAGCGCGCCCAGGCGCTGGCCATCCGTTGGCTCATCACCGCCGCTCGCGCCCGTTCGGAAAAGACCATGGCGGCACGCCTGTCGGGTGAGCTGATGGACGCCTCGCAGAACCGCGGCAACGCCGTGAAGAAGCGCGAAGACACGCACCGCATGGCCGAAGCGAACCGCGCCTTCAGCCACTACCGCTGGTAGTTTTCGTACCTATATCGTGAGGGTCCGGCGGCGCCGGGCCCCCACACATTCAAGGAAGTTCAAGAAATGGCCCGCAGCCATCCGCTCGATCACTATCGCAACATCGGCATCATGGCCCATATCGATGCCGGTAAGACCACCACGACCGAGCGCATCCTCTATTACACCGGCAAGTCCTACAAGATCGGCGAAGTCCATGAGGGCACCGCCACGATGGACTGGATGGAGCAGGAGCAAGAGCGCGGGATCACCATCACGTCAGCCGCGACGACCTGTTTCTGGAGCGCTGACGAGGGCAAGGGCCCCGAGCACCGCATCAACATCATCGACACGCCCGGTCACGTCGACTTCACCATCGAGGTCGAGCGCAGCTTGCGCGTGCTCGACGGCGCGGTCGCCTGCTTCGACGGCGTTGCCGGCGTCGAGCCGCAGTCGGAAACCGTGTGGCGCCAGGCCGAGCGCTATGGCGTGCCGCGGATGTGCTTCGTTAACAAGCTCGACCGCACTGGCGCCAATTTCGAAATGTGCGTCGACATGATCAAGGATCGCCTCGGCGCGCGTCCGGCGGTATTGTATCTCCCGATCGGCATCGAGGGCAGCTTCAAGGGCCTCGTCGACCTGGTCGAGAATCGCGCGATCATGTGGCTCGACGAGAGCCTCGGCGCGAAGTTCGAATATGAAGCGATCCCCGACGAACTCAAGGACGCCGCGGCCGAGGCGCGCACGCACCTCATCGAAATGGCGGTCGAGCAAGACGATGATGTCATGACCGCCTACCTCGAAGGCACTGAGCCCGACCGCGATACGCTGAAGAAGCTGATCCGCAAGGGCACGCTCAACTTCTCGTTCGTGCCGGTGCTGTGCGGCTCGGCGTTCAAGAACAAGGGCGTCCAGCCGCTGCTCGACGCGGTCATCGACTATTTGCCGTCGCCGCTCGACATTCCGCCCGTCGAGGGGCTCAAGCTCGATGGCGAGACGACCGAGACTCGTGCGCCGACGGACGACGCGCCATTCTCGGCGCTAGCGTTCAAGATCATGAACGATCCATTCGTCGGCACGCTGACCTTCGCGCGCATCTATTCGGGCACCCTCGAGACCGCGTCTCAGGTCACGAACTCGGTCAAGGACAAGAAGGAAAAGGTCGGCCGCATGCTGTTGATGCATGCCAACGACCGCGAGGACATCCAGGTCGCTTATGCCGGCGACATCGTCGCGCTGGCGGGTCTCAAGGACACCACCACCGGCGATACCCTGTGCGCGGCCAACGCTCCGATCATCCTCGAGCGGATGGAATTCCCCGATCCGGTGATCGAGGTCGCGGTCGAGCCCAAGACCAAGGTCGATCAGGAAAAGATGGGCGTCGCGCTCAATCGCCTGGCGCGCGAGGATCCGAGCTTCCGCGTCACCACCGACCATGAATCGGGCCAGACGATCATCAAGGGGATGGGCGAACTCCACCTCGAGATCCTCGTCGATCGTATGAAGCGCGAGTTCAAGGTCGAGGCCAACGTCGGCGCGCCGCAGGTGGCGTACCGCGAGTCTTTGGCGCGCCCCGTGGAACTCACCTACACCCACAAGAAGCAGTCGGGCGGCTCGGGCCAGTTCGGCGAGGTCAAGGTGGCGCTGGAGCCGGGCGAACGCGGCACGGGCATCGAGTTCATCGACGAGATCAAGGGCGGTAACGTGCCCAAGGAATATATCCCGTCGGTCGAGAAGGGCATGCGCGAGACCGCGGAGACCGGGTCGCTGATCGGCTTCCCGATCATCGACTTCAAGATCCGGTTGCTTGACGGCAAGTATCACGACGTCGACTCCTCGGCGCTGGCGTTCGAAATCACCGGCCGTGGCGCGATGCGCGAAGCCGCCAAGAAGGCCGGCATCAAGCTGCTCGAGCCGATCATGAAGGTCGAGGTGGTGACGCCGGAGGATTACCTCGGCGACGTCATCGGCGACTTGAACAGCCGGCGTGGCCAGATTCAGGGCACCGACAGCCGCGGCAACGCGCAGGTGGTCGAAGCGATCGTGCCGCTTGCGAACATGTTCGGCTACGTCAATCAGCTGCGTTCGTTCACGCAGGGGCGCGCGCAGTATACGATGCAGTTCTCGCACTACGAAGAAGTGCCGCAGAACGTCGCCGACGAGGTGAAGGCGAAGCTGGCGTAACCGGGAAATTGTAGTTATGGGCGCGTCCGCAATGCGGGCGGCCAGCCCGAATTTCTAGACAAGAAGAGGCGTAAAATGGGCAAGGCTAAATTCGAGCGGAATAAGCCGCACTGCAACATCGGCACCATCGGTCACGTCGACCATGGCAAGACGTCGCTGACCGCGGCCATCACCAAGGTGCTGGCTGAGACCGGCGGCGCGACGTACACAAGCTATGCCAACATCGACAAGGCACCCGAGGAGCGCGAGCGCGGCATCACCATTTCGACCGCGCACGTCGAATATGAAACCGCCGCGCGCCACTATGCGCACGTCGATTGCCCGGGCCACGCCGATTATGTGAAGAACATGATCACCGGCGCCGCCCAGATGGACGGCGCGATCCTCGTCGTGTCGGCCGCTGACGGCCCAATGCCGCAGACCAAGGAGCACATCCTGCTCGCCAAGCAGGTCGGCGTTCCGACCATGGTCGTCTACCTGAACAAGGTCGACCAGGTCGACGATCCCGAACTGCTCGAACTCGTCGAGCTCGAAATCCGCGAGGAGTTGTCCAAGCGCGACTTCGACGGCGACAACATTCCGATCGTCACCGGCTCGGCGCTCGCCGCGCTCGAGGACAAGACCCCGGAAATCGGCAAGGAATCGATTCTCAAGCTGATGGAAGCGGTCGACAGCTGGATCCCACAGCCCGAGCGTCCGCTCGACAAGCCGTTCCTGATGCCGATCGAGGACGTGTTCTCGATCTCGGGTCGTGGCACGGTCGTCACCGGCCGCGTCGAGCAGGGCATCGTCAAGGTTGGCGAGGAAGTCGAAATCGTCGGCATCCGCGACACCCAGAAGACCGTCGTGACTGGCGTCGAAATGTTCCGCAAGCTGCTCGATCAGGGTCAGGCCGGCGATAACATTGGCGCGCTGCTGCGCGGCGTCGGACGTGAAGACGTCGAGCGTGGTCAGGTTCTGGCCAAGCCCGGCTCGATCACTCCGCACACCGATTTCAAGGCCGAGGTATACGTCCTGTCGAAGGACGAAGGCGGCCGTCACACGCCGTTCTTCGCTAACTATCGCCCGCAATTCTACTTCCGGACGACGGACGTCACCGGTGAGGTCGTCCTCCCCGAGGGGACCGAAATGGTGATGCCCGGCGACAACGTGAACATCGGCGTCAAGCTGATCGCCCCGATCGCCATGGACTCGGGCCTGCGCTTCGCGATCCGCGAAGGCGGCCGGACCGTCGGCGCAGGGGTTGTCGCGGAGATTACTAAGTAATATAGGGCTCCAACCGCGCGATTCTGGATCAGGGTCGCGCGGTTCGCTTTTGAGTTTGTTTTATTTGCGCGAGCTTCCGCGGAAGCAGTTGCTCGCCGGCTCTTTCGCATCGGTAGGGATATGGAAACGCAGAACATCCGGATTCGCCTGAAGGCATTCGATCATCGAGTGCTCGATCAGGCCACTGGCGACATCGCCGACACGGCGCGCCGGACGGGTGCTCTCATCCGCGGTCCTATCCCTTTGCCGACGCGAATTGAGAAGTTCACCGTCAACCGCTCGCCGCACGTCGACAAGAAGTCGCGCGAGCAGTTTGAGGTGAGGACCTATAAAAGGCTGCTCGATATCGTGCAGCCGACGCCGCAGACGGTCGACGCGCTGATGAAGCTCGATCTCGCCGCCGGCGTCGATGTGGAGATTAAGCTGGCGTAAGCCGGCGGCCCCCTCGGGGGTAATTGGGTGATACCGCCGGAGGCTAGCTCCGGGCTGCGTCCCCGCCGCTCCCTTCGGGAGCACTAGCCCAGGCGGGGCACGCATAAGTTTTGATGGGCTACACGCACCCGGAATGGTCCGGGTGCCTCTGTTGAGGAGCATGATCATGCGCACCGGCGTGATCGCGAAGAAGGTCGGAATGACCCGCTTGTTCCAGGCGGACGGTCGGCACGTGCCGGTTACCGTCCTGCAACTGGACGATGTGCAGGTCGTCGGCCGCCGCGAGATAGACCGCGATGGCTATTCCGCCGTTCAGCTCGGCGCGGGCTCGGCGAAGGCCAAGAATGTCGCCAAGCCGCAACGTGCCGCCTTCGGCAAGGCCGAAGTCGAGCCCAAGGCGAAGGTCGTTGAGTTCCGCGTCGCCGACGATGCGTTGCTCGATGTCGGCGCGCATTTGAGCGCGGACCACTTTGTCCCCGGCCAGATGGTCGACATCGCCGGCGTCACGCAGGGCAAGGGCTTTGCCGGCGCGATGAAGCGCTGGGGCTTCAAAGGCCTCCGCGCGACCCACGGCGTGTCAGTGTCGCACCGCTCGCACGGTTCGACCGGCAACCGCCAGGATCCGGGCCGCGTGTTCAAGAACAAGAAAATGGCCGGCCACATGGGTGCGCGCAATCGCACCCAGCAGAATCTTGAGGTCGTCCGCACCGATCCGATCCGCGGCCTGCTGTTCATCAAGGGCTCGGTTCCGGGCCACAAAGGCAGCTGGCTGACGGTTCAGGACGCGATCAAGCTGCCGCGCCCCGAGGCCGCGCCATATCCCGCCGGTATCGTCGAGCAGATGAAGGCCGACGAGGTCGAGGTTCCGACCGCCGGCCTGGTCGACGACGCCGCGGTCCACGAGATTCCGGCGCTGCCGAGCGACGAGGAAGTCGCCGCGATCGCCGCCGAGCAGGAAGCCGGCGCGGCTGCGGAAGCCGAAGCAGCAGAAGCCGCGGCGGCTGCCGAAGAAACCGCAAGTGAAGCTCCGGTGGACGTGGCCAAGCCCGAGGGCGACGCCGCCTCCGACGAGAGCAAGGAAAGTTAAGATGAAGGTCAAGGTACAGACCCTCGACGCCAAGGGCGGCGGCGACATCGAGCTCAACGACGAGATTTTCGCCGTGGAGCCGCGCGCCGACGTCCTTCACCGCGTCGTCACCTGGCAACTCGAAAAGCGTCGCGGCACCGCCCGCGCGGCTCGTGAGCGCTCGGATGTTGCACGCACGGGCAAGAAGTATGGCAAGCAAAAGGGCGGGGGCACCGCTCGTCACGGCGATCGCCGCGCTCCGATCTTCATCGGCGGCGGTAAGGCCCACGGTCCCCGAGTTCGGGATTTCGATCCTTCGCTCAACAAGAAAATTCGCGTGCTCGGCCTCAAGATGGCGCTGTCGTCGAAGGCCAAAGAGGGCAACCTTATCGTCATCGACAACCTCGACCTCACCGAGGGCAAGACCCGCGAGCTTCACCAGAAGTTGCTAGGCCTCGGCTTCGGCAAGACCGCGCTGGTGATCGACGGTGACGCGCTCAACGTCGGCTTCGCCCGCGCTTCGTCGAACCTCGGAAGCATCGATCTGATGCCGGCGGTCGGCGCCAACGTTTACGACATCATGCGCCACGAAACGCTGGTTCTGACCCGCGCCGCGGTCGAGAAGCTGGAGGACCGCTTCAATGGCTAAGAAGCCGATCCATGCGCCGGACGTGCGCCACTATGACGTCGTGCTCGCCCCGCACATCACCGAGAAATCGACGATGCTGTCGGAAGCGAACGCGGTCGTGTTCAAGGTCGCGCCAACCGCGACCAAGCCCGAGATCAAGGCGGCGGTCGAAGCGCTGTTCAAGGTCACCGTGACGCGGGTCAACACCATCGTCACCAAGGGCAAGACCAAGCGTTGGAAGGGCAAGCCCTATCAGCGGTCCGATTTCAAGAAGGCGATAGTCACGCTGGCCGAGGGTCAGTCGATCGACATCACCGAAGGGGCGAGGGCGTAATGGCACTCAAACAATATAAGCCGACTTCGCCGGCCCGCCGCGGCCTGATCCTGGTCGACAAGTCGTCGCTGTGGAAGGGCAAGCCCGTCAAGGCGCTGACCGAAGGCAAGCGCAAGACCGGCGGCCGCAACAACAAGGGCCACGTGACCTCGCGCGGCATCGCCGGCGGCCACAAGCAGAAGTACCGGATCATCGACTTCAAGCGCCGTACCTGGGACGTCGTCGCGACCGTCGAGCGGATCGAATATGATCCCAACCGATCGGCGTTCATCGCGCTCGTCAGCTACGAGGGCGGTGAGCAGGCCTATATCCTCGCGCCGCAGCGCCTCGCGCCGGGCGACAAGGTCATCGCCGGCAAGAAGGTCGACGTGAAGCCCGGCAATGCGATGGAAATCGGCCAGATGCCGGTCGGCACCATCGTCCACAATGTCGAGATGAAGCCCGGCAAGGGCGGCCAGATCGCCCGCGCCGCCGGGACCTATGTCCAAGTCGTCGGCCGTGATCGCGGGATGGTTATCGTCCGTTTGAACTCGGGCGAGCAGCGCTACATCCGCTCGGATTGCATGGCCACGGTCGGCGCCGTGTCGAACCCCGACAACGCCAACCAGACCCTTGCCAAGGCCGGCCGCGTCCGCTGGATGGGCCGGCGTCCGCTGACCCGCGGCGTCGCCAAGAACCCGGTCGACCACCCGCACGGCGGCGGCGAAGGCCGCACCTCGGGCGGCCGCCATCCGGTCACCCCGTGGGGCAAGCCGACCAAGGGTGCCCGCACCCGTCACAACAAAGCGACCGACAAGCTCATCATCCGGTCGCGTCACGCGAAGAAGAAGGGTTAACCCATGGCCCGTTCCATCTGGAAAGGTCCGTTCGTCGAGCTTTCGCTGCTGAAGAAAGCGGAAGCCGCGCAGGACGCCAGCAAGCGCTCGCCGATCAAGACCTGGTCGCGCCGCTCGACCATCTTGCCGCAGTTCGTCGGCCTGACCTTCAATGTCTACAACGGCCGCAAGTTCGTGCCGGTGTCGGTCAATGAGGACATGGTCGGCATGAAGCTGGGCGAGTTTGCCCCGACCCGCACCTTCCACGGCCACGCCTCGGACAAGAAGGGCAAGCGCTGATGGGCAAGCAAGCATCCCCGCGCAAGGTCGGCGACAAGGAAGCGCTGGCCATCGGCAACACCATTCGCGGCTCAGCGCGCAAGCTCAACCTGGTCGCTCAGCTGATCCGCGGCCGCAAGGTCGAGGAAGCGCTGAACATCCTCAAATTCTCGCCCAAGGCGATGGCCGAGGACGTGCGCAAGGTGCTCGCGTCGGCGGTCGCCAATGCGGAGAACAACCACAACCTCGACGTCGATGCCTTGGTCATCGCCGAGGCGAGCGTCGGCAAGTCGATCTCGATGAAGCGCTTCGCCACGCGCGCCCGTGGCCGGTCCTCCCGGATCGTCAAGCCGTTCAGTCAGATCCGCGTCGTCGTGCGCGAGCAGGAAGAAGCGTAATGGGTCAGAAATCCTCTCCGATCGGGCTGCGCCTGCAGATCAACCGCACGTGGGACAGCCGTTGGTTCGCCGAAGGGCATGACTACGGCCGGCTGCTGCTCGAAGATCTCAAGATCCGCCGCTACATCGTCGAAAAGCTGCCTCAGGCGGCGATTTCGAAGGTGGTGATCGAGCGTCCAGCGAAGATTTGTCGGATCAGCATCTATGCCGCGCGCCCCGGCGTGATCATCGGCAAGAAGGGCTCGGACATCGAGAAACTGAAGCGCGAGCTGCAGAAGATGACCTCGAGCGAAGTGAGCCTCAACATCGTCGAAATCCGCAAGCCGGAAGTCGACGCGAAGCTCGTCGCCCAGGGCGTCGCCGACCAGCTCGAGCGCCGCATCGCCTTCCGCCGCGCGATGAAGCGCGCGGTGCAGTCGGCGCTGCGCCTCGGCGCCGAAGGCATCCGGATCACCTGCGCCGGCCGTCTCGGCGGCGCCGAGATCGCGCGCACCGAATGGTACCGCGAGGGCCGGGTGCCGCTGCACACGTTGCGCGGCAACGTCGATTATGCCGAAGCCACCGCCCACACCGCTTATGGCGTGTGCGGGGTCAAGGTGTGGGTCTTCAAGGGCGAGATCCTCGGCCATGACCCGCTCGCGCAGGACCGTTTGATGATGGAGGCTCAAACCTCCGGAGTCCGCCCGGCGCGCGAAGAACGCGGCAACCGGTAAGCGAGAGAGTTAGACCATGCTGCAACCCAAGCGCACCAAGTTCCGCAAGGCCTTCAAGGGCCGCATCCATGGCAACGCCAAGGGCGGGACCGAGCTTAACTTCGGCGCCTTCGGCCTGAAGGCGATGGAGCCGGAGCGGATCACCGCGCGCCAGATCGAAGCCGCGCGCCGTGCGATCACGCGCCACATCAAGCGCGCCGGCCGTTTGTGGATCCGCGTGTTCCCGGACGTTCCGGTGAGTTCGAAGCCGGCCGAAGTCCGCATGGGCTCGGGCAAGGGCTCGCCCGAATTCTGGGTCGCCCGGGTCAAGCCAGGCCGCATTTTGTTCGAGCTTGACGGCGTCCCCGGCTCGCTCGCCAAGACGGCGTTCGAGCGCGCCGCCGAAAAGCTGCCGATCAAGGTCAAAGTCGTCGCCCGCCTGGGCGAGAGCCTGGTCGAGGAGGAAAAGTAATATGGCCGCGACCGACGATCTCAAGGTCAAGACCGACGATCAGCTGCAGCAGCAGCTGGTCGAGCTGAAGCGCGAGCAGTTCAACCTGCGCTTCCAGTCCGCAACCAATCAGCTGGAGAAGCCGTCGCGAGTCCGCGTGGTGCGTCGCACCATTGCCCGCATCAAGACGCTTCAAAGCCAGCGCACCCGCGCCTCGGCGCAGGGTTGAGGGAGTAGAGAATGCCCAAGCGCGTCCTCAGCGGCACCGTGGTGTCCGACAAGGGTGACAAGACCGTGGTGGTCCGCGTCGAGCGGCGGGTGAAGCACCCGCTGTACGGCAAGATCATCCGGCTTTCGAAGAAGTATCACGCCCACGACGAGGCCAATGCCTATAAGTCGGGCGAGCAGGTGCGCATCGAGGAATGCAAGCCGATCTCGAAGAAGAAGACGTGGACGGTGCTGGACCGCATCGGTGTCGCCAAGGCGGCCACGATCGAGATTTCGGAGCCCGCGGCGCTGTCGCCAGAGGCCGGACCGGCCACGCCGGTCGAAGAGACGAAGGCTGACAAGCCGGTGAAGGCGAAAGCGACGAAAAAGGCGAAAGCCGAAGACGTCGCCGACGCGGACGCCTGAGCAGATTTGAAAGAGGATAGGGTCGAACAATGATCCAGATGCAGTCCAATTTGGACGTCGCGGACAACAGCGGCGCGAAGCGCGTCCAGTGCATCAAGGTGCTGGGCGGCTCGAAGCGCCGGACCGCGGGCGTTGGCGACATCATCGTCGTTTCCGTCAAGGAAGCGGCGCCGCGCGGCCGCGTGAAGAAGGGCGACGTTCACCGCGCGGTGATCGTTCGCACCGCCAAGGACATCCGCCGTCCCGACGGTTCGGTGATCCGCTTCGATTCCAACGCCGCGGTGCTGGTCAACAAGAACGAGGAGCCGATCGGCACCCGTATCTTTGGCCCGGTGGTGCGTGAGCTGCGCGCCCGCAAGCACATGAAGATCGTCAGCCTCGCGCCGGAGGTGCTGTGATGGCCGCGCAGAAGATCAAGAAGGGCGACAAGGTCGTCGTCCTGTCCGGCAAGGACAAGGGCAAGACGGGTGACGTGATCCGCGCGATGCCCAAGCAAATGAAGGTCGTGGTGTCGGGCGTGAATGTGCACGCGCGTCATCGCAAGCCGTCGCAGGTCAACCCGCAGGGCGGGATCGAGCGCAAGGAAGCGCCGCTGCACGTGTCGAAGGTCGCGATTGCCGACCCGAAGACCGGTGCGCCGACCCGTGTTCGCTTCGAGGAGCGCGACGGCAAGAAGGTCCGCGTGGCGGCCAAGTCCGGGGAATTGATCCATGGCTGACAAGGAAAAGAAGGTCGAAGAGGCGCAGGAGCCGGCGACCGAACAGGTAGAGGTTGAGCGGGTTGGCGAGGCTGAAAAGGCCGAAGCCGAGGCGATCGAGGCGTTGCCGAAGGTCGAAGAGGCTGCGGTGCCGAAGGCTGAGAAGCCGGCCGCCAAGCCTGCGAAGCTGCCGGCAAATTACAAGCCGCGCCTCAAGGCCGACTATGACGATCGCATCGTCAAGGCGATGACCGAGAAGTTCGGCTATAAGAACAAGCTCGAGGTTCCGCGGCTCGACAAGATCGTGATCAACATGGGCGTCGGCGAGGCGACCCAGGACAAGAAGCGCGTCGAAACCGCGGCGGCCGAAATGCAGCAGATCGCCGGTCAGAAGCCGGTGATCACCAAGGCCAAGACGTCGATCGCCCAGTTCAAGCTGCGCGAAGGCATGCCGATCGGCTGCAAGGTCACGCTGCGCCGCGAGCGTATGTACGAGTTCCTTGATCGTCTCGTGACGATCGCGCTGCCGCGCGTCCGCGACTTCCGCGGGCTCAACCCGCGCTCGTTCGACGGCCGCGGCAATTACGCGATGGGGCTCAAGGAACAGATCATTTTCCCCGAGATCAACTACGATCAGATCGACAAGGTCCGGGGCATGGACGTCATCATCACCACCACCGCGAAGACGGATGAGGAGGCGCGCGAATTGCTGCGCCTGTTCAACTTTCCCTTCCCGGCAGAGGAGCAGCGGGAGGCCGCGTAAGCGGCTTCCCCGTTAGGAGAAGAACTTAAGTCATGGCGAAACTGAGTTCGATCAACAAGAACGAGCGGCGCAAGAAGCTCGTTCTGAAGCACGCGGCGAAATACGCGAAGCTGAAGGCGATCGCGGACGACGAGTCCAGGGACGAGACCGAGCGACTCATCGCGCGTCTCAAGCTGGCCGAAGTGCCGCGCAATGGGAATCCCACGCGGATTCGCAATCGCTGCGAGCTGACCGGCCGTTCGCGCGCTTATTATCGCAAATTCCGCTTGTCGCGGATCATGCTCCGGGAACTGGCCAACAAGGGCCTGATTCCCGGCGTCATCAAGTCGAGCTGGTAAGGGAATAGGATGGCGATGACCGATCCTCTGGGTGATATGCTCACCCGCATCCGCAACGGCCAGCAGGCACGCAAGGATTCGATTCTGACTCCGGCGTCGAACCTGCGCGTGCGGGTGCTCGATGTGCTTCAGCGCGAGGGCTATATCCGCGGCTACGCCGAGGAAGAGCTCGCCGGCCAGAAGGGCCTGCGCATCGAGCTCAAATATTTCGAAGGCCAGCCGGCGATCCAGCATCTGGCCCGCGTGTCCAAGCCCGGCCGCCGCGTCTATTCGGCCGCGCGCGAGCTGCCGCGCATTCGCAACGGCCTCGGCACGATCATCGTGTCGACTCCGCGCGGCGTGCTGTCGGACGCCGAAGCGCGCGAAGCGAATGTCGGCGGCGAAGTGCTGGCGGAGGTGTTCTGATGTCACGCATTGGCAAACGACCGGTCGCACTGCCTTTGGGCGTCAGCGCCAGCACCGAAGGTCAGGTTCTGTCGGTCAAGGGTCCCAAGGGCACGCTGCAGCTGCAGATGCGCGACGAGATCCGCTACGACGTGTCGGACGAGGGCATTAGCGTTCAGCCGGCCAATGAGACGCAGGCGGCGAGGGCGTTCTGGGGCATGCAACGCACGCTCGTTCAGAACCTCGTTACCGGGGTCACCGACGGCTTCACCAAGGTGCTCGAAATCACCGGCGTCGGCTATCGTGCGCAGGCGCAGGGCCGCAACCTCCGGTTGCAGCTCGGCTACAGCCACGACGTCAATTTCCCGGTCCCGGAAGGGGTCGAGGTCAAGACGCCCGACCAGAATACGGTCGAGATCAGCGGCATCGACAAGCAGAAGGTCGGCCAGGTCGCGGCCGAAATCCGCCGCTGGCGCAAGCCCGAGCCGTATAAGGGCAAGGGCATCAAGTATCGCGGCGAGTATATCTTCCGCAAAGAAGGCAAGAAGAAGTAAGCCATGGCGAAACTCTCTCTTTTCGATCGTCGCCGGCGCCGTGTGCGCACGGCGCTTCGCGCCCGCTCCGCCGGCAAGCCACGGCTGTCGGTCCACCGTTCGGGCCGGCACATCTATGCCCAGGTCATTGACGATGCCGCCGGCAAGACGATCGCCGCAGCTTCGAGCCTGGACAAGGATCTCAAGGGCAAGACCGGCGCGACCAGGGATGGCGCGGCCGCGGTCGGCAAGACGCTCGCCGAGCGCGCCAAGAAAGCCGGCGTGTCGCGGGTCGTGTTCGATCGTGGCGGCTTCCTGTTCCATGGCCGGGTAAAGGCCCTCGCCGACGCTGCCCGCGAAGGCGGACTGGAGTTCTAGAATGCAAGAAGAGAACCAGACAAACGACACCACGACCGAGGCGCCGGCCGTTGAGGCTCCCGCGGCTACCGAGGCTGCTCCGGCTCCGGCCGAGGCTGCTCCGGCGCAAGCCGAGGAACAACCAGCTCAGCCCGAGACCCGCGGTCCGCGTGGACCTCGCGGCGGCGGCGGCGGACGTGGCCGTGGCGGCGGCGATCGCGGTGGTCGCGGTGGCGGCCGTCGGGACGATCGGCGCGGCGGACGCGGCCGTGGCGGTGACGATGACGGCGGCGAGGAGCTGATCGAAAAGCTTGTCCACATCAACCGAGTGTCCAAGACGGTGAAGGGCGGCAAGCGCTTCGGTTTCGCGGCTCTGGTGGTGGTTGGCGACGGTAAGGGCCGCGCCGGTTTTGGCCATGGCAAGGCGCGCGAAGTTCCCGAAGCAATCAGCAAGGCAACCGCGGCGGCGAAGAAGGCGATGATCCGCGTTCCGCTGCGCGACGGCCGCACTTTGCACCACGACGGCCTCGGCCACTTCGGCGCTGGCCGGGTGACGATCCGCACCGCTCCGGCGGGCACCGGCATCATCGCCGGCGGCCCGATGCGCGCGATCTTCGAAAGCCTTGGCGTCGCCGATGTCGTGACCAAGTCGGTCGGCACGTCGAATCCGTACAACATGATCCGCGCGACCTTCGAGGCGCTCAAGGACCAGACCAGCCCGCGTTCGGTCTCGCAGCGCCGCGGCAAGAAGGTCGCCGACCTGCTCGGCCGCGGCGGCGCTAGCGTTGCCGAAGCCGAGGCTCAGGCCGAAGCGGTGGTGGAGTAAGCATCATGGCGAAAATCAAGATTACCCAGACCGGATCGCCGATCCGCCGCGACAAGTCGCAGCGGGCGACTTTGGTCGGCCTTGGCCTCAACAAGATGGGCCGCACCGTGGAAGTGGAAGGCACGCCCGAAGTGCTCGGCCAGGTCCGCAAGGTGAACCATCTGCTCAAGGTCGAAGCCTAACCTCTTCCATTTGCCCCTCGCGGGCATGCGCGACAAAAGCGAAAGCGAGTGCACGACATGAAACTGAACGAACTCAGCGATAATAAGGGCGCACGCAAAAGCCGCATGCGCGTCGGCCGGGGCATTGGCTCGGGCAAGGGCAAGACCGCCGGCCGCGGCCAGAAGGGCGCCAAGTCGCGCTCGGGCGTGTCGATCAACGGCTTCGAGGGCGGCCAGATGCCGCTCCACATGCGGCTGCCGAAGCGCGGCTTCAACAACATCTTCGCCAAGGATTATGCCGAGGTGAATCTGGGCGCGATCCAGAAACTGATCGACGCCGGCGCGCTCGACCCCAAGGCTACGCTCGACCACGCCGCGCTCAAGGCCGCGGGCCTCGCGCGCGGCGGCAAGGACGGCGTCCGCCTGCTCGGCAAGGGCGAACTCAAGGCCAAGCTCTCGCTCAAGGTCGCCGGCGTGTCGAGGGGCGCGCGCGAGGCGGTCGAAAAGGCCGGCGGGTCGATCGATATCGTCGAACGCAAGATCCCGTCGGAACTCGCGGCTGCCAAGAAGGGCAAGGCCCGCGAGGCGCGCCTGGCCGACAAGTCGGCCAAGAGCGCCGCCAAGGCCGGCGCCTAGGCGTTATTGCGAGCGTAGCGAAGCAATCCACGGGGACCTGGATTGCTTCGTCACTTCGTTCCTCGCAATGACGGTAACTCGCCCTATATGAGCCTCAGAGCCTAGGGGAATTCGAACTATATGGCATCCGCAGCCGAACAACTCGCCTCCAGTATCAGTCTGGCCAATTTCGCCAAGGCGACCGAGCTCAAGAAAAGGCTGTGGTTCACGCTCGGCGCGCTGATCCTGTTCCGCCTGCTGTCGTTCGTTCCCGTCGCGGGCATCGACCCAGTGGCGATGAACGCGCTCTATCAAACGCAGAGCGGCGGCATCCTCGACGTATTCAACACCTTCTCGGGCGGTGCGCTCGAACGTTTCAGCATCGTCGCGCTCGGCGTCATGCCGTACATTACGGCATCGATCGTGGTTCAGCTCGGCGCGACGCTCTACGGCCCGTGGCAAACGCTGCGCAAGGAAGGCGAGACCGGGCGCAAGAAGCTCAACCAATACACCCGCTACCTCACCGTCATGATTACGCTCGTCCAGGGCTATCTCGCGATCCGCGGGCTCGAATCGCAGTCAGTCAGTCAGGGCATCCAGGCGGTTGTCGCCCCGGGCCTACTGTTCGAAATCGCCGGCACGGTCAGCCTTGTCGGCGGGACCCTGTTCCTGATGTGGATCGGTGAGCAGATCACCAGCCGCGGCATCGGCAATGGCGTGTCGCTGATCATCATGGCCGGGATCGTCGCCCGCCTGCCGCAGGCCATCGCCCAGCTGCTCGAAGGTAGCCGCACCGGCACGCTCAACCCGATGATCGTGATCGGCGTCATCGTCCTCGGCGGCGCGCTGATCCTCGGCATCTGCTTCATGGAGCGCGCGCAGCGGCGGGTGCTGGTGCAATATCCCAAGCGCCCGGCGTCATTCCGCCGATCTTCGCCTCTTCGCTGCTGTTGATGCCGCTGACCGTGATCCAATGGGCCGGCGCATCGGCGAGCTCAGACAGCGGCGCCAGCGAATGGTTGATCACCATCAGCACCTATCTGCAGCACGGTTCGGCGGCTTACATGCTGCTCTACGGGCTGGGCATCGCCTTCTTCTGCTTCTTCTACACCGCGGTGCAGTTCAACAGCGAGGAAACGTCCGAGAATCTGAAGCGCCATGGCGGCTTCATTCCCGGCATCCGTCCCGGCAAGGCGACGGAAGAATATTTCGACTATCTGCTCAACCGCATCACCGTCGTCGGCGCGACTTATCTCGTCGTGATCTGCCTGATCCCGGAGTTCCTTTCGGCCCAGGCGGGTCTCAACTTCCGCCTCGGCGGCACCAGCCTGCTGATCGTGGTCAACGTGACCATGGATACGGTCAGCCAGATCCAGAGCCACCTGATCGCGCACCAATATGGCGACCTGATCAAGAAGGCCAAGCTCAAGACGACGCCCCGGCGGCGCTGAGGTCGGGCGGGCAGGGGGAGCGCCGTCATGCAGAACATCATTCTTCTGGGACCACCCGGGGCCGGCAAAGGCACGCAGGCGGCGCGGCTGCAGGCGACCCGCGGCATGATCCAGATGTCGACGGGCGACATGCTGCGCGAAGCCCGCGCGTCGGGCTCGCCGATCGGCGAGAAGGTCAAGGCGGTAATGGACGCGGGCGAGCTGGTCAGCGACGCGATCGTAACGGCGCTGATCGGTGAGCGACTCGATTCCGCCGGCCAACAGGGCGCGATCTTCGACGGTTTCCCGCGCACCCAGGCGCAGGCCGAGGCGCTCGATCTGTTGCTCGCCGAACGCGGCCGCGAGCTCGATTACGTGATCGAGCTGGTGGTCGACGAAGACGAACTGGTCCGCCGCATCGTCGGGCGCTTCACCTGCGCCGGGTGCGGGGCTCCGTTTCACGACCATCTCAAGCAACCCGCGGTTCCGGGGACTTGCGATGCTTGCGGCTCGCACGAGTTCAAGCGCCGCCCTGACGATAACGAGCTGACGGTGCGCACGCGCATGGCCGAATATCGCGCCAAGACCGCGCCGATCCTGCCCTATTACGAGAAGCGCGGACTGGTCCGGCCGGTCGACGGCATGGCGTCCGTCGAAGCCGTCGCGGCGCAGATCGACGCGATTCTGGACGGCTAGACAAACCGCTTCGCAAAGACGGGGGTAGGCATGCGATCTTCGATCATCGGACTTGTGGCGCTGCTTTCCGCGCCCGCCACCGCCGACGTCGTCAATGCGTCGCCCAACGGCTTCGAGGTTCGCCACACGGTCAATCTCGTGGTGACGCCCGACGTCGCCTTCCGGGCGTTCGGCAATGTCGCCGCCTGGTGGAACCCCGAACATACGTACAGCGGCAGCTCGGCCAACCTCAGCCTCGCGCTCACGCCCGGCGGCTGCTTCTGCGAGCGCTTCCCGAAGGGCGGCGGGGTCGAGCATATGCGCGTCGCCTTCGTCGATCCGGGCAAGCACCTCGTGCTGACTGGCGCGCTCGGTCCGCTGCTGTACGAGGCAACGACCGGCGTGCTCGACGTCCAGGTCAAATCGACCGGCGGCGGCTCGCAGCTCGTGTTCGATTATCGCGCCGCGGGTTTCTACAAGGGCGGCGCGGACAAGCTCGCGCCGATCGTCGATCAGGTCCTGGCCGACCAGGTCAAGCGCTACCGCACCTACGCGACCGCGCGGCCAAAAACCTAGGCGCGCTCGAGGGTCACGAACCGAAACGGCGGACGCCCGGCCTCCGCCGGATGATCCTCGCGCCCGATCTCGCGCCAATCGCCTGACGCGCGCGGGTCCGGCATCACGGTATCGCCCGCCACCTCCTCCAGCACTTCGGTGAGCTCGATCCGGTCGGCCAGCTCGAGGAATTGCGCGAAGACGTGGGCTCCACCGATCACCGAAATCGGCTCACTCCCCGCCATCGCCACGGCCTCGTCGACCGTGTGCGCGGCTTCCGCGCCTTGAGCTTGCCACGGCACATCGCGCGTCAGCACAATGTGCCGCCGCCCCGGTAACAGACCCGGAAGGCTGTCGAAGGTCGTGCGGCCCATGATCATGACGCTGCCCATGGTCAGCGCCTTGAAATGTTTGAGGTCGGCGGGAATGTGCCACGGCAGTGCCCCGTCGCGGCCGATCACACCGTTCTGCGCTCGGGCGACGATCAGGGTGATGCGCGGTCTGTCCATCGTCATGGCTTTGGCGGGAGTGCGCGGCAATGCCAAGCGCGCTATTGCCCGCCCATGACCGAGACCATGTCGCAAATGATCGCCGAGGCCGCGCAGCTGTTCGGCCCGAAAGCCGTCATCACCGACCCGAAAGAAATCGAACCGTGGGTGATCGACTGGCGCGGCCGGATTCACGGCGCTGCGCCGGCGATCCTCGCCCCGGCTTCGACCGACGAAGTCGTCGCAATCGTCCGCCTCGCCGCCGAACATCGCGTGGCCCTGGTGCCGCAGGGCGGGAATACCGGCATGGTCGCGGGGGCGACCCCGCCCGCAAATGGTTCGGCCGTGCTCCTCTCGCTCCGGCGCATGCGGCAAATTCGTTCAATCAGCGCCGACAATCGTCTCGCGGTCGCGGAAGCGGGCGTGATCCTCGCCGATTTGCATCAACGCGCGCACGACATCGGCATGCGCTTCCCACTGACCCTGGGATCACGCGGCAGTTGCACCATCGGCGGCCTGACCTCGACCAATGCCGGCGGCACCCAAGTGCTGAAGTTCGGCACGATGCGCGCGCTGGTCGCCGGGGTCGAAGCGGTGCTCCCCGACGGCACCGTCCACAGCGGACTCAGCGGCCTCAAGAAGGACAATCGCGGCTACAGCCTCGATCAATTGCTGATCGGCGCGGAAGGGACGCTCGGCGTGATCACCGCCGTCGCCCTCCGTTTGGTCCCAGCCGTGGCTGACCGCGTCGTCGCCTGGGCCGGAGTCGACAGTCCGGCCCGTGCGCTCGAACTGCTGCGCTTCCTCGAGGCACGAACGAACAGCGTCGAAGGGTTCGAGCTAGTCCCCGAGGATTCGCTGCAGCTCGTGCTCAAGCACATCCCGGATACGCGTGCGCCCTTGTCGGGCAATCACTGCTGGCACGTCCTCATCGAAGCGACGACTCCGGAGGCGAACCGGGGGATCGCGGCCGAGGTCGAACGGCTGCTCACCGCCGCGCTTCAGCAGGGCATTATCGGCGACGCGGTGATCGCCGCCAACGAAGCGCAGGCCGAAGCTTTCTGGAAGATCCGCGACACCATCTCCGAGGCCGAGCGCGCCGAGGGGCAGACCCTCGCGCACGACATCTCGGTGCCGGTCGCCGACATGCCGCGTTTCCTCACCGACGCTTCAGCCGAGGTCGAGCGCGCCTTCCCGGGCGTTCTTGCCAGCGGCTTCGGCCATCTTGGCGACGGCAACATCCATTTCCACGTCCGCGCGGCGGGCCATGCCGCGCCCGACTGGTACGACCGCGAAGGCGCGGCGATCACGCGGTTGGTGGACGACCTCGTGACCACGGCCGGCGGCTCGATCTCGGCCGAGCACGGCATCGGCCAGCTCAAGCTCGCCGAACTCGAACGCCTCGCGCCGCCGGGGCGAATTCACGCGCTGCGCGCGATCAAGCATGCGCTCGACCCGCTCGGCATCATGAATCCGGGAAAGCTGGTCCCCTAGCCCTCGTGCATCAGGTCGCGCAGCCGCTGGGCGAGCGGCTCGGCTGGTAGGCTGCTGCGCACCGCGATGAACAAGGCGTCATCGCCGGCGATGGTCCCGACGATTTCCGGCAGCTTGGCCTGGTCGACCGCCAGCGCGACCAGATGCGCCGATCCGGGCGGCGTGCGCACGACCACCATGCTCCCCGAGGTCTCGACCGACTGGACCCATTCGGCGAAAATGCGCCGCAGCCGATCCGCCGGCCAATTACGGTCGCCGAGCTTCTCGGGAAGCGAATAGCCGAGCTTGCCTTCGCGCTTCACCTTGACGGCACCGACCTGCTCCAGGTCGCGCGCGACCGTCGCCTGCGTCACCTCATATCCGGCCTCGGCCAGCAGCGCCGCGACCTCATCCTGCGTGCGCGCGGGGCCCTCGCGCAAAACATCGACAATCGCCCGCTGCCGCTCGGCCCGCCCCTGAGTCATGCGCCGCCGAATATGCCTGTTCGCTGCGTGAGGCCATGGCTTCTGCGATGAATTGAGTCTCGCCCATCCACTTTTGTGAAATGGCGGTCGCCACTTATCTCACTGCGCCACCCAATCGCAGGTACCCTGCGGACCTCGTTCAGAGCGCTGGCGGCGGGATCACGGATTTCGGCATCGCTCCCGGCGACAGCCACAGCAGATTCTTGCGGTTTATCGCGACCGCGCGATAGCGATGGTCGGCGGCCCATCGGTCGAGCAGGCCGTCAAGGCCCCCAACAATTGTGGCGGGGTGCTTGTGCTGAGTCCCGGTGAGGATCGCGCCCGGCGGACGCACGTCGAGCCGCTCGATCGACGCAGTGGTGATCGGACACAATGCTGGATCCACGCAAGCCGGCACATTACCCGCCCGGAACAGGAATTGGCCGGTGGCGAAGCGCGGGTCGAGGTCGATCCCGCTATCGACGGCGTGGATCGGCTCAAGCGTGGCGATGCTGGTCGCTCCCGATTGGCGCGCAATGCGTCCGATAAGATGGGCTTCCCGTTCCACCCGGAGCGGCGCCTCTTCTCCATCCGGATGGATCAGAAGCAAAGCGCTTCCGGCGACCCCGGCACCCGAAGTCAGGGCGATCAACACCATCGCCCCGCGGCTTACCTGCTGATATGGCTTGGCGAGCGCCATGAACCACGGGATCAGCGGCGCCGCCAACGGGATCAAATACTGGCGCAGGGATGGCATCGGAAGCAGGGTCGCCAAAGTCGCAGCCGCAACCACCGGGCCCAAGGCGATCGGCGGCTGTACCAACGCTTCGGGCTTCAATGCCCGCCATCGAATCACGATGCCGATAACTAGCATTGCTAGCAAAGGACCTTTCATCATGTTCGCGGTCCATTCGACGATCCTCACCGGAATCGTCAGCCGCCATGACTGCCCCTTCAGCGCGGCCCAATCGGGCACCGCGACAATGCTGTAAGAATATACCTGGAACAGGAAGGGGCGCGGCACGAGCAGCGCGAAATAAAACGTCGGCAAGGCTCCGACCAGTGATCCAGCCAGGAGCGCGAGCATGGCACGGCGATGGATTGGTTCGCGCGCCCGCCACATTGCCTGCACGCATATCGCGGCGGCGGGAAGTGCATAGCTGATCTTGGTCGAGGCCGCCGCAGCCGAAAGCAGGCCGACGACGAAAGCCCGTCCCGGTCGCATTGGCCCTGCGGCGGCATATAATCGCTCGAGAGCTCCGGCGAGAAGCAATAGGGGGAGCGCATCGTCACGCGCGACACTTCCCGCGAACAACACCGAATCGGTGACAAGTGCGAGCAGCATCGCGACCACGCCGGCGCGCTCGTCCTTGGCAAGTGACGACGCGGTTCGCCCAATCAATAGGATCGCGGCCGCGACGCAAAGGGTGTCGATCAGCCTCAGCGCAATCAACGTCCACCCTGGAGAAATCCAGACAATTGGCGCGAACAGGAAGGGCTGAAGTGGCGTCTGGAGGTAGGGGAAGTCGCGGTACGGCAGCAGCCCCTTGGCCACCAGGTCTGCGGCTGCGACGTATTGGCCTTCATCATGGTCGAGCGGGGTCCGCAGCGACAAGGCCGCCATCACCCCGATCGCGCACAGGATAACGTACGCCTTTCGCGACCGCGCCGTGGTCGACGCATAGCTCATGTCCGGGCACCCTGCGGATTGAATCCCAACGCAACGCTCCGTGCGCCTTTTGTCAGACTAACTCGCACTGTTCTCCGCTTCGCTGCCGCCTCGTGACCGTCGCCATGCGAAGATCGACGGCAAGGCGGCGATAATGGAAAACGGACCGAGGGCCGCCGAGTAAGAGAGGGCCGCGACAATCCCTTTGCGATCGTCGAGGGACAAGATGACAGCGGCAACGATCGGCATCAGCGCCGCGAGGTCATAGCGCAGCGCATAGGGCGCCGAAATGAGGCTGGCGGCGACAATCGCCGCGGCCCTGTTCGCTGGCCCCAACCCTCGTGACCGCAGCGCGATGAACAGTCCCAAACCGAATCCCAGGGCGATGACGGCGATAGAGAAGGGCATCTCGAAATAGGAGCTTGGCGACACCGCGGAAGCCGTCAGGCCGCGATTGGATACGATTTGCTGGAAGGCCTCGGACGAACGCAGCCAGTCCGACCAGATGCCCATCCCGAAAATCAGGGTGGCAGCCGCCGCTACCGCGATGACCGTCAACGCCATGGCTGCCAGTGAACGCCATTCGCGATTGGCCAGGAGGAACAGGGGCGCCAGGAACACCAGTTGCGGCTTCAGCGTCACCGCCACGCCCAGGAGCACCCCCCGGGCGACGGACACATCGAACAGGAATGCAGCGAACAAACAGCTCGCGGCGATCATCGAGGTTTGACCGGGAATGAGGCCGAGCAGGATGGCCGGCGCGAAGATGGCGAGCCGCGTCGGCGCGATCCCGTAAAGCCTGGCGGAAGTGATCCAAAACGCCGCAATGGAAACCAGGGTCCACAACCCATAGCTTGGCCAGAACAGCGCAAGGCGGAGAGGCTGGAACCAGATCAGCGCGGTTGGCGGATAGGCAAACGGCTCCGCTGAGGGCGCATAAATCTGCGAGGCCGGGCCGTTTACCGTGCGCCAGAACACCGCGAGATCGACTCCGAAACCGTCGGGCCAAAGCCACCACAGGGTCGCTGCGTTGGAGAGGGCAGCAAGCAAGATCGCGAACGCCAATGCCTTGCGCTGAAACATGCCCCTCCCGACCCAAATTGGCGCGCCCGACGAAGCAGGTTCGCCGAGAGACTTTCTGGCGCGCCCGGCAGGAGTCGAACCTGCGACCTCATGCTTAGAAGGCACGTGCTCTATCCAACTGAGCTACGGGCGCGCGTCGCGCATGACTAACCGCAATCCACGACAAGCGGAACTGCGCCACGGTGTTCATTTGCCGTTCAATCGCTACGGCGGAAGCACGAAACATCAAAGGGGGATGAAGATGCGCGCCGCTCGTCTGGCCATTGCCGCAGTCATTGCTGGCGGCTTCGCGAGCGCGGCGCAGGCGACCACCGTCGTCATTTTCGTCGAGCCGATGACCCTCGAACGCTACACCAAGGTATTCAACACCCCGGGCCCCGACCGCGTGCTGATGTGCATGGCGCCACCGGCGACCAGCGGCTGCACCGACGTGACCGCGAAGGTCCGTCGCTAGGCGACCGTTTCGAGCAGGCCTTCGAACAGGCGGCGGCCGTCGGTCCCGCCATGCGCCGCCTCGCTCGCCCGCTCGGGGTGCGGCATTAGCCCCAGCACATTGCCGGCGTCGTTGAGGATCCCGGCGATCCGCCGCGCCGATCCATTGACCTCGTCGAGATAGCGGAACGCGACCCGGCCTTCGCCCTCGATCCGGTCGAGTGTGGCCGCGTCGGCCTGGTAATTGCCGTCGTGGTGCGCGACCGGGAAGCTCACGGTCTCGCCGGCGTCATAGGCGCTGGTGAACAGGCTCTGGCTGTTCTCGACCTTGAGCGGCACCGGCCGGCAGACGAAATTCAAACCGGCGTTGCGCATCAGCGCGCCCGGCAGCAGACCGGCCTCGGTCAGCACCTGGAAGCCGTTGCAAATGCCGATGACCGGCACGCCACGTCCCGCCGCGTCGGTAACCGCGCGCATGATCGGCGACCGCGCCGCCATCGCGCCCGAACGCAGATAGTCGCCATAGGAAAAGCCGCCGGGCAGCGCGATGAAGTCGGTCCCCTCGGGCAGCTCGGCATCGCGGTGCCAGACCATCGCCGGCTTGCGCCCCGTGACCTGCTCCAGCGCCATCGCGACATCGCGGTCGCAATTGGACCCGGGGAAAACGATGACCGCGGTTTTCATGCCGTCTCCAGCCGCTCGATGCGGAAATTCTCGATCACAATATTGGCGAGCAATTTGCGGCACATGTCCTCGATCTCGCCGTCGCTGGTGCCGTCGGCGAGGTCGAGTTCGATCAGCTTTCCCGCGCGCACGTCATTGACGCCGGCAAAGCCGAGCCCATCGAGCGCATGGTGGATGGCCTTGCCCTGCGGGTCGAGGACACCGGGTTTCAAGGTGATGAAGACGCGCGCTTTCATGGGTCTGGCCTGCCCTAAAGGATGACGCGGGCCGCTATGGATGCAAGGTGAGAATCCGGCAAGCTTTAACCCCTTGTTTACCATCCAGGCGCACCTTTCAGGCGCCGGGCGTCGACTCCGGCGCTCGGAAGGGACAAGTTATGGCCGTAGGTATTGCCATTGCCATGTTCGTCGCACTCTTTGGCTGGGGCGCGAACTTCGTTGGCTGGAGCGATCCTGAAGGAAAAGTTCAGCTCGCGCTCGCGACCAGCTTCATCCTCGGCATCATCGGCGGTTACAGGGCCAAAAGCTGAGCGATCAATAACCGCTAAGTTCCGCGACCCGGTTGCGGTGGTAATAGAGGTCGCCGAACAATTCCCCGAGCACCGCCTCGCGCTTCATGAACAGGCCGATGTCATGCTCGTCGGTCATCCCGATCCCGCCGTGCATTTGCACACCCTCGCGCACCGCGAACGACGCCACGTCTGCGGCCTTCGCCTTGGTGACCGCCACGAACAGCTCCGCCCGCTCGTCGCCTGCATCGAGCAGCTGCGCGGCCTTGAGCGCCGCCGCGCGGGCGATCTCGATCTCGCCAAAGAGGTGCGCGGCGCGATGCTGGAGCGCCTGAAACTCGCCGATCAATTTGCCGAACTGCTTGCGCGTCCGCAAATAATCGAAAGTCATCGCCGAGGCCCCGGCCGCGACCCCGACCAGCTCCGCGGCCACGCCCGCGCGCCCGGCGTTCAGCGCCCGCGAGAGCGGCGCCCAGCCGCCATCGACCTCCCCGATCACCGCGTCGGCGTCGAGCTCGACGTCGTCGAAGGTCAGACGCGCCGCCTTGGAACTGTCGGTCAGGTTCACATTCTCGACCGTCGCCGCGTCTTTCGGCACCGCGAACAAAGTGATCCCGTCGCGGTCGCCGGGCGCGCCACCGGTGCGCGCCGCCGTGACGATCATATTCGCCGACGCCGCCTGGACGGCGAATTGCTTGTGGCCGTTGAGCACGAAGCCATTGCCCTGCCGCTTGGCCGCGAGCGCCGTCTGCTCGGGCGCGTGATGGGGGCTCTCGTCGACCGCCAGCGCGAGCACCACTTCGCCCGCCAGCACTCCCGGAAACCAGCGGTCGCCATGCGTGGTGCCTTCGATCGCGCGCACCGCAACCACCGCGGTCGCCAAGAACGGCGAGGGCGTCAAATTGCGCCCGATCTCCTCGAGCACCAGCGCCGCCTCTGTCGCGCCAAGTCCAAGCCCGCCGTGGCTTTCGGGAATCGCGATGCCATTGAGCCCAAGCTCGCCAAATTGCTTCCACAGCGCATGCCCGAACCCGTCGAAGCAATCGGTATCGCGCCAATGCCGCAACTGCTTCGCGATGCTCCCCTCGTCGGCAAGGAAGCTCGCCGCCGTCTCCTGCAGCATCTTCTGGTCGTCGGTCAGCAGGCTCATGACTCCCTCTCCCCTTCAGGGGAGAGGGCAGGGGAGAGGGGGCTATCAAGCGCGCCTGCGATAATTGTCAGGACACCTTCGATGTTTGTTCCCACCTCGCGATTGGTGAAGCGCAACACGCGATATCCCTTACTCTCAAGAAATGCGGTTCGTTGGCTGTCATAGCCCTGCCGAGAAGCATGCGTATCACCGTCGACCTCGACGACCAGCATGCGTGGCAAGCGGCAGGCGAAATCGACGATGTAGCGTCCGATGACGACCTGCCTTCTAAACTTCGCGCCTTGAAAGCGCTTGGCCCGCAGGGCGTACCATAGCTTCTGTTCGAGCGGAGTCTGCTCGGTGCGCAGGCGCTTTGCATATTCCAGCAACCTCTGATCGCGCACTCCTGATTCCCCCTCTCCCTGACCCTCTCCCCTGAAGGGGTGAGGGAAATCTCACGCGCCCGGCAGCCGCAAAATATGTTTGGCAATGATGTTCAACTGGATCTCGCTGGTCCCGCCCTCGATCGAATTGCCCTTCGAGCGCAACCAGTCGCGCGGCGCCTTGCCACTTTTGCTCCGCTCGCTGTCCCATTCCAGCGCGTCGCTCCCGCCCGCCGCCATGACCAGCTCGTTGCGGCGCTTGTTCAACTCGGTCCCGGCATATTTCATCATCGACGGGCTCGCCGGATGCGCCTCGCCCGCCTTCCACAGCGCGGTGAAGCGCTCGCTCATCGCCTGGAACGCCAGCGCGTCGACGTCGTACGCCGCGATTTCGGCGCGCAACAGCGGATCCGCCGGTTTCATCGCCGCGCCGAGCGACCCACCCCCGCCGAGCCCCATGCCGCTGATCATCTCGCGCTCGTGACCGAGCAGGTATTTGGCGACGTCCCAGCCCTTGTTCACTTCGCCGACGATCTGCGCCTTGGGCACCTGCACATCGTCGAAAAAGGTCTCGCAGAAGGGCGAATTGCCGCTGATCAGCAGGATCGGCCTGGTCGAGACCCCGGGCGTCGCCATGTCGAACAACAGGAAGCTGATCCCGCCTTGCTTCGACTCCGTCGACGTCCGCACCAGGCAGAAGATCCAGTCGGCCTTGTCGGCGTAACTGGTCCACACCTTCTGGCCGTTGACCAGCCAATGGTCGCCCTGATCTTCGGCTTTGGTCTGTAGCCCCGCGAGGTCGGACCCGGCACCGGGTTCCGAATAACCCTGACACCAGCGGATCTCGCCCCGCGCGATCTGCGGCAGGTAGAGCGCCTTCTGCTCCTCGCTGCCGAACTTGAGCAACGCCGGCCCGAGCATCGAAATGCCGAAGCTGGTCAACGGCGAGCGCGCCCCGATCCGCGCCATCTCCTCCTTGAGCACAGCGGCCTCGGTCGACGACAGCCCGCCGCCGCCATAATCGGCTGGCCAGTCGGGCACGGTCCACCCGCGTCCCGCCATCGCGTCGAGCCAATTGCGCTGGGCGTCGGACGCGAAGGTCCAGTTGCGCCCGCCCCAGCACACGTCCTCCTCGGACCGGAACGGCGACCGCATCTCGGCCGGGCAATTCGCCTCGAGCCAGGCGCGGGTGTCGGAGCGGAAGGAGTCCAGATCAGTCATGAAATGCCCTGTACCGTCATGCTGAACTCGTTTCAGCATCCATCATGATGAAGGGCGGCGTGCATCTCCGCAATGGACTCTGAAACAAGTTCAGAGTGACGAGAAAAGGGTTTCGTCCGATGTCTGCTTTCGACCCATTGCGGACATTAGCAGCGACGAACACGACCTCTACGGCGTCCCCCGCTAATTCGGTAAGCACGGCTTCCCTCCGGGCGGCGCTAAGCACGCCGAAGGGCTGAATACATCAATATGTATTGTACTTGAATTCGTACGAAAGAGCCGGCCGGACACCAGCCACCTGACAGGCTGGCCCTCGGTATAGGTTTTATAGAAGTCGCTCACTTTGAACCCATTGTCCAACGGCATCGGATGGTCTTGGTCCAATTGCCATGGCGCGCCGGCATGATAGGGCGACTTATTGCACAGCTGCCTCTCCTTCTGCTCGTCGGTCTTCACATTCGCTTCGTCGGAATCCCACGGCTTGTACCAGCAGCTCCGCTGGCCCCTCTTATCGAATCGCAACGAATCTGTTGGGACGCAATAGCCCTCCCACTTTTGCGGATGCGTGGGGCCCGCTTTATCGTCCGCCTTTGTAAAGTTCGGGTTGCAGTCCTCCCTGGTCGTGCAAGCTGTCGTGATGACAACCCCCTTTTCCTTAACAACCGCGAGCGTCAGTTGACCGGCAAAGTCGCCGATCAGGCAGGCGCCACCGACGCCCTTCGACAGAATGCCGTTCACCTCATCCCTCTCAAGCCTGAAGGTGCCCTGGATCTGCTCGCTGTTGATGACCAGCGACGGCGCATTACTGACTTTTATGGCCAGCCTACTGAAAGCGTATTTGAGGCTGACGACAAACACCAAGCCCAACACGCCGATAATCGCGATGATCTTTGCTACTCCGCGTAAAGCTGATCCACCAGGGCCGGCGGTGGTGCTGTCGTCGGCGTCGCCGTTGGACATATGTACCTCCTCGATAGCGCAACGCTAAAGGGCGTCCGCGAGGATTCGGCACAGGACACGGCCATATCATGAGTTAAACGATCGTGCGAATTGGCCGCTTTCCACCCAAAGCAGACGCGAAGCGCCGCACTTGCAAGGCTGTCAGCACCGGCTTAGCGACCAGCCCGGAGGCCTTTCATGACCGACGTTCGCGACGCACCCACCACCAGCCCGATCTCGACCCGCAAGCATGGCGACGTGCTCATCGTCCTCTCCAACAATCCGCCGGTGAACGCGCTGTCCACCGCGGTGCGGCAGGGTCTCGTCGATGCGATCGCTCAGGCCGAGGCGGATGACAGTGTCACCGCATTGGTCATCGCGTGCGAGGGCCAGACCTTTTTCGCCGGCGCCGACATCACCGAATTCGGCAAGCCGCCGCAGATGCCGTGGCTGCCCGCCGTTGTCGACACCATCGAGGCCTGCTCCAAGCCGGTGGTCGCCGCGATCCACGGGACCGCGCTTGGCGGCGGGCTCGAGGTCGCGCTCGCCTGCCATTATCGCGTAGCCGTTCCCGGCGCGAAGTTCGGCACGCCCGAAGTCAAATTGGGCCTGCTCCCCGGGGCCGGTGGGACCCAGCGCCTTCCGCGAGTCGTCGGTGTGCGAAAGGCGCTCGAAATGTGCGCGACTGGCAATCCGATCGGCATCAAGGACGCCTATGAATGCGGCCTCGTCGACCGGGTGATCGAAGGCGAGTTGATCCCGCATGCGGTCGGCTATGCGGAAGAGGTCCGCGCGGTGCACCCGCTGCCCAAATCGTCCGAGCGACAGGCCAAGGTCACCAACGTCGACCCGGTCGTGTTCGATCAGTTTCGCACCGAAAACGCCAGGCGCTTCCGCGGCTTGCCCGCGCCCGAAGCGAATATCCAGGCGGTCAAGGCCGCGACCGAAAAGCCCTATGTCGAAGGCGTGATCGAAGAGCGCAAATTGTTCATGGAGCTGATGACCAGCCCCGAATCCGCCGCGCAACGCTATTTCTTCTTCGCCGAGCGCAAGGCGGCCAAGATCGACGGTTTGCCGGAAGGCACCGAACCGCGCGACATCAAGCGCGTCGGCGTGATCGGCGCCGGCACCATGGGCGGCGGCATTTCGATGAATTTCCTGTCGGCCGGGATCCCGGTGACGATCATCGAAATGGAGCAGGAGGCGCTCGACCGCGGCACCGGCGTGATGCTCCGCAATTACGAAGCCAGCGCGGCCAAGGGCAAACTCACCCAGGACCAGGTCGGCAAGGCGATGGGCCTCCTCAACCCGACGCTCGATTTCGCCGCGCTCGCCGATTGCGACCTGATCATAGAAGCCGTCTACGAGAGCATGGACGTCAAGAAGGAGGTGTTCGGCCGCCTCGACGCGATCGCCAAGCCTGGCGCGATCCTCGCCTCCAACACATCCTACCTCAACATCGACGAGATCGCGGCGAGCATCTCGCGGCCCGGCGACGTCGTCGGCATGCATTTCTTCTCGCCGGCCAACGTCATGAAGCTGCTCGAGGTCGTGCGCGGCGCGAAAACCGCGCCCGACGTGCTCCTGACCGCGATGCAGATCGGCAAGCGCATCAAGAAGGTGCCGGTGGTCGCGGGCGTGTGCCACGGCTTCATCGGCAACCGCATACTGATGCCGCGCCAGATCGAAGCGACCAAGTTGCTTTTGGAAGGCGCGAGCCCCGAGCAGATCGATCGCGTCCATGTCGAGTTCGGCATGCCGATGGGCCCGTTCCAGATGGCCGATCTCGCCGGGGTCGACATCGGCTGGCACCGCGACACGACGCGGATCGAGAATATCCGCGACGCTTTGTGCGCGATCGACCGCTGGGGCCAGAAGAAGGGCGCCGGCTTCTACGATTATGACGACAAGCGCCGCCCGTCGCCGTCGCCAATCGTGCAGAAGATCATCGAGGATTTCGCGAAAGAGCAGGGCGTCGAACGGCGCTCGATTACCGATCAGGAAATCGTCGAACGGACGCTCTACACGATGGTCAACGAGGGCGCGAAAATCCTCGAGGAAGGCATCGCCCAGCGCGCGTCCGATATCGATGTCGTATGGGTCTACGGCTACGGCTGGCCGGTTTATCGCGGCGGGCCGATGTTCTGGGCCGACAGCGAAGGACTCGCCAAGATTGTCGAGGGCCTCAAGCGTCAGGAAGAGCGGATGAAGCCCGAATTCAGCTTCTCCAGGCTGCTGCTGGAGAAAGCCGAAAAGGGCGAAAGCTTCACCAGATAGTCGTCATTGCGAGGAGCCGCAGGCGACGCAGCAATCCAATTACTTCACGCGAAGGCGCGAAGGCGCGAAGATTTGAGACCGCGCCAACCCCTTCGCGTACTTCGCGGCTTCGCGTGAATCCATCCTTTTCTGGATTGCTTCGCTACGCTCGCAATGACGGATTTGGTTTTTCGTCCTCGAGCAGCATCAGCATCGCCAGCGCAATCGTCGCCAGACCCGCGCTCGCGAGGAACGTCGCTGAACTCCCATCGCGGTCCCACATCATCCCCGCGCCGAGGCTCGCCAACAGGCCGGCGATCCCGCTGACGAACCAGAATGCGCCGAAGCTCGTCGCGCGCAATTCCTGCGGCGCGCTGTCGGCGATCATCCGCGAGAAGATGCCCTGGGTCAGGGCCATGTGCGCGCCCCACAAAGTCACGCCGACGACCAGGCCGGCGAAGCCGTCGGTCTTCGCCAGCACGACATTGCCCGCGATCAGCGCCGCCATCCCGGCGAGCAGCAGGGTGCGCGGGCTCATCCGGTCGCTTAGCGCTCCGGCGGGGTAGGCGAGCGCGACGTAGGCGAGGTTGAATAAAGCGAGCGTCAGCGGCGACCAGGTCTCGCTCAGGCCGACCTCGATGCCCTTGAGGATCAGGAAGGCTTCGGAAAACCGCGCGAGCCCGAACAGGAAGCCCACTGCGAGCAGTCGCTTCGTATCCTTCGTCAGCGCGCGAAAACCGGCAAAGAACGGTGCTTTCTCGTGCGGCGGAATGCACCGGTCCGGCTCGCGCAGCGCCAGCCAGGCAAGCAGGAACGACGCGGCGGCGGGGATGATCGCGATCCAGTAGACCATCCGAATGTCGTTCGCGAACCACATCATCAACCCGATCGCCACGATCGGCGCGAGCAACGCGCCCGCCGTATCGAGCGCCTGGCGCAGGCCGAATGCGCGGCCTCGGATTTCCGGCGGCGTCTCGTCGGCGATCATCGCGTCGCGCGGGGACCCGCGAATGCCCTTGCCGATGCGGTCGGCGAACCGCGCCGCCATCACGGTCGCCGCGCCGGTCGCGAGTGGGAACAGTGGCTTCGACAATGCCGCAATGCCATAGCCTGCCGCCACCCACGGTTTGCGTCTGAGGCTCCGGTCGGACAATCGCCCCGACACCAGCTTGGCGAAATTGGCGGTAGCCTCGGCGACGCCGTCGATCGCCCCGAGCGCCGTCGCCGGCAGGCCCAGCGTGATCGTGATGAACGCCGGCAGCAAAGCGTGATAAATCTCGCTCGACAAGTCCATCAGCAGGCTGACGAAGCCAAGGATCCAGACGTTGCGGGGCAGGGGCGGGCGAGGTTCAGCCATCGTCATTGCGAGCGTAGCGAAGCAAGCCAGCGGCGCAACTGGATTGCCACGTACGCGTCGTCGGCGCTCGCAATGACGCCAAGTTCTCGTAAAGCAACCTTGCCAAGCCGCAAATATTTGCTAGCCTGCAACTATGTCGACTTTGTGGGGCAACGCATCACCGGGCGCGCTCGCCGCGCGGTTCGCGCGCCTGGTCGAGCAGCTCGGCGGCGACACGGCCGCGGCCAAGGCCGTCGGCCAGCAGCGCGATCTGCTCGGCGCGGTCATGGATGTCGAACCAGCCACGCTCAATCAGGTCGCAGGGAGAGTGAAGCGCGGCGCGCCCGCGGTCAGCCGGGCGATCGACGCCCTGGTCCGCGCTGGCCTGGTCGACCGTCAGCCCGATCCCGACAATCGCCGCCGTCTTGCGCTGCGCCTGACCATGGAAGGGCGGCAGCACCTCAGCACGCCCCCGGTCGCCGATGAAACGCTCGAAGGGCGCATTTCGAAACTCGCCCACAGCGAATTGCGCGCGCTCGAACGCGGCCTCGAAATTCTCGAACGCCTGCCTCGATAAATGTCATCCCGGACTTGAGCCGGGATCCACCTTCCTTGCGCCTCTCGAAGACTTGCGCCTCTCGAAGAAACGCAGATCCCAGATCGAGTCCCGGGTGACGAGCGGGCCTAATAGCCGCGGCGGCGGGTTTCCCAGCCTTTCTTGGCCGCCGCGCTGCGGCTGCGCGATCGGCCCGAACCGTCGTTCTTGCCGCCGCCGTCCTGCTTGTTGACCGTCGCCCAGGCCCGGCTCTCGGCCTCCTTCTTGGATATGCCGCGCTTCTCGTAGCTTTGCTCGATATGCTCGGCCTTGCGATCCTGCTTGCTGGTGTACGCACCGCGAGGCATTTCGACCTCCTTGATCTGTCCCGCTGGCGAAACGCCCGAGGCCGCCGCGCGTTGCGATGCTGCATTGCACCATCGGCGGTTTACGCCTACATGGCGCGCACACTTTTTCCCGGGAAAAATTCATGAATCTGCGCAACGTCGCGATCATCGCGCACGTCGACCACGGTAAGACGACCCTCGTCGATCAGTTGTTCCGCCAGTCCGGCACCTTCCGCGACAACCAGCGGATCGAGGAGCGGGCGATGGATTCGAACGACCTCGAGAAAGAGCGCGGCATCACCATCCTCGCCAAATGCACGTCGGTCGAATGGGATCATGACGGCGTCACCACCCACATCAACATCGTCGACACCCCCGGCCACGCCGATTTCGGCGCCGAGGTCGAGCGCATCCTCAGCATGGTCGACGGCGTCATTCTGCTGGTCGACGCGGCCGAAGGCCCGATGCCGCAGACCAAGTTCGTGACCGGCAAGGCGCTCGCGCTCGGCCTGAAGCCGATCGTCGTAGTCAATAAGATCGACCGTCCCGACGCCCGCCCCGCCGAAGTCCTCGACGAAGTGTTCGAACTGTTTCTCAACCTCGAGGCCAATGACGAGCAGCTCGACTTCCCGACGCTCTACGCCAGCGGCCGCGCCGGTTACGCCGGCCTCACCGACGACATCCGCGACGGCGACCTGACGCCATTGTTCGAAACCATCGTCAGCCACGTCCCCCGACCGCGGGTCGACGCCGGCCCGTTCCGCATGCTCGCCACTTTGCTCGACCGCGACCCGTTCCTCGGCCGCATCCTCACCGGCCGCATTGAAAGCGGGCGGCTGGAAATGAACATGCCGATCAAGGCGATGGAGGTAAACGGCGTTACGGTCGAAGACGGCCGCGCGACCAAGATCTTCGCCTTCCGCGGGCTCGAGCGCGTCCCTGTCGAGAGCGCCGAAGCGGGCGAGATCGTGGCCATCGCCGGCCTCGTGAAGGCGACCGTCTCCAACACCATCGCCGACCCGTCGGTTTCCGCCCCGCTCCACGCCCGGCCGATCGACCCGCCGACCCTGGCAATGAGCTTCAGCGTCAACGACAGCCCCTATGCCGGGCGCGACGGCGACAAGGTCCAGAGCCGCGTGATTCGCGACCGCCTCGAGCGCGAGGCCGAAGGCAATGTCGCGATCCGCCTGACCACCGCCGCCGACAACGACAGCTTCGAAGTCGCCGGCCGCGGCGAGCTCCAGCTGGGCGTGGTCATCGAGACCATGCGCCGCGAGGGCTTCGAACTGTCGATCAGCCGCCCGCGCGTCCTCTTCCGCGATGGCCCGTCAGGCCGCGAGGAGCCGTACGAGACCGTCGTCATCGACGTTGACGATGAATATGCCGGCACGGTCATCGACAAGATGGCGCTGCGCAAGGCCGAGATGACCGACATGCGCCCCTCGGGCGGCGGCAAGACCCGCCTGACGTTCAGTGCGCCGAGCCGCGGCCTCATCGGCTATCACGGCGAATTCCTCTCGGACACGCGCGGCACCGGCATCATGAACCGCCTGTTCGAGAAATACGGGCCGTACAAGGGCCCGATCCAGGGCCGTCAGAACGGCGTCCTCATCTCGATGGAGCAGGGCCCCGCGGTCGCTTACGCGCTGAGCGCGCTGGAGGAACGCGGGCAGTTGTTCGTCTCCCCCGGCGAGATGCTCTACGAAGGCATGGTGATCGGCGAGAACGCCAAGCCGCAGGACCTCGAGGTCAATCCGCTCAAGTCCAAGCAGCTGACCAACTTCCGCGCCTCCGGCCCCAAGGACGAAGGCATCCGCCTGACCCCGCCGCGCCGCATGACGCTCGAGCAGGCGATCGCCTACATCCAGGACGACGAGCTGGTCGAGGTCACGCCCAAGGCGATCCGCATCCGCAAGCGCCATCTCGACCCGCACGAGCGGAAGAAAGCGGCGAGGCGGGCGGAAGCGGCCTAAGCCGCCGCCGTCACGGCAGGTCGACGGTGTTGTTCAAAACCCAATTGCCAAAGCCGATGAGGGCCGCAACCGCCGCAGTCGCGATTGCCGCGGCGACCATCCCGGCGAAGTAAGCGATTCCCGCGATCGCGCCCAATACGGCGATCGCGACGACCGTCAGGACGGCAACCGCGCGCCAATATTCCGCGGCTGGATCGGCCGGGGCGGCGAAATCGAATTGGGTAAGGATGCGGTCCGGCTCGAACCTGACGTCCGCGACCCGGGCATTTCCGGCATCGCGATCCGCTTCACCGTGCGGACCGTACGGGACGGACTTTCGCTTGAGTTGATGAGCGGCCACGAACCGTCACTCACCAAATCGCGCGGTCAATAAAAGCAAATTCCGCAGATCAATCCGTCACGGATTGAACGGAACAAAATCGCCGCTGATGCGTGCAGGCGCGCTGAATCGGGGCGATCCTATTCGGCGTCGGTCGCCTTGAGCTGTTCGATGACCTCCATCAGCCGGGCGCCGACAGCGGGTGAAACCTTGTGCGAATCGAGGATTTCCAAGGCCTGCTCAAGGTGCGCGAGCGCATCCTTCAGGTCCAGATCACGACCGTCATCCTGCGCCGTTGACGCACCCATTTCCCACCCCGAGCAAAGAGCGACCCCAGCTAGCCTAGCGGGCGCCCGCGATAATTGGGAGCGGAATTTCCAAGCTTCGTCTACAGGTTAGGTGAGGGTGTCCCGGAAAGGTACAGGCGCAACGCCTCGCGCGCCTTGTCGGTCAGCTCGATAAATGCCGTGCGCGCATCGTTGGGATGCTGCTCGCGCCGCACGAACGCCTGATCCTCGAGATATTCGAGCCAGCGCAAGGCGGTCGTCAGCTTGGTCCCAGCGATCTGCGCCAGCCGGCCGATGGTCAGCCGGGGTCCCTCGCGATCCATGACGAACAAGGTCAGCAGCAGCTCCCACGCCGGTTCGCCGAACATCGCCGGGTTGAAGATTTCGGCGCGGCGGCGGCGGGCTTCGATGATCGCTTCGGCCAGCTGGACCAGGGTCATATCCCGGCGCTGCTCCTCGACCCCGCCCTCGCCGAGCAGGAGCGAAAGCAGGCGGGCGGCGTCTTCACGGTCGCGGGACGAGAGTTCGATCCCGCTGCCGTCCGGCGACTTATCGCGGTTGCGGAACTCATACATGGATGGACTCACGATACTGAGGGGGAAGCCAAGGGGAAAGGCGCGAGGGATTTCCGAAACGGATCAAGCCTTATCCGTGATGGAGGAAACGTCGGATGTGGATTGGTCATGGTCGTTCGATCATCCCCCTTCTCGCTCAATTCGAATGCCCCACGCAAGACCGACGCTCTCGATGCGGGTGAGGCACACTAAGCCACGTTTATCAACACTAGGATGACTTTTGCCAGCCACGCTGATCGATCCGCAGTGGATTCATCACGGATCGATAATCAAGGGTTTCTCAAACCGGTGTACATAGAGGTAACCGTCAGCGGCTCCTGCCCCACAGGGCGCCGCCGAGTCTAAGTCGGGGCCTGGCCTGCTCATCGGCCAGGCCCCTTTTTTTCATGAGCGCCCGAGCATAAGCGAGGAGATTGCGCGGCCCTAAGTTCCGCCCCGCGAGCGAAGCTGGGGGGAGGGGGACCAGCGTAGCTGGTGGAGGGGGACCGGAGGTCGGCCAGCGGGTCGGCGCAGCCGAACCCGTCTGACGTCACGAAGTGAGTGGCAACCATGCGCCAGCATGGTGAGAGCGAGCGTTAGAGACGGCTCTTGAAATCCTCCCCGGAACGGGGAAGTGGCCGCATGCCGCCATGCTGGGAGCATGGCAGACCGGCTGCTGACCGCCGCAGGCGGTGGAGGGGCCAGCGCGAAGAGCCGGTGAAGGCTCGGCCGGCGGGGCGGGACCCCCGACCGGATCGGGGGGACCGAGCCCGTCCGACGTGGTCACGCGATTCACTCGCGTGACCCACCCTTCACTTGGCCATTTGGAACGCAGGGTGCTGGAGGCGGCCGCGACCGCCTCCATTCCCCGCTAGAAGTTGCAGTTGTTGGGCTTGGCCCGGTCGATCCGGAACGCGGGTCCGCTGGTGCCGGTCGGGTTGAGGTGGGTCGCATAGAATTCGGCTGTGTTCGAACTCGAGGCGTTCTTGACGTTGTGGATCACGTAGGCCTCTTCGATGAAGCTTTGCCCGGCATTATAGGTGTGCGACGGGCACAGCGGGTTCGATCCGTTGTACCAGACGATGCTGCCCAGCGTGACCGTGACGAACACGGCCGACGGATGCGCATGCCAACCGCTGACGCCGTCCGGCTGGACGGTGAGCTTGTCGGTGCCGACGTCGGTGGCATCCGTCGTCTTGAGCATCATGCTCCATTTGAGGTCCTTGTCCCGCGCCAGGTCCGACGTATCCAGGTGGAGCGTGCCGAAATGCCCGGAAACGACGCCCGACGGGGTGAAGCCCGAACCCGGCGTCGCGAGCGCCGGTGCGATGAACAAGGATGAGGAAATCAGTGCCGCGCCGGTGACGCGCGCTAGTGAGGTTTGATGGCGTTGCATGGCCAGTCTCCCTTGCAATTCGAGGGAACACGCCACTGGCCGCCGCCGAGTCGGCGACGCGGCATGATGCGCCTGTGCAAACAACCAACCTACTTATCGAAGGATAGCTAAGGCTCTGGCGCGAAAGGACTTCCGCGGGCGGAGGCGGCTTAATTTCCTCCCCTGCATTTGCAGGGGAGGGGGACCGTCCGCAGGATGGTGGAGGGGCCGGGGTCCTGGCCTACTCTATTCGTCCTGAGCGAAGTCGAAGGGAGCGGGGCCGGAGCTTCTACTAGGTCAGCAACGTCGCCACGATCGCAGCGATGCCGAGAATGATCGTCGCCCAGAACGTCGCTTTGATCCAATTGAGCTGTACCCGCTCGGATCGAGCTGCCTCGCGTCGAGCGAGTTCGCGCGCAGCGGTCTCGTAGGCATGCGCGCGTTGAGGAGCAAACTTAGCCAACTTCCGCGATCCTACGACAAACGCGCGGCACCATGAACTTCGTGAACTTTCGCGGCCAAGCGGCCGAGCGCAGTAGCGCGAATAGCCCGCGCAGTGCCCGGCCGCGCTCGTTCGGTTGGCTTGGATGGAACGAGCCACCCATGCGCGCTGCAGGCGGATCGATCGACGTCACGTCGGATTTACTCCGCGTGACGCCTTCTGTCCGTCACCGCCCCCGGTTCGCATCATCCCTTGCCGCTTCCCATGGCGATCACCTTCGCCCATTCCGCATCGCGCACCGGGGCGACCGACAGGCGCGACTGGCGGATCAGTTCCATCTTGGCGAGGCCCGGCTCGGCCTTGATCGCGGCCAGCGTGGCCGGCGTTGCGAGTTTGCGCACCGGCTCGACCCGCACCCGCACCCACTCGGGGGCCTTGGGGTCGGGCTCGGCTCCGCGCGTCACCCGCATGATCCCGACCACCGCTTTGTCGGACATGCTGTGATAGAAGAACGCCTCGTCGCCGGGCTGCATCGCCTTCAGGTGCAGCCGCGCGGCATTGTTGCGCACGCCGTCCCATTCTGTGCCGCCGTCGCGCACCAGATCGTCCCAGCTGTAGGATTCGGGTTCGGATTTCATCAGCCAGTGGGCCATAATGGGACGTTCCTTCCGCCGCGTTCCGTACCGCCGCCGACGAGTTGAGGCAAAGGGCCGATGAACTGAGGCGAAAATGCGTGAAAATCCGAGAAAACTGAATGAATTGAAAGTGTTCCGAATTCTATCCCGCGATGACCACGGTTCACCGCCAAGTGGGTTGGCGCGGGTTAACCCTTTCCATATCTGGGGTACAGCAATCGAGAGCGAGCGGGCCCGAGGGACTCTGAAGGCGGGCTCCAGAGAGCGAGACGGACGACACTCCGCATCCGGGTCAAGCGCCAGTCGCGCACCGGGAGAGTCGCCGCCAGGCAAGAGGGATTTTCAATTTTGGTTCGGTTTTTCGGCGGGCGCGGTGCGTCTGCGACGATGGGATTTTTGCTGGTCGCGTTCGGGTCGAGTGAGGCCGGCGCGCAGGATCTGTCGTCCTTGAATGTGCCCGCCGCGGTGCGCTCGCTCGACGTCAGTGCGTCCGCCAGGCCGCTCGGCATTGCCGCGGCAACGACCGCCGCGACCAGCTCGGTCGCCGCGGCCCTGCCGGCGGCATCCGTCAGCGCCAGTCTCGCCAAGTCGATCGATCGCGAGGCGGCGTGGCTCTACAAGGGCGGCTGGCCGCTCTACGCTCTGGCTGACCGCTATGCGACCGGAGCGGCGCTCAGCGACGAAGCCAATTGCATCGCCACCGCGGTCTATTTCGAAGCGCGCGGGGAATCGCTCGAAGGCCAGCTCGCGGTCGCCCGGGTAGTCATGAACCGCGCCGCGTCGGGGCAATATCCGGTGAGCTGGTGCGCGGTGGTCAAGCAGCCGGCGCAATTCTCGTTCGTTCGCCACGGCGCGTTTCCGGCGGTCAATACGGCGTCGGCCGCCTGGGCCCGGGCCCAGGGCATCACCCGCCTCGCCATGGCCAATGTCGTCCCCAGCCTGACCACCGACGTCCTGTGGTATCACGCCAATTACGTCGCGCCGTCGTGGGGCAAGCGGCTCAGCATGGCGCAGAAGATCGGGGCGCATATTTTCTACCGCTAGATCGCAATTCCTATTGCCCGAAGGCGTCCCGGTGCCCCCGCCCGGGGCGCCTTTTCAATTTGCTCCATCGCTTCGGCGCGGCGCGGAGTCGCCCTGGCGTAAATTTGGTTCACTGGGGATTCGCAACGGACGCATTCCGCGCGACGAGCAACTCACGGATTTTTCTGGAAGAATCTCTTCCGGGCTAGGGGAGGCTCGCGAGTGCTCAGGATCCTGATCGTCGAGGACGATTCACAGCTGGCGGCGACGCTCAAATATCTCGTCGAGGACAATCCGCGCTACCGCGTCGTCGCCACCGCCGACGATGCCGACGGCGCGATCGCCGCGGCCGAACTCCACGATCCCGACCTCGTCCTGCTCGACCTCCACCTCGCCCACGGCTCGACCGGTTTCTCGGTCGCCGCGCGGCTCAACGAATTCGGTGCTCTGTGCCTGTTCGTCAGCGGCAAGGCGCCGAGCTTTCCGATGCCCGACCTGGCCATCGGTTGCCTGATGAAGCCGTTCACCGCCGAGGACGTCCACCGTTCGCTGGCCATGGCCGAAGACATGCTGCGCGGCCGCGAAGCCCATCGTGCCAAGCTGCCACCCAATCTGACTTTGTACGAAACAATGGATGAGCCGGCGATTGCGGAACCCGGCTTCATTCCCTCGAAGCGATCACTTCGGACCCGGCTCGAGCATTGGATTTCCGCTCACCACCGGTTGGCGAGCTAGAGCCGCATCATCCCCCGGCGCGGCTCGCGCAGGCCCATAGTCTCGGAGGTGAGGGGAGCCCCGGCATCGAGCAAGGCCTGGCGCCGGTGCTTGATCTCGGCGCTGCGCTGGACATCCTCGAACGGCAACAGCGAGGCGATGCACGGATGGCCGAGCGTGCGCTCGACGAACCCCGCGGTCCGCGGCCAGCGTCCGGCATCCACTTCGAACCCGGCATAAGCCGCGTTGCGGAAGAAACTCGCAAGGGCAATGTCGGCGAGACCGATCTCGCCGAACAGGAAGCCTGACTCCGGCAGCTGCGTCTCGAGATAATTGAGCGTCGCCGGAATCTCCTCGGCCAGCATCCGAGCGACGCGTTCCTCGTCGGTCGGCTCGCCCCACACCGCTGGCCGCACGACCTTCTGGTAGAACAACCCCCAGATGAACACGTCGCCGAGCCGCGTGTCGGCATATTCCTCGAGCCACCGCGCATTCGCCCGCGCCTTCGGATCGGCGGGCAGCAGCGGCCGGTCGGGATAGGCGTCGTCGAGATAGGCGCAGACCACCGACGAATCACAGATCGAGAAATCGCCATCGACCAGCACGGGAATGCGCCGGAGCGGGCTCAGCTGGGCATATTCGTCATTGCCGAAAAAGGGCGTGATCGGGTCGATCTCATAGGTCAGGCCCTTGAGATTCATGCACGCCAGCACCTTGCGGACGTAGGGACTGACGTAGCTGCCGATGATCTTCATGGCCGCGATCATATCACGGCAATTCGACCACCTCGACATGGCTCTCACTGAATTTGAGCCCCACCGTCAGCAGCGCCCGGAACGCATTGTATCCTCCGGTCCCGGGATGAAAGGCGTGAAAGAACAACTGCGGCTGTCCGTCGAGCCCCGGCGCGATCGAGGCATGGCCCGGCGCCGTCCATTGCCGCGTGGACTTGAGCAAAGGTTCGCTTTGCTTGGTGTACGGCCCGAGCGGATGATCGGCGACCGCAACGCCGATGCCATAAGCCGGAGTCGAGAAGTCGTTGCCGGCGTAAAACAGCCAGTATCGGCCGTTCTGCCGGGTCACGAATGGGCCCTCGATAAGATGGCCTTCCCAGTCGAGATCGTTGGTGAGGACGATCCGATCGTCGCCGACCAGCGAGCGGCCGTCGGCGGCGATGCGCTGGCCGCGCACCGGCGTGGTCATTGCCTCGAGAATGGCGCCGGCGAGACCATAATCGACCAAGGCCTGGCGGACCCGCGGCCAGTTGGCGAGCGCCGCCTCGATCAGCGGCTGCATCAGGAAGAAGCGGACCATCGGCCTTTGCTTGTTCGCCCACGACACGATAGCCGCGGCAAACGCCGCTGTTCCGCGATCTTCCTCGCTCGCGAACAATTGTTCGATCAGCTCGGGATGGGCCCGGAGCAGCATTGCCAGCGGCCGCGGCCAGATGCTGTTGCGGTCGTCTTTCCAGAACAGATAGGTCTCGCCGTTCGCATCGACGAAGATGTGGCTGTCGATGACCCCGCCGCTCATTTGCGGCTTGCTCGGGTCGAAACCGAGCTCGGTCGTGTCGATCGGCGTGCCGGTGACCAACGGCGCACCATTATCGACCCACGGTCCTTCAGGAGTTGGTGCCCGCGCCAGCCCGATCGCCAACGCGTTGGAAATCTGCCGGGCGGTGAAGCACAGCCAATATTCGTCGCCAACGCGGGCGATCTCCGGCGCCCAGAAATCGGCCACGTTGCGGCCTTTCGCCGCCCACCGTGGCTCGTGGCCCTTGGGGAAGACGAATCCGCGCGGCTCCCAATGGCTGAGATCGGTCGAATGAAGGATCGGGAAGGCGTCGGGCGCGTCGTTCGAGGTTGCGACCAACCACCAGCCATCATCGGCCTTCAGAACCGCGGGATCGCCGTACCCGACCAGAATTTGGGGGTGGATGTTTTCGGTGAGTAGCGGGCGCCAGCTTATCGCCTGCTCCGGATGCTCGGCCCGCTCGGCGAAGACATGCGGGACGCGAGTGCCGAAGTCGCGCGCCAGTTCACGATAGAAAGCCGCGAAATCCTGCTGGGTGCCAGTCGGTACCATGTAGGATTTTGAGTCGCCGGCCGACGAATTGACCGAGATGCGAAAGCCGTCGTCCGCCGCGGCTGCTTCAACTTCAAACGCGATGCTCATCGCCTTTTCGGATAGGAAGCCCGGCCCATGCTGAGAAGCCCTTTCAGGCGGACCGTCGCGACCTTATGGTCGGCACGTGGGGCGAGCGGATCATGTCTTGGCGATCGATCAGGGGACGACCTCGACCCGCGCCATATTGTTCGATGCGAATCCCGATCCGGTCGCGATCGCCCAGCGCGAGCTCCCACAGCATTATCCCGCTTTGGGCTGGGTCGAGCACGATCCCGAGGACATCTGGCGCGATGCGCTCGCCGTCGCCCGGGAAGCCATTACCGCGGTCGGCGCCTCCCGCATCGCCGGGATCGGCATCACCAACCAGCGCGAGACGATCGTCGTGTGGGACCGCGCCACCAGCGAGCCAATCCATCGCGCGATCGTCTGGCAGGACCGGCGGACCGCCGACGATTGCGCCCGCCTCAAGGCCGACGGCGCTGAGCTGCTCGTCCAGCAGCGGACGGGTCTGCTGCTCGATCCCTATTTCTCGGCGACCAAGATCGCGTGGATCCTGGACATTGTCGCGGGTGCGCGGACCCGGGCCGAGCGCGGGGAACTGGCGTGCGGGACGATCGACTGCTTCCTGCTGTGGCGGCTGACTAGCGGCGCGGTCCACGCCACCGACGTCACCAACGCCGGCCGGACCTCGCTCTACGACATTCGCGAACAGCGCTGGGACGCCGAGCTCTGCCGCCTGTTCCGCGTGCCCGAGGCGCTGCTGCCCGAGGTCCACGACAACGCCCATGTCTTCGGCACGACTGCGAAGGGCTTGTTCGATGCCCAAATCCCGATCGCCGGAATGGCCGGGGACCAGCAGGCAGCGCTGTTCGGCCAGGCTTGCTTTGCGCCGGGGATGGCCAAGGCGACCTACGGCACCGGCTGTTTCATGCTGGTCAACACCGGCGGGGAGGCCGTGACGTCGGGTCAGCGCCTGCTGACCACGCCCGCCTACCGTCTCGCCGGCGAGATGACCTACGCACTGGAAGGTTCTATCTTCGTCGCTGGCGCGGCAATCAAATGGCTGCGCGATGGCCTTGGCGTGATCGCCCACGCGTCGGAAACCGACAGCATGGCCACGCGCGTTCCCGACAGCCACGGCGTCTACATGGTTCCGGCGTTCGTCGGCCTCGGCGCGCCATATTGGGACCCACAAGCGCGCGGAGCAGTGTTCGGCCTGACCCTTGGTGCAACCGGCGCCCATCTCGCCCGCGCCGCGCTGGAGGCGGTCGCTTATCAGACGCTGGACCTCTGCGAGGCGATGGCACGCGATGGGGCCGACCGAACCACGGCGCTGCGCATCGACGGCGGCATGGCGGCGAACGGCTGGCTGTGCCAGTTTCTCGCCGACATCCTCCAAATCCCCGTCGAACGCCCGCAAAATCTCGAGACGACGGCGCTCGGCGCAGCGTTCTTCGCCGGATTGGCGACCGGCGTCTGGGCCGATCTCGATGCGCTGGCGAAAACCTGGCGGCGGCGCGACGCGTTCCAGCCGGCGATGGCCAACGAGCAGCACGACATCCTCGTCAAGGGATGGCGGGATGCGGTCGCAAAGACGCTGACAAGCGCCGCAAAGCCCTAGGCAAAATGGATGCCCCGCGAGGATTCGAACCTCGATTGACGGATTCAGAGTCCGTAGTCTTACCATTAGACGACGGGGCAGCTGGGATGCGGCGAGATAGAAACCGCCCCTGTTGCTGTCAACGCCGCCAGCCCCAAGGCTTGCCCCTAACCCCCCAAATGTGGTTAAATCTACGCAAGTCAGCCGCTGTTTCCGGCGGTGCAGGACAGAAACGGGCGTGTTCGATGACGCAGAGCGTCGCCAGTGCGCCTGCTCTGCTGAACGGGACTCGCGAGCAGAGCGGGCCATCGGAACCGAAATTCCCTCCGCGGCGGGAGCATCATCGTCGCACCTATGGCGCGATCGATCTCGGCACCAACAACTGCCGCCTGCTGATCGCCCGGCCCAATGACGGCGGCTTCACGGTCATCGACGCTTTCTCGCGCATTGTCCGCCTCGGCGAGGGCCTGGGGCAATCGGGTACGCTGTCGGACCTGGCGATGGACCGCGCCGTGGCCGCGCTCGGCATCTGTGCCGACAAGCTTCGCCGGCGCAACGTCTCGCTATCGCGCTCGGTCGCGACCGAGGCCTGCCGCCGCGCGACCAACGGCCAGCATTTCGCCGATCGCGTGCGCGACGAAACCGGCATCGCCCTCGACATCATTCCGCCGCAGGAGGAAGCCCGGCTCGCGGTCCTCGGCTGCCACAAGCTGCTGGAGCCGGGCGACGGCCCGGCTTTGATCTTCGATATCGGCGGCGGCTCGACCGAGGTGATCCTGGTTGAGCAAGTGGGCGGCATTCCGCGCATCCACAGTTGGTGGAGCGCGCCGTGGGGCGTGGTGTCGCTAACCGAAAGCGAGGGCCGCGAGGCGCTCGAGGGTCCTGAGCGGCTCGCCGCTTACGAACGGATGCGCGAACGCGCCCGCCATTCCTTCTCGCGCTTTGCCGAAATGCTGCCGAAAAAGCGCAAGGGCATCCGCCTGCTCGGCACCAGCGGCACCGTGACCACGCTCGCCAGCGTCCATCTCGCTTTGCCGTCCTACGATCGCCGCGCGGTCGACGGGCTGCACGTGCCGGTTGAGGCGATGCAGAAGATCAGCACGATGATCGCCGGCATGGACTATGGCGAGCGTTCGGGCCTGCCGTGCATTGGTGGCGAGCGCGCCGATCTGGTCGTCGCCGGGTGCGCGATCCTCGAGGCGATTATCGAGATCTGGCCGGCGAAGAACCTCGGCGTTGCCGACCGCGGCATTCGCGAGGGGATCTTGCGCTCATTGATGGCCCGCGACGGCCATCAATTGTGACCCGGCTGAAGACCGCCAAAGGCCGCAAAGTCTCATCGACGCGCTGGCTCGAACGCCAGTTGAACGATCCCTACGTCAAACGCGCCAGGGCGGAGAATTATCGCAGCCGCGCAGCCTACAAATTGATCGAGCTCGATGAACGGTTTGGCTTCCTCCGCGGAGTCACTTCGGTCGTCGATCTCGGCATCGCGCCGGGCGGATGGAGCCAGGTCGTCCGGCGAAAGGTGCCGCGAGCGAAGGTCGTCGGGATCGACTTGTTGCCGACCGATCCGATCGATGGCGTGACCATCCTGGAAACCGATTTCATGGACGAGGATGCACCGGCGAAGCTGCGCGAGGCGCTGGGCGAGCAGGCCGACCTGGTCCTGTCCGACATGGCCGCGAATACCGTCGGCCACCCACAAACCGACCATCTGCGGACTATGGCGCTGGTCGAGGCCGGGCTCGAATTCGCCAAGGAAGTGCTGCGCCCGGGCGGCGCTTACGTCGCCAAGGTGCTCGCGGGCGGCGCCGACAACCAGCTGGTGGCCGAGATGAAGCGCCATTTCACGGCCGTGAAGCACGCCAAGCCGCCCGCCAGCCGCAAGGATTCGTCGGAGTGGTACGTCGTCGCGCAGGGCTTCAAGGGATCAGCGAACAGCTAAGGATTGCCGTCCGGCGTCGCCGATCATGATCCATTTAATGTCGGCCGGATTTCCAACGTGATAGCGCGACGAGCCTCAACAGAAATGGAGGTAGGCGATGGTTCGCCTTCTTTGTGCGGTGGCGGCAATCGCCACCATGGCACCTGCGGTCGCGTCGGCTCAGCACCAGAATCGCGGCAGCAATCCCGCTCAGCATCAAAGCGCGCGAGGGTCACACGGCATCTATCAGATCGGCCAGCGGCCGACGACCTTCCGCCGCATGAACGTCGGCACGTACCGCTATCCTCGGGGTCACAGGTATCGCAACTGGGCAGTCGGATCGATTCTGCCGTCGCTGTTCCTGTCCAGCTCCTATTACTTCAACAACTATGGCGCGATGGGGCTCGGCGCTCCGCCCCCGGGTTACGTCTGGGTTCGTTACGGTCCCGACCTCCTGCTCGTGGACAGGCGCAATGGCCGCGTCGCCGACGTAATCTCAAACGCGTTCTATTGACGCACTAAAGCGCGCAATCGGACGTCAGCTTTTCGCGCGGGCGTCGGCGACGGCTTTCTTGAGCGCTTCGTAGCCAACCGCCGAATTGATCACCCGGTCGCCGATTACGAACAGCGGTGTCCCGGTTGCGCCTAATTGCCCGGCGAGCTGGAAATTGCGCTTGAGCTCCGCTTCGATCAGCGGGTCGTTGATCGGCAGGGGCGAGATCGCCGCCGCCTGCGACGCCGCCGCGATAGTTTGAGTCGCGGGCCGGCCTGCTTCCCACAACGTATCGTGGAATTTGGCGAAGCGGCCGGCCTTCGACGCTTCGAGCGACAGCCGCGCCGCGATCACGCTGTCGGGACCAAGGATCGGCAGTTCGCGATAGACGATGCGCAAGCCCTTATCTTCCTGGATCAGCCGGTCGACCACCGGGTTGCTCGCTTTGCAGTAAGGGCAGGCGTAATCGAAGAATTCGACCAGGGTCACGTCGGGCTTGGCCGAGCCTTTCCACGAGCTTCCGAACGGCGTTTCGAGCACCGTGCGATTGGCGTTGAGGACCGGTGTGAATTGCGCGTCGCGCAGCGCGTCGGCGGTATCGGGCAGGATTTGCGGATCGGATAGCATGCCCTGACGAACGATCCGGCTGCTCAAATATTGGGGGGCCGCGAACAGCAACAGCGCGGCCGTGAGCACGGACCCGATGACGCCCCCCGCGACCGCCGCCCCCCACGGCGATCTATTATCCTTGGTCACGGCTTTTTTTCGTCCTTGTCGCGATAGCGTTTGTCTTTTTTGGCCAGCTCGGTGCGCGAGACCATGGCGATATCCTGCGCCCGAAGCCAGTCCGGAGTTCCCGGTGGGATCGCCTTCATCGCCGTGTTCGCGGTCGCCAGCGCCAGCTTGGGATTGCCTTCGAGGTTGCTGCGTTCGGCCGTCGCCAGCGCCGCTCGGCCCTGATCGCCCTCTTGATCATAAATGATGCCGAGCTGGTACCAGGCAAACGGGTTTTCATTGTCGCGGTTGACCGCGGCCTTCAGCACCTGCTTGGCCTCGACGAAGTTCTTGGGATCTTCGGTCGCGACCAGCGCGTGGCCGAGCATTCCGGCGATCAACGGCATGTCGCCCGACCGTTTGGTCGCCTCACGCAGCGGCGCGAGCGCCTCGGCCGGTTTGCCCCCTTCGAGCAGGATCTGCCCCTTGAGCTCGAGGAAGAAGGGGTCGTCGGGTTCGGCCTTGAGCAGCGCGTCCGTCTCGGACAGCGCTTTGTCCGGATAGCCGCCGACGTGATAGGCGTAGGCCCGCGCGTAATGCGCGGGGATGCTCTGGTCGCTCTCGGGATATTTCACCACCGCATGCTTGGGGTCGACGAAGCCGACCAGCTTGGCCTTGACCCTGAGGAACCGTGCATTGAGCGTGGGATCGGGCGGGTTGCCCCACGCCGGATCCTTGCGGAACACCTGCTCGAGCGCCTGGATACGTTCGGACGATAGCGGGTGGGTCCGGGCGTAGCTGTCGGTCGCGTAGATCGCGAGGCGATATTCCTGATTCTGCAGCTTGCCGAAGAAGTCGAGCATGCCCTTGCCGCTGATCCCGGCCACGGACAGATAATGCGCTCCGGCCTGGTCGGCGGTCGCTTCCTGGGTGCGCGAGAAAGCGAGGAACTTGCCCATCGCGGCCTGCTGTCCCGCGGCGATGATCCCCATCGCTGCATCGCCGGCGCCGGCGGCAATCGCCAGAGCGCCAAGCACCAGCGTCGCGATCGAGAGGTTGGTGGCTCCCTTGGCGCCTTCCTGCAAGCGGATCGAATGGCCGCCGGCGACGTGCCCCAGCTCGTGGGCGATGACGCCCTGGAGCTGGTCGACGTTGTCGACCGCCTGGATCAGCCCCGACTGGATGTACACCGTTTGTCCGGTGGCGACGAAGGCGTTGATCTCCGGGTCGTTCAACAGCACCACGCGGACGCTTTTGGGGTCGAGGCCCGCGGCCTTGATCAACGGCTTCGAAATGTCGCTGAACAGGAGCTCGGTTTCGCTGTCGCGCAGCACAGACGGCCCGCCGCCCTCGTCGTCCTGCGCCATGGCCGGTTGCCACGCCGCCATCGCCAATAGCAGCGCGGCCATCAGCAGCCGCATGGAGCGGGATAGGGCGGACCTCATCGCTCTCCGCTTAGCATTTTACGGCCTGAACGCGCGATGAAAGCCTCCGGCTAGCCGAACGTCTTCTGCCACCAGCCGCTGCGCCGCGGTTCGCCATCGCCGTCCGTCGCCGCGGTGTCGTTGTTTGCCGCCGGGGGAGGGGATGACGCCGCCGCCGCCTCTTCAACCGGCTCGGCGTCGGCTTTCTTGGCGCGGCGCTTGCGAGCGGGCTTTGCCGCAGGCGTTTCGGGGGCCCCGGCGGGAGCCGCTTCGACCGGCGCGGGCTCAGCCTCGTCGATTTCGGGCTCCGCTACCTTCTTCCGGCGGCGGGCCTTCGGCTTTGGCTCCTCGGCGACCTCGGCCGCGATCTCAACCTCGGTGATCGGCGGTTCCTCGGCGACGGGCCGTTCGACCATCGGCGAGCTATCGGGCTCAACGGCCACGGCATCCACACCATCCGCGGTCTCGCCGCCCTTGCGTCCACGACGGCGGCGACGACGCTTGCCCGGTTCCGGCGCGCCCTCCTCGCGTGCCTCGCGCGGCTGTTCAGTCGCCTGCTCGGCCACTTCGGACGGTTCGCTTTCCTGCGGCATGTCTTCCGAATCGCGCCGCGAGCGGCCCCGGCCGCCGCGCCGGCGGCGACGGCGCTTCCGTCCCTGACCTTCGCCCTCGGAACTGCGCTCTTCGGAAGCCTCGGTTTCTTCCTCGTCCTCGTCGGCTTCGACCTCGTCGAGTTCATCCTCCGGTTCGTCGTCGATGAGGATCGGCTCGGAGCGTTGCGCCGCAACCGGCCGCGGGCCCGAGCTCTCGACGGTCATGCGGGCGCCTTCGAACCCTTCGTCGATGACGACCTCGATTGAGACGCCATAGCGGTGCTCGATATCGGCCAGCTCGGCGCGCTTCTTGTTGAGGACATAGACCGCGGCGTCGCGGCCAGCGCGCAGGACAATCTTGTCGCCGCGCCCGCGGGCCGCTTCGTCCTCGATGATCCTGAGCGCGCTGAGGCCGGCCGAAGACGCGGTGCGCATTAGGCCGGAGCCGTCGCAATGCGGGCAGGGCTTGGTCGAGGCTTCGAGCACGCCGGTGCGAAGCCGCTGGCGGCTCATTTCCATCAGGCCGAAGCTGGAAATGCGCCCGACCTGGATCCGCGCGCGGTCGTTCTTGAGCGCCTCCTTCATCGCCTTCTCGACTTTGCGGACATGGCCGTTCTGTTCCATGTCGATGAAGTCGATGACGACCAGGCCGGCCATGTCGCGCAGCCTCAGCTGACGCGCGATCTCCTGCGCGGCTTCAAGATTCGTGTTGTACGCGGTCTGCTCGATATTGTGCTCGCGGGTCGACCGACCCGAGTTGATGTCGATCGACACCAGCGCCTCGGTCGGGTTGATCACCAGATATCCGCCGGATTTCAGCTGGACCATCGGCTGGTACATCGCGTTCAGCTGATCCTCGACGCCGTAGCGCTGGAACGCCGGCGTCGCCTCGCTGTGCAATTTCACCCGCCGGACATGGCTCGGCATCAGCAGCTTCATGAAGCCGCGCGCCGCCTTGAAGCCCTCTTCACCCTCCACGACCACTTCGTCGATATCGCGGTGATAGAGGTCGCGGATGGCGCGCTTGATGAGGTCGCTGTCGCGGTAGATCAACGCCGGGGCGCTGCTGCCGAGCGTGCGCTCGCGGATTTCATCCCACAGGCGGGCGAGATAATCGAAGTCGCGCTTGATCTCGACCTTGGTCCGCGACAGCCCGGCGGTGCGGACGATCAGCCCCATGGTCGAGGGCAGCTTAAGATCGGTCATGATCGACTTCAGCCGCTTGCGGTCCGAGCCGTTCGAAATCTTGCGCGAAATGCCGCCGCCATGGCTGGTGTTGGGCATCAGCACGCAATAGCGGCCGGCTAGGCTCAAATAGGTGGTCAGCGCCGCGCCCTTGTTGCCGCGTTCTTCCTTGACGACCTGGACGAGCAGCACCTGGCGGCGCTGGATGACGTCCTGGATCTTGTAGCGGCGGCGCAGGTTCTGGCGCTTCTTCCGCAACTCGTCGGCGGCGGATTCGTCGACCGAGGAGCGGTTGGGATCCGAACCCATTTCCGCGCCGTCTTCGCCATTGCCATTGCCATTGCCGTTGCCATCGCCATTGTCGTCGGCGTGGGCGTCTTCGTCCGCGTGCGAGTCGTGGTCATGATCGTCGTCATCGTCGAACTCGGCGGAGCGCAGGCGCTCTTCCTCGGCGGCGTGCTCGGCCTCTTCGCGCAGCAGCGCCTCGCGGTCGGCCTTGGGGATTTGGTAATAATCCGGATGGATTTCCGAAAAGGCGAGGAAGCCGTGGCGATTGCCGCCATAGTCAACGAAGGCCGCCTGGAGCGACGGTTCTACGCGGGTGACTTTGGCGAGATAGATATTGCCTTTGAGCTGCTTGTGCTCAGCGGATTCGAAGTCAAATTCCTCGATCCGGTTCCCTTTGACCACCGCGACCCGGGTCTCCTCCGGGTGGCGCGCGTCGATTAGCATGCGCATGGACATTGAAAATTCTCCGGGCGCGCGGCTTCGGCAGGAGCCGGCGGCGCGCCATTAACTGGGCCATCCCGGCTCGAACCGAACCGGTGGCGATGGCGGGATTGGTAAAAAGTGCCTCTGCTGCAAGGGCCATCCCGCGTCCTGGCGCGGCAAGGACGCCCCACGTCTCGGTCGAGAGCGTGTCAGGGGCGTTCGGTGGCATCATGCGAGCGTCAACCTCGTGAACCGCGGCCAACTGTGGCGCGGCGAAAACTATCCGGCAGGCGCCGGAGAGGAATTCGGACTAGCACCCCCGTCAGAGGGCCGCAACCGTGGCGCTCGCGTCGCTTTGGACAAAAGTTGACATAATTTCGCATTAACCATTTTCGCGTGATAAGTTGCGCCGTGGGCTCAATGGCTTGGCGGGACGATTGACGTACGCATGGACCAGTCGGGGAACGATCACGGGGGCGGCGGTGACGCTGGCCGCCTCGGCAGCTGTCCTGCTCGTCCTCGGTGCGGCCCGCAGCCGCGCGGCTGCTGATCCGGAGCATGCCAGCCTCAGCGTCGTGCTGCCCGCGGCCGCTGCCGACCGCATCTATGCCGCCCCCGGCGCCGAGGGCCGGCCGCTGGTGGTGCTCGACGCTGGGCACGGCGGATCGGACCCGGGCGCGACCAGCGTCTCGAAGGAAGTTTCCGAAAAACAGTTCACCCTGGCGTTCGCCCGCGACCTTCGCGACGTGCTGGTCGAGCGCGGCCGCGTGCGCGTCGCGATGACCCGCGACGACGATCGCTATATCTCGCTCGACGATCGCGCGGCGGTCGCGCGGCGGCTCGGGGCCGGGCTGTTCGTTTCGCTGCACATGGACAGCGCGGCCAACCCGCTGGCGCGCGGCGCCAGCGTATATTCGCTGTCCGACGTCGCTTCGGATGAAGAAGCGGCGCGATTCGCCGCCGCCCAGAATCGTGGCGCAACCGCCGAAAGCGACCAGAGTTCGGCGCAGGCCATGCTTTCGGACCTCGCCATGCGCGACCAGATGGACGCTTCCGCCGCTTTTGCCACACGGCTGGTCGGAAAATCCGCCGGCCGGTTCGAACTGCGCCCGCAACCGCACCAGTTCGCCGCATTCCACGTGCTTCGCCGCGCCGGTACTCCCGCGGTGCTGTTCGAGGCTGGTTATATCAGCAACACCGACGACGAGGCGCTGTTGCGCGATCCCGCGCACCGCAAGGCGATCGTCCTCGCTCTCGCCCAGGCGATAGAAGCTGACGTCGCGGCGCACTCGCGCGGCCAATCCTAACTTCCAGAGCGCGCCCGAAGCCGCTAGACGCGGTCACGAATGAAGTTCGAACGCCTGACTGTCCCCGACTGGAAGCTGCCGGATCTCGTCGAGTTCAACCGACGGGTCCACGAGCGGCTCGACCCGTGGTGGGAGCTCCTGTGGGTGCGGCGGGCGGCCTGGGCCGGCCTCGGCCTATTCACCCTGTTCGCCGCCGTGTGGCTGTATTTCGCGACCGGCCTGCCGTCGTCCGACAAGCTGTTGGCCTACGAACCGCCGCTGCCGACCAACGTCCGCGGCAACGATGGCGACCCGGTCCAGACCTTTGCCCGCGAACGGCGCGTCGAGCTGTCCTATGACGAATTCCCGCCGACGCTCGTTCAGGCGTTCATCTCGGCCGAGGACAAGACGTTCTTCACGCACGGCGGGATCGACTATACTGGCCTGATTGGCGCGGTGTTCGACTACACCGCCAAGACCGTAACCGGCGGCGGCCGCGCCCGCGGTGGTTCGACCATCACCCAGCAGGTCGCCAAATATCTGCTCAAGGATTCGAGCTACAATGTCGGGCGCAAAATTCGCGAAGCGATTCTCGCCTTCCGGCTCGAATCGACGCTCAGCAAGCAGCAGATTCTCGAGCTCTACCTCAATTCGATCTTCCTCGGCCGCAACGCTTATGGCGTGCAGGCGGCGTCGCGCGCTTACTTCGACAAGGATGTCACCGAGCTGACCTTGTCCGATACGGCCTATCTCGCGGTCCTGCCCAAGGCGCCGGCCAATTACGATCCGGAACGCGCGACCCAGCGCGCCCTTAACCGCCGCAACTACGTGCTCCATGAGATGTACAACAATGGCTACATCACCGAGGAGCAATGGCATGCGGCCGCGGCGGCGCCGCTGGGCACCATCCGCTACGGCAGCAATGAGAAATTCCACCCCCAGGGCGGCTATTTCATGGAAGAGGTTCGCCGCGAGTTGATCAAGCAGTTCGGCGAATCTGCCGAGAAGGGCTCGAACAGCCTGTACGCCGGCGGGCTGTGGGTCCGCTCCTCGATGGTTCCCAAAATGCAGGATGCCGCGGCGCAGGCGTTGCGCGAGGGCCTCGCCCGGTTCGATGGCGGGCGCGGCTGGCGCGACCTGGGCATGAGCATCGACCTCGCCAAGGGCGACTGGGCGGCGCAGCTCGATCGTTCACCGGTCGGCGTCGGCTTTCCCGACTGGAAGAAAGCGGTGGTGCTGTCCAAGGCCGGCGGCGTCGCCAGCATCGGCTTCGCCAATGGTTCGACGGGCAGCCTGCCGGCGGCCGCGGCGGCCATGCCCAAGCGGGGCACGGCGAGCGCGGCGTTTGATTTCCTCACTCCGGGGATGGTGATCATCGTCAAGGAGATGGCGCCGGGCAGCTATGCGCTGCGCTCGATTCCCGAGGTTTCCGGCGGCATGGTCGCCGAGGAAGTCCACACCGGCCGCGTGCTTGCCATGCAGGGCGGGTTCGATGTCATCGGCTCAAGCTACAACCGCGCCACGCAGGCGCTTCGCCAGCCGGGCTCGGCGTTCAAACCGATCGTCTATGTGACCGCGCTCGAAAACGGCATGACCCCGGCGAGCATCGTCGTCGATGCGCCATTCTGCGTGTGGCAGGGCGCTGGTCTCGGCAACAAATGCTTCGTCAACTTCGACAAGCGCTATGCCGGGCCACACACCATGCGCTGGGGGGTCGAGCAATCGCGCAACCTGATGACCGTGCGCACCGCCTCGCAGACCGGAATGCCCAAGATCATCGACACCGCCGAAAAGCTCGGTGTCGGCAAATTCCCTAATTATCTGTCGATCGCGCTCGGGGCGGGCGAAACCACCGTGTCGCGGCTGGTCAACGCTTATGCGATCCTCGCCAATCAGGGCCGGGGCGTGAAGCCGACGCTGATCGACTATGTCCAGGACCGCCATGGGACCGTCGTCTACCGGACCGACAACCGTTGCGCTCTGATGGACGATTGCAACGCCGCCGACTGGAACGGCAAGGCGATGCCGCGCCCGCCGAGCCGCACCCGCCAACTGATCGAGCCGATGGCGGCGTTCCAGATGGTGCACATCATGGAAGGCGTGATCCAGCGCGGCACGGCGACCGTGCTGCGCGACCTCAACCGGCCATTGTTCGGCAAGACGGGCACAACCTCGGGCCCGACCAACGTGTGGTTCGTCGGCGGAACGCCCGACATCGTCGCCGGCGTGTACCTCGGCTACGATCAGCCGCGCAGCCTTGGCGGCTATGCCCAGGGCGGGCGCGTCTCGGCGCCGATCTTCAAGCAGTGGGCGCAGATCGCGCTCGTCGACCAGCCCAGGGTGCCGTTCGTCGCTCCGGCGGGAATCCGCTTTGTGCGGATCGACCGCGGGACCGGCAAACGCGTCTACGGGACGTTCCCGATGACGGAAGACCCCAAGTCCGAGGTGATCTGGGAGGCGTTCCAGCCGCAGACTGAACCGCGCCGGTCGTATCGCGGGGTCCAGGGCGATCCCTATAGCGAGCAAAATGCCGTCGCCGAGGCGCCTGCGGCAGGCCGCCGCACCCGCCCGGCGGCGACCTCGACGGCCGACAATCGCTTGCAAACGCCGAACGGCGTCCAGTAGGCCGATCGCGACACAGCTTTTCGAAGGTTCCTGACCAATGCGCGCCGAAGCGCAGGCCCATATCGACCAGATCCACGCGGCAACCGCGCTATTGCGGCGATTCCTCGATTGGGATCGCGCCAACCGCCGGCTCGATGAGCTCAACGCCAAGGTCGAGGATTCGACTTTGTGGGACGATCCCAAGGCGGCGCAGGAAGTCATGCGCGAACGCCAGCGGCTTGAGCAGGCGATCGGCGCGACCCGGGCAATCGAGCGCGAGCTGGCCGAGATCGCCGAACTGATCGAGCTGGCCGAGAGTGAAGCCGACGTTGCGCTGGTCGACGATGGCGTTCGCGCCCTCGGCGAACTCGCCGAGCGAGCCGAGCGGGACAAGGTCGCCGCGCTGCTCGCCGGTGAAGCAGACGCCAACAGCGCCTATGTAGAAATCAACGCTGGCGCCGGCGGCACCGAAAGCCAGGACTGGGCTGAAATGCTCCAGCGCATGTACACCCGCTGGGGCGAACGCCACGGCTTCAAGGTCGAGCTGATCGACCACCATTCCGGCGAGCAGGCGGGGATCAAATCGGCGACGGTGCTGGTTAAAGGCGAGAACGCCTACGGTAATCTGAAGACCGAAAGCGGAGTCCACCGCCTGGTCCGGATCAGCCCCTACGATTCCAACGCCCGGCGCCACACCAGTTTCTCGAGCGTGTGGGTCTATCCGGAGGTTGATGACGATATCGATATCGAGATCAACGAAGCGGATTTGAGGATCGATACCTATCGCGCGTCGGGAGCGGGCGGGCAGCACGTCAACACGACCGACAGCGCGGTGCGCATCACCCACGTTCCCACAGGGATCGTGGTCGCCTGCCAGAACCAGCGGTCGCAGCACAAGAACCGCGCCGAGGCGATGAAGCAGCTCAAGGCACGCCTGTATGAGGCCGAGCTGCAGAAGCGCGAAGCCGAGTCAAACGCCGCCAATGCGGCCAAGACCGACATCGGCTGGGGCCACCAGATCAGGTCCTACGTGCTGCAGCCGTACCAGCTGGTCAAAGATTTGCGCACCGGCGTGACCTCGACCGCGCCGGGCGATGTGCTCGATGGCGACCTCGACCGGTTCATGGCCGCCGCATTGTCGCAGCGCGTGACCGGCGAAACGGTCGAGGTCGAGGATGTCGATTAATCCTCCCCGGAACGGGGAGGGGGGCCGTTCACTGAAAAGTGAATGGTGGAGGGGGCGTCGTGCAGGGCTCGGATCCCCCTCGGTCAGCGCATCGCGCTGCCACCTCCCCGTTCCGGGGAGGATTTTTGTGCTTGCAATTGCGCTCGCCGCCTGCCGCGCGACCCCGAGCGAACCCCAATTCCCGCAGGCGCATCGCGAGGTCGCGCCGATCGTCGACGACAGCTTTTCGACCGAGGATGCGCGCGATCGCCTGGGCGAGGCCGAGGAGGTCATGACGCTGGCCGGGGTCAAGCCCGGGATGTGGGTCGCCGACGTCGGCGCGGGCGAGGGTTATTACACCGTCCGCCTGGCGCGGATCGTCGGCCCGAAGGGCCGGGTCCTGGCCGAAGACATCGTTCCGGAAACTCACGACACGCTGAGCCAGCGGGTTCAGCGCGAGAGCCTCGACAATGTCGCGGTCAAGCTCGGTACACCCGACAATCCGATGCTGCCGCACGCGTCGTTCGACCGCGTGTTCATGGTCCACATGTACCATGAGGTCGCATCGCCCTACGCGTTCCTGTGGCACCTGCGCGATGGAGTGAAGCCCGACGGTTTGGTCATCGTGGTCGATTCCAACCGCCCGGTCAGCCACCACGGCATTCCGCCGGCGCAGCTCAAATGCGAGCTTGCCGCGCTCGGGCTACAGCCGGTGCGATATTCGATGCTCACCGGCGGCGACGCCTATCTGGCGGCGTTCCGCGCCGTCGGGCCGCGCCCGGCGCCGCAGCAGATCACGGCCTGCCAGTCCTAGAGCAGGCCGATGCGCCGAAAACTGGTGCACTCGTCCCGGCCGAACACGAGATGGTCGAGCACGGCGCAATCGAGGGCTTCGGCCGCCGACGCCAGGCGGCGTGTCGCGCGGCGGTCGGACTCGCTCGGGCGGGCGTCGCCGCTCGGATGATTATGGGCGAGCACGATCCCGGCGCTGCCATGCTTCGCGGCGTCGGCGATGATCTCACGCAGCGGGAAGCGGGCGCCGGTTGCGTCGCCTTCGTGGCAAGTCACGTGAAGGCACCGCGCCCGGTCGTCGACATGGGCAACCCAGAGGCTCTCCCGCGTCGGATCCGCTTCAGCCAGACAGCCCGCAAAGAAGGCTTTTGCGGCTGCAAGCCCATCGAGCTTCAGCGGACGTTCGGCACGCTGATAACGCATGCCGGCAAGCTAGGGTAACGGCTGTTCGGCGCCACTCGAACCGCATCCATAATGGATATCCATTTTGGACCTGATCGACCCTGTCTTGGCGGGTCGCCGCTGCCCGGTTAGGACAGGATTCGATGCGCCCCTACCTCGACCTCATGCAGCGGATTCTCGACGAGGGAGTCGAGCAGCAAGATCGCACCGGGACCGGCACCTTGTCCTGGTTCGGCGCACAGATGCGCTTCGATCTTGCCGCCGGATTTCCCCTGCTCACGACCAAAAAACTCCACCTGCGCTCGATCATCGTCGAATTGCTGTGGTTCCTGCGCGGCGATACCAACATCGCCTGGCTCAAGGACCGCAACGTCCGCATCTGGGATGAATGGGCCGACGAGGACGGCGATCTCGGCCCGGTTTACGGCAAGCAATGGCGTGATTGGGAAACCGCCGATGGCCGCCACATCGACCAGATCCGCAACCTGATCGAACTGATCAAGCGCGATCCTTATTCGCGGCGGCAGATCGTCACCGCGTGGAACCCGGGCGAGATCGGGCGGATGGCGCTCGCGCCGTGCCACTGCCTGTTCCAGACCCAGGCCGCGGCGGGCCGCCTCAACCTGTTGCTCTACCAGCGCAGCGCCGACCTGTTCCTCGGCGTGCCGTTCAATATCGCGAGCTACGCGATCCTGACCCATATGCTGGCGCGCGAATGTGGGCTCGAGCCGGGCGTGTTCGTGTGGACCGGCGGCGATTGCCATCTCTATTCGAACCACCTCGACCAGGCGCGGCTGCAATTGTCGCGCGACCCGCGCCCGCTGCCGCAGCTGGTGATCAAGGACCGCGGCCAGGGCCTGTTCGACTATGAGCCCGAGGATTTCGCGTTCGAGGCCTACGATCCCCACCCACATATCGCGGCGCCCGTCGCAGTCTGATCGCGCTTCGCCGCTAATGCGGGGGAAAATTGCGGAGGCGCAATGGAGCCGTTCGTTCGGCGCAGCGTTCTAGGACGATCAACTGGGAGAACAGAACATGTTCCAGAAGGTCCTTACGGTTGCGCTGGTCGGAGCAGCGCTCGTCACTACGGCGTGCAACACGGTGCGTGGCGCCGCGCGCGACGTGAATTCGGTCGCCAACGCAGCCGACAATGCGATGTAACTAGGCCGCGATGCGGTCCGATAACGGAGAATGACTATGATTCAAAAGCTTGCAACTGTGGTCCTGATCGGCGCGGCACTTGTCACGGCCGCGTGCAACACCGTTCGCGGTGCCGCGCGTGACGTGAATTCGGCAGCGAATTGCACCGAGAACGCGGTCCACGGCGGCAATTGCTGAGGCCGTTCAGGCTCTAGACAATTTGCCGTTCATACGTTCATGGTCGTTCCGCACGCTTAACGGAGGTTCGATCATGGTTCAGAAGCTGGTGACGGTTGCGCTGGTTGGCGGGTGTCTGATTTTGGCTGCCTGCAATACGGTTCGCGGCGCCGGCGCGGACGTTCAGTCTGCTGCCAATTGCACCGAGAACGCGGTCCACGGAGGCAGGTGCTAACGCAGCCGCTTCTGCACGACGGCTCACAAAAAGAAGCCCCGCCGGTTCATCGCCGGCGGGGCTTTTCGTTTGGGTCCGCTTAGGAGGCGCGGAGACTAGTCCTTCAAATAGTCCCCGGCGTCCGCGTCCATGCCGTGGCCCGACGGAGCCACTTCTGACAGCGGATCGGCGTTGAACGCTGCTTCCGGGCCCTGCGCGAGCTCGGCGGCATGTTCCTCGGCCGCGCTGTTGGGGAGGATCAGCGACTCCTGGATCGTGCGATGCGCGGCGCGCAGCGCGGCATCGCGCGACGAGGCGGCGAAGCGCAGGCGGTTCATGCCTGCGCCCGTGCCCGCCGGGATCAGCCGGCCGACGATCACATTTTCCTTGAGTCCCTGGAGCGTGTCGGTCTTGCCCTGGACGGCGGCCTCGGTCAGCACGCGGGTCGTTTCCTGGAACGACGCCGCCGAGATGAAGCTGCGGGTCTGCAGGCTCGCCTTGGTGATCCCGAGCAGGACCGGCTTGCCTTCCGCTTTCTTCTGCTTCTTCTCGAGCTTCGCGTTGATCTCGTCCATCTCCTCGCGATCGACCTGCTCACCCGGCAGCAGCGTGGTGTCGCCGCCTTCGGTGATTTCGACCTTCTGGAGCATCTGGCGGACGATCACTTCGATGTGCTTGTCGTTGATCTTCACGCCCTGGAGCCGGTAGACCTCCTGGATCTCGCTCACGAGATATTCTGCGAGTGGCTCGATCCCGAGCACCTCAAGGATGTCGTGAGGATCGGGTGAACCGCCGACGAGGTTGTCGCCGCGCTTCACATAGTCGCCTTCCTGGACCTCGATCATCTTTGATTTCGGCACGAGATATTCGACCGGCTCGGACCCGTCGTCGGGGACGATCGCGATCTTCCGCTTGGCCTTATAGTCTTTCATGAAGGTGACCTTGCCGGTGACCTTGGCGATAATCGCATTCTCCTTCGGCTTGCGCGCCTCGAACAGCTCGGCAACGCGCGGCAGACCGCCGGTGATGTCGCGCGTCCGCGCCGCTTCGCGCGGCATACGGGCGAGCACTTCGCCGACTTCGACCGTCTGGCCGTCCTCGACCGCGACGATCGCGCCCGGCGCCAGGCGGTAAACCGCTGCTTCCTTCTCCTTGGCGCCCATCAGGGTCAGCCGCGGATGAAGCGACTCCTTCTTCGACTTGGCGTTGTCGTCGGTCACCACGCGCTGGGTGATGCCGGTCGACTCGTCGAGCTGCTCGGTCATCGTCCGGTTCTCGACCAGGTCCTGGTACTTAACCGTACCGGCCTTTTCGGTGATCACCGGACTGAACGACGGATCCCACTCGGCGACGCGATCGCCGCGGCTGACGATGTGCCCACTCTCGCACAGCAAATGCGCGCCGTACGGAACGCGGTGAGTGGACAGTTCGCGCCCGTCCATGTCGAGGATCGCGATTTCGCCCGAACGCGACATCGACAGATGCCGTCCGCGCGGGTCGACGATCGTCGGCATGTCGCGAAGCTCGATCGTGCCGTCGACCGGCGCCTCAAGGTTCGACTGCTCGTTGAGCTGGGCCGCGCCGCCGATGTGGAAGGTCCGCATCGTCAGCTGGGTGCCCGGCTCACCGATCGACTGGGCGGCGATGACGCCGACCGCCTCGCCGATGTTGACCGGCGTGCCGCGGGCGAGGTCGCGCCCGTAGCATTTGCCGCACACACCCTGACGTGACGCACAGACCAGGGGTGAGCGGATCTTGATGCCTTGCAGCCCAATTTCCTCGATCGTCGCGACCATCGCTTCGTCGAGCAGACTGCCCTCGGGGATGATGACCTTGTCGGTCTTGGGATCGACGATGTCCTCGGCCGTGGTCCGGCCCAGCACGCGGTCGGCGAGCGAGGCGATGACCGCGCCGCCCTGGATGATCGCGCGCATTTCGAGCGCCCGGTCGGTTCCGCAATCCTCTTCGATCACGACGCAATCCTGCGACACGTCGACGAGGCGGCGGGTGAGGTAGCCCGAGTTGGCCGTCTTCAACGCCGTATCCGCGAGACCCTTGCGGGCGCCGTGGGTCGAGTTGAAATACTCAAGGACGGTCAGGCCTTCCTTGAAGTTCGAGATGATCGGGGTCTCGATGATCTCGCCCGACGGCTTGGCCATCAGGCCGCGCATGCCGGCCAGCTGCTTGATCTGCGCCTGCGACCCACGAGCGCCCGAGTGGGCCATCATGTAGATCGAGTTCAGATCCGCCTGGCGGCCGTTGGCGAGCTTCGGAGTCGCGGAGATCTCCTTCATCATCGCGGTCGCGACCTGATCGCCGCAACGCGACCAGGCGTCGATCACCTTGTTGTACTTTTCCTGCTGGGTGATCAGGCCGTCCTGATACTGCTGCTCGTAATCCTTCACACCATGTCGTCCTTGCCGAACGAAATGCCGGCGGCGAAGGCGTGACGGAAGCCGAGCGTCATGATCGCGTCGGCGAACAGCACGGTCTCTTTCTGGCCGGTGTGGCGATAGACGATGTCGATGACGTCGCCGATCTCCTTCTTGGTCAGGATCCGGTTGATCGTTTCGAACGGCACCTTGTGGCTCTTCGGCAGGGTCTCGCCGAGCAGCATCCGGCCAGCGGTCGTTTCGAACCGCTTCATGTAGCTGTTGCCCTGCTCGTCCGTCTGGGGAACCCGGCTGATGATCTTCGAATGGAGCGTGACCGCGCCGGCGGCGATGGCCTGGTGGACCTCGGCCATGTCGCTCAGCATCATGCCCTGGCCCGGCTCATCCTCTTTCTCGAGGCTGAGGTAATAGAGGCCGAGGACCATGTCCTGCGACGGAACGATGATCGGCTTGCCGTTGGCGGGCGACAGGATGTTGTTGGTCGACATCATCAGCACGCGCGCTTCGAGCTGGGCCTCGAGGCTCAGCGGGACGTGCACGGCCATCTGGTCGCCGTCGAAGTCGGCGTTGAACGCGGCGCAGACCAGCGGGTGAAGCTGGATTGCCTTGCCCTCGATCAGCACCGGCTCGAACGCCTGGATGCCCAAGCGGTGGAGCGTCGGGGCGCGGTTGAGCAACACCGGATGCTCGCGGATCACCTCGTCGAGGATGTCCCAGACTTCCTTGCGCTCTTTCTCGACCCACTTCTTGGCCTGCTTCAGGGTCATCGACAGACCCTTGGCGTCGAGCCGCGAGTAGATGAACGGCTTGAACAGCTCCAACGCCATCTTCTTGGGCAGACCGCACTGGTGGAGCTTGAGCTCCGGTCCGGTGACGATGACCGAGCGGCCCGAATAATCGACGCGCTTGCCGAGCAGGTTCTGGCGGAACCGGCCCTGCTTGCCCTTGAGCATGTCGGATAGCGATTTCAGCGGACGCTTGTTGGCGCCGGTAATGGTGCGGCCGCGGCGGCCGTTGTCGAACAAGGCGTCGACCGCTTCCTGAAGCATGCGCTTTTCGTTGCGGACGATGATGTCCGGCGCACGCAGCTCCATCAGCCGCTTCAGGCGGTTGTTGCGGTTGATCACCCGGCGATAGAGATCGTTGAGGTCGGAGGTCGCGAAGCGGCCGCCGTCGAGCGGCACCAGCGGGCGCAGCTCGGGCGGGATGACCGGCACGACTTCCATGATCATCCACTCGGGGCGATTGCCCGATTCAAGGAAGCTCTCGACGACCTTGAGGCGCTTGATGATCTTCTTCGGCTTGAGCTCCGACTTGGTCTCGGCCAGCTCCTTGAGCAGGATTTCCTTCTCACCGGCGAGGTCGAGGTCGATGAGCATCTGCTTGACCGCCTCGGCGCCGATGCCGGCCGAAAAGGCGTCTTCGCCATATTCGTCCTGGGCCGACAGCAGTTCGTCCTCGGTCAGCAGCTGGTACTTCTCGAGCGCGGTCAGGCCCGGCTCGATCACCACGTAGCTCTCGAAATAGAGGATCCGCTCAAGCTGCTTGAGCTGCATGTCGAGCAACAGCCCGATGCGGCTCGGAAGCGACTTCAGGAACCAGATGTGGGCGACCGGCGCAGCCAGCTCAATATGGCCCATGCGCTCACGCCGGACCTTGGACACGGTCACTTCGACGCCGCACTTTTCGCAGACAATGCCCTTGTATTTCATGCGCTTGTACTTGCCGCACAAGCATTCGTAATCCTTGATCGGACCGAAGATGCGCGCGCAGAACAGTCCGTCACGCTCGGGCTTGAACGTGCGGTAGTTGATCGTCTCTGGCTTCTTGATTTCGCCGAACGACCAGCTGCGGATCTTGTCGGGCGAGGCAATGCCGATGCGGATCTCGTCGAAGGTTTCCGGCTTGGCGATCGGATTAGCGAAGGGGGTCAGTTCGTTCATTTTTGGCTCCTGACCCCTCCCGCGAACGGGAAGGGTTGGGTGATAGTTTCAATTATTCGGCGGCGAGGGCGGTCGGGGCGTCGTCGGGATCCTCGACACTCTCGAGTTCGACGCTGAGGCCGAGCGAGCGCATTTCCTTGACGAGCACGTTGAAGCTCTCGGGAATGCCGGCCTCGAACGTGTCGTCACCCTTGACGATCGCCTCGTAGACCTTGGTCCGGCCGATCACGTCATCCGACTTGACTGTCAGCATCTCCTGGAGCGTGTACGCCGCGCCGTAAGCCTGCAGCGCCCACACCTCCATTTCACCGAAGCGCTGTCCGCCGAACTGCGCCTTGCCGCCCAGCGGCTGCTGGGTGACCAGGCTGTACGGGCCGATCGAGCGGGCGTGGATCTTGTCGTCCACGAGGTGGTGGAGCTTCAGCATGTAGATGTAGCCGACCGTCACCTTGCGATCGAACGGATTGCCCGTCCGGCCGTCGAACAGCGTGACCTGGCCCGAGGTATCGAGCCCGGCCTTGGCCAGCATCGCGGTGACATCGGGCTCGCGCGCGCCGTCGAATACCGGCGTACCCATCGGGATTCCGGCCGTCAGGTTGGACGCGAGTTCCATCACGCCGTCGTCGTCGCGACCGTCGATGTCCTTGTCATAAGCCTCGCCGTAGATATCCTTGAGCTTGGTGCGGATCGCCTTGACGTCCTTGCCCGCGACCTTGCCCGCGACATCCTTGCCACGCTCGTGGATGCCCTCGAGCATTTCCTGGATCTGACGACCCAGTCCGCGCGACGCCCAGCCGAGGTGGGTCTCGAAGATCTGGCCGACGTTCATCCGGCTCGGCACGCCCAGCGGATTGAGCACGATGTCGACCGGCGTTCCGTCCTCGAGGAACGGCATGTCTTCGGCCGGCAAGATGCGGCTGATCACGCCCTTGTTGCCGTGACGGCCGGCCATCTTGTCGCCCGGCTGAAGCTTGCGCTTCACCGCGACGAACACTTTGACCATCTTCAACACGCCCGGCGGCAGCTCGTCGCCACGCTCGAGCTTCTCGACGCGGTCGTCGAAGCGGCGCGTGATCACGTTGACCGCCTCGTCGTACTGCCCCTTCAGCGCCTCGATGTCGGCCTGACGCTTGTCGTCCTTGACCGCGATCTTCCACCAATCGTGGCGATCCGTGCCCTCGAGCATGGCGTCGTCGAGCGTCGAGCCCTTCTTGATGCTCTTGGGCGCCGCGGTCGCGACCTGCTTGAGGAGCATTTCCTTGAGGCGCGAGAAGGTGGCGCGATTGAGGATGCCGCGTTCGTCGTCGGCGTCCTTCTTGAGCCGCTCCTTCTCTTCCGTCTGGATGGCGCGCGTCCGGTCATCGATGTCGATGCCGTGGCGGTTGAACACCCGAACTTCGACCACCGTGCCGGTCACGCCCGGCGGCAGGCGCAGCGAGGTGTCGCGCACGTCCGAAGCCTTCTCGCCGAAGATCGCGCGGAGGAGCTTTTCCTCCGGCGTCATCGGGCTTTCGCCCTTGGGCGTGATCTTGCCGACCAGGATGTCGCCCGGCTCAACCTCGGCGCCGATGTAGACGATGCCCGCCTCGTCGAGGTTGCGCAGCGCTTCCTCGCCGACGTTGGGGATGTCGCGAGTGATGTCTTCCGGCCCAAGCTTGGTGTCGCGGGCCATGACCTCGAACTCTTCGATGTGGATCGAGGTGAAGACGTCGTCCTTCACGATCCGTTCGGAGATCAGGATCGAGTCCTCATAATTGTACCCGTTCCACGGCATGAACGCGACGAGCACGTTGCGGCCGAGCGCGAGCTCGCCGAATTCCGTCGACGGGCCGTCGGCGATGATCTCGCCGGCTTCGACCGCCGCACCGACCTTCACCAGCGGGCGCTGGTTGATGCAGGTGTTCTGGTTCGACCGCTGGAACTTCATCAGCGTGTAGATGTCGACCCCGGACTCGCCCGGCCGGAGCTCGCCCGTCGCGCGAACGACGATGCGGGCCGCGTCGACCTGGTCGACAATGCCCGACCGGCGAGCGGCGATCGCTGCGCCGGAATCGCGCGCGACCGTCTCTTCCATGCCGGTGCCGACCAGCGGCGCCTCGGCCTGGAGCAGCGGCACCGCCTGGCGCTGCATGTTCGAGCCCATCAGGGCGCGGTTGGCGTCGTCATTCTCGAGGAACGGAATGAGCGAAGCCGCGACCGACACCAGCTGCTTGGGGCTGACGTCCATCAGCGTGATCTGCTCGCGCGGGGCGATCAGGAACTCGCCGTTGCGGCGGGCCGAGATGATTTCCTCGGCAAAGCCGAACTTGGCATCGAGTTCGGCGTTGGCCTGGGCGATGGTGTGCTTGGCCTCTTCCATCGCCGACAGATAGACGACCTCGGTCGTCACCTTGCCGTCGATGACCTTGCGGTACGGCGTTTCGATGAAGCCGTACTTGTTGACCCGGCTGAAGCTGGCGAGCGAGTTGATGAGGCCGATGTTCGGGCCTTCGGGAGTTTCGATTGGGCAGATCCGGCCATAATGGGTCGGGTGGACGTCGCGGACTTCGAAGCCCGCGCGCTCGCGGGTCAGGCCGCCCGGCCCGAGCGCCGACACACGCCGCTTGTGCGTGACTTCGGAGAGCGGATTGGTCTGGTCCATGAACTGCGACAGCTGCGACGATCCGAAGAACTCGCGCACCGCGGCGACGGCCGGCTTGGCGTTGATCAGGTCGTTCGGCATGACCGTCGACACGTCGACGCTCGACATGCGCTCCTTGACCGCGCGCTCCATGCGCAGCAGGCCGACGCGATACTGGTTCTCGAGCAGTTCACCGACCGAGCGGACACGGCGGTTGGCGAGGTTGTCGATATCGTCGATATCGCCCTTGCCGTCCTTGAGGTTCACCAATTCCTGGACGACCGCGAGGATGTCTTCGCGGCGTAGCGTGGTGACCGTGTCCTCGGCGTCGAGGCCGAGGCGCATGTTGAGCTTGACCCGGCCGACAGCCGACAGATCGTAGCGCTCGGGATCGAAGAACAGGCCGTAGAACAAGGCATCGGCGGTCTCGCGCGTCGGCGGCTCGCCGGGGCGCATGACGCGATAGATGTCCGACAGCGCCTGATCGCCGTCCTCGGCCTTGTCGGCCTTGAGCGTGTTGCGCATCCACGGACCGGTGTTGATGTAATCGATATCGAGCAGCTCGAGCTGATTGACTTTCGCTTCGTCGAGCTTGGCCAGATTCTCCGGGCTGACCTCGTCGCCGGCCTCGATGAAGATCTCGCCGGTCTTTTCGTTGATCAGATCATAGGCCGAATAGCGCCCGTAGATTTCCTCGGTCGGGATGATGACGTTCTTGAGACCGTCCTTCGCCGCCTGATTGGCGCGGCGCGGGGTAATCTTCTCATTGGCCTTCAACACGATCTCGCCGGTATCGGCGTCGACCACCTCATGGTTCGGCTTCTGGCCGCGCCACTGGTCGGGCGAATAGGGGATCTGCCAGCCGTTCTTGCCGCGGGCATAGCTGACGCGGTTGTAGAAGGTGTTGAGGATCTCCTCGCTGGTCATGCCAAGCGCGTGGAGCAAGGCGGTCACCGGCAGCTTGCGCTTGCGGTCGATGCGGACGTTGACGATGTCCTTGGCGTCGAACTCGAAATCGAGCCAGCTGCCGCGGTACGGGATCACGCGCGCCGCGAAGAGATACTTGCCGCTGGAGTGGGTCTTGCCGCGATCATGATCGAACAGCACGCCCGGCGAGCGGTGCATCTGGCTGACGATCACGCGCTCGGTGCCGTTGATGATGAAGGTGCCGTTCATCGTCATGAGCGGCATGTCGCCCATGTACACGTCCTGTTCCTTGATATCGATCACCGACTTGGCCTCGGTCTCGGGATCGATCTCGAACGTCGTCAGGCGCAGGGTGACGCGCATCGGCGCGGCATAGGTGAGGCCGCGCTGGCGGCACTCGTCGGTATCGTATTTGGGATGTTCAAGCTCGTAGCGATCGAAATCGAGGTGCGCGGTGCCGGCAAAATCGACGATCGGAAACACCGAGCGGAGCGTCTTCTCGAGGCCCGAGACGTAGCTCGTCGCGGGGTCCGAGCGGAGGAATTGCTCGTAGCTCTCGCGCTGAACCTCGATGAGGTTCGGCATTTCCGAGATCTCGTGGATGTTGCCGAAGATTTTGCGGATACGCCGCGAATTGGTCTTGAGCCCGCTCGTGGTTTTACGGCGTGCATCGATCGCTTTGGTGGCCATTTGCTTCCCTGCGCTGCGCGGAACGCACGCCGGGGCGCGCTCCGCAAATTGTTGCCCGGCCGGTGCCGGAACTTGTCATGGAGCGCTGGTCCCGCTGCTCCTCCCCAATGCTTATGATCCGTGCGCCGTTCGGACCCTGTCCCGGGGAGGACGGGAAAAGCCCCGGGCGCACGTCACCGTGCGGCGGAGCCGTCTATGTGTTGGATGAGACCGATATAGTCATTCGCCAGGCCGGCGCAAGGGGTAAGCGAAGGCTTTAGCTCACACGCTGATCGGCGAATTGATCGGCGAACGCCCGCGCCCGCTCGTCGGCCTCGGCGATGATCGGCAGGACCGGCGTGATATGTTCTTCCAGCCTCCGCCATTTGTCGGGATCGGGCTGCGAAACGGTATATTTGGACAACGGCAGGGTTTGGCCCAGCGGCCGATCCCAATCGAATCCGATCGAATCAGCCAGCGCGGAAATCCGCGCGTCGGGCTCGGCGACCAGGTCCGCATAGCGAATCGCGCGGACCTGGTCGCGCGGGAGGGCGGCGAGATCGTCGAGCATAGTCGTCGTGGTGATCGCCCATTGGTGGGCGGCGATCTCCGGCAGCGGCAGGCCCTTGAGCTGCTGCCAGCCTGGGACGAGGAGAAGCGACCACGGAAGACCGGTCCAGCCGGGCAGCTTGGGGTAGGTCCGAAAACGCCCCGAGCTCCACGCCTCGATCATGCTCGCCAGCGTTTGGCGGACGTCGCGGTACAGATAGATGAAGGTCGAATCCGGCCAAAGCGCCGCGAAAAACGGGATGCGCAGGGCATTTTTCGGCGTTTTTTCGAGCATTCGGACGGCACCGGAAGGCCGCGCGCCGTCGCGGTCGCGCAGCTGGCCGTAGAAGTTTTGCGCCAGCAGATCGGCCGCGGGGCCCTTGGCATTCGCCGCGGTCAGGCGATTCGAATGGGACTTCTGACTGGCCGGATGAAACTCGCGGATGCTCTCGATCGCTGCATGGCTCTCCGTGCCGATGCTGTAGAGTCCGGGGGTCTGTTCCATCGTCTCGAACAGAAGGGTCGAGCCCGACCGCGGTGAGCTGACGATCAAAATCGGGCGTTCGATTCGCCTTTCGCCGGACGGGTCGCTCGCTCCAATGGGCCCCTGACTCTTGAGGACGCGCGCTGGCCCTTCGGGGATAGGACGGTTCCGCATGGAAGGGGCAAGCGCAGCCGCAAAGATTAGCGCATCAAACAAGGTTCCAAGGAGAATATCGTTCGTCGACTTCATTTCGACACCCGACAAACTCATGATTTCGCGTTCGGCTTCGGCGAGCGTGCGCCGATAGTCCGGAATGCCCTGCAGGCTCGCCCCGTATTCCGCCCAGATCGAGCCCCAATCTTCGACCAGGCGATCGAAGCGTTCCCTCAACATCGGCATGCACGGGTGTTCGGCGGCGTGGGAGAGGATGAATTCGATGTGATAGCGGAGCTCCCACGGCGACATCACGCCCGGCGCATTGAATTGTTCGAACTTGAGTGGGACTGGGTGGTCCTCGCCCGGCGCCAGCGACTGGCTCGCCGCGCCGCGTCGTGCTGCGTCGACCAGGGCCCGCAGCGTCGGTGTCATGACCGTATCGAGCACCAGGTGCACGCGGCGCTCGGTCCAGCCGTTCTCGACCCGGTGCCAGCGGAAGCTGTCGAACAGCCAGCACTCGCCCGGGGCCATGTGAATCGTCTCGTCGCCGCAAGTGAATAACACCTTCGGGTCGGTAATGACTGGGATGTGGATCCGCAGGTGCGTGCGCCAATGGTAGCGGGCGTCGACGTGCACCGGGACCTGGGCGCCCGGGCCGAGGCCCATCAGACGGCTGCGGCTCCACACTCCGCCGATCTCGCCCATGATCTGGCGCACATATGGCAATCGTTCCAGATTCTCGGCGGGCCGCATCGGTCCTTCGAAATTATCGGTCGGCTGTCCGTCGACGGTGACCAGCCGCACCGCTTCGTTTCCCGGGAACTTGTCTGGGTGTGGCACCCAGGCCGCCGATGGAAGCGCGCGGACCTCGCGTTCGAGCGTCTCGGCGTCGAACTGGATGGGGAGTTTGATGAAAGGCTGATCGAAGCGCATGATCTTGCGCTTTTGGCCAATTCAGCCGGGTTAGCCAAGGAAAAGGGGCGGCCCGTTGCCGAACCGCCCCTTCCTCCCACGAATGCTTCAAGACATCCGCGAAATCGATTAAAGCTTATTTCAGCTCGACGGTGCCGCCGGCGTCTTCGATCTGCTTCTTGAGCTTCTCGGCTTCGTCCTTGTTGACGCCTTCCTTGACCGCCTTGGGGGCGCCCTCGACCAGCGCCTTGGCCTCGCCGAGGCCAAGCCCGGTGATCGCGCGAACTTCCTTGATCACGTTGATCTTCTTGCCGCCGTCGCCGGTCAGGATGACGTCGAATTCAGTCTTCTCTTCGACGGCCGGGCCGGCAGCCGCGGCAGCAGCCGGAGCCGCGGCAACCGCGGCAGCGGCCGAAACGCCCCACTTCTCTTCGAGCGCCTTGGCGAGATCCGCGGCTTCGAGGACGGTCAGTTCGGAAAGCTGGTCGACCAGCTTGGTGATGTCAGCCATGTGTTACTCCTGTGCGGGGCATCGCCCCATTGTCGTGCGTTGAAAATTAAAGCGAAAAACTATGCTGCCTCTTTCGCGGCATAAGCCCCGAAGACCCGTGCCAGCTGCGCGCCGGGCTCGCTGACGGTGCGGGCGATCTTGCTCGCGGGCGCCTGAATTAGGCCCACGATCGTCGCCCGTAGTTCGTCCAGCGACGGGAGCGCGGCCAGAGCCTTGATCCCATCGACGTCGAGCACGGTGTCGCCCATCGCTCCGCCGACGATCTCGAGACGATCGTTGGTTTTGGCGAATTCCACCGCGACCTTGGCGGCCGCGACGGGATCGGTCGAGGTTGCAAGCGCGGTCGGCCCCTTGAGCAGGTCGCCGATCGGCTTGTAGCGCGTGTCCTCGAGCGCGATCAGGGCAAGCCGGTTCTTCGCAACTTTGAACTGTGCGCCAGCGTCGCGCATCTTCAACCTCAAGTCCGTGGACTGGGCCACGGTCAGGCCGAGATTGCGGGTGATGACCACCACGCTGGTCTCGGAGAAGACGCCCTTTAGCTCGGCCACCAGATCGGATTTTTGCGAACGATCCATGCCAACTCCAAAAATTCGCCCGAAATAATTCGAGCGAGATTCAACAAAAGCTCAGGCAAATTCGCCTGGGCACTCGTGTCCGTGGGGCTTTGGATCGATGGCGCTGCGGGTTTCCCTTTGGCAACGCACGACGGAGCGGCTGCCCGCTCCGAATGATTCCGGTCCCCGCCTAGGCTGCAAATTAAGCCCTCGACCTGATCGGGGGCAGCAACTGTCTCGGACGGTTGCGAACGGCAGAGCCGAACGCGAGGGCGCGCCTATAGCGAAATCCGTGCCGCGATCAACCCTGAGCGCCCGCAAGAAAAATCCCGGGCGAAGCTCGCGCCTCGCCCGGGACCTTTGCTCCCCGTTTAATGGGTAAGCTTTTAGCGGCCGCGTTCGCCGCTGGTTGCCGGCGGGGGCGGGGGCGGAGGCGGCGGCGCCGGGCAGGCGCTGGTCGCCAGGATCACCGATCCGTCCGGGCAGGTCTGGGTCGCCGGAGCCTCGGGGGGAGGCGGCGGCGGCGGGGGCGGCGGAGGCGCCGCTTCGACTGCCGCACCGCCGAAGTTGTAAACCAGGCTCGCCAGCAGCGAGTGCGACTGGAACTTGTCGTTTACGCCGAACGAGGCCGTTCCGCCGCTGCACGGCACCGGCGCACCGACGGGGCCGCACGGCCCCGCTCCCGCGGCGAAAGCGACCGCATCATTGAAGTGCAGATTGCCGGTCGAGAAGTAGCGATACTTCAGGCCGACATCGATGTTGTTGCTGACCGGCGCATAGACTCCGGCGAGCAGTTGCCAGGCGAAGGAATTGTCGCTGTCGCTGAACTCCTTGACGTGGGCATAGCCGGCGCCGACGCCGGCATAACCGCCGATCCCGCCATTGCCGCCAACGTCGAGCAGCGCGTTGACCATCCCGGACAGCACGCTGGCATGTCCGCCGATATCGAAGTCGGAGCTCGTCAGGGCGGTCCCGGCACCCGCATTCAGCGCGGTGACGAACGCGGGGTCGAGGCTAAAGCTCTTGTTCTTGGTGCGTTTGTAGCCGAGCTCGCCTTCGAGCCGGAACATGCCGAAATCGTAACCGCCGATGAGGTCGACGTCATAGCCTTTCTTGAATTTGAAGCGGCCGACGTTGCCGTCCGGAGCGTCGGTAACCAACGGGTCGGTGAAGTCGATGGCCGCGTTGATGTCCTGTTTTTGCGGGAACAAGATGCCGCCCTCGAGGCCGACATAGCCTGAGTTGTCCTTGGCGGCCGCCGGACTGGCGATCGCTGCGGCGGCAACTGCGGCGAATAGGTATTTACGCATAGGTGAAGAGCCCCTTTCAGGCGTTGTGGAAGTGCGGGTTCAAACCGACCGCAGGAGCAAAGTTCCCGGTCCGCGGCGCGCTACGGCAATCCGCCAAAAACTGTTGCGGCTGGGGCACAGACGACCCGGTGGACAAGCGCGACGGCCCGAGACGAAAGAGGCCGGGAATGACCCCGGCCTCTCGCGTTTCAACAATCAGTTCAGAAGCTTAGGTGTCAAGCGGTCTCGCCGAATTCGACCTTGACGCCCGGGCCCATCGACGAGCTGACCGACACTTTGTGGATGAACTTGCCCTTGGCGCCCGGCGGCCTTGCCTTGACGATCGCGTCGACGAACGCCGCGAAATTTTCCTTGAGGTCGGCTTCGGGGAAGCTCGCCTTGCCGATCCCGGCATGGACGATCCCGGCCTTTTCGACGCGGAACTCGACCTGGCCCGACTTGGCGTCATTGACCGCCTTGGCGACATCCATGGTGACGGTGCCGAGCTTGGGGTTGGGCATCAGGCCCTTGGGCCCGAGCACTTTGCCGAGGCGCCCGACGACGCCCATCATGTCGGGGGTCGCGATCACCCGGTCGAAGTCGATCTTGCCGCCCTGGATGCTCTCCATCAAATCCTCGGCGCCGACCACGTCCGCGCCCGCCTTCCTGGCTTCCTCGGCCTTGTCGCCCTTGGCGAACACCGCGACCCGCAAGTCCTTGCCGGTGCCCTTGGGCAGCGAGACGACGCCGCGGACCATCTGGTCGGCGTGGCGCGGGTCGACGCCCAAATTCATCGCCACCTCGATCGTCTCGTCGAACTTGGCGGTCGCGTTGGCCTTGACGATCGCGATCGCCTCGTCGGCCGGGTAAAAGCGGTTGCGGTCGATTTCGGTCAGCGCCTTCTGGCGCTTGCTCAGCTTAGCCATCGCGTCAGCCCTCCACCACTTGAAGGCCCATCGCGCGGGCGCTGCCTTCGATGATCCGCGTCGCGGCGTCGATGTCGTTGGCGTTGAGATCCTTCATCTTCTGCTCGGCGATCTGGGCCAGCTGCGAGCGGCGGATGGTCCCGGCGCTGATCTTGCCCGGCTCGGCCGAGCCCGACTTCAGCCGCGCCGCCTTCTTGATCAGGAAGCTCGCCGGCGGGGTCTTGGTGGTGAACGAGAAGCTGCGGTCGGCATAGACGGTGATCACCGTCGGGATCGGCGCGCCCTTCTCGAGCTCCTGCGTGGCGGCGTTGAACGCCTTGCAGAATTCCATGATGTTGACGCCGCGCTGACCCAAGGCCGGACCGATCGGCGGCGACGGATTGGCGATGCCCGCGGGCACCTGCAGCTTGATATAACCGGTAATCTTCTTGGCCATGTCACTCTCTCATTTTGTCCGATGGACCCCGGATCGGTTGTGGCAAAGCCACGTCCGGGGTTCGACGGAACGTCGAAGTTTAGCGGTGCATGCGACGAACGCTAAAGGCTCGTCTCCCGCAGGCTCCAGTATTGCTGGAAGGCGCGGCCCTTAGACGAAGTGGGCGGACGCCGCAACTCGTGGTAAAGCGCGCCCCGGAGTCTTTGGGGTTCGCAAGGAGGGCAGACATGAACCGCTTTCTTCTCGTCGCACTGACCACCGCAGCTTTCGCCGTCGCACCACCCGCCCAGGGCAAGGCGCTCAAGTGGATGGACGGCCCGCCCGGGCTTCCGGCCGGGGCGAAATTCGCCGTCATCTCGGGCAATCCGGCCAAGGCTGGCATGTTCACCATCCAGGCCCAGCTGCCCGCCAATTACGTCGTCCCGCCGCACAACCACCCGACCGATGAGGTGGTGCGCGTCGTCAAGGGCGGCGGCTTCAGCTACGGCATGGGCGACAAGGTCGACAAGGCCGCGGCGGGCACGCTCGAGACGGGTTATCATGTCACCATGGCCGCCGGGATGAACCATTGGGCGGCAACCGGCGATACGCCGACGACGATCTCGGTCACCGCGATGGGCCCGTTCGCGATCACCTACGTCAACCCAGCCGACGACCCGCGGAAGAAATAGCGGCCGGGCCAAGCCCCGCGAAAGTTCACAAAGTTCATGGTCCTACGCATGCGTGCGCGAGGGCATGCGGGCCTCTGTTCTCGCGGAGACGCGAAGAGTGGGACGAGGGCGACTCGTCCCCTTCGACATGGCTCAGGACAGGCATCGACGAGTCTATGACTCAACCGGGGGTGAATAGGACAGGAAATTCGAGCGCCCGACTCAGGCGGAAAAGGCGCGATCTATCAATGCCCGAAGGTTGCGCGCGGCCCGAGCGTCCAAGCGAATAGACTGGGATACCTTGCCAGCAATTTGTCGGTCGGAAGATCCGTACCTGTCGATTTGAAGAAATTTGGTGTCGCCATCTCCGCCGACATACCAAGTGGCCTCAGCTTCAGAGTGCCTCGACTCGCGTTCCGGCTTCTTTTCGGTGAATGATTTGATAAGTGCCATCTGAGTACTCCTGCGCCACAAACTCAATGCGTGGTTGCATCTGAGGCTTTGATTGCATCTGAGGCTTTGATTGCTTGTGGGTGCTCGGGGAGTGGCATCCAATAGAGGGGCTCGCAGTCTCCCTCTTCCGTCTCAAATTCCATCATCCACCCGGCATCCGGTTGCCAATAGCCGACGCCCACTGCGCCGTCGTCGGCAGCGATAAGCACGCGCTGCTCAGGCGAAGGATAGGTATCCATAGACCGCCACTCCATAAGTTGTCCTTCTCTCATCGTTACCTTCCACAATATGCCCATTTGCCGATTTCGACACGGCTGAATTTACCCCAATGGCGCGTTAGATGATTGGGATGGCCGACACGCTGAGCAGAAAAGAGCGAAGCGAACGCATGTCGAGGGTGCGAGGCCGCGATACGAAACCCGAGATGGTAGTACGGCGGTTGGTGCACCGATTGGGCTTCCGATACCGCCTCCACGATCGCCGCCTACCCGGCGCGCCTGACCTGGTGTTCAAATCCCGCCGCAAGGCGATTTTTATGCACGGATGTTTTTGGCATCGACACCCTGATCCGGCCTGCAAATTGGCACGAATGCCAAAATCTCAACTGGACTTTTGGAGGCCCAAACTGGAGGGTAACCGCGAGCGGGATTTGCGGACTCAGTCCGAATTGGAGGCAATCGGATGGAAGTACCTCATTGTGTGGGAATGCGAGTTGCTGCATAAAGAACAATTAGAGAACAGACTGCTCGCGTTTCTGACGGAAGGGGTCTCCAAATGAAGGCCATCGAACTGTTCGCCGGAGCCGGTGGGCTTGGCATGGGAATCAGCAAGGCTGGCTTCAAACCCGTCGAGATCGTGGAATGGGACAAATGGTGCTGCGACACCATAAACCGTAATCGCGCTGCAAAAGTGATGCCGGTGGCGAGGTGGCCCGAGCCTCACTTTGGCGACATTCGTCCGAAGAGTTTTACGCATCTTTCTGGCCAAATTGATTTGGTCACGGGCGGACCTCCTTGCCAGCCATTTTCGCTCGGAGGAAAGCATCGAGGCTTTGACGACACGCGCGACATGTGGCCCGAAGCGGTCCGGGTCGTGCGGGAGGTTCGTCCCAAGGCCTTCATCTTTGAAAACGTGAAGGGTTTGAAGCGCACGGCCTTCGCGACGTACCTGTCCTACATCAACCTCCAACTACACCATCCAGCTATTGAGCGTTTGGATGACGAGGATTGGCAGGATCATTTCTGTCGGCTGCAAAGGCACCATTCGGCGGACAAAAAGAAGCAGCCTGAGTACAAGGTACTCATAGATGTTTTGAACGCTGCGGATTACGGGGTCCCACAGCGCAGAGAGCGCATCGTCTTTGTCGGTTTTCGCTCGGATCTCGGAATCGAGTGGGGCTTTCCGAAAGGGAAATATTCTCTCGACGCCTTGCTATGGGAGCTAACGAGGTCCGAAGGCTACTGGGACAAGCATCGAGTTCCGGCATATCGGCGCGACATTGACTGCCGACTGGAATCGAGAGCTTGGGAGCTCAAAGAGAAGCCAAAGGAACGAGCTTGGCTCACCGTTAGGGACGCGCTTCGCGGTCTTCCTGACCCGGAAAACTCCAGCGCGAGTGAATTCTTGAATCATCGCTTACAACCTGGTGCCCGTTCCTATCCCGGCCACACGGGAAGCCCGTTCGACTTGCCCGCGAAAACGCTGAAAGCAGGGGTTCACGGAGTTCCTGGCGGTGAGAACATGTTGCTTCGAGAAGATGGGTCGGTTCGGTATTTCAGTGTCCGCGAAAGCGCGCGACTTCAAACCTTTCCCGATAAATACGAACTTCATGGTTCGTGGACAGAGGCCATGCGTCAGCTGGGAAATGCTGTTCCAGTCAGACTAGCGCACATTATCGCCGAGGACGTAGCCGCACATTTGAGGAATGGCGCCTCACTGGCCGAGTGACATTTCAGAATTGCTCGTGCAAGTTTGGGAGTATGAGCGAAACGGAAGATCCCCATTATTTTGAGTTTGACCTCGATAGGGGCATTCGCGATCAAGTTATCGAGAGGCTCGAAAACAGTCCGGTTTTTCCTTTCACAAAGGGCATGGGCCCAAGGGAGAGCGGCCTATATGTTCTCTATTATGACGATGAACTGGCATACATCGGGAAAGCGACCAAGGAGTTCACCAAGAGTGATCGGACGCTTAGGGTCCGACTGAACGAGCATCTTAAAAAGCTGACCGACTATGACCTTGATCTCAGTCGAGTCACCTGTCGTTTCCTTGTGTTCCAAAGCGATTGGTGGGCGGTGGCCGCCGAAGTCGCCCTAATCAGACACCTGATTCCTCCTTGGAACGGGAGTGGTCTGGGCAGCAAGACGCCGGGCGGCGGACGGCCGGGGACTGACCGTGTGAGCAGATTTGATCAGCAGTTTTCCAAGAGGCTAAGGCCTCTTATTTGACGCGTTCGACTTGCTCGAACTCGAGTTCGACGGGTGTCGCTCGACCAAAAATTGAAACGCTGACCTTCACCCGGCTCCGATCGAAATCCAGTTCCTCGACCGTCCCGTTGAAGCTCGCGAACGGGCCGTCGAGCACCTTGACCTGGTCGCCGATTTCGTAATCGACGCTGATCTTCTGCTTGGGATGGGCGGCGGCTTCTTCCTTGGTTTCGAGCATGCGCGCGGCCTGGGCGTCGGGGATCGCCTGGGGCTTGCCGTTGGGGCCGAGGAAGCCGGTCACCTTGGGGGTGTTCTTGACCAGGTGATAGACGTCGTCGTTGAGCTGCAGCTTGGCCAGCACGTAGCCGGGCATGAACTTGCGGTCGGTCTGGACCTTCTTGCCGCGCTTGACCTCGGTGATGGTCTCGGTCGGGACCTCGATCTGCTCGACGGCGGCGGTCAGGCCGAGGCGGTTGGCTTCGCTGAGGATCGCGTCGCGGACCTTGTTCTCGAAACCGGAATAAGCGTGGATGATGTACCAGCGGGACATGGGTTCAATTAGCCTTGCGGGGTGGGTGATTTGCTCAGCAGACCGAGCAGGAATTTGACCAAAGTCGAAAAGAAGGCGTCGACGCCGAAGAAGAAGATCGCGAGCAGGGTGGCCATGATGATGACCATGATCCCGGTGGCGACGGTTTCCTTGCGGGTCGGCCAGTGGACGCGCTGAATCGCTTCGATGCGCACCTGCCGCACGAATTCGCCGGGGGAGACTTTGGCCACGTTTGCTCAGCTCGCTTTCGAGTTGCGGATAGAAAAGCGCCCCGCGAGGCCAAAGCGGCCGGCGGGGCTGACGCTCACTTAGCGGCGCTTGGCCGAGTCTTCAAGGGAAAGGCTGGATCTTCAAGGGAAAGGCTGGGTCTTCAAGGCGGAGCTTGCGAAAAACAGGAGGTGGAGGCGCTTGAACCCGCGACCCTGTCGGTCGCAGTGAAAATCCTCTAGTGTGATGCCGCCGGATCGATGTTCGAAGGGGGACGGGTGGGGTTCCTGCCGATCGTCATCGCCGGAGTCGTCGCTGCGCAGATCGCCGGCCCGGGCCCGGCGCCGGTCGACAGCGACACCATCGTCGTCACCGGCGAACGGGTGCAGCGGTCGCTGCGCGAAACGCAATCAAGCGTTTCGGTGGCGACCCAGCGCGACATCGAAGCGGCTTCGGCTGACCGGGTCGACAACCTGCTGGCGCTGATCCCCAACGTCCAGCTCGGCAATGGTAGCGAAGGGCCGGCCATTCGCGGGCAGGACACGACCGGCGCCCTGCAGGCGCTTCCGGCGTTTCTCGGCGGAAACCGGCCGCGAACCACGGTCATTATCGATGGCCGGCGCAATACCTACAACGAGTTCGTGTTCGGCGTGGCGCCGGCATGGGATCTCGATCGGGTCGAAGTTTTCCGAAGCCCGCAAACCACGACCCAGGGCCAGAACTCGATCGCCGGCGCGATTTTCATCTTTACCAATGAGCCGAACTTCGTGCCGGAATATCGGGCGCGGCTGATCGCTGGCGATTTCAAGACCCGGCAGGTGTCGGCGCTCGCCTCTGGACCAGTTGCCGGCGACGCCGTGGCATTTCGCATTGCCGGAGACTTTCGCTACAGCCGCACCACGAGCCGGATCGCCGACCGGGCCGAAGGCGCGGATCCCAACCACGACGTCTACGGACAAGTTCGAGCGAAGTTACTGGTCAAACCCGTCGCGCTGCCGAATTCGCAGATTACGCTGACCTACTCGCATCTCCAGAGCCAGGCGCCACAAGCCGTGCCCGTGACGTCGCCGTTCCGCGAACGGCGGGACGAGGAAGGGTTTTTCGGGACATTCAGGATCAACGTGGATGCGGCGACGGCGACGCTCCGGCATGAAAACGGCCCGGTCACCGCCAATGTGATTCTTACGGCCGGCGATAGCCTCGCCCGACGGCTGGCGTTCCCGGGACTTGGGCAGTCGCGGATTAAAGGTCGGGACTGGTCGGCGGAAGCGGTCGTCAATTGGGCGCCCGAGGGACCGCTCCGGGCCATTGCCGGAGTTGCGCGTACGCACCTCGCACTCCGGCAATTCATCGATCTGTCGTTGATCAGCTCGCTCGGCCGGTTCCGAGACGCGCAGGATGGCACGGGCATATTTGGCGAGGCCAGCGCGACGATCCTGCCCGGAACCACAGTGACTGCCGGTATCCGTTATCAACAGGATCGGCAGAACCGCAACGGAGCGCTGACGACCGACGTGGCGAGCATTCCGCTTGCTTTCGACCGGACGTTCCACGCTTGGCTTCCCAAACTGTCTCTTGCCCACGATTTCAGTCCGGCGGTGCGTGCCGGAATGTTGGTGCAGCGCGCCTATAATCCAGGCGGCACGACGCTTCGCTTTGACATCGCCCGACCGGACAATTTCGCGGCCGAAACGCTGTGGGACTATGAACTGTTTGCGCGAGCCCGGCTCGGCCGTGGACTGACGGTGTCCGCCAATCTGTTCTATTACGACATGCGCGACGCGCAACGCGCCAAGGGCATTGTGGTCCTGGGGCTCGTCGGATTTGCCGATTTGTTCAACGTTCCCAAGGCGCGCAGTTACGGACTCGAAGGCGAGATCGATTGGCGCCCGAATGGTCGACTGTCCTCCCGCTTCGCGCTTGGGCTGCTCCACACGCGCATTGTCAGATCCGCGGACGGATATGCCGAATTTGAAGGCAATCAGTTCGGCCGCTCGCCGCACGTTAGCGCTTCCGCGGCGGTTGATTGGAACCCGGTTTCGCGCCTCGCGATTTCGGCGCAAGCCAGGCATCACAGTGCCTATTTCAGCGACGATGGGAATGGTGTTGGCACCCTCGTCCATCCGGCAACGATCGTGGACGCGCGCGTTGAGTACCGCCTCTCGCGAATTACCTTGTTCGCCTACGCCCGCAACCTGTTCGATACGTTCGCCTTGATCGAGCGCTACTCCGCCCCGCCCGACCCATCGGCTATTCCAGAGGATCCACGGCAAGTGGCGGTGGGGCTCGAGAGCCGCTTCTAGCCGCGCATATAGTCCGGCTTGACGCCGCGGGCGCGCCAATAGGCCACGAGCCCCAGCTCTTTGCAGAGGTCGAGAAAGCGCGGATCGGCCCGCATCACGGCCACCGGCGGAGTGAAGAGCCACTGGGTCATTCGCCGGCTGGGATCATTAACCGCTCGACCGTCGGCCTGACTGGCACTGACGATCTTGCCGCGCCACAACAGATATCCGTCGGTGATCTCGAATGCGGCGTCGGTCTGATCCAGCGCGCACAGGATCATGACCGCCATGTTGGCCATCCAAGGCATTTGCCTCGCGACATTCAGGCAGGCATCGCGCGCGGCCTCAATCGCTTTTGGCGATCGTGTCTCAAGCGCGCCGGCCGCCGATCTCCACAGACCAAAATCCAACTGCGCGCGAATGTTCGGCGGGGCGTTGTCGATCATCGCCAGCGCTGCCCGTGGTCGGTCCGTCAGCGCAAAAAGCATCAAGCGGATCAAGAACCCAAACCCGTCGAGCGGCCACAACCCCCGAACGTTGTTGATGACCTTGTCCGACCCGTTCACGTCCCCGAGGATCCAGAGCTTCATCGACCGAACGACGAGGTGCGGCAGGGAAAGCGGCGCGAGCTTAAGAATCCGCTCGTTCCAAGCCCAGGATTCATGAGTGAGACCCGCAGCCTGGAGCAGGGGCATCAACTCGTCCATCGCGAGAATATTGCTGCCGTCGATCGTGAGGATGTTGCGGAGCTGTTTGTCCCGCGTTGCGAGGTCGAGCATCGGGCCTTGAAGAAGGAACATCGCAGTCAACGCGTTCGGCTCTTTCCGATTGATCGCGAGCGCCCTGCGGGTCGCGCTCTCCGTTTCCTGAATGATGCGGCCAGACTCCGCCGCCGGCGCGCCTTCGACGGCCGTGGCCCTGAAATAAGCGAGAAGACCCCATGCCTTCGCATTGCCAGGCTCGAGCCGGACTGCCTGTTGGTACAGAGCGACCATTTTGGGATTATCGTAAGTGGAGTCGCCACGAATGGCGTCGTCTCCGCGCTTCATGAGCGCATCGAAGCGTGGATCGGAACCGGGCCGCGCAATCCACCATAAGCCTGCTCCGGCGGCCGCAACCACGGCCGCACCGCCAGCGACGAGCGCTCCGCGGCGATCCGTCAGCGGTTGGGCCTCGGAATCGCGCCCTTCGCCTTTCGGGACCACGAGCCGGTACCCGGTTCGCGGAATCGTCTCGACTTCGAACCTGCCGCCGACAGCTTCACCGGCGCGCCGCACGGCTGCCACGGCGCGATTGAGGCTGTCGTCGCCAACGTAGACGCCGCCCCAGCAGCGATTGAACAGGTTTTCGCGGGTTACGACCTGACCCGCTGCGTCGGCCAGCACTACCAGCACCTGCATCACGCGCGGTTCGACGTCCGTCGTACCGCCAGGTCCGCGTAGGGTGCGGCTTGATGGACTGACGATGACTCCGCCAAGCGTGAAATCCTCCCTCGCGGCAAGATCGGCCGTGGTGAGCATCGGCTCGTCCGTCGGTCGTTTCGCGAAGTCCACTGTCTTTGGGCGTCTCTCGCAAATGATCGCCAAATCATCGGCAAATCGTCAGACCTGCATCATCGCACATCGTCCACGCCAATTCTACGCTGGCTCTTGTTCGATCGAACGCTGGACGGCAATCCGTGCTCTTTTGCTTTCTCGGATGATCGCCAAATCATCGGCAAATCGTCAGGCCTCCATCATGGCCTTCAGCGCACGCCGGACAGAAGGTGCCTGCTTCCAGCATGAAGGAGGATGAAATGAGAGCGTTTTGTATCTTGGCAGGTATCGCGGCAATCACGGTCGCCGGCCCGGCGCTGGCACACCACCCGGAGCACCTTGATTTTCCGTTTCCGACGCGCGGTGCGTGTGAAGCGGAAACTCAAGCGCTGAGCAATGATGATGACTGGCTGCTCGAGTCGTTCCCCGGCGTTTTCTCTAGCGCGGGCGAAGTGAGGAGTTTCCTCAATCGCGCATTCAGCTGCGACGTCCATGAATCGGATGGGCAGTGGTACATTACCGATCATCGCAGCGAGGTCCTGAACAGCGACTGGTACTTGCGTCGCCAGTAATGTGGAGGGGGCCCTGCTTTGCTGCAGGGCCTCCACTTATTAGGACGAGGTGCTGGCAGGAGTGGAGGGACTCGAACCCACGGCCCTCGGTTTTGGAGACCGATGCTCTACCAACTGAGCTACACTCCTATCGCCGCCGCGCGAGGTAGCTAGGCGATGACGCGGGCGCAAGGTCACTTGATGACGGGGAGGCCGATCCACGTTCCCCCGGGGCCGGTGAACACGCGCTGGGTCGCGGGGCGGTAGTCGCCCGGCTTGGCGAAGAAGATGTTGGGCACGTAGGTCTGCGGGTTGCGGTCGTAGAGCGGGAACCAGCTCGACTGGACCTGGATCATCAGCCGGTGGCCGGGCTGGACCACATAATCGACCGCCGGCAGCGCGAATTCATAAGCCAGCGGGACGTTGGGGGTCAGCGGCGCCGGCTTGGCGGGGTCGGTGCGGTAGCGGCCGCGGATGACGTCCATGGCGATCGCGAGCTGATAGCCGCCGAGCTCGGGCTTTTGCGGATATTGGTCGGGATAGACGTCGATCAGCTTGACCACCCAATCGCTGTCGGAACCGCTGGTCGAGGCGACGAGGTGGACCAACGGGGTGCCGGCGAGACGCAGCGGCTGGGTCAGGGGCTCGCTCGAGTAGGACAAGACATCGGGCCGGGCATCGGCGAAACGCTGATCGTCGACCAGCCAATAACGCCAGGTCGAGCCGGTCGCCCACGGCGAGAGGTTGGGGCGGGCGCGGTACGTTACCGGCTTGGCGGGGTCGGAAATGTAGGCGTCGGAGGTTTGTGCGGCGGGCTTGTCGAAGGCGAGGCGTGAATTCGGCGCGAGATAGAGCGAGGTGAGGTTGGCCGGGCAGCCGGTCATGCATGCGCTCGGCCAATCGGGTAGGCGCTGCCACTGGTTGGCGCCGGCCTCAAACGCGGTCACGCGCGCAATGCCGGCCGGCGGACCGTCCTTCAGATATTGGTTGAGGAACGGGATCATCACGTTCTGGCGGAACCACTTGCCGGTGTCGCCGCCCCAGTCGAACGGGCCGAGCGCGGGGGCGGGGCCGTTGGCCTGGCCGTGGTGCCACGGGCCGAGGACGAGGTGGGCGTTGGGGCTGGCCTTGACCGCATCGAACGCTGCCGGGGCGCCGTAAATATCCTCCTGATCCCACAGGCTGCCGACCAGCAAGGTGGGGACGGTCAGTGGCTTCGCGGCGAGGATCCGGTCGACCGCTTGGCCCTGCCAGAATCCGTCGTAGGCGGGATGCTGGGTCAGCCGCTGCCAGAACGGCAATTGGTCCATCCGCATGGCCTGACCGTAAGCGCCGGCCGAGCCATAGCGGAGGTAAGTGTTGTAATCGTCATACCCCCCGGTGAACCAGTCCTCGTCCGACTTCTTGCTCGCGGTCTGGCCGTAGACGTAGCTGATCATCTCCTGCCGGAAAGCGCCGTTGTGGAACCAGTCGTCGCCCTTCCACACATCGACCATCGGGTTGATCGGGACCGAGGCCTTGAGCGCCGGATGCGGGTTGACCAGGCTCATCAGCGCGGTGAAGCCGTCGTAACTGGTGCCGATGGTGCCGACGCGGCCGTTGGACTCCGGAACGTTCTTCACCAGCCAGTCGACGGTGTCGTAGGCGTCGGTCGAATGGTCGACCTGGGTCGGATTGAGCGGGCCCTTGATGGGCCGGTTCATCACATAATCGCCCTCGGACCTGTACTTGCCGCGAACATCCTCGACGGCGACGATGTAGCCGGCCCGGATCAGCTCGGCCGACAGCGTCGAAAGGATGTTTTCGGGCCACGGCCCGAACTGCCCGTCGCGTGAGGTGGATTTGTCTGCGGAGTAGGGCGTCCGGTCGAGCATGATCGGGGCCTTGGTCACCCCCTTCGGGATGATCAGGACGGTGTAGAGCCTGGCCCCGTCGCGCATCGGGATCATCGCCGTGCGGCGATCGTATTGGAAGCCGGCGCGCGGCGCGGTGAAGGCTTTGGGGATGTCGCCGCCGGGCGGAGGAACGAAGGTCGGTTTGAAATCGGCCGGGATGTCGCCGCCGGGTTGGACCGCCGGTTCGGTTTGGGCGGTCAGCGCGAGGAACGCAGCGGCCAGGAACGCAAACTTACGCAAGCTCATGCGAGTCCCCTCTTCGGAGAGCGCGGCATCGCACGACCTCGCCGGCGTGCGCAAGGAAGCGTTAGGAGCCGCTCCTGCGATGTCGTCTCGCAAGGCCCCACATCAGCACGCCATAGACCAGGACGCCGATTGCCATGGCGGCGATCCCGACCCATCCCTTCTCACGCACGCAAGCGGCAATCTCCGTGTCGGTCGTGCCAATTCCGCAATCGCCGTGAACGACCATCGCGAGACCGGCGATGCCGATCCACACAGCCCAGAAAACCAGGCTCCAGAGAAGAATCCGGAGCCAGGGCCTCATGAGAAGATCGCGGTCAGGCGCCAGGGCGTGTAGCTTCGGATCGTGCTGATCGCGTCATTCGCGAGCACGCTGCGGTCCGTGCCGTTGAACATGAAGGTCCGTTTAACCGGATCGGTCTCCGAAAATGTCCCGCCCCTCGCTGACACCGCCAGAGGCGGGTCGGCGCCTTCGTACATTCTCTGGACCGTCTGGCCCTGTGCCTCGCGGCCGAAATCGACCCACTCCAGGCCGGCATCGGCGTCGAGCCACCACTTGTAGCCCACGCCCCAGAACTGGCTCGCCAGCGCTTCGGCGGTGTAGGCGCCGCCGACGTGCTGGTTCTGCCAGACGTGGACGCATTCGTGCGCCAGGGCCTCGGGTTCGACGGCCGCCGTGACGTCTTTCATGTAGATCATATTGCCGAGGACGAACGGCCGGTCGTTGATGCTGAACACCCCGGCGAAACCGTCGACGATGCGGACATTGTAGGTCGCCAGCGACTCGTCGAACACGCGATGGATGATCTCCAGTTCGCTGTCCTCCAGGGCGCGTGGCCAGCCGATCGTGAATATCACCTGGATCAGTGCCAGAGCCTTGCCGCCGACGGCGATCACGGCTCCGACGATGCCGGCGGCCATGTCGCCGAACCCCTTGAGGATGCCCCAGCCGTCGGCCGTGAAAATCCCACCGAAGACGCGGATCAGGCCCGACAGAAAACCGCCAACGACGGCGCCGACGGCCTTGGCCCCGGCCGCAAACAGGTCGAACAGGCTTATCAGCACGGCGCCGAGCCAGCGGAGGACGACGCCGGCATAAGGAATGCGCTTCCCGGCCCAAGTCAGCCCGTCCCCGATGAGATGGCCGATGGATTCTATGATGTCGGCGACGGTATCGGCCAGCTTGTTGGCGACTTTCGAGGCAAATCTGCCGGCCTTTTTGACACCCGTTCGAGCACTCATGACTATCCCCCTTCGGCGACGGTCATGGTGGTGCATGCCGTCTGTGGCGTTGCGACCGGAGCTCTGGAACGGGTCAAAAGGGTCCGTTTGAGCACCGAAGCGACTCATCCGAGCAAAGTGGAACCTAGCCGAAGAACAGCGACAGGCAAAACTGCCTATTCAGCGGGTACCGGTTGCGGCGGGGCCGACGCGGCCGGTTTGTCGAGCCGGAAGCAGCGCTTCACGAAGACGAAGAACAGCGGCACGAAGAAAATCGCGAGGAAGGTCGCCGACAACGTGCCGCCGACGACGGCGCGGCCGATCGCATTCTGGCTTCCGGCGCCGGGACCGCTGGCGACCGCCAGCGGCAGCACGCCGAAAACGAAGGCCAGGCTGGTCATGATGATTGGCCGGAGCCGCAACTTCGCCGCCGCGACCGCGGATTCTATGCAACTCGCGCCGGCGCGCATCCGCTCCTCGGCGAATTCGACGATCAGGATCGCGTTCTTGGCGGCCATGCCCATGGTCGTGATCAGGCCGACCTGCAGATAGATGTTATTGTCGAGCCCGGTCAGCTTCGCCCCGAGCAGCGCCCCGACGATGCCGAGCGGCACGACGAGGACGACGGCAAGCGGAATCGTCCAGCTTTCGTAAAGGGCCGCGAGGCACAGGAACACGATCAGCAACGACAGGCCATAGAGCGCCGGCGCCTGACCGCTCGACTGTCGTTCCTCATAGGACAGGCCGGTCCAGTCGAGCCGCGTCCCGGGCGGCAGCTTGGCCTGCATTTCCTCCAATGCCTTCATCGCGGTCCCGGTGCTGGTGCCCGGCGCGGGCGAGCCCTGAAGCTCGAGTGATGGCAGCCCGTTGTAGCGCGAGAGCTGGACCGGCGCATTGGCCCATTGCAGCGTCGAGAAGGCCGTGAACGGCGCCATGCTCTTCCCGTCCGAACCACGGACGTAGAGATCCTGAACATCTTCGGGGCGCTGGCGGTAGGGCTCATCGGCCTGGACGTAGACGCGCTTGACGCGGCCGCGATCGATGAAATCGTTGATGTAGGAGCCGCCCCACGCCGCCGAGATGGTCTGGTTGATCTGGCCGATGTCGAGCCCGAGCGCGCGCGCCTTGTCCTGGTCGACATTGACGTTGAGCTGCGGCGCGTCCTCAAGGCTGACGGGACGCATGCCGACGATGCGCTTGTCCTGCATCGCCATGCCGAGCAGCATGTTGCGGGCCTCGGTGAGCTTGGCATGGCCGATGTTGCCGGTGTCGACCAACTGGAGGTCGAAGCCGGTCGCATTGCCGAGTTCGAGCGCGGCGGGCGGGATGAAGGAGATGATCAGCGCGTCGCGATAGGACGAGAGAGCGCCGGTCGCGCGGTCGGCGATCGCCTTCGAGGTGTTCTGCTTACCGTGGCGTTCATCCCACGGCTTGAGCGGCAGGAAGGCGATGCCGGCATTCTGTCCTTGTCCGGCGAAGGAGAAGCCGCCGACCGTGAACACGCCCTCGATATTCTTGCCCTCCTTCTCGTCGAAATAATGGCGGGCATAATCGAGCGCGGCGTCGGTCCGCGGCAGGGTCGCGCCGGATGGCTCCGCGACCAGCGTGAACACCGCTCCGGTGTCTTCGTCGGGGAGGAAGCCGGTTGGGAGCCGCCAAAACAGCAGACCCATGACCGCGAAGATCGCCAGGTAAACCACAGCGCTGCGCTTCACCCCGCCGATCGTGCTGCGAACACCGCGCTCATGAACCCCGCGGAAGCGATCGAACCGGTCGTTGAACCAGCGGAAGAAGCGGTCGAACGGCCCGTTGCCCTCGTGCTTGAGGGGGTCGCCGGGCGGGAGGATGGTTGCCGCGAGGGCTGGCGTCAGGATCAACGCGACCAGGACCGAGAGCGCCATCGCCGAGACGATGGTCAACGAGAACTGACGGTAGATGACCCCGGTCGAACCGCCGAAGAACGCCATCGGCAGGAACACCGCCGCGAGCACGACCGCGATCGCGATCAGCGCGCCGGAGATTTCGTCCATCGACCTTTTGGCGGCTTCCTTCGGTGGGCAGCCTTCCTCCTGAATCAGCCGCTCGACATTTTCGACGACCACGATCGCGTCGTCGACCAGCAGGCCGATCGCGAGGACCATGCCGAATAGGGTCAGGGTGTTGATGCTGAATCCGGCGACACTCATGACCGCGAGGGTGCCGAGCAGGACGACCGGAATGGCGATCGTCGGGATCAGGGTCGCCCGCCAGTTTTGCAGGAACAGGAACATGACGAGGAAGACGAGGATCATCGCCTCGAACAGGGTTTCGACGACCTGCTTCAGCGAAACCTTGACGAACGGCGTCGTGTCCCACGGGTAGATGACCTTGACGTCCGATGGGAACTGCCTGGAGATCTCGGCGATCTTCGCCTTCACTTCGGCGATCGTCTTGAGCGCGTCGGCGCCCGGCGCGAGCCGGATCGCGGCGGCGGTCGCCGGATGGCCGCTGTACTTCGCGCTGAACCCGTAAATTTCCGACCCGAGCTCGATCCTGGCAACGTCGCGCAGCCGAACGATCGAGCCGTCCTCCGCGGTCTTGAGCCGGATCGTGCCAAATTCTTCGGGAGTTTGGAGGCGCGACTGAACGGAAACGGTCGCGTTCAGTTCCTGGGTTTTTGGTGCGGGCAGGTTGCCGAGCTGGCCCGCGGACACCTGCGCATTCTGCTGCTGCACGGCCGAGGTCACGTCGGCCATGGTCAGCTGGTAACTGTTGAGCTTGATCGGATCGACCCAGATCCGCATCGCATATTGCGATCCGAACAGCTGGAACCCGCCAACGCCGTTGATGCGGCTGACCGGCTCCTGGATCTTCGACGCCATCATGTCCGCGAGATCGTTCTGATCGTGCGAATTGTCGGCCGAGTAGAGGCCGGGGACGAGCGCGAAGTTGGCCGAGGACTTTTCGACCCGAACGCCCTGACGCTGCACTTCCTGGGGAAGCAGTGGCAGCGCCGCCTGGACTTTGTTGTTGACCTGGACCTGCGCCGTGTCGGGGTTGGTTCCCTGCTCGAAGGTCAGCGTGACGGTGACCTGGCCCGAGGACGACGACTGCGACGAAAAGTAGCGCAGGTGATCGATGCCCTGGAGCTGCTGTTCGATGATCTGGGTGGTCGTTTTGTCCAGGGTCGTCGCGTCGGCGCCGGGAAAGACCGCGTTGACGCTGATCTGGGGCGGCGCGAGCGCCGGGAATTGGGCGATCGGCAGGCCGCGGATCGCGAGCAGGCCGAACAGCATCGTCAGGAGGGCGAGCACCCAGGCGAAGATCGGCCGGTCGATGAAGTAGCGCGACATGCGGGATTAGTGGCCGCGACTGGGTTGCGGCTGGACCGGCGCGCCGGGCCGGACCAGCGGTCCTGCGTCGACGATCACCTTGTCGCCCGGCTTGAGCCCGCCGGTGACGAGCCAGTTGGTCCCGACGGTGCGGTCGGCCGCGATCACCCGAAGCTCGGCCATGTTCTTGGCGCCGACCACGAGGACCGTCGGCCGGCCGCGTTCGTCACGGCTGACCGCGCGCTGCGGAACCAAAATGCCGCGGGACTGCACCCCCTGGCCGAGCTCGGCGCGCACGAACATGCCCGGAAGCAGCAGGCGCTGCGGGTTCGAGAAAACGGCGCGAATAGTCTGCGAGCCGGTTGCAGGATCGACGGTGACGTCGGCGAAGCGCAGCGTCCCAACCGTCGGATACATCGAACCCGTTTCAAGCTGCAGCCGGACCGGCGCGGTATCTTTCGCGATCTGGCCAGCCAGCACCTGTTCGCGCAACCGCAGCACATCCGCGCTCGACTGCTGGATATCGACAAACATCGGGTCGAGTCGCTGGATGGTGGCGAGCGGACCATCCTGTGCCGCCGAGACCAGGGCACCGGCGGTGGATATCGAACGCCCGATGCGGCCCGAGATCGGGGCGCGTATCGTGGTGCGCGACAGGTCGATTTCGGCCGATCGCAAGGCCGCGCGCTGGGCCGTGACATCGGCGCGCGCCGTCCCCGCGGCCGAGAGAGCGTCGTCATAGTTCTGGCGCGAAACGAAGTCGCGCTTGAGCAGCTCGGCAAAACGGCGGGCCTGGCCTTCGGCCCCGATGGTCGCGGCCTGCGCGCGCGCGACCGCGGCGCGGGCATTGGCGACCCGCGCCTCATAGGTCACCGGGTCGATGCGGTAGAGCGGCTGCCCGGCCTCGACATAATCGCCCTCGGTGAACAGTCGGGCGAGGATGATGCCGTCGACCTGGGGACGAACGTCGGACGTTTCATAGGGCGCGGTGCGCCCGGGCAATTCGGTGCTCAGCGTAACCGGCTGTTCGGTGACGACGAGCACGCCGACCGGCGTCGGGCCGGGCGGCGGGGGCTGGGCATCTCCCGCGCGGCCGAAGAGGAAATAGGCGGCAAGCAACAAGACGATCACGGCTCCGGCGGCAATCGCAATCTGCTGCGCCGTCGGACGGCGCTGGAAGCGGACCCAGAGCGTTTCGCGAGTCTCGCCGGTCGGACTTGCGCTGCTGCTCATACAGTCTCCACCGCTATCGGGATTCAAAATGCGGGAGAAAGCCCCGACCCGTTGTCAATTTAAACAGCCACGGCCTCGCCCGATAACCCACATCGGAACCGCGGTGACGCACAAGGCCGAACGGCCAGCCGACCATTTGTGGTTCGACGGGTTTCACTTCAATACCTGTTCGACCGAAATGTCGGCGAAATCCGCCGGCGCGAGCGCAAAGGTCCTATTACGGCGGGCCGGTGCGGCCATCCATGATCGCGCTGGTCTCGCGAATTTGGCGAACATAGGCGTCGGCGACGCACGAGTCTGATCCGCACGCCTTGCGTTGCGCCGCGGACCGATTGCGGGCGCCGAGCAGCAGCTCCTGCGTGGCGCCGGTGGCGTGGGCCATCGATTGGGTGAACAAGTTCGCCGCCATCGTGTCGAGAGCCGCCAACCGCTCATTCGTCGGCGCCGACACCGTGGCCACGATCGTCGCTTTCGGAGCAGATTGCGCCTTCGCTGGAGCGGCGATCGGGTCGGGGGCCAATGTTTCGTCGGCGGGTGGCGGCGACAGGACTTCGGCCTCCTCGCGAAGTCTCGCCAGCCGTTCGCTTTCGGGTTCCAGCTGGATGAGCGGGTCAGCCGGCCCGGACGCGGATTTGGCGGGCTTCTGCTCCGGTTGTGACTGCCCAGTCGGTTGCCGTGGTCGGCTCTTTTCCGCCATCGTCCAGACTGTGGCCACCAGCGCCAATGCCAGTGCGGCCGAGGCAATCCCGACTGTGCGCATCGCGGGCGGCGGCTTGCGCGGGGCGTCGCCCCCATCATCGGCCGACCACAAATCGCCATCGGCGCGCCGGGCGTCATATTCGGCTCGCTTCGCGGGATCGCGAAGCACGGCATAGGCGCCGGTAATCTCCCGCGCACGCGCCTGCGCCGCCGGATCGGGGTTGGTGTCGGGGTGATAGTGACGCATGAGCGCGCGGTAAGCGGCGCCGATGACGACGTCTTCCGCCGCCGGACTTACTCCCAGAATTGCGTAACAATCAGAGGTCAAGGCAACCCGCGCCAGCCTGCTTCGGACCAGTCAGTCTATCGGCGACTGCGGACCGAAGCACAACCGGGATGCCCTGTGACCCTAGGCGGGTTGCTGCTCGGCGACCGCTTGCTCCGATTCCTGTTCCGGCTCGCGGCCGGGCTGGGGCACGCGGCGCAAGTAGGGAAGCTCTGCTGTCCAGCCGCCCGGGAATTGCGCGCGGGCGTCTTCATCCGACACGGACGGCACGATGATGCAATCCTCGCCCTGCTTCCAGTTCACCGGGGTCGCGACCTTGTGCTTCGCGGTCAGCTGGATCGAATCGAGCAGCCGGAGAACCTCGTCGAAGTTACGGCCGCTGGACATCGGGTAAATCAGCATTGCCTTGATGAGCTTGTCGGGGCCGATCATGTAGACCGTGCGCACCGTCGCATTGGTCGCCGCGGTGCGGCCCTGCGAGCTGCCCGGCTCCTCCTCGGGAAGCATGTTGTAGAGCTTCGACACATTGAGGTCGTGATCCGCGATGATCGGATAATTGACCTTGGCGCCGCCGTGGCTTTCGACGTCCTTCAACCAGCGGCCGTGGTCGTCGACCGGGTCGACCGACAGGCCGATGATCTTGGTGTTGCGCTTGTCGAATTCGGGCTGGAGCTTGGCCAGATAGCCGAGTTCGGTGGTGCACACCGGGGTGAAATCCTTGGGGTGCGAGAAGAGGATGCCCCAGCTGTCGCCAAGCCATTCGTGGAAGCGGATCCGACCCTGGGTGGAGTCGGCGGTGAAATCGGGCGCCTGCGAACCGATGCGTAACGTCATGATGACCTCTCCGGGGCGGTGGTTAGGGTGTTGTAGAAAGCGCCGGCGCCATAACAGAAACCAGCGTGAGCGGATACGGCGGCTAGGCCGTTTCGACCGCGACGAAGTCTGGCTGGGTGTGCTCCTTGCGGTCGAGCCACTGGGGCACCGGCAGACCCTTCGAGCGCAGAAAGTCGGCGTTGAACAGCTTCGATTGGTAGCGGTTGCCGTAGTCAGCGAGGATGGTGACGATGGTGTGGCCGGGGCCGAGCTTGCGGGCGAGGCGCATCGCGCCGGCGACATTCACGCCCGACGACGGTCCGAGACACAGGCCTTCATGCTCGAGCAGGTCGAAGCAGACCGCGACCGATTCCGCATCGGGAATCTGGAACGCGTGATCGACCGTCAGGCCTTCGAGATTGGCGGTGATGCGGCCCTGGCCGATGCCCTCGGTGATCGAGCTGCCTTCCGACTTGAGCTCGCCGGTCGTGTAGTAACTGAATAGGGCCGCTCCAGGCGGGTCGGCGAGGCCAATCGCGACGTGCGGCTGGCGTGCGCGAAGTGCTTCGGCGACGCCGGCGAGCGTTCCGCCAGTGCCGACGGCGCAGATGAAGCCATCGACCTTGCCGCCGGTCTGGTCCCAGATTTCGGGACCGGTGGTTTCGAGATGTGCGCGGCGGTTCGCGATATTGTCGAACTGATTGGCCCAGATCGCGCCGTTGGGCTCGCTCGCGGCGAGCTTTTCCGCCATGCGTCCCGAGACTTTCACGTAATTATTGGGGTTGCGGTAGGGCACGGCGGGGACTTCGACGAGGTCGGCCCCGAGCGCGCGCAGCGTGTCCTTCTTCTCTTGGGTCTGGGTCTCGGGAATGACGATGACCGTGCGCATGCCGAGCGCGTTGGCGACCATCGCGAGGCCGATCCCGGTGTTGCCGGCAGTGCCGTCGACCACCACGCCGCCGGGGCGCAATTCGCCGCGCGCGACCGCGTCCTGGATGATGAACAAAGCCGCCCGATCCTTGACCGACTGGCCGGGGTTGAGGAACTCGCATTTGCCGAGAATCTCGCACCCGGTCTGTTCCGACGCGTGGCGCAGGCGGATCAGCGGCGTGTTGCCGATCAGGTCGAGGACAGTGGCGTTCGCGGTCATTGCACCTGGAGCCCGTGCTTGAGGATGGTGGCAGCTTGCGCGACCGGGGCGGCGGTCGCGCGGAGCAGAATCAGCGAGACGTTGTCGGGCGCCTCGCGGTCGAGCGCCAGTCGGATCAGGCGCTCGGCGCTCGCTTCGAGGTCCCCGCCCTGAAGGCCGGTGAGCAGCTCATTGTCGTTCATCACTCGGGTCAGACCATCGCTCGCGAGCAGGAACAGGTCGCCGGGACGGACATCGCCGGTGACGGTCTCGACGTGGAGGTGGTCGGACGCACCGACCGCCCGCGTGATGACATTGGCGTTGGGGTGGCCCTCCGCCGCGGCCTCGTCGATCATGCCGGCGTCGATCAGATCCTGGACGAGGCTGTGATCGCGCGTGAGGCGCGCAATGGCATGGTCGCGGACGCGATAGGCGCGGCTGTCGCCGGCCCACAGACAGGTAAATGCGTTGGCGTCGGCGACGAGGCCGACGACGGTGCTGCCGACGGTGCGGCTGTCGAAGCTGGTCCGGGCCATTTCGACCAGGCGGGCGTTGACGTCGCCAAGCGTGGTGAGCGCCTGTTCCGCCGAGGAGCATTGCGACAGCGCTTCGACGACCATCGCACTGGCGACTTCGCCTGCGTCATGGCCGCCCATGCCGTCGGCCACCACCCACAAGCCGTGTTCCGAGTTCGCAAGCAGCGCATCTTCGTTGAGCTTGCGGCGGCAACCGACATGAGTCATTGCGACCTGATCGAATCCGCTCTCCGGCATGCGGCTTGATCTACCGTAGCGCGCCATAGTGTGCCAGCATATGCTGCGGCCCGACCGGACGCTCGCTGGGGGATCGATGAGCAAGGCTTACAGTAACAAGGCACTGCCACCGGGTACGGTATTACGCGAGTGGCGCCTTGAGCAGGTTCTCGGCGTTGGTGGCTTCGGCATCGTCTACAAAGGCCGCGGGATTTATTTCGACGAACTCGTCGCCATCAAGGAATATTTCCCGAGCTCGATCAGCGATCGCAAGGATGGCGACACTGTCGTCCCGAGTAGTTCCGACGCCGAGGAAGTGCACGCGCTAGGGCTCAAGAAATTCGTTGAAGAAGCAAAGTTGTTGTGGAATCTGTCGAAGCCGACGCGCCATCCCAATATCGTCAGCGTCCGCAGCCTCTTCGAAATCCACGGCACCGCCTACATGGTCATGGACTTCGAGGACGGCGTCCCGCTGTCGGACCTGGTCAAGAAACACAAGAAATTCAGCGAAGCCGACCTGCTGGCGCTGATCCGGCCGATGGGCGAGGGGCTCGAGCGGGCGCACCGCGTCGGCGTGCTCCACCGCGACATCAAGCCCGCCAACATCCTGATCAAGGAGAATGGCGAACCGGTGCTGATCGATTTCGGCTCGGCGCGGTTCGATTCGGGCCAGGCGACGAGCACCAAGGTGACGTTCCACACGCCGCCCTACGCGGCGATCGAGCAATATGTGAAAACCTACCAGCAGGGCCCGTGGACCGACATCTATGCGCTCGGGGTCGTGATGTACGAGTGCGTGACCGGGACCAAGCCGCCCGAGGTGCTCGAGCGAATGCACGGCGGCCTCGGTCAGCCGCTGATCGAGGGCGATTGGCCCGATTTCAGCCGGCCGTTTTTGCGCGCGGTCGACGCGGCGATGACCATCCGCCCGAGCGATCGGCCGTGCTCCATCTCGCAATGGTTGTCCTTGTTCGAGGACGAAAATGCGACCTACGGCGCGGAAGTGGGCGCGGATGACGCGCCGACGCGTTTCGCGGCGTTCGAACACCCCGAGATCGTCCCGATCGTGCCGGCGCCGACGTTGAGTTCGAGCGGCGCGGCGGTGGTCAAGCTGACCGAACCCCCGAAAGCCGGAGATCCGCCCGAAGAGACGGCCGGCGCGCAACCGGTGACGGACAAAGCGGTCGCCGACACCGTGGCGAAGTCCAAGCCGAAAGAGGAGCCGGCCAAGCCCGACACCCCGGCTGTGGCGCAAAGCAAGCGAATCCTGACGCCGCAGCGAGCGGCGATCGGGGCCGGCCTGCTGGCGGTCGTGGCGGCCGGCGGCGCCTGGACGCTGTGGCCGCGCGGATCGGCCAGTTCCTCGACCGAGAGCTTGGGCGCGCCAGCCGCGTCCGGGGCCGTTGAGGATGCGGTGCTCGGCCCGGGCGCCGATGGGACCATCGCGACGAACGTCGTCGAAAACAATGTCGAGGCGATCGCGGCTCCGGTCGACATCCGCCGGGTCGACAGCCTTGCGCCGGCGATCGACGGCCTGGCGAGCGCCGCGCGCGGCGCCGGCCGAGGCAGCGATGCCGGGAGGCTGGCGGCGACCAGCGCGCGGCTGCGGACCCTGGCCGGCGAAGCCAAGGCGGCCGCGGCCCAGCCCGGATCGGAGGCCATCGCGAGAGCCAAGATCGACCAGATGAACGCGCTCGCCCGAGGCGCCGCCAGCGCGCTCGCGCAATCCGCCCGCCGCGATGCGGAGGCGAAAGGCAAGGACCTGACGGCAGCGATGGGCAGTGACCCGTCGGCCGAAGGTAAAGCAGCCTTGGCCCTGCTGCGCACGGTCAGGAGCTCGGCGGGCGCCGCCTCGGCTGCGCGCAGCCCGGGGCAGGCGATCGATGCGGCACGCCGGACACTGTCGGCAGCGCGCCAATTCTCAGCTTTCCACCCGAAGGCGGTCGTATCCGCCTTGCCCAAGAAGCGCGACGAGTTTGCCGGGGTTGCGGCAAGCGCACGATCAACCGGGGCGGAAATTGCCGCAATGGGCAAGGCGAAAAAGCCGCCGTTGTTCGCGTCCAAGGAACGGCGCGACGGTTATCGGCTGCGGCAGAGCAATGCGGCCGAAGCCCAGGCCGAGCTCACCCGGCTCGAACAGTTGCAGGCGGCCGTGCAGGCGGTGACGACGGCGGCCGCGGCAGACAGCGCGATCAAGCAGGCCAAAGCGATCCAGGCCAAGTTGCGCGACCTCGAAACGTCGTCGAGGGCCGCGATGCCCGCTGCCAAGGAATAGCAATCAGCGGTTGGTGATGCTGACGCTGACCCGGTTGCGCGCGGCCGCACCGGTCCCGACGCGGTCATAGCGCGCGGCACAGGTCAGACGCCGGACGAGGGCGATGCCAAGCCCGCCCAAGGGCGCATCGGCAAGTGAGGTGAACGGGGCCGGGTCGGGCTTGGCCAAGGGGTCGAATTCGGCGCCGTCGTCTTCCACGACCAGATCGATCGAGCCCGCCCGGTAGCCGGCCACAACCATAATCGAATTCACGTCGTGGCCGTGGCGGATGACGTTGCTGATCAATTCTTCGAGCACGACTTCGACCCGGTTCATCGTCCCGGCAACGATCCCGAGCGGTTCGAGGAATGCGACGACCGCCAGGCGGCTTTCCTCGATTACGGCAGGCTCGTTCGCGAGGTTGAGGACGAGCGTCGGCTCCTCGTCGGGATCCGTCCGACCGGGATTCACCAGAATATGCTCAGGCGGTCACGACGGCGAGAGCTTCGGCCTCCGTGCCGACCACCGGAATGATTTCGGTCAGCGAGGTCGTTTCAATGATCTCCATCACCGCGTCATTGGCTCCGAACATCGCGAACCGCGCATTGGATCGCTGGAGCGCCCGGGCGGTGCCGATCAGCATCCGGATGCCGAGCGAGGCGATGAACGAGACTTCCGACAGGTCGACGACAGCGGACTGTTCCTTGGGAACGATGTTCGCGACAAAGCGAGTTTCGACCTCACCCACCGAGAAGCTGTCCAGGCGGCCGCCAAGGACAGCCTTGGTCACTCCGCCTACGTCCGTGAATTGCATGTCCATTTTGTGACCCCCAATCTGACCGGCACTTCTCGCACGTAATTGTTTCAGTCGAATTGCGCCACCACGAGCGAAAAATCGTCGTCCAGCGGACCCGGCGCGGCGGCCTCGCGAACGGCGTGGAACAGGCGCTGAGTCTCGCCCATGTCGTCGACCTGCGGCTCGAGGATCAGTCGCTCGAAATCCGCGATCGACCATTGCCGGCCGCTCTTGTCGATGATTTCGAACACGCCATCGCTGAACACATACATCGAAGACCCCGGCGGCACGTCGACCGTGGCTTCCTTGAAGCTCGCGCCGGGCAGGGCCCCGATCATGACATTGCGGTTGCCCGCGGCAATCGCCCGCGACCGATCCGGGGGCACCAGGAACGCGGCGTGATGACCGGCCGAGGCATAGCGAAGCTGGCGGCTCCGCGTGTCATAAACCCCGTACCACATGGTGAAATAGAGGTCCGCCTGGTCCTCCATCTGGTAGAGGCGGTTGATCGTCGACAACACCGCGGCCGGGGACCGCATGTCGGTATTGGGAAGCGTGCGCTGGCGCAGCTGGCTCATGACCGCGACGGCGAGCATCGCGGCGCCCGCGCCATGTCCGGCGACATCGATCAGATAAGCGACGAACAGATCGTCCGCGAGCTGGCCGTAACCGAAGGCGTCGCCACCAAGGCGCGCGCAGGGCACGAGAATCCAGTCGCAGCGGATCGGCCCTTCGCGCGACGGCGGCGGCAGCAGCGCCTGGATATAGGCGTTCGCCTTTTGCAGCTCACGGTCGAGTTCGTCGGACTCGGCGATTTCGGTCCGGGTGCGAAATTCGTGCTGCAGCGAGCGTTTGCCAATCTGAAGGATCGATCCGACCGGCAGCGGGACGACTCCCTCGACCCGGACGCCGTCGACGTAGGTGCCGTTGGTCGACCCCAAATCCGACACCATGAGCTGGCCGTCGTCGTCGAGCGCCACGAAGCAATGCGCGCGCGAGATCTCGGAATCGAGCAGGACGATATCGGCGGGCGGAGTCCGTCCGACCTTGAGGCCAAGCGGACCGACGACATGACGGCGGTTGCTGTCGACACAGTCGATCAGCTCGAGGCAATGCAACCGGTCACCCTGAACCAGATCGAGGTCCCGGGCCACGGTGATGATCCGTGTATGTTCCGCTTCCGACACTTTGCTGACCCCAGGGGGAGGAGCGTATTCTACGAAGGCAATTTGCCCGGAGAAAGAATGGCAGCCGTCGGCAATATTCGCAAGTAAAACGCCGGATTGCGCCGGTTCCGCGCCAATTCAGGCGGCGATATCGTAGGGCTGGATTTCGCCGGACAGGTAAAGGTGGCGCGCCTTGGTCCGCGACAGTTTGCCCGAACTGGTGCGCGGCAGCGTCCGCGGCGGGATTAGTTCGACGACCGCCGAGATGCCGGTGATCGCGCGCACCCGTTCGCGAATGTCATCGCGCAAACGTCCGCGTTCGCCCGGATCGGACACCCGGCAGTGGACAAGGACCGCTGGAGTTTCTTCGCCGGACGGGCCGGTGATCGCGAACGCGGCAATGTCGCCGGACTTGAAGCCAGGCAACTGCTCGACCGCCCATTCGATATCCTGCGGCCAGTGATTGCGGCCGTTGATGATGATCATGTCCTTGGCGCGGCCGACGATGAAAATGTAGCCGCCCGACATATAGCCCATGTCGCCAGTATCGAGCCAAAGGTCGTCACTGAGGCACGCTTTGGTCGAATCCTCGTCGCGGAAATAGCTGTGCATGACCGACGCACCGCGAACATAGACCTTGCCGATCCCGCGGTCGGGCAGGATTGCGCCCCCAGCGTCGCGGATCTCGACCTCCATTCCGGTGACCGGTTTGCCGCAATTGACGATCGCGCGATAGCGGCGCGGCCGCTCGTCGTCGCCGGGCTCGCCACCCGACAGTTCATTTTCCTCGACCAATTCGAGCCGGATGCCCTCGCCCGGCGGCATCAGCGAGACCGCGAGGGTCGCTTCGGCGAGGCCGTAGCTGGGACAGAATGCACCGGCTTTGAAACCGGCTTCGGCGAAGCCGTCGACAAATGCCTGCATGACGTCAGGCCGGATCATGTCCGCGCCGTTGCCGGCGATCCTCCAGCGCGACAGATCGAAGCGATCCGCGGCCCGGGTCTGCGAACTCATGCGGCGCGAGCAAATGTCATAGCCAAAGGTCGGTGAGTAGCTGACCGTGGTTCCCGGATTGCGCGTAATCATATCGAGCCAGGCGAGTGGCCGGCGCGCGAAATCCTCGGTTTTCAAATAATCGACCGTCAGCTGCATTGCGACCGGCGAGAGCAGGCAGCCGACCAGGCCCATGTCGTGGTACCAGGGGAGCCAGGAAATGACCCGGTCGCTGTCGATAACCGCCAGTCCGACGCCATGGGCGTGCAAATTGTCGAGCAAGGCATGATGGGTCACCGCGACCCCGTGCGGGAAGCGGGTCGAGCCGCTCGAATATTGAAGATAGGCGATGTCGTCGGGGCTGGCGGTGGGAAGCACCTCTTTGGATGGTTCGAGCGTGTCGATGGTGGCCCAGTCGCGCGCGTCGATGCCGCGCTTGGCGGCCGCTCCGGTCGCCATTTCCAAGAGCTCGGACGGGAACAGCAAAAGTTTCGGGTCGCTGCTGTCGAGTTGGACCGTAAGTTGGTCGACATAGGCGTCGCGACCGCCGAAACTCGTCGGCAACGGCAGCGGAACCGGCCACGCCCCGGCGTAGACCGCGCCGAAGAAGCAGGCGGCGAACTCGGGTCCGGTCTCGGCGATCAAAGCGATCCGGTCGCCCGGCTTGATGCCGATGCCGATCAAGCGGCGGGCATGGGCGAGCGCATCGTCGCGGAGTTGCGAAAATGGATAGGCTTGGGTCAACGACCCGCGAGCATCATGAAAATTGAGGCCGCGGTGCCCCTTCGCCGCATAATCGAGCGCTTCTCCAAGCGTCCCGAAGTCGGCCAGCCGTCGCGGCAAGGGATCGAGGGTCGGTGTCGCGCCCGGTGGGGCAAGTTCGTTTTCGACCGGGGCGTTGCGTTCGAGCACGCCGTTCCTTCCTGGATGTTATTGTGTTCCCGCTGAGCCGCGCCAACGCGGCCCCTGTTCCTGATGGTCGGGAAACGTGGCACAAAAAGGGCGTAATGGCCGCACGCAGAGCGCCCCCGCCACTCGACGATCAGAGCTTGAGCGAGCTGGGGCTGCGCTATGCCGCCCGTTTTGCGACGACCCGGGCCAGGCTCCGCGCTTACCTCAAGCGCAAAATCCGCGAGCGCGGCTGGGCGGGCGAGCGGCCGGCCGAGCTCGAGGCGATCGCCAACCGCTTCGCGGACCTCGGCTATGTCGACGACCGCGGCTACGCGCTGGCCAAGTCGCGCGCGCTGACCGGCCGCGGATATGGCAAGCGCCGGGTGGTCGACGCACTTCGCGTCGCCGGTGTCGACGAAAGCGACGGCGAAGAGGCGCATGACCATGCCGACGCCGAAGCGGTCGCGGCGGCGCTGCGCTTCGCCCAGCGGCGCAGGATCGGCCCTTACGCGACGACTTCCCTCAGCGATCCGAAGGAAAAAGAAAAAGCGCTCGCGGCGATGGTGCGCGCCGGACACGGCTTTGGCCTGGCGCGGGCGATCGTGAATCTCGCCGCCGGGACCGACGTAGATGCGGACGAACTCGCCGAGCTCGCAAGCGCCTATCGCTAAAGTCGGTTTGCCGACACTGCCACACATGTTAATAGGAGGCGTGCAGCGTGTGAGTGCGATGTCGTCGGGGGAAGAGGTTCAGCCCGAAATGAGTTCGGACGAAGTCGATACGGCGTCCGAGATGGAGGCCGTTGCCGGGCGCGTGAAGTGGTTCGACGCGACCCGCGGTTTCGGTTTCGTTGTCAGCGAGGAGATCGAAGGCGATATCCTGCTGCACTTCAGCGTTCTTCGCGAGCACGGCCGACGCAGCGTCCCGGAAGGGGCATTGATCGAATGCGTCCCGGTCCGGCTCGAGCGCGGGCTGCAGGCGAAGCGGGTGATCTCGATCGATTTGTCCTCGGCCTTGCCCCAGCAACCGCGCTCGTCCATTCCGTTCGCCGAACGGGCCGATCGCAAGGCGCTTGCCGATGCGGCCGGAGAGTTCGAGTCGGTGGAGGTCAAATGGTTCAACCGCGTTCGCGGCTATGGCTTCGTCAATCGCATCGATGCGACGGGCGAGGACGTGTTCGTCCACATGGAAACGGTGCGCCAGTCGCACCTCGGCGATCTCCAGCCCGGGCAGCGGCTGGAAGCGCGGATTGCGTCAAGCGGCAAGGGCCTGACCGCGATCGAGCTTCGCTCCGCCGAGCACTGACGGCCGTCCTGGCCGGCGCCGCGCTTGCCGCGTGCAGCCCGCAAGCCCCCGCCGCGCCGGTCGTCGACAACCGCGCCCAGACTGGACTTCAGCACATGCCCCTGACGATCCATTCGGCGAGCGGCGTTCATCGCTTCAAGGTGGAGGTCGCGCGCACGCCCCAAGAGCAACAGGCCGGCCTCATGTTCCGCACGTCGCTGGCCGGGAACCGGGGGATGATCTTTCCCTACGACCCGCCGCAGGACGTCGCGTTCTGGATGAAGAACACCCTGATTCCGCTCGACATGGTGTTCATCCGCGCGGACGGCACCATTGCCCGGATTACGACCGCCAAGGCGCTCGATGAGACGCCGGTTCCCGGGGGGGAACCGGTCGCGGCGGTGCTCGAATTGCGGGCTGGCCGAGCTTCCGAGCTCAACATTCGCGAGGGCGATCGAGTCGACTGGTCGCACTAGTCCGCGGGTTGCACCAATCGTCCGGACGCGGCAGAGGCGCTCGATCATGGGATTCTGGTCAAAGACCTTCACCTGGTGGAGCGGCGCGACGTGGGGCACCGCGCTATGGACCCGTCGCTTTGGCGGCGAAGCCGGGCGCGACGACTTCGGCAACGTCTATTTCCAGGACAAGAAAGATCCGCGCCGCCGCTGGGTGATCTATGTCGGCGACAATGACGGCAGCCGGGTTCCGCCCGACTGGCAAATGTGGCTCCGCGGGACGATCGACGATTTGCCGCAGCAGGCACTGCCGCCGGTCCGCAAATTCCAGCAGAAGCCGACCCCGAACCTGACCGGGACGATGGCCGCGTTCCGTCCCGACGGAGCGCTTGGCAGCGGCCGCATCCGGCCGGCATCGACGGGCGATTACGAGCCCTGGATCCCCGAGTAAGCGTGCGCCTGCGAACCGCAGCGGTGATTGTTCTCCCGCTCGCCGTTGCCGCTTGCGGGCGCGGCGACGACGACCAGAACTCCTCGCGGCCGGTGATCACCAACGCCGCGGCTCCGCCCAGCGTCAATCAACCGGGCGTCACTCCGATGGGCCAGCGGGTCGCGGTTCTCGGTTTGCTCAACAAGCGCAACGGGATCGTCCAGAACGTCTCGCTCCATCCCGGTCAGTCCGTCCGCTGGAAGGACATGATCGTGCGTCTGCGGGCGTGTGAGACGACCGCCCCGTGGGAAGAAGAGAAACTCACCGGGGCCTTCGTCCAAGTTGACGTGCGGCGGCCGGACAAGGCCTGGGCGCGGGTGTTTTCGGGCTGGCTCTACAAGGAATCGCCGTCCCTCAACGTGATCGAGAACCCGGTCTACGACGTCTGGCCCAAGAGCTGCGAAATGACATATCCGGCCGGCCCGCCGGCGCCGGCCGCCCCGGTGACTTCAAGCAATCTGTCGAGCGCGAGGAAGTTGGGTAGCGAACCGGCCGGCACGTCGGGTGATTCGGCGGCAACGCCACCGGCGACCGAACCCGCGCCCCCGCCAAGCGCAGCCGAGAGCAACGCGACGTAGGTTTCGCGTGGCACGGTCACCGCGCCGAGTGAGGCGAGGTGCTCGGTCATGAACTGGCAGTCGAGCAAAGTGAAATTGCCGACCTTGAGGCGCGCGACCAGCCATGCCAGCGCGACCTTCGACGCATCGGTCATCCGGCTGAACATGCTCTCGCCGAAAAACGCGCGGCCAAGACGCACGCCGTAGAGGCCGCCAACAAGTTCATCGTCGCGCCACACCTCAATCGAATGGGCGTGCCCCGAGCCGTGCAGGGCGAGCATCGCTTGCTCAAGCTCGGCGTTGATCCAGGTCTCCTCCCGGTCGGCGCAGGCGGCGATGACGCCGGCGAAATCGCGATCGTGGGTGACCTTGAAGCGGTCCGAGCGCAGCGTCCGCCTGAGCGAGCGCGAGAGGTGGAAACCGTCGAGCGGGATGATGGCGCGCTGGCGCGGCTCGACCCAGAACAGCTCGCTCGCATTGCGGCTGTCGGCCATCGGGAAAATCCCGCTCGCATAGCCCTGGAGCAAAAGGCGCGGATCGAGCCGACTCATCGCTCGCGAATATGCGCTTCCGTCAGGGGCATGTCAGCGTCAGATAATCTCGCGGACGACGTCCTGCGGGCGGCACAGACGGACGCCGAGATCGGTCTCGACCAGCGGGCGATCGATCAGGATCGGGTGGGCGACCATCGCGTCGAGCACTTCGTCATCGGTGACATCGGGACGGTTGAGCCCGAGTTCGTCGGCCAGCGGTTCCTTCGCCCGGAGCCCCTCGCGCGGCGTGATCCCGGCGCGGTTGTAGAGCCGGATCAATTCGTCGCGACCGGGCGGCGTTGTTAGATATTCGTTAACCACGATTTCGAGACCAGAATCTTTAAGGATTTCAAGCGTCTTGCGCGACGTCCCGCACAGCGGATTGTGGTGAATTGTTGCTTTCATCGCGTCGAATCTTTCGAAATAGAATCAATGACATCGCTAGGACCTCTAGCCGCGGTCCAAAATTTCGTGATTAAGCATTGTCGCGGTTGCGGAACGATGACGCCACATTGTCGTTCCTGCGCATGTGACATGCGTAAGTAAGCCCGGGCTAGATCTGGGCGGCATGTTCGGCAGATCAACAAACGGGAGAAGACAAAATGCGGAAAACCATTCTAACGCTTGCGTTGGCAAGTTCGGTGGCACTGAGCGGCTGCGCAGCCAATCGCCAGAACGGCGACATCGCCCAGGGCGCAGCGGGCGGCGCGGTTGCCGGCGCTGCGATCGGAGCGGTGGTTCCGGGCGTGAACGTGATCGAAGGCGCCGCGGTTGGCGCGGCGATCGGCGGTCTCGCCGGCGCGGTCTGGTCCGACCAGAACAACGACGGCTACGTCGATGGTTACGTCCAGAACGGCCAATATTATTCCGGAACGCCGCAGGGCTATGATCCGACGCTTCACCGGGTCGCCACTGGCGCGCTTGGCGGCGCGGCTCTCGGCGCTGTCGGCGGCGCCCTAATTCCGGGCGTTAGCGTCCTCGAAGGCGCGGTGATCGGTGCGGCTGTCGGCGGTCTCGCCGGCGCGATCTGGGCCGACCGTGACAATGACGGCCGGGTGGACGGCTACGTCTATAACGGCCAATATTATGCGGGTGGCCCGTCTTCAACCGCTCCCGCCCCGATGGCTCCTCCGCCGACCCGGACCGGCGAGCGCGGATAATCGTATCGGAGAATTCGTGATCAGTTTGCGTAACTCGTGCACCGGCCTCAGGCCGGTGCACTTTTTTCATCGGTCGAGAGCGATCGCGGCGAGTGTCCTGCTTGCCGCGTTGGCTCTTGGCGCGATTCCGGCGAGCGCGGCTCCGGCCGTCGCGACCGGCATGTCGATCGGCGATTTCTATTCGGCCCGAAAGGGCGCGCCCTTGTGGTTCTCGTCGGCGTCGGGCGCCGCTCCGCAGGCGCTGATCGATCTGCTCAAGAGCGCGCGGACCGATGGGCTAGAGCCCGATCGCTATGGGGCGGCGGCGCTGGAAAAAGCGGTCGGCGAAGCATCGCGCGGCGAGCGCAAGGCGATTGGCCGGGCCGACGCCATGCTCAGCCAGGCCTTCACGCTCTACGTCAGCGACCTCAGGCAGCAGCCCGACCTCGGCATCATCTACGTCGATCCGCAGCTGCGGCCGGCCACGTCCTCGTCGCGCGCGATTCTCGAACAGGCGGCCCGGGTTCCATCGCTGACCAGCTACATTCGCAATATGGGGTGGATGAACCCGGTTTACGGGCAACTCCGCCAGGCGCTCGCCGAGCATCGCTATGCCAGCGATCACGAGCGCGAGCTGATCGCGCTCAATCTCGAGCGCGCACGAGGACTTCCGGCGGGCAAGGGCCGCTTCGTCATGGTCAATGTCGCCGAGCAGCGGCTGTACATGTGGGAAGACGGCCGGCCGGTCGATTCGATGGTGGTGGTGGTCGGCAAACCGAAAAACCCGACGCCGCTGATGGCCGCCTACATCCGCTTCGCCAGCCTCAACCCTTATTGGTACGTGCCGCCCGATCTGGCGACCGAACGGATCGCGCCGAAGGTGCTGAAACAGGGCCTCAAATATATCGACGAGCTCGGTTACGAGGTGATGTCCGACTGGAACAAGGACGCGACGATCATCGATCCCAAGACGATCGATTGGAAGGGGGTCGCCGCGGGCAAGGTCGAGGTGTTGATCCGCCAGAAGCCCGGCCCGCACAATTCGATGGGCCGGATCAAGTTCATGTTCCCCAACGACCAGGGCGTGTACCTGCACGACAACCCCGAGCGCGAGTTGTTCAGCGAAGCATCGCGGCTCTACAGCGGGGGTTGCGTGCGGCTTGAGGATGCGTGGCGGCTGAGCCGTTGGCTGTTCGGGCGTGAGCTGACCTGGGAAGGCGCGGGAACCGAGGAACCGGTGGTGCTCACTCCGGCCGTCCCGGTCTACATCACTTATTTGACCGCAATGCCCAACGAGACCTCGATCGCGTTCTTCGACGACGTCTACGGCCGCGACAAGGCGCGATTGGCGGCGCTTCAGGGTGAGGCAGGGGCGGTCGCGAGCGCGGCCAAATAGCCCCTAGAGGCGCCAGGTCGCGACATACTGCAACTGATAGGAAATCGGCTGGCCCTGGTCGTTGAGCGCGGGCCGGAAGCGTAGCCGTGCGACGATCAGCGGACACAGGCCCGCGTCGACCGACGAGTCGCCGCTCGAGCGGATGACGCGGCAGTTGCTGGCCAGGCCGCTCGGCTCGACTCGCAGGGCGACGATCGCCGCGCCCTCGGGCATTCGTCCGCCGGTCAGATCGCGATAATCGCCGCGAGAGAGATTGCGGACGAGCCGGGCGGGAGTGAATTTCGAATAATCGCCGCCCCCGCCGGGACCGTTGCCGGAGCCGCCGGCGCCCGTGCCGGTGCCGGATGCCGCCGCGCCCGAGCTTGAGGCACTGCCCTGACCGGCGGTCGGCGCCGCCGGGATTGGCGATTGCACGGGCAACCTTGGTCGCGGGGCGACGACCGGCGTCGCCTCCGCTTTTTTGGCCGGAGCGCCGGCCTCGCGCTTTGCCTGGTGCTGCCTGGGCGTGGGCGGCGGGGGCTGAGGCGGCGGTGGCGGCGGAAGGCGAATGTCGAATGTCTTTAGCTGCTCGACCACCTGGCTAACCACGCGGACGTTGAGACCGGTGAGGATGATTGCCGCGAGACCCGCGTGCACGGCAATCACCGCCGTAATCGCCTTCGCGCGATCGGGCTGGTCCGCGGTTCCAGTGTAGCTCGACATGCCGTCCGTCGACCTCCGCCGACGAAACGCGCGCAACGGCGGAAAGTTTACGTCGTCTCGGGCGGGTCCGCCGGCTGCCGGGCGAGCCACTGCTCGAGCCATTTGATGGTGTAGTCGCCGGCGAGAAATTCCGGATCGCGGACCAGCTTCTGATGGAGCGGGATAGTCGTCTTCATGCCCTCGACGACGAATTCCTCGAGCGCGCGGCGCAGCCGCATGATGCAATCCTCGCGGGTCATGCCGTACACGATCAGCTTGCCGATCATGCTGTCGTAATAAGGCGGCACGCGATAGCCGGTGTAAAGCCCGCTATCGACGCGGACGTGCATGCCGCCGGGCGCGACGTAATTCTTCACCAGGCCGGGCGAGGGCGCGAAGGTCTCGGGGTCCTCCGCGTTGATGCGGCACTCGATCGCATGGCCGTGGAGCGTCACCTGGTCCTGGGTGCACGACAGGCCTTCGCCCGAGGCGATGCGGATCTGCTCGCGGACCAGATCGATGTCGCTGATCATCTCGGTTACCGGGTGCTCGACCTGGAGCCGGGTGTTCATCTCGATGAAGTAGAATTCGCCCTCCTCGTAGAGGAACTCGATCGTGCCCGCGCCGCGATAGCCCATGTCGGACATGGCCTTGCTGACAATCCCGCCCATGCGCTCGCGTTGCTCGCGGGTGATGACCGGCGACGGCGCTTCTTCCAGCACCTTCTGGTGGCGGCGTTGAAGCGAGCAGTCGCGCTCGCCGAGGTGGATCGCCTTGCCCTCGCCGTCGCCGAACACCTGGAATTCGATGTGGCGCGGATCGGCGAGATATTTTTCCATGTAGACGGTATCGTCGCCGAACGCGGAGCGGGCTTCGGCAGCGGCCTGGCTCATCAGGCTGTCGAGCTGTTCCTCCGCCTCGACCACCTTCATGCCGCGCCCGCCGCCGCCGGACGCAGCCTTGATCAGGACCGGATAGCCGATCTCCCTGGCCAGCGCCTGCGCCTGCTTGACGCTGGTCAGCGCGCCGTCCGATCCGGGGACTAAAGGCAGGCCGAGCTTGGCGGCGGTGCGCTTGGCCTCGATCTTGTCGCCCATCGTCCGGATGTGCTCGGGCTTGGGGCCGACCCAGATGATGTTGTGGGATTCGACGATCTCGGCGAACTGCGCATTCTCCGAAAGGAAGCCGTAGCCGGGGTGGATGGCGTCGGCGTGGACGATCTCCGCGGCCGAGATGATGTTGGGGATGCTGAGGTAGGATTCGGCCGCTGGCGGCGGGCCGATGCACACCGTTTCATCGGCCAGGCGGACGTGCATCGCATCGGAGTCGGCGGTCGAATGGACCGCGACCGTGCGAATGCCAAGCTCGTGACAGGCACGGTGGATGCGGAGCGCGATCTCGCCGCGGTTGGCGATCAGCAGCTTCTGGATTTTCATGGGTGAAGCGGCCTCAGCCGATGACGATCAACGGCTGATCGAACTCGATCGGTTGACCGTCGCCGACGAGGATTTTCCTGACTACGCCCGCGGCCGGCGCGGTGATCTGGTTCATAACCTTCATCGCCTCGACGATCAGCAGCGTATCACCGGCTTTCACCGTGTCACCGACCGTGACGAACGGTTTCGTGCCCGGCTCGGCCGACAGGAAGGCGGTGCCGACCATTGGCGATTTCACGGTTTCACCAGCGATTTCTTCCACCGCCGGCGCGGCGGGCGCTTGAGCCGCGGCTGGTGCGGCAGCCGTGGGAGCGGTAGCGAAGGCAGGAGGGGCGGCTGGCGTCGCGTGGCGAGCGACGCGGATCCGGCGATCGCCGTCCCCGACCTCAATCTCGGTCAGCGCGTTTGCGGTGAGAAGCTCGGCAAGCTCCTGGACCAGCGCAGCGTCGACGCGCATTGCACCGTCGTCCTTCACGCTTGCGCCCTTCTTCGGTTCGGCCATGGTCTTCCTTGAATTGGTGCCGCGCCCCGATCGGGTTTGCGCTTGCGGGACGGCCCTCCTATCTCGCCGGGCGATGAGCGACAACCCAACTTTGGTTATCAGCGTTAACGGTGAGGAGCGCCGGATCGCCGGGGGGCTCAACGTCGCGGAGATGCTGGGCGAGCTCGGGCTCGAACCGCGCAAGGTCGCGGTCGAGCGCAATCTCGAGATCGTCCCGCGCTCGATTCTCGGCGAGGTTTTGGTCGAGGACGGCGATGCCTATGAGATTGTCCATTTCGTCGGAGGTGGCTGAGTGAACGCGCCCCAATCCGTGAATTCCGATACCTGGACCGTCGCCGGGCGGACGTTCGCCTCGCGGCTGATCGTCGGCACCGGCAAGTATAAGAGCCTCGAGGAGAATGCCGCCGCGGTCGAGGCGTCGGGCGCCGAGATCGTCACCGTCGCGGTGCGGCGGGTTAACATTTCGGACCCGAGCCAGCCGATGCTGACCGATTTCATCGACCCCAAGAAAATCACTTACCTTCCCAATACGGCCGGCTGCTTCACCGCCGACGACGCGATCCGCACCTTACGGCTGGCGCGCGAAGCGGGCGGGTGGAATCTGGTCAAGCTCGAGGTGCTGGGTGAGGCCAAGACGCTCTACCCCGACATGCGCGAGACGCTGAAAGCAACCGAAGTTCTGGTCAAAGAGGGCTTCGAGCCGATGGTCTATTGCGTCGACGACCCGATCGCCGCGAAGCAGCTCGAGGAAGCCGGGGCGGTGGCGATCATGCCTTTGGGAGCGCCGATCGGATCGGGGCTGGGCATCCAGAACCGCGTGACCATCCGCCTGATCGTCGAGGGCGCGGGCGTGCCGGTGCTGGTCGACGCCGGCGTCGGCACCGCGAGCGATGCCGCGCAGGCGATGGAGCTTGGCTGCGACGGCGTGCTGATGAACACCGCCATCGCCGAGGCCAAGGATCCGGTGCTGATGGCGCGGGCGATGAAGGCGGCGGTCGAGGCCGGGCGGTTCGCTTATCTCGCCGGACGGATGCAGAAGCGCCGCTACGCCGATCCGTCGAGCCCGCTCGCCGGGCTTATTTAGTCGCGGTCACGAATAGCGCCGACATCGGTGTGTCGAGGCCGTCGAACTGCCGCAGCGCGTGGGCGGCGGCGATGGTCGCCCGGTCGAGCGCGTCGTCGCCGAGAGCCTCGATCTCCGAACGCATCGGCGAGCCTTGGCACATCCCGATCGCGGCATCATTGGCCGAGACCCGGCTGCTGAGCTCGACCGTCTCGATCTCGACATGGTCGAAGCTCGCCGAATGCAAATCGGTCTCGATCCGCGACATGTCGGCGTAGCCGAACGGCATCCGCTCGAGGAAACGTGGCGGGTCTTCCGGAAACTCTTCCTCAAGCGCTTCCGAAATCGCGTGCGACACGGGGTTGCGGTCGAGTTGGTCCCAGATGATGGCGAGGTAATGCCCGCCATCGTGCAGCACCCGGCGCGCCTCCGAACCGCCTTTGACCTTGTCCGGGAAAAACATCACGCCGAACTGGCAGACGACCAGGTCGAAGCTGCAATCCTCGAACGGGAGCGCCTGCGCGTCCGCGGGCTGGAAGCTGACCTTGCCCGGCTGCACACGCTGCGCGGCGACATCGAGCATCGCCGGATTGAGATCGGTCGCGACGATCTCGGCATCTGGCAGCGCGCGCTGGAGCGCCTCGGTGACGATGCCGGTGCCGGCAGCCGTTTCCAATATGCGCTGCGGACGCCAGTCCCGAACCCGATGCGCGGCCTCGATCGCGAACGGCCGGAACAGCAACGGCCCGAGGCAGCGGTCGTAAAGCGCGGGGATCGACCCGGTGAATTCACTATCGCTCGCGGTCATTGGCGGAACGGCCTCCTTCGCTTAGGGTTTTCTAGCCGAGGTGGGACCATGGCCGAAACCATGACAGACTTCGCTCGCGAGCGCGAGGCGATGGTCGAGCGACAGCTGCGACGCCGCGGTATTCGCGAACAGGCGATCCTTGACGCGTTCCTGGCGGTCCCGCGCGAGGCGTTCGTGGCCGACGAATATGCGCATCTCGCTTACGGCGACCATCCGTTGCCGATCGAGGCGAACCAGACGATCTCCCAGCCCTATATCGTTGCGCTGATGATCCAGGCGGCGGAGATTGCGGACGGCGCCAATGTGCTCGAGGTCGGCGCCGGGTCGGGATACGCCGCGGCGCTGCTTGGCCGTATTGCCGGCACGGTCATCGCGATCGAGCGGCAGCACGAGCTGGTCGAGATCGCGCGCGGGCGGCTGCGGCGGCTTGGCTGCGACAATGTCGAAATCGTCGAGGGCGACGGCACGCGGGGCTGCGCGGAGCACGCGCCGTTCGATGCGATCCTTGCCGCGGCGAGTGGCAGTCACGTGCCGCGGGCGCTGATCGCCCAGCTCGCGCCCGGCGGGCGGCTGGTGATGCCGGTCGGCGACCCGAGCGGAGTCCAGGAGCTGATCAAGGTGACCAAGCAGGAAGACGGCATCCTCCGCCAGGAGAATCTGGGCGGAGTGCGGTTTGTACCGCTGATCGGCGAGGAAGGATGGAACGATGCTTGACGCGGAACTTGAGACCATGACCGATGACGAACGCGCGATCCGCGAACTGGTCGAAACCTGGATGAACGCGACCAATTCCGGCGATGTCGCGACCGTACTCGACCTGATGGCCGACGATGTGTTGTTCATGAACCCTCGCGGCGAGCCATTCGGCAAGGAAGAATTTCGCGCCCGCGCGGAATCGCTGAGGGGCATCGAGATGGACGGCCGGGCAGAAATTCGCGAGATCGAAGTGCTCGGCGACCGGGCGTGGATTCGCAATCACATTGACGTGTCCATGGGGCCGCCGGGCGGCGAGCGGCAGCATCGCTCGGGCTACACGCTGACGATCCTCAAGAAGGGCGAAGATGGGCGCTGGCGGCTGTTCCGCGACGCCAACCTCGTCAGCTGAATCCTCCGGTCCGGACAATCGAACTCCGTCGTGGATGAAGAAAAGTGGCGCCGCAAAACGTATTCATCCGTGACTCGCAAACTCGCGGAGGTTGTCATGCCACACCGGCGGAAAGCGCATAAAGGAAGCTTCGCCGGCCATTCCGACGATTTGCTGAAGCATTTTAGCGACCACAGGGCCAAGGCTTCAAATCCAACAGCGGCCGAGAAAAAGCCGGCCAAGGAGAAGCACGGAGCCGAAGTGTCGATCCACCAGGCGCTGCTTGAGCGCGCCGGGCATTAGCCGGAACGCGCGTTTTCCCGCAGCTTAGTGATCGTTGTCGCGTTGCTGATCTGCTCGACGTCGGTCTTGCAATGAAGCAGGCGGATGCCCTGAAGCTTTAGCGCGGCGTCGAGCGCGGGGACGAAGGCATCGGTGGTCTCGACCGTCTCGGCCCAACCACCAAACGCCCGGGCGAGCGCGGCGAAGTCCGGGTTCTTGAGTTCGGTCGCGCTGATGCGCTTCGGATATTCCTTTTCCTGATGCATGCGGATGGTGCCGTAGGCGCCGTTGTCGACCAGGATCACGAGCAGGTCCGCGCCATATTGCGCGGCGGTCGCCAGTTCCTGCCCGTTCATCAGGAAATCGCCATCTCCGGCGACGCAGACCACCGGCCGGTCCTTGAAGCGGATCGCGGCGGCGACCGCTGCGGGGAGGCCGTAGCCCATCGTGCCGCTGGTTGGCGCGAGTTGGGTCGGCATCGGGCCGTAGCGCCAATAGCGATGCCACCAGCCGGAGAAATTGCCGGCGCCGTTGCAGACGATGGTATTCTCCGGGAGCCGTTCGCGCATCGCCGCGACGCACGGACCAAGGTCGAGCTTCACGCCGTCCCGCGGCTTGGGCTCCGACCATAAGAGCCATTCGTTATGCGCTTCCTCGCCGCAGGAGAACCGGACGAGGTCGGGGTCGGACCACTCGTCGATCATTTCGGCGAACTCGCCCATGTCGGAGCAGATCGGGAGATCGGCGTGATAGACCCGACCGAGTTCGTTGGGATCGGGGTGGATGTGGACGAGCGTCTGACCCGGATGGTCGGGCGTAATGAGCGTGTAGCCATCGGTGGTCGCTTCGCCGAGCCGCGGGCCGGCGGCGAGGATCAGATCGGCGTCGCGGATGCGCTGTTGCAGCTTGGGGTTGGGGCCGTAGCCGAGTTGGCCGGCATAGACCTGGCACGTGTTGCAGATCGCGTCCTGGCGGCGGAATGCGGCGGCGACCGGGATGCCGTAGCGGAAAGCGAAATTGGCGAAATGATGCGACGCGCGCGGGCTCCAGTCGGCGCCGCCGACGATCGCGATCGGATTGGTCGCGTCTTTCAGCAGTTCGAACATCGCCTGGACCGCGCCAGGATCGGGGGCCTCGGCGAGCGGCGGGGCGCGCGGCCGGTCGGGCACGTCGACCTCATCGCGCAGCATGTCTTCGGGCAGCGCGAGCACCACCGGGCCCGGGCGGCCGGCGGTGGCGACGCGGTAGGCGCGGGCGACATATTCGGGGATGCGCGCCGCGTCCTCGATCCGCGCCGCCCATTTGGCGATCGGGCCGAAGAAAGCCGGGAAGTCGATCTCCTGAAAGCCTTCGCGGTCGCGATCGCCGCGCGCGACGTCGCCGACGAACAGGATCATCGGCGTCGAATCCTGGAAGGCGACGTGGACCCCGGCGGAAGCATTGGTCGCGCCCGGCCCGCGAGTGACGAAGGCGACGCCCGGGCGGCCGGTCATCTTGCCGTCGGCGTCGGCCATGTAAGCGACCCCGCCTTCCTGGCGGCAGACGATGGTGTCGATTGCGGGCGCATCGTGCAGCGCGTCGAGCACGGCGAGAAAGCTCTCGCCCGGAACGGTGAAAATGCGGTCGCAGCCCTGGATCTGGAGCTGGTCGACGAGGATCCGGCCGCCGGTGCGTATTGTCATGCGCGGCCTCTAGCGACGCACCGTCCAACTCACAATTGCGGGAAGGTGTCGCGTGTCAGTGTTTGCGTTCCCGTCGATGGCAACATCGCAGCCAATGCGGTAGCAATCGCCGAGCCCTCCTCGGGATAGAGCCCTGGCGCAATATGAACTGTTCGCCAAAGATCCTGAAACTGGACTGCGCCGTATCTCCGAAGGCCGACGAAAAGTGTTCCGGAAGCGGCGAGCGTCCGGTCGTCAGGTTTTTCGGGTGCAATCCGAATGCCCCGAATCCGATTGATCGGGACACGCCGCGCCCAACTAAATCCAAGCGCTTTTGCACAAATTTCCAACCGACCGCCAATCACGCGGATAACGTCTTTGCCGTTGACGTTCCACGCCAGCATTCCCGCAACGTAAAGCCATCCCCACAGCCAAAAGACGAGCCAAAGCAGCAAGAACCACTCAAAGGAGCGGAAAAGGGCCAGAGCTGCGAGCACGCCTCCTCCGGTCCACGGGACAATGAATAGGCTGCATAGAACAATGATGCCCCAGTTCCGCTGACCGGGAATGACGAGTGCCTGTGTGCCGTTAATCAGCGTTGTCTCGAAGCGACCCGAATAGCCAAGTTCACTCATTCAAGAACCGACAGGCTTACGCCTGATGTACCGCCTTCACGACCTGGTAACTCTCCAGCCCTTCCTTGCCGCCCTCGGAGCCGAAGCCCGAATCCTTGACCCCGCCGAACGGCGTGTCGGCGCCGCTGATCGCGAAGGTGTTGATCCCGACCATGCCGCTCTCGACCAGGTCGCCGATCAGGTTCGCGCGGCGGCCGTTTTCGGTGAAGGCGAAGGCGGCGAGGCCGTAGGGCAGGCGGTTGGCCTCGTGGATCGCTTCCTCGAACGTGTCGAACGGGCGCGACACCGCGACCGGGCCGAACGGCTCGTCGTTCATGATGTTCGCCTCGTTGGGGACATCGGCCAGTAAAGTCGGCTGGAAGAAGAAGCCGCCGTCGCCCTTCTCGCCGCCGGCGAGCACGCGCGCGCCCTTGGCCCTCGCATCCTCGATCAACGCGCCGACCGCTTCGGGGCGGCGCTCGTTGGCGAGCGGCCCCATCTTCACGCCGTCTTCGAGCCCGTTGCCGACTTTTACCTCGGCGGTGCGTTCGGCGAAGCCCTTGAGGAAGGCGTCGTAAATGCCGCTCTGGACGTAGAAGCGCGTCGGCGAGACACACACCTGGCCGGCATTCCGGAATTTCTGCGGGACGACCATGTCGAGTGTCTTTTCGAGGTCGCAATCGTCGAAGATCAGCACCGGTGCGTGGCCGCCCAGCTCCATCGTCAGGCGGGTCATGCTGTCGGCGCAGAGGCGCATCAGATGCTTGCCGACGTTGGTCGAGCCGGTGAAGCTGATCTTGCGAATGACGCGGCTGGCAATGAGCGTATCGCTGATCAGCCGAGAATCGCCGTGGACCAGCTGGGCGACACCGGCCGGAATGCCGGCGTCGGCGAGCGCGCGGAACAGTTCGGTGCAGCAGCCCGGCGTCTCGTGCGGCGGGCGCGAAATAACGGTGCAGCCCGCGGCGAGCGCGGCGCTGACCTTCTTGGCGAGCAAATAGATCGGGAAGTTCCACGGGGTGAAGGTCGCGACCGGGCCTACCGGCTGGCGGATGACGCGGCTGACCTGGCCGGCGGGACGGACGAGGGTGCGGCCGTAGTCGCGCTTGGCGTCCTCGGCGTACCAGTCGAACAATTGCGCCGAGGACAGGGTTTCGAGCTTGGCCTCGGTCAGCGGCTTGCCCTGCTCCTGGGTCATGGTTGCGGCGATCAGATCGACGCGCTCGCGCAGCAGCGCCGCGGCTTTGTGCAGGATCGCGCCGCGCTTCTCCACGTCCAATGCGCGCCATTCGGGCCACGCGCGCTCCGAGGCGGCGAGCGCTTCGTCGAGGTCGGCCTTGGTCGCGTAAGGCAAAGCAGCGATCGGCTTGGCGTCGACCGGGTTGATGACGTCGTGGCTATCGCGGCCTTCGCCCGATTTCCACGCGCCGTCGATGAAGAGCTTGAGGTCTGTTTCGTATCCCATGGCGGCCAGATAGGCCTCGCTTGAAGGCCCTGCAACTCGGCCCCTCCACCACTCAGCTGCGCTGAGCGGTCCCCCTCCCCATCGCTTCGCGACAGGGAGGATGTTGAAGGCGCTGCAACGCCCCGCTACGCCTGCTGACAAAGGAGCAAGCAGCAAATGACCAAGCAGGAACTGATACAGCGCATGCAGGACGGGCAGGCGTGGATTCCCGGGCGTCGCGTCAAGGTCGATTTCGGCGGCGACCAGGGGACGGTCATGCTCGACGGCGCGGCGCAACAGATCACCGAAGAAGACGGCGACGCGGAAACCACGATCAGGATCGGCTGGGACGACTGGCAGCAGCTCGCCGCCGGCCAGCTCGACGGCATGACCGCGTTCATGATGGGCAAGCTCAAGGTCGAAGGCGACATGTCCAACGCAATGCAGCTTCAGGGCGTGTTCGCGAAGTTGCGCGGTTGACGCTCGCTTGACCGCCGTTCGGGCTGGCGGCAGAGGCGCGGCATGCAGAAAATCTATCCCAATGCGGACGGCGCGCTCGACGGGCTGCTCCGTGACGGCATGACTCTCGCCGCGGGCGGTTTCGGGCTGTGCGGCATTCCCGAACGACTGATCGACGCGGTGGTGGCGAGCGGGGTCAAGGATTTGACCATCGCCTCGAACAACGCGGGCATCGACAATGAAGGGCTCGGCAAGCTGCTGCGGACGCGGCAGGTGAAGAAGATGATCTCGTCCTACGTCGGCGAGAATAAGGAGTTCGAGCGGCAGTTTCTGGGTGGCGAGCTCGAGGTCGAATTCTGCCCGCAAGGCACGCTCGCCGAGCGGATGCGTGCGGGTGGCGCCGGTATCCCCGGATTCTATACCAAGACGGGCGTTGGCACGCAGGTCGCCGAGGGAAAGGAAGTGAAAGCGTTCGACGGCGAGGATTACATTCTCGAACGCGGCATCCGGGCCGATCTGTCGCTCATTAAAGGCTGGAAAGCCGATGAGGACGGCAACCTCATGTTCCGCAAGACCGCGCGCAACTTCAATCAGCCGGCCGCGACCTGCGGCAAGATCTGCGTTGCCGAGGTCGAGGAGATCGTTCCGGTCGGGAGCCTCGACCCCGACTGCATCCATCTGCCGTCGATCTACGTGAACCGGCTGATCGTGGGCGCGCCCTACGACAAGAAGATCGAGTTTCGCACCGTGCGCGAAAGGAAGGCCGGCTGATGCCCTGGGACCGCAACGACATGGCGGCACGGGCCGCGAAGGAGCTGCAGGACGGCTATTACGTCAACCTCGGCATCGGCATCCCGACCCTGGTCGCCAATAACATCCCCGCAGGCATGACTGTGACGCTGCAAAGCGAGAACGGGATGCTCGGGATCGGGCCGTTTCCGTATGACGATGAGGTCGACCCCGACCTGATCAATGCCGGCAAGCAGACGATCAGCGAGCTTCCGCAATCCTCCTATTTTGACTCAGCGCAGAGCTTCGCGATGATCCGCGGGGGGCATATCGATCTTGCGGTGCTCGGCGGCATGGAGGTCTCGGAAAATGGCGACCTCGCCAACTGGATGGTCCCGGGCAAGATGATCAAGGGCATGGGCGGGGCGATGGACCTCGTCGCCGGGGTCAAGAAGATCATCGTCGTGATGGAGCACACGTCCAAGGCCGGCGACGCCAAATTCATCCCCGAATGCACGCTTCCGCTGACCGGCAAGAACGTCGTCGACATGATCATCACCGACCTGGCGGTGTTCCAGCGGCCGGACCATGAGAGCCCGTTCAAGCTGGTTGAGCTCGCGCCGGGGGTGACGCGCGACGCAGTGCGCGAGAGCACGACGGCGCGTTACGACGAATGACCTGGCGCCAGGCACAGGAAGTCGCGCTCACGTCGGCTTTACTGGCGGCGCTGCTCCTGCTGTTTGAGCACATCAGTTATTATTTCCGGCATTCGGTCGGATGAACGAGGCACAATGCGGGCATTGCTAAGTGAAGCGCCTGGCGGCCCGGAGACCTTGCGGGTCAGCGAACTACCCGATCCCGTGGCCGGCCCGGGCGAGTTGCTGGTCCGGGTACGGGCCTGCTCGATCAATTATCCCGACGTGCTGATCATCGAGGACAAATATCAGTTGAAGCCGCCACGGCCGTTCGCTCCGGGAAGCGAGATTGCGGGCGAGATCGAAGCGGTCGGCGAGGGCGTCAGCGGCTGGAGCGTTGACGACCGCATCATCGCCGCGACCGGCTTCGGCGGGTTGGTGGAGAAGGTCGTGATCCCGTCAGCGCGCGCGATTCCGCTGCCGCCCGAACGCAGTTTCGCGGAGGGATCGGCGCTACTCCTGACTTATGCGACCGCGATCCACGCGTTGGTCGATCGCGGGCGGCTCGACGCCGGGCAAACGCTGCTGGTGCTCGGCGCTGCGGGCGGCGTGGGTATCGCCGCGGTCGAGATCGGCAAGGCGCTCGGCGCGCGGGTGATTGCCGCTGTTTCGTCCGAGGCAAAGGCGCAAGCGGCGCGTGAGGCCGGGGCGGACGCGGCGATCGTCTATCCGGCCTCCGGCCTCGATCCGAAGGCGCTGACGCAATTGTTCAAGGATGCGGTCGGATCCGACGGCGCCGACGTGATCCTCGATCCGGTCGGCGGCGATTATGCCGAGGCGGCGCTGCGCGCGATCGGCTGGGAGGGACGCTTCCTCGTCGTCGGCTTCCCAGCCGGAATTCCGAAGCTCCCGCTCAACCTCACCTTGCTTAAGAGCTGCGACGTGTGCGGGGTTTTCTGGGGCGCGTTCGTTGCCCGCGACCCGAAGCGCAACGCGGCGCATGTCGAGCAATTGTTCCGCTGGTGGGCGGAGCGCAAGATCGCGCCGAAGATCAGCGAAACCTATTCGCTCGAGCGCGGCGGCGAGGCCATCGCCGCGCTGCGCGACCGCAAGGCAATCGGCAAATTGGTGGTGACGCTTTGATATTCCACCACTGGCGGGACAGCAGGGCGGTACGGATCGTATTCTGGGCCGCGGCGACGTTCGCCTTCGCCATGGCAGTCCTGCCGCATCCGCCGCAGGTCCCACTGTCGCCGTCCGACAAGGTGCAGCACATCATTGCTTTCGCCACGCTCGGTCTGCTGAGTGTCTGGGCATATTCCGCCACGCCAGTCGCTAAGTTGATCATCCGGCTGTCGCTTTTCGGCGGCCTGATTGAACTGGTCCAGGCGATTCCCGTTTTGCACCGCGATAGCGATGTCGTCGATTGGTTTGCCGACACGATCGCCGCGGGACTGGTGGCGTTGTTCGTCGCCTGGGTCCGCGGAAGGTCCGCTGGCCCGCGCTAGCGTTGCGTCGCAGCAGCGCTGCGCCTATCTCGCGGCCCGAACAGCCATGGGGATCGCATGACCAGCTTCAACGACCGCGAACGCGCGTTTGAATCCAAGTTCGCGCATGACGAAGAAATGAAATTCCGCATCACCGCGCGGCGCAACCGGCTGCTCGGCGAGTGGGCCGCGCGGCAAATGGGCCTGAGCGAAGCGGAGAGCGCATCCTACGCCAAGGACGTGGTTCACTCGGACTTCGAGGAAGCCGGCGACCACGACGTCGTGCGCAAAGTGCTGGGCGACCTCACCGCGGCCGGCATCGATACCGACGAGCCGAGCGTCCAGGAGGCGCTCCGGAACAAGGAAATCGAGGCGCGGCGCCAGATCATTGAGAGCAGCAACTTGTAATGCCGATGGCCGCGACCGAGATCCTGGCGATGATCAAGCAAGCCATTCCGGATGCTGAGGTCGATATTACCGATCTTGCCGGCGACGGCGACCACTATGCCGCCAAGGTAATCAGCAGCCGCTTCGCCGGGCTGAGCCGGATCGCGCAGCATCAACTGGTCTATGCCGCATTGGGGGGACGAGTCGGGGGCGAACTTCACGCACTGCAGCTGCAAACCGCAGTGCCCGACATGGAGAACACAAGTGAGTGACGCATCGACCCCCAGTTCCCCGGCCCGGATCGGCGAGATCGTCAAAGGCCACGACATCGTCCTGTTCATGAAGGGCACCGCTTTGTTCCCGCAGTGCGGTTTTTCGAGCCGCGCGATCGCGATCCTCGATCGGCTCGGCGCGACCTACGAGACGGTCGACGTGCTGCAGGACCCGGAAATCCGCCAGGGGATCAAGGAATATAGCGACTGGCCGACCGTGCCGCAGCTGTACGTCCGCGGCGAGTTCGTCGGCGGATCGGATATCATGATGGAAATGTTTGAGAGCGGCGAGCTTCAGCAGCTGCTTTCGGCGACCGCATAAAGAAAGGGGCGGCTGTTCGCGGGACCAGAGAGCCGCTTGAGCCGCCCCTTTGATTTTGGCGTGGAACCAAGTGGACCCGCTTATTGTAGCAACCCGCGTGCCAAATAGAAGAAACGGCTGATTTTAGCCATTTCTTGATTGAAGGAGTGTCAGGCTGGTGGGGAATGCGTAAAAATTTCCGACACTCTCGCCCCCTCTCTACGGTTGATGGCACTTTGATCGCCCATCGGTGTTGGGACTGCGCATGAGCCGCGAAGACCCCGATCCCCATCGCCCGACCGGGCCGAAATTGTTCTGCGACCTTACGCAGAGCTGGTCCGAGGTTGGCGGGGGGGTGCGGACTTACTTGCTGCACAAACGGCGGCACATCCTCGAATCCACTCCGCACCGCCATTTGGTGATCATTCCAGGGTCGCGTGACGAGGTGATTGACGCGGGCCGGGCGATCACCGTTACGGTCGCGTCGCCGCGCGTTCCGGGCAGCCCGAATTACCGTCTGATGCTGCGCAATGGCGCGGTCAGCGCGGCCCTCAGGCGGTTTCGGCCCGACCTGATCGAATGCCAGGACGCCTATAATTTGCCGTGGGCTGCGATCGGCTACCGCAAGCGCGCCCCGGAAACGGCCCTCGTCGCCGCGTACATGACCGATTTTCCGACGGTCTATGCCGAGCGGCCGTTTGCGAGATTCATGGGCCGGCCGCTAGCGAACCTATGCGGACGCATCTGCTATTCCTATTGCGGCGCACTCTACCGCCGGTTCGACGCGGTCTATTCGCTCAGCGAGAACGGCGGCACGTCAAAGCTCCGGTCGCTCGGCATCGAAGATGTCGATGTGGTTCCGCTGGGAGTCGAAGTCGGCGAGTTCGCGCCGCCCAAGCGCGATCCGGCGCTTCGCCAGCGCCTCGGGCTCGCGGATGGCCAGCCGTTGTTGATCTACGTCGGGCGTCTCGACGGCGAGAAGAAGCCCGACGTCGTGGTCGATGCATTCCGCAAATTGTCGGGCGGGCTCGGCGCGAAACTGGCGCTGCTTGGCGAAGGCCCGCTGAAGGAAAGCATCGCGGCCCTGGGCGACGAGCGCATCATCATGCCCGGCTATGTCCGCAGCCGGCCCGAACTCGCGCGGTGGCTCGCCAGCGCGGATGTTTATGTTTCGGCGATGGCGGACGAGACGTTTGGCATTTCGATCGTTGAGGCCCAGGCGTCAGGCCTACCGGTGGTCGGGGTTGCCGCCGGGGCAATGATCGATCGCGTCACGGATGCGACCGGCCGCCTTGGCCCGGTCGGCGATGCCGCCGCCATGGCCCGCAACATCCTCCAAGTCTGGAACGCAGACCGCCGGGCGATGTCCGAGCAGGCGCGCGCCCACGCATTGCAGTTCAGCTGGGATCGCAGCATGGAAGCATTGTTCGGGCGGGTCTATCCGGCCGCGTTCGCCCGGCGCGCCGCGCTGCAAGCGGGCGCAACGATTGCGGCGCCGTCGCTCGTCCGCGCCTGAACGGGTCAGCGGAAGTTCACGACGAAGAGGGGACAAGGCCCTCTCGATTGCGGTGGGGAAAGTTTTCGATGATTCTTCTGTTTGCGTTGCTGTTGGCCGCCGAGCCCGCCGCGGCGAGCCCCGAGCCGCTGATCGCCGATTGCGAAGCGCACCAATTCCAAACCATCGTTCACGTGACGGTTGCCGGGAAACCGCGAAGTTCGAAGGTCAAATTGTGCGGCAAAACCGGGCAGACCGACGCCGAATGGCTGCACACCCTCAAGGATGCGATCGAGAAGGTCCGAGCGAGCGAAAGCATGTCTGCTGAAGCCAAGGATCAGGTCATCGCCGCGCTGAATGTCGAGCTAGCGCGACTGACGCCGGCCGCCGACACCAGCCCCCCGCCGGCCACGGTCGTCGCGCTGCCGCCGGCCTCGACGGTCCCGCCACCGCCGCCGCCATTCGTTAGCGCGCCGGTCGGGGGTCCGGTGGAATATTCGGCGCTGCCGCCGCTGCCAGCGCCGCTGCCAGCTGCCAGCTCAGTCATGATCGCGGCGTCCGCGCCGCCGCCACTGCCGGCGCCGCGACTGACGTTGCGCTGCCTCGCCACGAATACCGTCAGCGCCGAGGGTCCGTGCGACCCGCTCGAACGGAACATGGTGCTGACGGTTAGGGCCGATGAGGATGTCGCGCGGGGAACGAGCCTGCGCTTCTTGCGGCGCGGCGATAATCGCGCGGAAGTCGCGCTCCTTCAGCTCAGGCGAGGCCAGACGCAACGCTTCGCTTTGCCGGCGAATGTTTGCAAGGGCGTCGCCGGAAGCCGGGTTGAAATTCAGGTGATTCGTGCGGCCGGCTCGTCAACACAGGTCGTGGACACGCGCGGGCCATACGACCTGCGCTGCTAGCAACCTTCGGCACAGCGTGGCAGAGGCGGCGGTGTGGACGCGCCTTACGCGAAATTGGAACAGCTGGAGCCAGGGATTGGCCGCTTGCTCGCGCACAATCCCTCGGCGTTCACCTATTTCGGCACACAGACCTATTTGATCGGGCAGCGCGAGATCGCGGTCGTCGATCCCGGGCCCGATTTGCCCGAGCATATCGAGGCGATCGAAAAAGCGATCGATGGGCGGCCGGTCGCCGCGATCATGTGCACTCATACCCACCGCGACCATAGCCCCGCGGCATCGCCCCTGGCCGAGAGGATCGGTGGGCCGATCATCGGCTGCGCGCCGCTCTCGCTCGAGACCGCCGGCCCGCGCGCGGATGCCGCGTTCGATGGCGATTATTCGCCCGAACGGGTGCTCGACGACGGCGAGGCGATCACCGTCGATGGGCGCGAGCTGGTGGCGGTCGCGACCCCCGGTCACACCTCGAACCATTTGTGCTTCGCCTATGAAGGCGCCCTGATGACCGGCGACCATGTGATGGGCTGGTCGACGACGGTCGTCTTTCCGCCCGACGGCGACATGGCTGCGTACATGAGGAGCCTCGACAAACTGCGGCAGCGCGACGACCGCATCTACTATCCCGCGCACGGCCCGGCGGTGACCAAACCGCAGCAATATGTCCGCGGCCTGATGGGCCACCGGATGCAGCGCGAGCGGCAAATCCTGAAACTGGTCGGCGAGCATCCGCGCGATATTTCCGACATCGTCGCCAATGCCTATCCGGGGCTCGACCCGCGGCTGGTGACCGCGGCGGGCGGGTCGGTGTTCGCGCATCTGCTGGACCTCGAGCGGCGCGGCCTCGTTCAAAGCGACGGAGACCGATGGACCGCCGTCTGAACAAACCCCTCGTCGTCGCGCTCATTGCCGCCGCGCTACTGCTAGGGCTGCTGCTCGGCGTGACGACTGGCATTGCCAACCGGATATTCGGCGGACCGAACCCAAAGACCATTGCCAGCGCCAGCCTTGAATCGATGCGCGCGCAGAACCGGCTGATCGCGTTCGTCGCGCGCTATGTGTCGGTGACCACCTCGACCACCAGTCAATTCGGCCTGTCGACCAAGCGGACGCTGATCCTGCCCGGCGACGTTCGATACGAGCTCGATTTGGCGAAGTTGAAGCCCGACGATGTCAGCTGGGATGCGTCGACCCACACGCTCAACGTACGCTTGCCCGAGGTCGAGATCGCCGGGCCCGACGTCGATTTGAGCGCGGCGCAGGAATATGGCGCGGGCGGCGTGCTGTCGGCATTGACCAACGCGGACGAAGTCTTGGATGCGGCGAACCGCGCCAAGGCCGTCGCCGACCTCCGCAAACAAGCCCAGGGACCGATGCAGATGCGGCTCGCGCGTCAGGCGGCACGGGCGGCGGTCGAGCGAAGCTTCGCGATGCCGCTGGTTGCGGCTGGCTTCAAGGACGCGAAGGTGGTCGCGCGCTTCCCCACCGAGGGCAGCGACGAGACTAGCTACCTCGACCTTTCGACCCCATATGAGCAGGCGATCAACGAAGCGGAGCGCCGCCGCGCGGCACAGGCACAAAAATGACCGCACAACCCCAAAGCTTGAAGGGCGTCGACCTGCTTGCCGAGATCCAGCGGCTGAAGCGCGAGCGCAATGCGGTCATCCTCGCCCATTATTACCAGAAGCCGGCGATCCAGGACCTTGCCGATTTCGTCGGCGACAGCCTCGACCTTTCGCGCAAGGCGGCCGCGACCGACGCCGACGTGATCGCCTTTTGCGGCGTTCGCTTCATGGCCGAGACGGCCAAGATCCTAAGCCCTGAAAAGACCGTGATCCTGCCCGACATGGACGCCGGCTGCAGCCTCGAGGACAGCTGCCCGCCCGATCAGTTCGCGGCGTTCCGCGCGGCCCATCCCGACCATATCGCGCTGACCTACATCAACTGCTCGGCCGCGGTGAAGGCACTCAGCGACATCATCGTCACCAGCAGCAGCGCGGACATCATCCTCAAGCAGATCCCCAGGGACCAGAAGATCATCTTCGGACCCGACCGGCACCTCGGCGGCTATCTCGCGCGCAAGACCGGGCGGGAGATGTTGCTGTGGCCGGGCATTTGCATCGTCCACCAAGCGTTTTCGGAGACGGAGCTGTTGAAGCTCAAGGCCGAGCATCCCGGCGCTCCGGTCGCGGCGCACCCCGAATGCCCGCCGCACATCGTCGACCATGCGGACCATGTCGGGTCGACCAAGTCGATACTCGATTTCGCGCTGACTTCGCCCGCCCAGACGATCCTGGTCGCGACCGAGCCGCACATCATCCACCAGATGGAGAAGGCCGCGCCCGACAAGACCTTTATCGGCGTGCCGGGCGGCGACGGCGCGTGCAATTGCAACATGTGCCCGTACATGGCCCTCAATACGCTCGAGAAGCTCTACGTGGCGCTGCGCGACCTCCAGCCGCGGATCGAATTGTCGTCGGATGTGATGGCCAAGGCTCGCGTACCGCTGGAGCGGATGCTGGAGATGGCCGGGCGAACCGTGGGGCAGGGCGATGTCGGCACGCCGATCATCGACGATCCGGCGAAGATCGACCCGGCGATCAGCGGCGACTGACGACTTTCAGCGAAGCCACAGCCACAGCGTCGCCAGCAGCATCCCGAGATTGAGGTACGCGGTCGATGAAAAACCGGGCGCCCGATAGAGCGGGTGGATGCGATAGCCGAACCAGAAGATCGACCGCGCGACGACGAAGGTGATGGCGACCGCGGCGATGACGCTCAGCCGGTCCGGCGGCAGGGTGACCGCGAGCCCGAGCAGGCCGACCAGGAACAGCACGAGTTGCTGCAGCGTGTTGTCGGCGACGCGGCCATCGACGATCATCCGTTGGCTTTCCTTGCCCGCCGTCGGGTCGATGGCTTCGGATTTGAAGCGAGCGTTGCCGACCGCCGCGACCATGAAGAAGAACAGTAGCGCCGCGGGGGTTGCCCAGCGCAGCGCATAGGCGATCCGATCCGCCGCCGTATCGGGGATCGCCGGCGCGGGGATGACCCTCGCCAGCAGCCAGACCATAACGATCATTCCGACAACGCCGCCGGCCGCACCGATGGCGACGATTTTCTGATCCTGTTTCATGCGCACTCCCCTCCGACGCATTCGGAGGGGCCATAGCATAGGAGATTCGCGAGCACATTCCTGTTAACAGGCTCGTCGAAGCGGGCGTTGACCCCGAGACCGCGCCCCGCACGCGCCGCATCTCTGGCGAGCAACGGCTGGCCGTTATCGGCTTGCGCGCCGAAACAACATCAAGGCTCGCTCGTTATTGAACCGAAACAGAGGGACGAACCATGCGAACCATTGCAACCATCACAACTGCTTTTGCGCTTGCGGTAACCAGCTATTTACCGATCTCGGCGCCGGCCGAAGCACACACGAGCACCCGCTACCACACGCACCGTTACCACGGGAGAACGCACTACGCTCGTCGCTATTGCCGCCGTTCCAACGGAACGACCGGGCTGGTCGCTGGCGGCGTCGGCGGAGCATTGGTCGGGCGCGGCGTACTCGGGCACGGCGTCCTCGGGACGGTCGGCGGAGCGGTCGGCGGCGCCGTTGCGGGTCGGGCCATCGACCGGTCGATGACCGCGCACCGTCGCTGCTATTGGCGCTAAAGCCTGAGCGGGCGCGCTGTGCCCGCCTACGCTGAACGAGGGCGAAGCATGCGGCCGCGCGAGCGCGCTTATGCGCTCGCCGCGGTCGTGTTGGTGCAACTGGCGCTGTGGTTGATCCTGGTTGGTGGACTGCGCGTGCGGATCAGCCGGCCGGCGGATGTCGTCCAGCGACTGATCGAGGTGGCAATTCCGCCACCTCCAGTCCCGCCGCCTCCGATAACCGTCGAGCTAAAATCCCGGCGCGATGCCTCTTCGGCGCCCAAAGCCGAGCCCGAACCACCGGGCGGTTCGCCGGGCCCGCGGCCAGCATATGCGTCTCCATCAGTTGCTCCGCTCGTCGCCGTCCACCCGTCGGCCGCGCCGTCCGGCGGCGGCAGCGGAACCGGGCCGGCGCTTGGCAGCGGCTCAGGTGGGGGCGCGGGTGGCCAGGGCTATGGCGAGGGGGGCGGTGATCTCGAGCTGATAGCCGGCGACATCGCCCCGAATGACTATCCCCGGCATCTCGCGAAGGCAGGCATCGGCGGCACCGTCGGGACGCGGGGCACGGTGGGTGTGAACGGCAGAGTGACGCACTGCATCGTTATTCGCTCCAGCGGCGTCCTGGAGCTCGATGTGCTCACTTGCCGGTTGATTGAGCAGCGCTTCATCTATCGGCCGGCAACGGATCGTTACGGAAGGCCTGTGCCTGACGAAGTGGAGATCGAGTGGACCTGGGATTGACCGCGGCCCGCTACTGAACCTTGGTTACGTTGGCTTCGATCGTCGCGGTGCCGGCGTGATGCTTGTCGAGATGGCGCTTGATGATCCGGAGGTTGCGGGTGTTCGAGCGGAAGAAGAAATCGGGTATTGCGCCGACGAACGGGATCAGACCCAACAGCCAGTCGATCCCGACATTCCCAGCCATCCGGCTGATCTGCCATTTCGACATGCCAAGGTTTCTGGCTTCCCAGACGATATAGGTGCCGAGCGCCGCGGCGGCGATGTCGCCGATGACCGGTACGAGGTCGAGGATGACGTCGAGGCCGACCGGCCGGTTGATGCCCGGAATGACCACCAGCCGTTCGAGCAGATGCTCCATCGCCTCGACCCGCTGGCGCACCGATGCGGGATCGCGGCCAAGGCCGGGAAGGGACGGGCGTTCAGGGTTTGGAATGCCTCAACCTCCAACCGGCTTCTGGTCCAGGTCGGTCAGCGTGTGGCGGGCGAAGCGGTTCCCGACGAAGCCCTGGATTCGGCCCGAAACCAGCGACCAGCGGACCGGCGCGGCGAGGGGCATGAACAATTGTGCATCGTCAATCCGCCCCGCGGCTTGCTCCATCAGCGCCCCTCGCTGGGCCGCGATCAGCGTATCGCGCGCGGCGTCGAGCAGCTGGTCAGTTTCCGCATCGCACACGGACGTGAACTGGCAGCGGAATTGCCGCAGGAACCAGGCCGGTGAAGTCGACGGCGCCACTGCGTCAACCAGCTTCAGGTCTGCGCCCGCCACGGACCTGGCGCGTTCCGCGGTGAGCCCGATCGCACCCCAGTCGGCAGCCAGACGATCGAACAAAACGTCCGCGCCGGCACCTTCCGGCAAATACACCCGAACGGTCGGCTTTTCGCTGCCGAACAGGCGCGTTGCTTCCGCGGTCAACGCGCCCCGCCGCGCCGCGATCGGCGTCGCCGTCCAGCTTGGCTGAACCGGGTCAGGCACGCCTTCGAGGCCGGGCTCGAGCACCGTTGCGCGCGCCACCAGGCCGGGAACCCGTAACGCATCGGTCAGCGCATCGCGGTCGATCGCCTGGCTGAGCAGGCGCCGGACATCCGCGTCGTCGAGAATCCCGCCGCTTCGCGTCGGCACCAGCCCGAACAGGCCCGACGCCGGATCAAAGCGCAGTGCTCCGCGCGGCAGTCTGACGCCGAGCGCGAATGGCAGGTCAGCAAATGTGCCGCCGAGGACCAGGTCGGTTTCGCCGGCGGCGAAAGTTCGGACAGCTAGTTCCGCCGTTGTGCCGCCCAGCAGGATCTCCTCGCGCCGGCTTTCGTCGCCATCGGGGGAATCGATTTCGCGTGCCAGGCGAAGGCCGCCGCCCGCACCAGGCGCAACCTGGAAGGGTCCGGTTCCGTAGCCGTTGCGAATGATGCCGAATTCCGGCTGGGCCAACTGCGCCAGGAGATTGGGTCGCGGCGCCTTCAGCCGGATCTCGATCACCCGGTCGGTCATCGCCACGATGTCGTCGACTGCCCCGAGCGAATCCTTGAGCGGATTGGTGCTGGCGTTCGCGAGCGATCGCTTGAGAATTCGCGCGACTTGCTGGGCGGTGAGCTTGCGCCGGTTGGGCAAGTCGACGCTCGAGAGGCGGAAAATGTACGACAGGCCATCGTCGCTGACGTTCCAGCGTTCGGCTAGGCCGGCGACGATGTTGCCATTGGCGTCGAACTGCACCAGCCCTTGTCCGATGTTGGCCAACAGTACGGCGTCAGGCGGCGACAGCGGACCGAGCGCCGGGTCGCGCAGTTTGGGCTCGCCGCCGATCACGACGACCTTGACCGCGCCTTCAGGCTGGTTGCGGCAAGCCGATGGCGCGATCGCCATCGCGGCAATCGCAGCGAGCGCCAGAGCGCGCCTGACAAGCACGGGCATGGCGGCGTGTTTAGCCGCAAGTCCCCATTCAGCAAGCGTCTGGATAAATCGGCCTAGCTGTTTTACTGGACTAAAGCAGCTAGGCGAGATTTGCGGAAGATGAGGGTGTCCGAACGGGACGGAATTTGGAGTCGCGGGGGAACTCCGGTCGAGGAGCTTCCCGATCCGCTCACCCCCGAACTGCCGTCCGACGGCGAGGTCGAGCTCGAGCCGCCGCCGCCACGCCCACGCCGCCGCTGGGTCGCCTGGTTCTACGTCGTGTCGGCGCTGGTCTTCGTCACCTTGCTGTGGCTGATCGTCACCGCGCCGCTATCGCGCGCGCTTGAGCCGCTCGACGATCCGGCCCTGCTCCTGCTGTCCGACGATGGCCACGCGATTGCCCGCCGCGGCGCGATCAAGGAAGCGCCGGTCGACGTCACCAAATTGAATTCGGTCACGCCGGCGGCCTTCGTCGCGATCGAGGATCGTCGCTTTTATTCGCATTGGGGCGTCGATCCGCGCGGCATCGGGCGGGCGATGGTCGCCAATATGCGCGCCGGGGGCGTGCGCCAGGGCGGGAGCACGATCACCCAGCAACTCGCCAAGACCAACTTCCTGTCATCCGACCGCAGTTACAAGCGCAAGGCGCAGGAGGTGATCATCGCCTTCTGGCTCGAGGCGTGGCTGACCAAGCAGGAAATCCTCTCGCGCTATCTGTCGAGCGTCTATTTTGGCGACGGCGTCTATGGCCTGCGCGCCGCCTCTCACCATTATTTCAACCGCGATCCGGAGAATCTGACGCTGGCCCAATCGGCCATGCTCGCCGGGGTCGTGCAGGCGCCGTCGCGGCTTGCGCCGACCCACAATCTCAAGCTCGCGCAGGCGCGGTCGGAGCTGGTCTTGAGCGCCATGGCCAGCACCGGGGCGATCAGCGCCAAACGCGCGCGCAACGTCAGCCTGGCGCGGCCGGTCGGCGAGCAGTCGCACGTGCCGACCGGAACCTATTTCGCCGATTGGGTTGCGCCCGCGGCAAGCCAGGCGTTCGACGCCGACTTCGGCGAGGTCAGGGTCCGGACCACGCTCGACCGCGATCTCCAGCGGCTTGCCGTGCGCGCCGTCGCCCGCGCCCCGATCGGCGATGCGCAAGCCGCGCTGGTGGCGATGCGCCCCGACGGCGAGGTGGTCGCGATGGTCGGCGGCAAAAACTACCAGGATTCGCCGTTCAACCGCGCGACCCAGGCGCGGCGTCAGCCCGGCTCGGCATTCAAGCTGTTCGTCTACCTTGCCGCGCTCCGCGCGGGCTGGACCCCTGACAGCATCATCGAGGACGAGCCGATCACGATTGCAGACTGGACTCCGGTCAACAACGACGGCGTCTACCGCGGCAAGATCACGCTGCGCGAGGCGTTTGCGCGCTCGGCCAATGCGGCGACGGTGCGCCTGTCGGAACAGGTCGGGCGCGGCAATGTGATCCGCGCCGCGCGCGATCTCGGCATCCGCTCGCCGCTGCCCAACAATCCCAGCATCGCGCTCGGCGCGTCGGGCGTCAGCCTGCTCGAACTGACTTCGGCTTACGCCACGATCGCCAGCGGCCGCTATCCGATCGTCGCGCGCGGTCTGCCTGACCAGCCGGAGGAGGGCGGCATCGCGGCCTTTTTCCGCGGCGCTTCCGCGCTCGATCGCCGCCGCGACCAGGCGCCGATGCTCGACCTGCTCTACGCCGCCGCCAACAACGGCACCGGCCGCCGCGCCGCTTTGTGGGTCCCGACCTTCGGCAAGACCGGCACGACCCAGGAGAACCGCGACGCTCTGTTCATCGGCTTTGCCGGCGATCTGGTCGTCGGCGTGTGGGTCGGCCGTGACGACAACAAATCGCTAGGCAAGGTCAGCGGCGGCACCGTTCCGGCGCAGATCTGGCGCAATTTCATGGCCAGCGCGGTCAGCATCGACCATCGCCGCGGCCCGCCGATCCCGCCCGAATTCCGCATCCCCGACCGCGAGCCCGAGCCGGTTAAGAAAAGCCCGTTGCCCGAGAATTGGAGCGACGGCACCAAAGCGCTGCGCGACATCGCCAACGAGATCGGGAAGTTGATCCACGGGGGCCATTAATCGGTCAAAACGGCCCGAAAAGTTAATGTTTGGGAACCTCCCATTTTAAACCTTTCTCAACCACTGCAGCCCTAATTTGCACCGCACCCTGCTCGGGGAAAGTCCGCGCAGGTTGACGTAACGCTTCCCGGTTGATGTTTCTCAAGGGGACCAGAGATGGCCAAGTTTTTGAAGAAGATGCTGAAGAACGAGAAGGGCGCGACCGCCATCGAATATGGTCTGATCGCCGCGCTCATCGCCGTTGCCGCTATTGGCGCCATGACGAGCATTGGCACCAAGCTGGGCACGACCTTCAATAACGTCGCGAACGCGCTCTAAGCTCGATCACGGCAAAACAGGCGGCGGTGCGGAAACGCGCCGCCGCTTTTTTGTGCGCTCGCCAGATTTCCCGGAACCTTCCGCGCCGTTCTACCGCGCTTCGTTACCCTTAGCCTCCAAGGCCCAGAACACGTGGCTCAGCACCTTACGTCCGCCGCCCAAGTCTTTGACGAAAACGTCCGGGCGGCCCTTGGCGTCGCGATGAATGGCCCGCCCCCAAGCGGCCATAGTATCGCCAATGCCCGCGTCGCTTGAGCTTTGCGGAACGGCCTTTCCAACCTGGCGGATGCCGAAGTTGGTCGACGCGGTGACGGTCGTGTATCCGTCATCGTGATTGTAGATGATGTTCAGCTCTTGATAGTCGTGGTTGTTCGGAGAGGTGTTCGCCGGCGGTCCGAGCGGATTGTTCGTATAGTCCATGCAGGTGCCGAGGTTCGGGTTGTCAAATGTCTCGTCCTGGTGGTCCAGCCCGAAGTCGTGCCCAATCTCCTGACAGGCGACCAATGCGCGCCACTCTGGCGAATTGTAAGGCGCACTGTCATGGTAGCTGTCGTTGAGCTTGGTCGTCGCCTGCGTAATGTGCAGGGTTCCGCTCTGGAGCCAGATGCTGGCGATACCGAGCCAGCCGCGCCGCCCGTAGGCCGAGTTGCAGACCAGAATCTGTCCGGCAATCGGGCTGCACTTCTTGGCGCTCGTCCCGGCCGGGGCGTTCTGGTTGGTCAAGGTCAACTCGTTCGACGCGTTCCAGTCCGAAATCGAGTTGTTCACGGAAGTCGTCCATTGCGAGGTGATCGCCTTGTTGACCTTGATCGTGACGTTGGAGCCGTTGCCGGCCCAATGATATCCGCCCCAGCTGTTCGTGGCTGATGCCGGAACCATCGCGCCCAGCGCGACGCACGCGGCCAGTGCGACTCGAGTCGATACTTTCATTGGACGTCCCCCAGTTTCCCTCTGTGCGGCTCTCCCCATGAGCCGCATCCGGGACAGGCTCTGCCGCATTGACGATGCTGTCAAGCAGCTGAAAAGTCATAGCTTAGTCCACTATGGCACTGCGGGAGGCATCCTTATCCCTGCTTCTAGGGGCGGACAGCGAAGTGGAATTGTCCGCGTTCCTCGCACCCCTTGGGGTTGCAAGCCACCCGCCGCCAGAGGTTCTTAACCATTTGCGATGAACCGATCTTAGCACTTTTGGACGTAGGTTCGGGGTTATGGCCAGGGTCAGACTTCTCGCCTCGGCGCTCGGGCTGATGCTCGCGGGACCCGCTTTTGCGGGCGATCGGCTGGCGCCCTTGCCGCCCGTCCAACACAGCGAAGCCGAGTTGAGCGCGCTGCGTCACCAATTTCCTGGCGCGACCGGCGCGTTGGCGTTCCGTCTACTCGCGGCGCATAATCGCGAGCGCGCCGCGGTCGGTCATCCGGCGCTGGTGTGGGATGCGGATCTCGCCGCGTCGGCGGCGTCCTATGGACCCGCGCTCGCCAGCCTACGTCACCTGATCCATTCACCGCGCGAAACGCGGCCTGGCCAGCGCGAAAATCTCGCAATGGCGCGGCACGGCACGCTTTCTCCGGAGCAACTGGTCGACATGTGGTCGCGTGAGAAGCGAATGCTTCAGCCGGGCGTATTTCCCGCGGTCAGCAACACCGGCCGCTGGGAAGATGTCGCGCATTACACGCAGATGGTGTGGCCAACGACAACCCGCGTCGGCTGCGCGATCTTCTCGGCGGATTGGGATTATTTGATCTGCCGCTACTCACCGCCCGGAAACATCGACGGCAAGCCGGTGTTCGCGTCCGCGCCGGTGCAGCTGGCGCAAGCGTCTGGACACGGCGGGAACTAGTAGCGGCGGAGAGTGCGCGGCGTGTGGCGAGCCGCTTCGTCGGGGCTGACCGGGGTTTCGCCAGGCGTGTCGCCCTTTTCCTTCATTTCCAGGAACGTCCGCACGGTGTCGGCCGAAACCGCGCGGCCGAACAGCCAGCCCTGGGCCTCCGAACAGCCGTATTTCTTGAGCTCGCTCCGGATCTGCTCCGACTCGACGCCTTCGGCGGTGATCGGGACGCTGAGCGTGTGACCGAGATTGGCGATGGTGGCGACGATCGCCGCGGTCTGTTCGCTCTTCACCATCGTCGCGATGAAGCTCTTGTCGATCTTGATGCGGTCGATCGGCAGGCTGTTGACCTGCGCCAGCGACGCGTAGCCCGTCCCGAAGTCGTCGAGCGAAATGCTGACGCCGACATTCTTCAGGCTGGTGATGATGGTCAGCACCTGTTCGCGATCCTCGAGCAGCGATCCTTCGGTGATCTCGACTTCGAGCCGATGCGCCGGGAAGCCGGTCTTGGCCAACAGCTTCATGATTTGCTCGGCCAGCGCGCGGTCGCGGAACTGGACCGGGGAAACGTTGACCGCGATCTTCAGGTGAGCCGGCCACGAACGCGATTCCTTGAGCGCCTGCTCCATTACACTGAAGGTCAGGGGGCCAATCAGCCCGGTCCGCTCGGCGGCCTCGATGAAGGCTTCGGCTTCGAGGAAGCCACGGGTCGGCGAACGCCACCGGGCCAGCGCCTCGAACCCGACGAGTTCGCGCGAATTGAGGTCGATCAAAGGCTGGAAGAACGGAACAAACTCGCCGTTGTGAACGCCGCTGCGGATATCCTCTTCGAGTTGCAGCCGCTCGGACAGTTCGCGTTCGAGTTCCTTGTCGAACCACGCAAGGCCGTCGCGGCCGGCATCCTTGGCGGCATACAGCGCGACATCGCTCTGGCGCAGCAGATCTTCTTCGGTCTGCCCGCGTCCGATCATCGACAGGCCGATGGAGGCCGAAACCTGGATTTGGGCGCCGCCGACGATCACCGGGGTGCCAAGGCGGGTCAGAATCGAGCGGGCGACCTCTTCGCCTGCGGCGTTGCCGGCGCCTTCAAGGACGATGGCGAACTCGTCGCCGCCGATGCGCGCGCAGCAGCTGGCGTCGGGCGCAGCCTTGGTCATCGATTCCGCGACGTGGCGCAGGATCTGGTCGCCGGCGAGATGGCCGTGAAGATCGTTGACGCGCTTGAAATGGTCGAGGTCGAGCAGCAGCAGGACGCCAGTCGCCTTATCGGCGAGCGCATCAGACAGCGAGCGCATCAGCTCACGGCGGTTGGACAGGCCGGTCGTCGGGTCGGTATTGGCGTTGCGGCGGGCGCTGCGCTCGGCCTCCTCATAGGCATCGAGCGCCTGGCGCAAATCCTTCGAACGGCGCCATCCGAACAGAATGATCGCGATATTGAGGAGGAACGCGACCTTGAGTCCGCCGGCCGTGTCGGGAAGGTAGCCGCCCCAGATGGCGACCGGCAGGATTTGGCTGCCCAGGCCGACGAACAGCAAAATTGCCGCCATCGTCGCACAGGTCGTGATCAGGTGGCTGCTCGCGATGCTTACAGCCTTGCTTTTTGCGCGCCCCACTCGGTTGGTCCACTTTTCCAGATTGCCCACGGGACCATTAAGTCGCACAAAAAAATGAATATTTACCTACATTAGCTTTAGCGCACTTTTAGGCGCTCCTCGACCAGGCGGATAGCTTCGGCGATCGCCTCATCGGCCGTCAAATCGCTGGTATCGAGCAAGATCGCGTCCGCTGCCTGATGCAACGGCGCGACCGCGCGATGGGCATCGCGCTCGTCGCGCGCGCGAATATCCAGCAGTACATCTTCATAGTGGGCCGGCATTCCGCGCTCGAGCAATTCGCGCACCCGGCGTTGCGCACGAATTTCAGCGGTGGCGGTGACGAACAGCTTGGCGTCGGCACCCGGCGCAATCACCGTCCCGATGTCGCGTCCGTCGAGTACCGCGCCGCCCGGCTGCCCCGCGAACTGTCGCTGGCGCTCGAGTAAGGCCGTTCGCACCGACGGATAGGCGGAGATGGAAGAGGCAATCCGCGACACGGGCTCGCTGCGCAGCTCTTCGTCTACGGGGTCGATGCCCAGCATGTCGCAGGCGCGCAGGGCCTCGAACTCGCTGCTCGGATCGCCGCCCCACCGCCACAGGTTGAGCGCGACCGCGCGGTACAGCAGGCCGGTGTCCATGTGCGGCAATCCGAAGCGCTGGGCGAGCCCGCGGGCGATCGTCCCCTTGCCGCTCGCGGCGGGGCCATCGACGGCGATGACCATGGCGTGCCGCGCTGCCGATCGGGATGCCTTATGCTTTGCCAAGCCGCGCGCTTTGACAGGGCCATATCCCTATGGCAAGGCGCGCCGCCAAACGCCGCCCGCACATCGGAGCGGCTGTCAGAACTTGAATTGGAGAAACCTCAAATGGTGAAACCCGAATGGGGCACCAAGCGCACTTGCCCCAAGTGCTCGACCCGATTTTACGACCTCGGCAAGGACGATCCGGTCCATTGCATCAATTGCGCGACCGATTTCGCCCCCGAACCGGTGTTGAAGTCGAAGCAACCGATGGCGTTCGAAGCAGCGCCGGCGGCGGTGGCTAAGGAACCGGAAAAGGACGCTGAGCTGGAAGCTGAAGATTTGGTGGTCGATGAAGACGCCGAAGTCAGCGCCGACGAGGAAGTCGATCTGGATACCGGCGACGATGATCTCGGCGTTGAGACCGCCAACGAGGACGACGAGGGGTAACGGACAGCGTCTCGCTGCCCGTCATCGTTGGCATCCCCAACGATCGTAATTTGCAATGTCGGCTCGGCGACGTTAACCTTTTGGCTGCTCGGTCTCGCATTCCCTCTAGTGGAGAGGTGTAGAGAACCCTGTGGTAACCGGAATATCTGATCCAGAACGAGAGCAAGGTCGCTTTGTTCTTGTTGTCGATGATGATCCTGCGGTCCGAGATTCCACGGTCAGCTTGCTTGAACATGCGGGTCATCGCGTTGCCGCGTTTGAAAGCGGCACGGCGCTGGTTGAAGCCGGAATCCCTTCCGGCACGGATATCATCCTGCTCGATATCATGATGCCCGGACTCAATGGCCTCGAAACGTTGCGCGTTTTGAGGAGAGACCGCGACTTGCCCCCGGTTGTCGTTTTGACGGGCCACGGCGACATTCCACTCGCTGTCGAGGCGATGAAACTCGGTGCGGTGGAGTTTCTGGAGAAGCCCTACGCGATGAAGAATTTGCTCGAGCTCGTGGCCACGCTCGACAAGACTTCGGCGGTCGCGGCGTCCGGCGATCCCCAGCGAGCGCTCGCCCGCGACAAGGTCGCCGCGCTGACATCGCGCCAGCGCGATGTGTTAAAAGGGGTGGCGCTCGGAGAGCCGAGCAAAGTAACCGCGCATCGGTTGGGCCTTAGCGTTCGAACGGTTGAGGCCTATCGAAGCCAGCTGTTTGGCCGGCTGGGAGTCCGCGGAATGGCAGAGGCCGTTCGAATTGCTGTTATGGCCGGATTGTTGGAAGCTTAATCGGCGAACGACGATCTACTCGTCATCAGTTCCCGGAGCTCTGAGAACACGGCGCAGTCGACGAACGATGTCACCGGCGCGCAAGATTTGAGACTCAGCTTTCTCGAGACTCTCGAGCGCTCTTTGGATCTGCTGTGGCTCGGCCGGAGCCAGAAGCATTCGAGCGATGCCAATGTAGTTTCCAATCGCGGTCAGGGGTTGGCGCAGCTCTGCCGCCAGTTCCGCCGCTACGGGGCAGCCCGCTTCATCCGCGCTCAAATTTCCTCTGGTCACAATCGGCCTCTGAATCGATGTTCCACGCGGCCGAATCGCCGCGCGGAACGGCTCAAATTGAGTACAAAGGTGGTTCAAGTCATCAGCGCAATTCTACGATACACTGCCCAATGCGCTCTTAGAATCGCGATCAAATTCGTACTTTTACTAGTCTCTCGGCCCAACGCGCGGAACACTAACCTCTGGAATCGCCGCCCCAGTATCGAGGAACTACCAAGTGACATTCCTATCTACCTAAGATCGACCCAGTTCCGCATTAAACAGGACATTGAATGCGGGGGTTCACGATGACCAATATTAGTCTCGTTTCGAAACAAGCCATGCCAGTTGCCTCAAACGGCAGCCGCAGGTTCGACGAACTGTCGCTCCTGGTAAGCGAAGTGACGCGCGAACTGCGGGATCTCAATGAGGAATTTCAGCGTTCGGCGATGATGCAGCGTCAAGTCGGGTCTGTCGAAGTTCCGGCGGGCATGGACCTTCGGATCGACGTCCGTAGCGCGCGCAAGCTTCGCAATTTGCGCAAGAGGATCTTCGGCAACGACATTTACTCCGGGCCGGCATGGGACATCCTGCTGCACCTATTCGAATCGCACGTAATGCAGCGTCGCGACACGGTCGGAAATGTCACCGACGGCGCCGAATTGCCTTGTGCGACCGGCATTCGCTGGATCGCCCGCCTGGCGCATGAAGGACTGGTTTCCTTGACCGACGATCATTTCGATCGGCGCAGGCGATTTGTTGAACTTTCGGCATCGGGCGCGGCCCTGATGACCAGATACTTCTGTGGAGCGGCACCGAACCTTGTCGCTGCCTGAATTCTCAGCATCAGCTATCTAAAGAGAGTCCGATAATGACTGACTATTGGCACCATCGCTATCTGAAAACGCTGGCAAAGGCCGCGGAATCAAGGGACGCGCAAGTTCGATCCGCTTATTCCGATCTGGCCGCGCATTATGATGCGATGCGCCGTTTCTGTGAGCGCTCTCCCATCGTCGCAGAGTGTCGATGGGCGGCATAGCCCTTTTCGCTTCTTCGCGCCTGGGTCCTTAGTGAGGAATGCCTCGTAGTTTAGGGCGAACGACTGTAACAACAATTCAATGAGCGTCCCCAGAACTCGCGAGGATACTGAGGCGCACTTACGCTCAATTCTGGCGACCGTGCCTGACGCGATGGTCGTCATCGACGAGACTGGACGAATTCTGTCATTCAGCGCGGCGGCCGAGAAGATATTCGGCTATACCGAAGCCGAGGTTCTCGGAAAGAACGTCAACCTGCTCATGCCCGCGCCCGATCGCGAGCGGCACGACGGCTATCTTCACAACTATATGCAAACCGGCGAGCGCAAGATCATCGGTATCGGCCGGCTGACGAATGCGCGCCGGCGCGACGGGTACGTCTTTCCGATTGAGCTCCTGATTGGCGAAGCGTGGCTTGGCGACCGACGGATCTTCACCGGCTTCATCCGCGATCTAACGGAACGCCAGCAAACCGAAATGCAGCTCCGGGAGCTGCAATCCGAGCTCGCGCGCGTTCGGCGCGTCAGTGAGATGTCGACTCTGGCAACCTCGCTCGCGCATGAGATCAACCAGCCCCTCACCGCCATCGCGAATTACTGCGAGGGTGCGCGGATCGTCATCGAGAAGGCGCCGCCGAGTGAAGCAATGGCAAGGCTCGACGCGATGCTGGAGGCGGCTACTACCCAGGTTCTGCGCGCGGGCGAAATTGTTCGCCGCTTGCGGGATTTCATGAGCCATGGGCGCACGACTTATCAGCCGGAGAATCTGATTCGCCTGATTACCGAGGCGAACGCTCTGGCACTCGTCGGATCTCGCGAACATGGGATCGAAGTCGAGATTGATCTCGACCCCGACGCGGAGTCCGTCCTGGCGGATAGGATACAGATTCAACAGGTTCTCGTGAATCTCATCCGCAACGCGATCGACGCCATGATCGGGGGCCCAAGACGGAACCTTCGTATTGGCACGCGCCGCGAAGGAGAGTTTGTGGTCATTTGTGTCGCGGATACGGGTTCCGGCCTTGATCCGACCGTCGCGGAGCAGCTGTTTCAGCCTTTCATCACCTCAAAGCAGAGCGGCATGGGCGTTGGGCTGTCGATTTGCAGGACCATCGTCGAAAGCCATCGCGGCCGGATCTGGTTCGAGCCAGTTGACGATGGCGGGACCGCTTTCAATTTTACTCTTCCCACGGCCGAATAGTCGGCCCGCGAAGAGCAGCAGAAATCGGGATAAACGGTGGACCGCGATATTCCCCCTTTTCGAGCGGGGGAGACTTCGCCTAAGGCGCGTCGGAACGTGGGGCCGTAGCTCAGCTGGGAGAGCGTCGCAATGGCATTGCGAAGGTCAGGGGTTCGATCCCCCTCGGCTCCACCATTCAAGCAGAAAATTTGCTAGTTTTCTGCCGTTTCAGTGACCAGCTCTTGAATGGGTCCCTCATTTTAGTCCCACGCCCACGTGCGCTGCAGTGGGTCCTTCTGCGACCCGATCGGATTAGAGCGTTCCAACAGAGCGGCGTCCTGCGCAACACTTGCTTCCCGGTGTAATGGCGAGCGCAACCAGTCTATTTGTGCTGAAGGAGCGAGCGTGGGGAAGCCTGTTCAACTGTCCAACGGAAGGGCCTGGCCGACGCAGGGGGCTGCCCTAGCGCATTTCAAAGTGATGCTCTCGCACTATGGCGATGAGCAAATCGTCGAGGATCGCGTCGATCACGAAGACTTGGTTGCACTTCTTGAACGCTACGATGGTGCGATCTTGAGTGGTCCTTCCAAGATCGGTCTCGGCGTAGACTTGTTCTTGCGGCGCCACGACGGTAGCGAGACTGATTTTAGCTACATTGCCGCTGTTAAGGGCAGGCCGAAAGCCAGCCCACAGGAGTTTTACGATGCCTGCCGCGCGGCTGTCGCTGCGGATCTGAAAGCGGCAAAGAGACGGCACTTCAAGATGCACGGCGATGAGCTGGGCCGCGTCCCGTGCGAGCTCACGGATACACTCATCACGATCGATCAGGCTCACGTCGATCATGCGTATCCGACGTTCGGCCAACTGGTTCTCAGCTTCCGGGCCGCGCGCGGCTGGCAGCACGAGGCTCCCGCGGGCACGTTGACTCTGCCCGCCGACATGCAGAACACGACCACCTTCGCCGATCCCGCCGTCGCGGACGCCTTTCGCGAATTCCATCATGCCGCTGCGATCTTGCGGATCGTTTCAGGCACAAAAAATCTGGCCATGTCAGCCGGACAGCGAAAACCGAAGATCCGACGCCCCGTCCTCCTGTCCTGAACCCCTTACTGCGGGTACCGCAAAACTCCTCGACTGATCTTGAGAGCCCGTTAGCGCGGCAGGAATGCCCGTAACACGACCAGACAGCTCCTCAGAACACTGACGCATGTCCGGCTTGGCGAAAGGTCAGGCGGCGCGGACCTCAACACGGCTTCCGGCGAGGCCCTTCACCACCGAAAATCCATTCGGCACGGCGTGCTGGACGAGCGGCACGTGAGAAATGAGGCCTACGGCTCGGTGCGCGCCGACCACGTTTTGGAGCACCTGCAGCACCGTTTCGAGCGTGCCGCCCTCGCTATCCGCGTCTAGGCTTCCGAAACCCTCGTCGACGAAGATCGTATCGAGGCGAATGCCGCCGTGCGTCGCTTCGACAACGTCGGAAAGCCCAAGCGCTAGTGATAGAGCGGCAATGAATGTCTCGCCGCCCGACAGCGTGCTGAGCTCGCGCGCCCTTCCGGTCTCAATATCGTGCACCTGCATGTCGAGGCCACGCCTTATACGGCCGCCGACCCGGTCGGCCTGCCGCTCGAGTCGGTAACGGCCGTCCGTCATCGGCTCGAGCCGCAGATTGGCGGACTCAATGACCGCGTCAAACATGGTTCCGATGGCGAATGTCTCAAGATCGACGCGTAATTCATTGCCGCCCGAGCAGGCCTGCTCAAGCGCGCGAAGGGGTCCGGTGCTCTCTTCCAACCTACGCAGCCGCTCGCGCTCGTCGGATAATTCTCGGCGCAGCCTTTCGAGATGCTGATGGTGCGCCGAAGCCTCTGCAACGCGGCCGCGGGCGTCCTCCGCAATGACGCGAGCAGCCTCGCATGCATCTTCCAGCGGTTTCAGCTCAGGCCGTTCCGCGCCTTCGAGGGCAGCCTCGCATTGCCGCACGGCTCCTTCCGCTCGTTGCAGCTCTTGCTCATGGCCGGCGATTAATTCGGCGAGCCGGTCGATCTCAGGTACGTCGGCCCGAAAGGTTTGGAATTCGCCCTCGCTGAGCTTCAGCTCCGCAAGGCGCGCGCGAAAGCGCTCCCTTGCTGCGTCCGCTGCGACCAGCGCCCGCTCGCGCACCTGCCGATTACTCATGCGAGTCGCCTCGGCGGTCGCTTTGCCGGCAGACGCCGCGTTCATACGCTTCCGAGCCACCGACAGTTCGCTCTTGAGCCGAGCGATCAGCACCGCGGCGGCGCGGATCTCCGCGCCAAGCGCATCTTCATCGCGGTAAGCAGTTGGTACGGCATCGATCTGGTCGGCATGAGATTTGCCGGCGATCGCTTCGGCCTTTCCAGCATCGGCGTGGGAGCTTAGCGCCTCGGCAGCCGAGGTCCGCGCCGTTGCAAGCTGCGCCCGAACTTTTGCAAGCGTATCATCGAGCGTCTGCGGGTCGGTCCGCGGACCAAGCGCCAACAGCTCTTCATCGAGATCAGCGACAACCTGCGCGATTTCGGCAATCCCGGCCTCAGGCGTGGTAAGGTTTTCGAGCCGCTCGCGTCGCTCGCCAACGGTGCCCTCCGCTATCGATCGTGCCTGCAGGGCCTTCTGAAGCGCCATACCCGCCTCGGCGTGCTGCTCGCACGCATCTTGCCAGTTGCTTTCGAGATCCTTGGCCGGACCTTCGCCCGCTGCAGGCGCGGGATGCTCGAGAGCGCCACAGACGGGACAGGGATCGCCGTCGTTCAAATGCTCCGCGAGAAAAGCCGCCTGCCCTGCAATGAATGAGCGCTCGAGCTGGAGTGCTCGCGAGCGGTGCTCGACTTCCTTTTTTTCGGCTGCGGCAACCGCGATCCGACAAGTCTCGAGTGCGGCAAGCGCGGTCTCTAGTGCGGCGCCCGCCTGCTGGTGTGCTCGGGCCTTGTCGAGCGAGACGTTTGAAGCTTCGCGCTTCGATCTGAGCGTAAGGTGTTGCGTTTCCGACCGCTGTGCATCGCGTAGGCTCGCTTCGGTCTGTTCCTGCAAGGCTGTCAGCCTGGCGACCTCGGCTTCGAGCGCATCCTTCCGTTGGGCTGCACCGTCGAGCCCATGAAGAGCCGCTAAGTGCCGCTGTTCGAGGTCGGCGGCGCCTTGGATCGCGGATTTGTATCGCTCGAGCTCGCTTGCGCGCCTCAAGCCGGCCTCAATCTGTTCTTCGTGATCTCCGGTCGCGGCAAGCGCCTTTTCCGCTGCGTCGTACTCTTGGACAGCGTTCGCAGCAGCTGCGTCAGCCTGCTTCGCAGCCTCGTTCGCTTCGCGGAATTGCCCGTCGGTCTCGGCGACCTGCACATGCACGTCGAGCACGCGTCGTGCCCGTTCAGCATTGGTCAGCCGCGCACGTTCAGTGTCGATCTCGGCCGCCTTGCTATGCAGCAAGGCCAAGGCCCCCTTGGCCTTTTCGAATTCGCCGAAGCGCAATTCGAGGGCCTGAGCTGCCGTAAGGGCCGACTGATGCTTGCCAAGCTCCGCATTGGCGCTCTTTGACGCCTCCCCCAGGATCTCTTTATTCTCGAGCGCGGTGGCAATCCCGCCATCTAGCTCATCGGAGCTCGCGAAGCCTTCCGCCGCAAGACGCTCTGCGAGGACACGCCGGCCGTCGCGAACCTGGTTGATCGCGTCCTGCGACTTGAGACGCAGCGTTTCGGTGAAGCGGCGGTAGAGCGACACATCGAACAATTCGCGAAGGATCGTCAGCCGATCGGCGCTGTTTGAGGTAAGGAATTTCTCGAAACGGCCTTGGGGCAGAAGGATAATCTGGCGAAACTGGTCCGCTCCATACCCGAGGAGTTCGCGCAGCCGGGCCTCGACGAGCGACACCCTCTTCTCCGCCAGCGGTACGCCACAGCCCGAAGGCTCAATGCCGTCAAACTCCACATCCGTCACGTCGAACAACCAGGCGGCGTGCGAGTGATCTGTCTCGCCTTCCCCGCGCGCCCTCGGCCTCACCTGGTCCGGCTCGCGGCGCACGAGATATCGCTTGCCATCGAGCCCGAAGACCAGCGCCACACTCGTCAAGAGATCCACTGGAGCATGGTCCGACCGAAGCGAGTTCGCCGACTGCTCCTTCTTTGCCGACTGGCCGAACAAGGCGAAGGTCATGGCGCTGAAGATGGAGGACTTGCCGGCGCCCGTCGGCCCGTAGATGCCGAATAGGCCGGCATCCGTGGCCTGCCGGAAATCTAAGCTTTGCTCCCCGGCATAAGGACCAAAGGCGGTCATGATGAGCTTGAGCGGCCTCATGCCTGAATGCCCTCGCCGCGCAGGTCCACGAACATCTCCTCGACGATAGCGCGCTCGGCTTCGCTTAAGGGGTCGCGCACGGCACTCATGAAATCAGAGACGACGCCGGCGGGATCGTCGAGCGCCGACCGACTTGCGTTCAGCTGCTCGCTCGCGCTCGACCGCTCGCGTTCGTAGGAGAGATGGACGGCATTCGGATATTTCGCGCGGATGCGCCGCATCGGGTCGATCTGCGGCGTCTCGTCCGTAAGAACGACGCTGGTAAAGTCTTCGCAGAGCTCGGGCACTTCAATCAGCTCGGCGAGCCTGCCGCGAATCGAGCGGATGCCGCGCTTCGGTTCCAACGGCACAAGTCGGATCGACACCGAGCCGTCGGGCGCCATATCGACGATCGTCACCGACTTTTGATCGCCTTCTTCATCAAACCCGAAGCCAAGCGGAGCGCCCGAATAGCGGATTCGATCGGAGCCGACGGTCTGCGGGCGATGCAGATGGCCAAGGGCGACGTAGTGCGCCCCGTCAAAGAGCTCGGCGGGCACGGTCTCGATCCCGCCCATAACACGTGAAAGTGGCCGCTCGCCCGCACTTGCTGAGCCGCCCGTGACAAAGGCGTGTGCCACGACCACCCATCTGGCGCCTGAAGGAACGTGCGCCCGAGCGCTTTTCAGTTGTGCTCCGAGCACGTCGGCAGGGCAGCTAATGGCATCGTCCTCGAAACATTCGCGCGCTGCGAATTCATAGGAAAAGGGCAACGCCGAAACGGCGACATCGCCATCGGAACAACGGACGATCAGCGGCCGCTCATCGGCGGCAATCGGGCCGCGCACGAGCGATAGACCTCCTGTCGGAAGCACGCCCATCATACCGATCTGCGCCGCAGAATCGTGATTTCCCGCGATGATCACGACGGCCAGCTTCCCATCCTGCGTCACGTCGCGAATGAACCGCCCAAACCTAGTCAGGGCACTTTGCGGCGGAACGGCGCGGTCGAAGATGTCCCCGGCGATGATCAGGAGATCAGGCTGCTCGTCCGCGACGATTCCGGCGATCTGGGCAAGAATGACATCATGGTCTTCCTCCATGGGCACGGCATGGAAATAGCGGCCAAGGTGCCAATCGCTGGTGTGAAGGATACGCATCGTACCGGGCCGCCTTTTCCGTAGGTTTAGCCATTGCCGTTAGCTCCCGAAAGGCGGATGTTTGGGCCCAGGAGATGCGGTGCGGGCGTGGGGGGTGTCGAATGCCTGAGGAGCGATTGTTCGATCTCAATATCGAGAAGATCCTTGAGGCATGGGAAGACGCTCACGCAGTTCGGGAGCTGATTTCCAATGCTTTGGACGAGCAAATTCTAAGCGGCACTTCGGACGTCGAAATCTTCAAACGGGAAGATGGAGCTTGGATCATTCGCGACTACGGTCGCGGCCTTCGCTACGAACACTTCACTCAGAACGAAAACGAAGAAAAACTGAAGAACGTCGGGAGGGTGATCGGGAAGTTCGGCGTCGGACTTAAGGACGCGTTGGCGACTCTGCATCGCAACGGTGTAGGCTTAGAGATTCAGTCCGCTCATGCTTCGATCTCAGTTCGGGAAATCGCCAAACACGGTTTCGACGATGTGGTTACGCTACACGCGGTAGTACGACCCGCGGACGATTCGGCGCTTCGAGGCACGAAGATCGTCCTCCGCGATCTTCCCGATATCGAGATGGTGAAAGCGAAGGCTTTCTTCCTCCGGTTCTCGAACGAGGAAGTTCTCGAAAGTACTCGAATCGGTGATGTGCTTCGAAAGAAGGAAGGAAAACCCGCACGTGTGTATGTCGCCGGTCTTCTCGTGGCGGAAGAAGAGAACTTTGCGTTCACCTACAATATCACATCTCTAACTGAGGCGATGAGGAAGGCCCTTAATCGGGAACGGACGAATGTAGGTCGGACCGCGTATACCGAGAGAGTCAAGCAGATGCTCCTCCAGACCAAGGCAGGCACGGTTGCCGATGTGCTCAAGGAACAGCTTCTAGCGTTGCAGGAAGGACTAGGAAGCGACGAGGTCGGCTGGAAAGACGTGGCGGTTCATGCGGTACGTTTGTTGAACGCCGGCGGGGGTTTTGTCTTCGTCACGACTCAACAGTTGATCTTCAATGCTTCAGCGATTGACCATGCTCGCAATGACGGACTGACGATAATCACCATCGCTGAGAATATTCAGCAAGAGGTTGTCGGAATGGCCGATATCTCAGGCGAACCGATCCGCGATCTCGGACGGTACGAAAAGGAGTGGAACGCCAGCTTCACATTCGATTTTGTGGAAGCTCACGCTCTTTCTAGCGACGAACGCAAAGTCTTCGATCATCGCGATGCAATTGCGATGATCGCTGGCGGGCTCCCGAACCATGTCACGGGTGTCAGGTTGAGCAATACGATGCGGGTTGATTTCGCGTCGGGATGCGATGCAGCAGGCCTCTGGGACCCGGAAACCAGATCGATCGTAATCCGACGCGATCAGCTTTCGTCCGTTCAGGATTTTGCGGGCACTCTCCTGCATGAAATCGCTCATGCTAAGACTGGCTTCGCCGACGTCACTCGTGAGTTCGAGTTAGCGCTTACTCAGCTCATCGGCGCAGCAGCTGCGCAGGCAGTCAGCAACAATTCTGCCAAGCCCACCTCGCTGATAGGCAGTTTCTTCGGCCGTTCGTGACTTGTAACCGAACCGAGAAGATTGGACGTGTCAATGAAACCGTCTCACCTTGGCGATACCAGGATCCGTGTTCGGAGGGGGTTCTTTGCCGTTTAGCCGGTCAGCTAGCTCGTCGATGGCCGCCTCGAATGCCCTCAAGGCGCTCGCCTGAGTGGCCGGATCGGCAGGAGGCAGGGCCGCGGCCGTGAGCAGCTGGTGCCGCAACATACGCGCCAGCACCTCCCACTGAAGGCCTTGCTGACGCCGCACCGCCTCGACGTGACGCTCAAATCGCGTCAGCCGGGCGGCAAGTACCTCCTCCGCAGCCGCCGGGCTGCGGCGGGTCAACCAAGCTTCGAGCGCTTCCACGAGAAGTTCCGAACGCGCACGCCCTGTTCCACTGGCGATCCGATCCAATCGACCACTGAGGTCCTTGGGCAGAAAGAGCTGATGCCGAACTTTGTTTGTCTTCACGCCAAGCCTCGCCCCGGCTGAAATGTCGTCAGGTAGTACCGTCGGTCAGAGGCACGGCGCCACAGCCTCTTCGACGCACGGAGCGGCATCTTGACGCCATCTATCAGGTTACATGCCGATTTCCGGTCCCTGCCGCCCACGGCCGAGGGTCCAACTGATTGAGCCCGAACTGCGCATGACGCCGGATATCTCGCGCCCGAGCTGCCGCTCGAGAACCGGCCGCCAAGGCACGAGCGTGAACTCGCGCGAATTCTCCACCACAGCGAAGCTTCCCGACGAGAGGCTCACACGTCGGCGCACCACGCCGGAAATCCGCTCGCCGGGAACGGGCTCGCCGCTGAAGTCGAGGCCCAGCTCCTTACTCAGCCGCGCTGCGACTACCCGGAGCTCGGCTCGCCTCAGTCTCTGGTCCATGTCGCCGCGGTAGAGGACCTCGTCGCCTTGCTGCTCCGCCAGCCCCTGCTCGATGAGCCACTGTTGGCGCCGGGCCATCGCCTGGCGCACCTCAGCGCCGTAACCGTGCTTCGCGATCTCGATCGGCTCCTCGCCACGCAGCTGCCGGTCGAGCCAGCTCGGGGCGTACGCAGTCGCCTGCTGCTCAAGCGTTTGCACGGTGAGCACCTGGATCCGAACCGGCGCGGCGCGGGCAGTGCGCCTCTCGTGCTCAAGCGCCTTGTCGAAGTAATCGGACGGCAGGGTCCAGCTGCCGTCCGGCTGCCGCTCCACTGCAGCGCCTCCGCGGCGAAGCGCCTCGAGCCTGCGAACATGTGCCTTGACGTACTCGTCGGTCGCGGAGCGATCGTGCGCGAGATGGATGTCCTGACTGTACACGCCGCCGTTCGCTCGGGCGATCTCCTCGATGACCAGATCCGCTTTCCTGAGCTCGGCCTGCCGCCGCTCAACGCGGACTACGCTGCCGATCGGCGTTCCGTCGCCACCTCTCCCGACCTCGATATAGTGGGTGCGGCCATCAACACCGTCGATGACCAAATATCGCCGGTCGTGGTGGTCATCGGCGGCCCCGCGATGGACCACCCTCCCAACCACAGGAGCTAAGTCGGGTTCTGCTCGGTCAATCACGTACAGCTCGGGCCTGCGGTCCAGCTTCGCCGTCGTCATCACCCGGTGCATCGTCCGGATGATGTCGCCGCGCCGCCCGAGATCGGTCAGCGTCTCTTCCACGGTCGGCGCCAGTCGCCAGGCGAGCGGCCCGTCGCGTTCGGCCAGGCCCATGCGTTCGAGCTCGCGCGCCCGGCTGATCAGAAGTTGCTGGTAGGAGCCGTCGCCGTCCCAGCGCGCGGGCTGCCGCAGGTCGACGACGTGATCATCGGCTCGCGCAAGGATGTCGCGATCGAGCTTCGTCAGGCGTTCGGCCAGGATCTCTTGGCTGAGCTGCTCGCGCACCTCGAGTTCGCTTTGCGGTCCGAGCCAGCGGGTCATGATCTCCGATGCGCGGCCGCGGATACCCTGGGCGATATAGTCGCCGGCGATGTTGAGCACCTTCCCGTCCTCGGTCGCGCCTCGAAGGATCAGGTGCGTGTGCGGGTGCCCTGTATCGAAATGATCGACTGCTACCCAGTCGAGAGTCGTGCCCAGATCCTGCTCCATCTTCGCCACCAGCTCGCGCGTGAAGGACTTCAGCGTGTCAAACGAGGCGCCATCCTCGGGCGACACGATGAACCGGAACTGGTGCCGATCGCCGGCGCCGCGCTCAAGAAGTGCCTTGCCGTCAACGTCGTCGCTGAACGTTGAGTAGAAACGTCCGTGCTCGCCCTCGCGAGTGACGCCGTCGCGCTGCAGGTAGCGCAAGTGCGCCGCAGCTGCGCCGGCGGCTTTGGTGCTCGCGAGCTTCACGACGCGCGCCTTGATCATCACTCGCCGGGCCCGCACCCGCATGCCCGAGATCCGGTCCACCGACCATCCCGATGACTTCGCCGCCAACGACAATCTGCCGCCTCGGCCGCGGGCATTGAACCGGCCCGACTGGCGCGCGGCGCCGGATGAAAGTGAGCGCCAGTTACCGCCGCCGCGCGCGATCCGGCCGATCAGCAGCGACTGCAATGCACGACGCGCACCGGCGCGGCTTTTGCCCCTTCGCATCCGCCCGAGCCGCGGCTCGAACCTGTTCTCGTCGCCTGCCATCCGCGAGGATATGCGCCCGCGCGCCGAGCGGCTAAAGTATCTCGCGAGCGAGCGCCGCAAATCTGCCGTTCCGTGCGTCGGAAAGGCCGCTCAGTCTCTCATCTGCGCCAGCACGGAGACAGGCAGTCTCCCGAAAAAACGATGTGCAGACAAACACATAGCGACATTTCTGCGGTGAGCTGAAATCCGCTTTATCTTGCCTTACTCTTTTCCCGTTGTGCCTGCTTCTTCACGGTCATGCTGATCAACGCCGACAGCTCTTCGAATGGCGTTCCTGGCAGCGTTCGCATTCTGCCAGCGAGCGCGGTCATTTTTGCTTCCGATCGCCTGCCAGAAGTTGTCAAACGGCCACCGCTCTCCCGCAAAATTGGCGAGGAAAGCGAGCGTGAATCGCAGGGCCAAAGTGGGCCGCACCGGCCCTTCATTCGACTGATCTGTCGCCTCGTCGACGGCGGCCAAAGCGCGTTGCCGCAGGTCAGTCATCCCGAATCGCATAAGGAACAAATAGAGAACACAACCCTCCGGAGGAAGTGGCCTTGGCAGTTCGACCGCCGATCTACCGCACGGCTCAAGGTGCCGAGTTGCAGTACAGATCGATTGGTTTCAGCGAGCGCGCGCTTACGTTTTTCGACGCTGCTCGGTTGAAGTGACGGGGAAACGGAATTGAGCAACCGAGAATTGGAGAAACTACGCGCGCGGCGAGAATTGCAGGAGAAACGCGCGCGCGAAATCACAGAGAACCTCGCGCGAGCGCTTGGCGTTTCAGCTGAAGAACTAGACCGCGTCGAGTACCGGATCGATCCGCAAAGGGCCGATGACGGCGCGCTTCAGGGCTTCATCATCTACTTCTGGGATGGCGCCACACCGGAGTTCCTCGCCAAGATCGACGGGCTGGTGAACGGCCGCTGGGTTCGCATCGGACCGGTATTATGACCGCAGTAGCGTGGCTTCAATCGACCGCGCGAAAAGCCTCGGCGACACGGCCACGGACGGCGGAGAAGCAATCCCCTCAAATGGGGGGAATTGCGCAACGGCGGCAATTGTCATCATACTACGCTGGCTCGGCGGCGGTCACGTGGTGGCGTGAGAAACCACGGCGTGACCTCAGGGGACGACGTGTGGATGAGGCGAGCTTGGAACGTCCCACGCGATCGGCGGAACGCGGTGCGCGTCGAATTCGAAAGAATTGCTGCATTCGTCGACGATGTTCGCGCTGCAGCGGCCATATCCGAACTCAAATTGATCCTAGCGGAGATCTCTGAGGAGCTGGGCTTTTCTCACTTCGCCCTAGCCCATCACATTGATCCGCGAAGGGCATCTACGCCCGCGATCCGCGTTCACAACTACCCCGCTGAACTGGAGCAATATCACGACGATCAACGCCTCGGATCGCGCGATCCGGTGCATCGCGCGTGTCAGCGCACCGCGATCGGATTCTCCTGGTCTGAGCTTCCGCGCATGGTCCACCTGACCCCGCGCGACCTGCGCGTGCTGGATGCCGCGGCGTGCCGAGGGATCGGCGAGGGGTTCACTATACCAGCGCACGTGCCGGGAGAACTTAGCGGTTCCTGCTCATTTGCGACCGCCAAAGGGGTGCGTTTGCAGAGCGAAAATCTGGTGATGGCCCAGTTGGTCGGCGCCTTCGCTTTTCAGGCAGCTCGCCAGTTTGTGAGAGCTGTAAACCCAAACACCCTAAAGGCTTTCCACGTATCCGATCGGGAACGCGAGTGCCTCATTTGGATCGCGCGCGGTAAGACGGACTCGGAGATCGGCACAATTCTCGGGATCAGCGCCGAGACAGTCCGACAGTATGTGAAGCACGCCCGCGCCACGTACGATGTCGTCAGCAGGTCGCAACTCGTGGCCCACGCGCTACTCGCTGGAACAATCAGCTTCCCGGAAATTGCAGGGCGCTAGTAGCCGTTTGCAAGCGAATGAGGTTGATGTAGCTTGGTATCGGCAGCGTGTCGGATCGCCAGAAGGGACGGCTCAAGAGCCGTCCCTTTTTCGCTAGCGATCTCAGTCCGCCGGGTTCCAGATGAGGGCGAATGCATCCTCGTCTGCACCCGAGGCGCGACCCAGGTTCGCATAGAGCCGGCGCGGACCAAACTCTGGAGCGGCGAGCGAGAGGCTCACATAGTCGCGTCCTGAAGCCTCGGACCGGCGCATCCAGCCCGCGCCGATCTCGACGTCGCCGGAGAAGACGCGATAGTCGGGCTGAGCGTCGCTGGTCTTGCGGTCGTTTGGCTGGATCAAGATGTCGGCCTTGATGCTGAGCGTCTTCAGCTGGCCTTTGAAGCTGCCGTCCTGAGCCTTGGTGACGATTCCGATTGCAGGCATCTTTCATTCCTTCTCGTCGTCGCCCGAAGAGATTTTCCGGCGACACGCGCGTGCAAATGGACGGGGAAAAGAGCGCTTGAACCAAATGGCTGAAGCGTCAGCGGAGGACCGGAGCGGAGCGCCTATTTGGAGCGTCGCGGTCGCGAGGAGCCGCAGTTATGCGGCGGGGAAATAAGTGCGAAAGCGAGGGTTTCAGGCGATCGAACCGGCCATAGATCAGCGTGTTGAAGAGCCGGAATCCTTCTGGAGCTTAGAAGAGGAGAAGTGCCAGAAACTCGGGTGGCTTAGGCTGCGGCGCTGCGCTCCAGCATCTGGATACGCTCCTCGCAGATCGTCTGAACCACGCGCCCAAGCTCCTCGACGCACGCTGACAGCCAAGCCAGCTCTTCGGCGGAGATACGATAGTGCCTGGAGTAGCGGGCCTTCACGTAAGCGTCCTTAAGCTTCTCGAACGTCGCCCGTTCCTTGCGCGCGTCCATCGGCCAGACGTAAGTCAGACGTCGGTCTAGGCGCTCGGCTTGCGTACGCAGGAACCCGAGATTGTGGACGTGCGGCGTGTAGAAAGTGCAGACGAGTAACACGCAGTGGTAGAGGCTCTCAGTCGCTTGGTGCAGGAGAAACGCGGCTCGTTTGTAGCGGCCTTTGCTGATCAAATGATCGGCGCTCTCCTTGAAGTCAGCTGCTGCCGGCAGCCACTCTTCGAAGTACTCCCGCGCCATCACAAGCGCCTGGTCAGGCGTCTTCGGCTTGGGCTCCGCAAGCTCGCTGTCTTCACTCTGGTAGATGGCGATGCCGTCCCGGGCGACATCCATGAAAAAGAAACGCCCGTGCGCCAGCCCGTCGTTCACTTCGTGCAATGTGTGCACGATAAAGTTGACCGGCGTCTTGAGTGTCTTCGTAATCGACAACTCGCGGTTCAGCCGTTCCTCTGCCTTCACCCAATATTCGACGCGATCCGTCAGGCGCTTGTCGTTGACGACGATCAGCAGGTCGAAATCCGACTGATAGCCCTTGGCAGTATGCGGCTCGTCGACCCATCCGCCGCGGGCATAAGAGCCGTAGAGAATGATCTTGAGGATGCGGCCCTTCTTCTTCCAGTCCTGCGTCGCAAGCGAGCGAGCCTCGTCGAACTCCTCGAAGAGAATCTGCACGACACGTTCCAGCTCGCGCTGCTTGGCTGCTGGAAGGTGATCGACATCGGTGCGCATGTGGGTTTGATCCTAGAGCCTGTGGTTCTTGCTGCAAACCGTGTAGCGGCCGGAGGGCCTGCCCTCCGGCCGCCGGATTTCTATCAGAACCATCGCTCCCACCAGCTGAGCGAATGGCCGTCCATTCGCTTGCAGAGCTTGTAGATGGCCCTCGCCATCTGCCGCTCGACTTCCTTCACTGAGAGGCCCGTACGGCGGGCGATCTCGGCATAGGACATGTCGTCCAGCCGGTGAGCGAGGAAGACTTCGCGCTGGACGCGCGGCATGCTGGCGACGGCCTCCTCGAGCCTGCGCAGCAGTTCTGGGTCGTTGGACATAGCTGCTGTCCTTCAAGGAAGGAGCGGCGGGCGACGCGGCCAGTTTCGGCGTCGGGCTGTGTTTCAGGGGCAGCCGCAGGCGCGAACAACCCGTCCACGACAGCCGCGCGGGTGACCGTCGCGACACCACCACGCCCGGTGTAAGCGCTCGGCGGGAACGTCATCCACAGAGGAACAAACCGCTCCAACTTCGCTCGACCGTTGGCGCCCGCAAGGCAGTCGGCGATAATCTGCCGCTTCACCTTGCCGGTCGCTTTGGCGTTGGCGTCGGCTGCTTGCTCGCCCGCTACCTCGGCCACCATGGCGTCGAGAACCTCGCGGTCCTTGATCAAGTCGAGCAGTGCTCCGTCGACCCCGTACGCCTCGGCCACGTCGACCTGCAGCTGCTGGCCGAGCGTTTCGATGAGCGCGGTTCCGGACTCAAGCGTTTCCGCCATGACAACAGCCAGCGCGTCGATCACCGCCTCGTCAGGCAAGGCGAGCAGCCGCACGAACAGCCCGGATATGCCGCAGTCGCCGTCATAGCCCTTGGTGACGGTCGGAGCCTCGGCGTCGAAGCCGAGCGAGGCAAGAACCGCGCGCCGCTGAACGTCGAAAACGGCCTCGGACGGACATGTCTCGACGCTCTCGGCAATCGCATCGGTCAGCGCCCGCTGCGGTTCGACGCGCACATTCCAGAGAGCCGACCCGACGATCGCATGCGCCAGCGCCAAACGCAGCGCCAGCATCGGCTTGCCCGCTACTTTCGAGCGCACAACCGCGTGGCGGTGAAGGTCGATATAGTTCTGGATCGGGGCAGTGATTTCGGGTCGCTTGGGCTTCTCACCCGCGCCCTGCGCCTGCTCCTGCCGCCGAGCCTCACGGCGTGAGACATAGCCCTCGTGCACGGTAACGTCGCCGCGATAACCGACTGCGATGAAGACCTTGCCGCCCTTCTTCTTGGGCCGACGCTCGTGCTCCCAGATATGGAAGTAGGAGCCGGGTTCGAGAACGATCACGTCCGTCCAACCGGCGTCGCGATAGCTCTCGGCCTTGGCTTCAATGGCGGCGTTCTGCGCAGCCCAGAAGGCGTCACCGCTCGCGAAATAGCTGTCTTCGCCGAACAGATCGCTGACCATCTCGCCCTCATATGACGCGAGGTCGAAGAGCGCCGCGCTTGCTGGAATGGACGTCCCGCCGAACAGCCAAGCCTTCAGCTGCGAGCCGGTCGGGCAATACGCATTGGGATCGTCGAGCATTTTCAGCCACTCGCGCTGCTGCGCCTTGCTCGCGAGCGTCTGGTGCCGAACGGTCACTGCGTCGATCTTCTCATCGCGATAGAGGTTGCGAATCCGCGGCAGCAGGTTGCCGAGGGCAAGCGTCCGTTTCACCTGAAGGTCGGTGAGGCCGAAAGTGAGGCCAATATCTTCCGGTGAGCGACCCTCTTTCACCAGCCGAGTGAAGGTTTCCCAACGGGTGACCTCGTCGGGGTCCAGCCTAGCGACATTCTCGATCAGCGAGGCTTCGAGCGCAGCCGCGTCGTCCGCATCTTCGAGCACCGCACAAGGCAGCGGTTCGCACTCACCGCCGTTCTCCTCGGCCATAGCCAATGCCGCGTGGTAGCGCCGCTTGCCCGCGACGATTTCGAACGTGTCAGGAGAGCCGTCCGGCCGCACCATCAACGGAACTAAGATGCCCCGCGCCCTGACGGACGGCAGGATGTTGGCGATGTCGACCTTACCCTTCCCGCGCATGTTGGCAGTCGAGACGGTGAGGTTTGCAATATCGATATGACGAAGCTGCATGTCCTTTCTCCTTCAAAACACCGCACCGGCCGCGGAATGCGGGGTGGGCGGCAGGAGCGGACTGGCAGGCCCGCCGGATGAGGCGGCCTGCACCCGAAGGGCCGGAACGAAGTGGAGGACCTGGAGCGAAGCGGAAGGTTGCGGGCCGCCGCGGCGAGCCTAGAGGGTAGCGACGCCCACCCCGCTCGGCCGCAGGCGATCAATGACTTCACCGCGCCGAGCGCGGTGGCCCCCGTTATCAATGAGACCTTGCGTTTGCCTTCCGGCAGCACCGCCCTTGCGGTAAATAGAGCTCAAGGACTGCGGTCGAGTGGTAGGGCTAGACCGTTGCCGATTGGTGAGCGGGAGTTCGAATGATGAAAAGAAAGCTGCTCGTGCGTTGGCGGTACTTCGCCGAGTTCAACCGCTGCGTCGGCGACAGCATCTGGCGAGCCAAGCGCAGGCTCGAGCACCGAGGATATGAGGTCGATTTGGTGCCTCAACTTACGACACTACTCATTCGGCGACCAATTGGGGTGACGATGAGCCAGTTCCGTGCAGACCTGCGAACTTTGCTACAGCCGCAACGCGGCTCTCTGGTCCTCTTCTCGACCTCAGGGCGTGCTTGGTCGTGCAGGATGAAAGGAAATCGCCCCGGCGATTTCGTTCGGATCTGACAAACGAGTCCAAAGGCGCAGCGGTCGCATGATTTGGCTGGAAACGTGCACCCGTTCCGACGCCGAGCGGCGCCGGAGCGCAATGTGGGGCACGGCCCTGAGTGAAACGCCAGAGGGTGGACTCGTCGGCCGGGTGAATGGCGAAGGCCTGTACGAAGGCGATCAGTTTTGGGCCGACGCGATCAAGGACACTTACGACGATCCAACTCGGCGCTTGGCAATGGCAAAGCGTAATCTCCCATTGCCCGCTGCCTTTCGGGAAGCCTCGATCGCCCTGCGCGCGATCATTCGAACCAAGCGCAAAACCGGCACGCCGTTCGAGGCAGAGCTGAGCGAGCTTCATAGGCTCGCTGCCATTGCGAGCCTGGCGCCATACGACCCACTCGATATCACCCCGTTCGCGGAGATTGAGAAACTAGACCTCGCACCTTCGAACATCGGTTGGGACGAACTGCCGTTGCTCAACAAGACCGATCAAAAGTGGATGGCCGAGGCATGGCCTTCGCCCAAGCGACACGTGACCGGTGAAAGCGTTTATCCGGACATCCACATGGCCGGCAGGGCGGCTGCTCAGAGACATAATGATGTAATGCTTCAGGACGTGCTAGCGCGAGTGGACGCCCTCCCCTCGCCGCAGATCTCTCGCGAGGAGATCAGACCGGAGCGGCGCAGCTTCTGGTCATGGCTCTTGGGCCGCTGACCTGCATCTAGACTGTCAGTTCGCGGCCAACTCGGAAAAGCGACAAAAGGCATTCGCCAGTTTCATCTGGCGAGGCGCCTTCGCATCCGCAGCGAACACATCCGGATTAGCGACGATGATCGAGACGCACCGCGCTCTGGAAGTCGCGACGTTCAGGCGATTGGAACTGTAAAGGAATTCCATTCCGCGTGGCGCGTCGGCGTGGCTCGAGGTCGTGAGCGAATAGATCGCGACCCGATTCTGGCGCCCTTGAAACTTGTCGACCGTGCCGACGTCCGCGCCAGGCAGGTGCTTCTGAATTTCGATGACCTGGGCGTTGTACGGCGTGATGATCAGCACGTCCTTGAGCGCTAGCGGTCGGACCTCGCCGTGCCGGTCAGTCCACGTCGCACCTGAGTTCAGTAGCTCATTAACGAGCTGAGCGACCGCAATGGCTTCCTCGGGCGAGCAGTTCGTGTTGCCGTGATGTTCGACCGGCACGAACCTAAGGCCCGCACCGCCAAGTGGCGCTTGTGCACCTAGCGATTGAGTCTCAAGTCCGGGCAATGGCTCTAACTTGCTCTCGTAGAAGAGCTCCGACGTGAAGCTGCAGATATCCGGATGAAGCCGCCACGTGGTCTCGAGGAAGAGTCCCTGCTCCTCGGTGATGGTCTTCTCACCATCGAGGAGGTGATGGAGCGCCGAGCAAGCAGTCCCGTCCGGATGGCTGCCTTGCATGGGCTGATCGAGTTGTTGCGGATCACCAAGCAACACCATGGCTGGAGCGGCCTGACTGGCCGCTAGAACCGTCGCAAGTGACACCTGAGCTGCTTCGTCGACGAAAAGGACGTCGACTTTTTGGAAGGCATCTTCGCACGCCCAGAGCCACGCTGTCCCACCCGCAACATTGGCACCGCCGTCCAGAGCGGCGAATAGAGCCGGGTTCTTGTACGCAAACTTAAGCTTTGATTGATCCACTTCCTTCTCATCCGACGGTATTCTCTGGACGCACTGCACGACGCGGCCTGCCTCTTCAGCTTCCTCGATGACCTTATCGAGAAGGTTGCGCACGACCTTGTGACTATTGGCGACAACTCCGACCCTTTTGCCACTGGCAACAAGGTCGCCGATCATATGCGCCCCGGTATGAGTTTTTCCCGTCCCAGGAGGTCCTTGCAGTGGTAGAACACCGGCCCCGAGCATTGGAGCTAATCGCTTCGCTGCATCGAGAACCGTTTCGCCCTCATGCCGCAAGGGTGTCGGGAAACGCGGAGGGCTGCGGAGCAACAGATCAATCGCTGCAGTGTAAGGACCGTCGCCGGCGAAGCCGCTCTCAACGACATGCTGGGCCAACCGAACGAGCGCCTGCTTCAGCGGCTCCTTTCCAATGTAGTCGAACAGGAAAACTGCCGGCGCGTGGACTTCCGCTGTGGCTTTGGTCTTCTTGATGTCGATCGTGCGGTTCTCGAAGGAGATATCCTCAATTGAACCGTAGGGACGTTTCTTCTCGTCGCCTCCTGCCTTCTGGAGGCCTTTGCCTTTCCGGACATCAGAATCCTGCGCCGCGAACCGATAGCGGTGGACGGGGCAGGCATCGGTCCCGCCGACACGCTCGACAAACTGCAGATCCGCAAGGGCCGATTTCTCGTCGCGCAAATCTTCGGCTGGCAACGCCTCAAGCCGGAAATACTCCCACCAGAGCGCTTTGTCCTCACGTCGATGGAAGTCCAGCAGGTTCGCGAGGAGCCAGCGGGCGTGCTGCTCCCTCGTTCGATCTTTCGGGTCTGGCGGGACATCTTCTGTCAGCGCCTCGACGAGTGGCGTGATCAGAAGAATCCAAGCCGCCACATTCTCAGTTGGCGAAGCATCTTCGATGTGCGGGCGATGGATAGCGGCACCACTGGCGATCGCCTCTTCTCTACGATCTTCTAGCCATTGACGCAGCGCCAGCGTGGAGGCGCAGTCATCCCGATTATAACGCTGCACCACTTCTCGATCGGCGGCACTGATCTCGCCGAGGTCTCCCAACTCCAGGCTCGTCTGAAGCTTCGTGAGGGCGATGTTGGCGTCGGGCAGTGCTGCTTCGCGTTCGAAGCCGTAGAGGGGCTCAAGCTTCTTGATGGAATAGCTTTCGACGCCAACCCGAACGCCTTGGCGCGTCACTGTGAGCAGGTCGATCAGAATTCTAGCTCGCAGGATCTGGTCGAGTTCCTCCTCCCGCGTTGCATAACGTCCCATGAGCCTTGTCAGGGCGCTGCGCTCGTATGCCCCATAGTGGTAGATGTGGAGGTCGGGATATTCATCCAGCCTACTGATCACGAAGTCGATGAATTCCTCGAAAGCGGCCTTTTCGTGAGACCGATCGAGCGCCCAAAGGGCCGCGTACTTCCACTCTCCGGCATCGCGATATTGGTAGCCGAGAAGGTACTCCAGACCACCTTCGCCGACGAAGGGATCGCCTTCGAAGTCCAAGAAAATATCGCCGTCGCTCGGCTCTGGCAGAAGCGCCAGGCCGACGCCAGGCTCGGGCGCGAGCAGCTGATAGGGAATGATCCCGGTTTCGCGCGCTTCGAGCTGCAGCCGTGCTTGGTGGCACAGCCGTTCATATGACGCAGTGGTCCCTCGCTCGGGCTTCCAGGCAATCGGCAAGGGCAAGGCTGCGAGCGCGGTAAGTGTCGAGATACCTTGGCTCTCAAGCTCCCCCGATTGAATCTTGGTGAGCCCCGCAACGAGACTGAGATGGTCGTCATCTCTGCGCCGTTGATTGCAGACCGGCTTCCATGTGCAGATGTCGCAATGCACAACCGGGTCCGGATAGGTTGCTCCATCGACCTCTAGGGCCGCTTCGAAGCTCGCTTTGACCTTGCGATAGAAGGCCGCGAAATCGTCGACACGATATGGCTCAGGCACGAATTCGGTCCACGGGCGGACGACATACATGTGCTCGGGCGTTAGACCCTGTGCCTGCCCGAGCAGGTCCGAGTAGAGCGACAACTGCAATATTGTGCCGCCCTTGGTTTCTCGCGCTAGCTTGGCGTCAACGGCCTCATAACTCCATCCGCCGAGATTGCTCTGTCGCTCCACGCGGCCGAGCACATCGGCTCGCCCAGCCCACTGCCCTGATCGCAAGGCAGCCTGGACGATGATGGCCGCGCCGGACTTCATGGCCGCTTGAGTGGCGGCAACGGCGTCATCATCGATATCGATGCCGCCGATGAGCACCGGCTCGAGCCCTTGGTCAGCTAAATGCTGGACGTAGTCCTTCTCGTGAGTCTGTCCACGTGCCCAAAGCGCTTCAAGCGCCGGGTCCCACAGTTTTGGCCGCTTCAGCTCGCCTCGCGCGACCGCCTTCTCAAGTTCGGTCAGGTGATGGCAGTTGAGATACCCTGCTAAGTCCGAGGCACTCGGCCGTAGCTCGCCCGTGATCAACTTCATACGCCCCTCCGATGCCTACAGCGAATAGGCGTCGGCGACCTGGATCCGAGCAAGTTCCGTGGTGACCCGACACATCGAGCTTAACCGATTGCGGGGCGAGTGCCAGTGCAGTGCGCACGTCGACGTCTCTTCGTCCGACTTTTGTCGGCGTGTGGGTGAAGCGTGATCGACTTCACGGCTAGGTACATTTGCGATGCATCGAGGCCCTCTAGAACGACGCCAAGTACTGCAGCCGTTGCGCGGTTCAGTCGCTTGAGAAAGAGGTCGCTATCTCAGGAGGTACTATGTCGAGCGACGATGCGCAGCGTATCTTGCGATTGAACAAAGTTCTGGATCGAACCGGCCTCTCGCGCTCCACGCTTTATCGGAAGATCGAGTGTAGAACGTTCCCAAAGCAGGTGAGAATTTCCGAACGGTGCGTCGGCTGGCGCGAGGGCGATATCGAAGGCTGGCTTCGCAATCCAATGTACTACTCGCGGGTGGATTAGAGGTCCGCCGGAAACCCACTAGCGCCAACGGCGCCGATAATGTCGATATCGCCCGCGGCCGGAGTAGGGCCTCGCTACCTTTGAAGCCGCCGCTAGTCGCTTACACTGCATGCACTTTCTGCCGGTGGCGCCGCTGCCGTTAGCCAACGACTGATCAAAGAAATCCGACACGGGCTTAATGGCACCACAACTCGTGCATTCTTTAAGCTCTTTGGATGCCAGGCCGCCGGCCGTTGCCTGCACGTGTCCGACTGCGACAACCTCGATTTCATCATGAAGCGTCTCAACCAGGCGGCTCAGCCGATCCGACAGCGTCGCAAGGGGGTCTTTGCCGAGATTGAACCGATTAATCCGCAAGAACTTGTAGCCGTAACTCTCGAGCGTGAGTTGTCGCTCGACATCTGCCTCAAGCATGTAACGCTCGTGGGAGCCCACATCGACACTCTTTCCCTTCTGAAAATGATACTCGAAGCCGTCGTACTCGATGACAATCCGAGCAGTGCCCTTCTCAGAGGCGAACGTCAGAAGGAAGTCGACGCGCCATGATGGATGCTGGTACGTAGGATCGAGTTGCCGGAGATACTCCCCAATCGGAAATTGCGGTAGAATCTCGAGGTCATCACGATGCTGCTGATAAAAAGCTGTCTTTTGCAGCCAATCCAACACCTTGACCTCCATCGGACTATTGGCGTCCGTGAGATCGGGTGAGACGTCACCCTTCTGAAGTATGCTGTTGTAGTGGTTGAGCACCCGGCCGATCGTGCCTTTGTAGTCGGATATCGGCTTCGATAGGACAAACCAGATCATCTCTTCCGCGCGGCTGAATCCGACGTTCAGCCGCTGAACCTTTAGCTTCTCTTCGACCCTTTCTTCCGCATCGTCGAGCGTAACCGGGAAGACATAATTCAACGCATCATGCTCCGCTGTAGCCACCATCGAATAGAAGATTATCTTTCGCTCCTCGCCTTGGCAGCTGTCGAAAGTCATGACCTTCAACCGGAGTTTGTCCCGGAAATCCGCGCCGGAAGCATGAGAAAATAGCAGCTTCGAGAGCAACGCTTGCTGCTCGCGAAACGGGGTGATTACTCCGACTGTGGGTGGATCCTCATCCTCCAGCAACTCCAAGAGGCGGTCTAGGATGAACTGCGCCTCTGCCTCATTGGTGCCACGGGATCTCTTGGTATCACCGACATTGATCAGGTCGAATTTGATCACCTCATCGAGGGGAACACCTCGAATTTTGATCGCCTGTAATTGTCCGCCGTAGAAGGTCTGAGACGAGTAGCTGATCAGCTCCTGATAAGAGCGGAAGTGCTTCCGAAGCATGATCGAGTAGTTTGCGCAAAGCTGGCAAAACTCGAGGATCGAGCATTTCACGTCGAAGCGGGACAGCCTTTGCAACGTGCCCGCGTCGTAACTGACCTTTTGGCGAAAATACGCATGCAAGTCCGCCTTATATTTTTCGTTCAGCGCGATGCTCGCGTTTGACGACTTTGTGTTGCTGAACTGCTTGGTGTCGCCGAGCACAACGAGCTTCTTGGCTCTGAGCATCGCCGGAAAAGCCTGCGCAACCGAAACTTGGGAAGCTTCGTCAATCACGACCACATCAAACACGTCAGGTGCGAGCGGCGTGTACTCACCGAATTGTCGGATGTTGGCGATGATCACAGGAAAGGCATTTTTCACGCCTTCGAACTTTTCCGCCGGGAATTTTTGCCGGTTGGTGATAATTGAAGAGAGCACTCGCGCGTCCGCTCTCGAATTATTCATGAAGTTCACGAGGCGATTATCGACCTCAGTGTTCATGACCGAAACATTGAGACGTTCGAGCGCCGATTTATCTTTCACAAAATCGAATTCCGGGGCCGCCGCGAACGTTGAACTGATCCCGCGGTATGCGTTCACGTATCGAAGCGCGATAATCCATCGGCTGGCGAGCTCCGCCGGGTCACCCTCAAGAAGTGAGGTCGGCAGAGCACCGAGCAACCGGCGGAGGCCGATGATCACGCTCTGAGCTATGTCTGCGCCTGGCGGGGGCACGCGATCGTAAGCGATCAATGCATAAGTGTGACCGAGGAAGCTCTCGGATATCTCGTGGTCAGCGAGCCCTCTTCGAATGAACGTCGCATGGCGCTGGATGTCGCGCAGGATGGAAATTTCGCGCCTGAGCAGGACCGGCCGAGTTGGCCTGAGGGCCTCATTAAGGTCCCGCTCGATTGTCCTTACTGCGCTACCCCGAAAGAGATAGCCGAAGATCGGCATACGCAGTTGGTCATATTCTAAAAGCCAGCGGGTCAGACTGATGAGCTGGTCGGCCGAGCATTGTTCAAGCAAGCTCAGCGGCGTGGGATCCACCTGATCAACAAGCGCAGCGACTGCCACATCCAAGCGCAGTTGCTGCTCAATTGCATCGTCGCGATTGCCGGGAACGCCAGAGGCCCTCTCGAACAGGCTTGATAAATAGCGCTCGAGTCTTTCCGGCTGCGCGAGTGCGACTTCCAATCCGGACTCCAAACCAGGCATGTCGACCGATCGGAGTTGCTGAGCCAAGTCGAGGTCAATCGCTTCAACGTCCTTCTCGACACGATGAAACTCGGCCAAGTCCCGAAGCGAGAGGCTGCAGAGCGAGGAGACGGTCCTCACAATGCGATCCTTCATCATCTCGCGGGTGTCGTTTAGCTCACCCTGAATCTTCTGCTCATTTGCCTTAGCGGCGCGAACATAAGCTGTGACTTGCGTCAGCGTTTGCTGGGACGTGAGCTTCTTGAAGTTCGCTTGCTCCCGCCCAAGACGCAGAATTGGGTTCACAAAATCGCGCGTGTGTCGGACTTGGCTCATGGTGTCCGAGAGCTTGCTCTGCACCACGTTTAAGGCCTCGGATTTGTCAGAAAGAACGAGGCATGACTTGCCCTGCAAGGCGCAATCCGCGGCAATTGCCGTAATCGTGTGCGATTTGCCGGTTCCAGGCGGCCCTTCGACAACGACCATGCGACCAGCCGGATGGCGGATCGCCTCCAGGATTTTTACCTGCTCCTCGTTCAGTGGTACGGGTGAATCGATAACGACCCGGTCGACCATTGACCTTTCGTCCCAGTTCGCATCGACGTCGGCGGTGATGCTCGTGGGATTGTCGAGCAGAACGCCGCTAACGATCCCTTGGAAGAGCTCCATCACACCGGGCTCGTTCCGACGAGCCTGGGTGATCATCTCCTCATAGTCGTTGAGGAGCGCTTCATCAGATCGGTCGAATACAGCAATGTGCAGAGCTGTGGAAAGGTGGACCGAGGCGTTCGAGGCTTCAGTCACCCGGCCAGCTGCTAATTCGACTTGGCCGCCAAGATCCAGGGCGTTCGCGATCTTGCGAAAGGGAGCCTGTATCGCCTCGGCAATACTTTGCTCTGGCGCGAGATACGTAATGCGGTCGTTGATCGGGCTGAGCCACTGTCGCTGCTGTCGCTCGCCAAGCTCCTGCAAAACGAAATCGATGGCCCGCTTGTTGGCGTAAAGATGATTGATCAGCTTTAGGACGTAGCCCGCTTCGCTGCGTTCGACCTCGATAGGCACAAAGAACAGGGGATAACTGTTCCCTCCGAACTTCAGCTGGCCGACGTACAAATAAAGCTGAAGGCCTTCTCCCGTCATGGCGTAGGTGTCGAGATCGCGGAATTCGAGGAAGGCGTCGGCCGCCATGAACGCCTCGAAATAGCTGAGCATCTCCGTCCGGATGTCATCCAAGGCGAGATGGGTCTCCAGCACTCCGATCAGCTCGGCGCTCTTTCCAGTAGCGAGATATCGGCTGAGGACTTCGGGCAACACGCCATCGAGGCGGGACGCCACGATCTCGATCAGCTCGGATTCAGCTGAATAAATCGAGTCATGGACCGAGTAGGATTGCTCAGAAAGCGGACCGTCGAGGAGCGCTAGGAGGGGCGCCACCACCTGCGATCCGACTTGCTCTGCTAACTCCGTCCTGACACCTTCGACCCACTCTTCCGGGTCTTCAACTGCAATGCCCCTGCTTCCTTCGGCCTTGGCGAACACGGCAGCTCGCACCTTGAGCACTTCTTCTTCAGCAATGACCCCAATTTGCTCTTTGATGATGAGCCGAAGAGTGTTGGATATCGGGCGGTGGTAGGCTTTCGGAGTGAACCGGAGTGTCGGGTCGCCGTCCGAGCGCTTACCCATGATCTGCCAGAGATTGTGCTGCAGAGCCGGGTAGGATGCCACTCGCATGGCCGATCTGAACCCACTCTCGGTCTGTAGCTTGATCCTTCGCCGCGGCGCCTGCTGGCGCTTGAAGTCGGATTCGAGGAAATCGAGGAAGTACTGGGAGACCTTGATCGACAACTCTCTGAGAGTCTCAGCTACGATACCCAACGCGTTCCCCCGAACCTCTAAGACGCCCAACTAGTCCTGCGACGGCGTCATTCCCCGACACAACGTATCACCCCGTCGCTAGGACGCCTATATTCACAGTATCGTTGCCGACGGAGAGAGGCGTAATAAACCCTGCCCAAGAGAGCATTAGTGCTCGCCTTCGCTCAAGAAAGTTCGTGCGACGGTAGGCGGCCTCAACTCGGTCCGCTAACTTGTGCGCCAGCGCTCTGTCGACAATCTCCTTCGGGTACCTAGTCCTTTCCGCCGCCCAATCCGTAAAGCTGCTGCGGAAGCCGTGGACGGTGGTTCTAGGGAAGCCCAGGTCCCTAAGCACCTTTGTCATGGTCATGTCGCTGATCGGCCTCTTACCGTGCGTCGAGAAGACAAGGCCGTCATCGGAAGCGCGAAGCGGCCAGCGGCGCCGAAGAACCGCAATCGCCGCGTGCGACAGTGGAACGACATGCGGCTGGCGCATCTTCATGCGCGATGCAGGGATCGACCAGATTGCGGCATCCAAATCGAACTCGAGCCACGTGGCGTGGCGCGTCTCGCCAGAGCGTACGGCGTTATAGATCGTAAACAGGAGAGCTTCCCGCCCGGCAGAGGTCGGCAAATTGCCAAGGCGCCACATCAAGTCAGGTACCTCGGTATACGGCATCGCGACGAAGTGGTTCTCTACAGCCGGCTGCCTAGGCAGTCCCTTTGGGACTGACCGGAGAGATGCCTCGTGCGGGCACCACCCCTCAAGGTGCGAATACTCAAGCACCGTCCGCACGCGCTGCAGGATGCGTCGAGCCGTTTCAGGGATAGCAAGCCAGATCGGAGCGAGAGCGTCGCGCACCATCACATTTGTGACCTCGTCCACTCGATTAGCTCCAATGTGCGGGAATATGTGGTTTTCGAGCGATGCCAACCAAGAGGCCCTATGGTGCTCATTCCGCCAGCCCGCTCTGATCGCTTCATGACAGGCTCGCGCCGCCTCTGAGAAGGTGGGGATCACTACCTTGAGCGCTGGAGGCGTCGGCCGAATCTCTTCTCCCCTCTTGAGCTTGCTTCGCAACTCAGCCGCTTTGGCGCGGGCCTCCGCGAGTGTCACGACCGACGCCGAGCCGAGACCAAAGTCTTGCCTCTTCCGGTTTAGCTGTGCTCGTAGGATCCATGAACGCGATCCTGTCGGTCTAACCATGAGGTAAAGACCACCACCATCAGAATGGCGGCCGGGTTTGGCGTTTTTGACGCTGATTGCGGTGAGCATTCTCGCCTCCTATCGTCCCTCGTTTCGTCCCACGCGGCCGGTGGCTGCAGTGGGATTCCAAGGGTCAATCCGAGACGATGCAATTACGGAAAATGGAAGAAACGCAAAGAGTTAGAGACGTCTCAGGCGGCCCTGGGACGCTAAGACTAGAGACCTCGGCTCCACCATCGTTCCCAGAAGTGGCTCAGAACTCCCCGATCAATTCGAGCTGGAGCACATCGATGCGGAGCGGACGGCCGCTGATTTCATTGGCGCTCATCCAGCGGCCGGTCAGATTCATTCCGTTGAGCAATCCAAGCGTCGCGCCGATACTGTAGCCCTTGGTGTTCGTCCCGCCGAGGTGGAAGTCGCTGTCGGTCAAACTGTCGAGGACCGCGTCGCTTTCAAGGTAGCGATAGTCGGCAAGCACGTTCCATTCGCCCCATTTGTGCGGCGCGCGGTTACCGACCGTCAGCCTGACCAGGAAGCCCTCATTGCCGCTCTCGACCTTCGCCGGTGACGCGGCGCTGCACGGATTTTCGTTGCCGTTGACGGCCGTGACGTTGGTGAACGGAATGCCGTTGGGCCCGACGCCGTAACGGCATTCGTCGCCATGCTTGAAGGCGAGGTTGTGAACGTAATTGCCGAGCAGGGTGGCGTCGACCCCGGCGACCGGGACGCTGACCGACGCGTTGAGGTCGAGCAGCGCATATTTGTAGGTTAGGCCAAGAAACTGACGATTGCTCGCGGGCAAGGTATCGGGCGGCGAAACGACGATGTCGCGAATGAAGAACAAGGTATTGCCCTTGCGCGCGAAGAAGGCGCGGCTCTCGTCGGTCGAGCATTCGACCGGATCATTAGTGCCGATGCCGACGGTCCGGCCATTGAACAGGCATGGCGCCGACAATTGACCCTGGACGTTGCGGAAGTCGTAATAGGCGGCCGCAAGGTTGACCTTCGCTCCTTCGACCTTCGCGCCGACCTCCAGCTGGCCGCCGAGCAGCCACTTCGTCCGGTTCGAAACCTTGGCGGTGAGCGTCGATGGGCGATCGAACGATCCGAAGTCGAGCGGGAAGGCGCCGCCACGCAGCGTGAGCGAATTGTCGGTGTGCGGCAGATTCTCCTGGAACGTGAGCAGGCCGCCGTCGAGGTTGAGGTCGCGGTCGAACACCAGATCGGTCGAAGTGAACGGGTTCTTGAAGCGACCGAACCAAGCGTTGCTCCGCAGCCGCCCGCCGGTCAGGCGGTCGGTCGTCAGTCGCAAATAGGCCTGGTCGACCCAGATGTTCTTCTTGCCCAGGCCGCCGCCGAGGAGCTGGTTGGTCGAAATCGGACCGTTGTCGTCACCGGTCGCAAGCCTGAGCCCGACCGTCACTTCGGGACTGACATCGAGCTCCGCGCCGACCCGGAGGCGCAGCCGTTCCCGTTGGCGGTTGTGAGTGGTGTTGACGATCGGGACGTTGTTGGCGTTCTTGAAGAAATCGAAACCGCCCGCCGTATTGTTGATCGCGGCATAATCGATGAGGTCGTTGGCGTTATCGCTCGAGAAGCCGTCGAATTCACCCCGCAGGCGCATGTCGGCGTTGAGATGAATATTGTTGACCCAGGCCGGCGCCTGCTTGTTGGGCGCGGCCCAGCCCTCGGCCTGCGCCTGCTTCTTCACTTCGCCCTTGATCTCGTCGCGGATCTGGTTGCGCACGGCTTCCGGGACATAGGGGACGCGCTCCGCGCCCGGCGGTGGCGGCGCGAGCGCGCCCGACGCGACCCGCGCCTGGGCGGCCTCGGCTTCGGCCTGGCGCAGCAACGCCGCGCCATTCTCGCGCGTGATCGTCCCCTGTTGAACCAGCAGACGGATGAGGTTGACCATCGCGTTGGTCGACGGCTGGGGCCCCGCGGCCAAGGCTTCGGGCGTGCCGGAGGGAGCTGGCGGCGGCGCGGTGCTGGCCTCCTGCGCCATCGCTGGCTCCGCCGTGGCAAGCAGCGCCGCGAGGGTTAGCGAACGTGCCGATGTCGTCATAGGCCCTACGGCCGCCACCTACCTGCATCGCGACGTTCCGTTCTTATCCTCGATCAATTCGGCCGCGATGCGCGTTGGCGACGGCGAGGGCTGACCGGCTGTTCGACCAGTCACGGCCTAATTTCAGGCGGTGGCCAGACCCAGTCTGGACCATTAACACTTGATTAACGCTGATTGACTCGCCTCGAATTACAGCACAGTCCGTAGGTCTGGCTATTGCACAGGGGCACAAGATGGCTGCTTTATCCAACAATAACAGGTATTTGATCTCTATTAGCGGAGTCGCGCTAGTGGCTGCGGCCGCCTATTCGCTAGGGCGGATTTATCCCCCGCTCGGGCCGACGGCGGGCACGATCACGCCGGCGGACCGCTACGTTTCCAGCCAGGTCGGCGATACCGACGTGACCCTTGGCGATACCGCGGTTCCCGAGCTGATGCAGACCGACGCGTTCGAACTGATGGTCAAGGACCCGCAGTTCCGCGCGCTCGCCGGCACCCCCGGGTTCCAGGCTTTGGCGGCGCAGCCGCAGGTCATGGCCGCGCTGATGAGCAATCCGAAGGCGTTTGCAGCGCTGGCCGCTAATCCGCAGGCCTTTGCCAGCGTCGCCCAGGCCTCGCAGGCGCTCTCATCGATGGCTCCGGCGGCGCGCGCGAGTAACGCCCAAATGCTGTCGGCCGTCTATGGCCATTCGGCGGCGATGCAGGCGCTCGCCTCCCAGCCTGCGGCCTTGGCTGCGATCGCCAGTCATGCTTCGGCATTCGCCAACCTCGCGTCCAACGCGAGTGCCTTCCAGAACGCCGCGTCCAAGGCCGCCGCCGACGCGCGGATGGCCAGCAATGCCGCAGCCTTTGCGAGCCTTGCCAGCGATAATGCCGCGATGAAGGCGATCTCGGCGGACCCGCAGGTGTTCAGCGCGATTGCTGCCAATGCCGGGGCCTTCAAGGCCCTTTCAGGCCAGCCGGCCGCCCTTTCCGCGACGGTGAAGAGCGCGGCCGCGGCGGCGCAATCGGCGGCGTCGGCCGGCGTTTCGAGCGCCGCCCTTTCGGCGCTTTCGGGTCACTCCAACGCCCTGAGCGCGCTGGCTGGTCAGCCCAAGGCGCTGCAGGCCGTGGCGGGTCACTCGCAAGCCTTCGCGGCACTCGCGTCGCAGCCGGCGGCGATGGCGGCGATCTTCGCCAACGCCAGTTCGTTCGCGCGTTTCGCCAACGATTCCGCGGCGTTCGCCAGCTTCGCTTCGAAAGCCGCGAACAATGCCCGTTTCGCGAGCAGCGCGAGCGCATTCCAGAGCCTCGCCAACGATCGGGCCGCGATGAAGGCGCTGAGCGCCGATCCGCAGGTCTTTTCCGCGATCAATGCGAATGCGGCCGCGTTCGCGAGCCTGGCAAGCAGCGCGCACATGATGAGTTCGCAAGCGATGGCGGCAATCGGCCAAAATGCCTCGGCCTTCTCCAACATGGCGAGCAAGGCCTCGCAGATGAGCTCAGCGTCGCAGGCGCTGCAGGCCTATAACGCCAACTCGTTGGCTGCGTCCGCGGCGGTCGCCGGCAAAATCAATGTCGAGGCGATGAAGGCGATCATGGCCAACTCACAAGCGTCCGCGGCGATGATGGCCAATCCCAGCGCGTTCGCGGCAATGAGCCGGTCTTCGGCGGCACTGTCGGCGCTGTCGTCCAACCAGAAGGCATGGGCGGCGCTCGCCGCGCAGCCGAACATGGCGGCGTTGATGGCGAATCCGAGCTTCTCGGCCGCGCTTAGTCAGTCCGGGATCGCATCGCAGTCGCAATCGAACTGAGGGCTGCTTTTTCGGGGGGTGATGTGAAGCGTTTGGCCGTTCGGGCGCGCGGGTTGGCGCTTGCATCGCTCGCGCTTGGCCTCGCTGGCGCGCCAGCCTTCGCTTTTGCCCAGCCGCAATCCGGTCAGCCTTCGCCGCCGGTCCCGGTCGACACGACGACGCAGGTCGAGAAGCCCGACGCGCTCCCGGTTCCGACCGATCCGCCGCCCGCTGAGCCAGTTCAGCCGGCGCCGCCCGCGCCCAACGTACCGGAGCAAAAGGCGCCGGAGCACGTCCCGCAGGATGCTTCGGGCTTTCGCCTGTCCACACTCGAGACGAAGAACCTCTCGCTCCTCTACATCGACCCGGTCCAGACTTATCTGACGCCCTATCTGGGCCGAGCGTTCGAAAACGCGCTCGCCTTCCATAAGAAGGAATTCCACTGGCAGCCGTGGGAACGCACCACGGTGCTGCTCAAGGACTTTTCCGATTACGGCAACGCCGCGGCGCTCGGCTCGCCGAGCAACATGGTCCTGCTCGACGTCGCGCCTTTGTCGCTGTCGATGGAGACCTTCTCACCGGGCGAGCGCTTCTTCACGCTCACCAACCACGAGCTGGCGCACGTTGCGGCAATCGACGCGTGGAACAGCCGCGACGCCTTCTGGCGCCATTTCCTCGGCGGCAAGCCGGTGCCGCTGCAGAAGCATCCCGAATCCATCCTCTACAATTTCCTGACCAGCCCGCGGAACCTCACCCCCCGCTGGTACATGGAAGGCAGCGCGGTCTTCTTCGAGACGTGGATGGCCGGCGGCCTCGGCCGCGCCCAGGGCGGCTATGATGAAATGGTATTCCGGGCCAAAGTCCGCGACCACACGCGGATCTTTTCTCCGCTCGGCCTGGAGAGCGAAGGCACGCAGGTCGACTTCATGGTCGGCGCCAATTCCTATCTCTACGGGACGCGCTTCTTTTCCTATCTGGCGCTGACTTACGGTCCCGAGAAGACGGTCGAATGGCTGCGCCGCTCGGAAGATTCGAAAGCCTTCTATGCCGCCCAGTTCAAACATGTCTTCGGCAAGTCGCTCGACTCCGCCTGGGCGGAGTGGATCGCGTTCGAACAGGGCTTCCAGAAGGAAAACCTCGCGGCGATCTCGCGCTATCCGCTGACCGAGGTCCATCACCTTTCGCCGACCGGTCTCGGTTCGATGTCGCGCGGCTTCGTCGATGAGCGCACGAACAGTCTGATCGCCGCCTTCCGCTATCCCGGACGCATCGGCTTCCTCGGCCGGATGGACTTGTCGACCGGGAAGGTGACGCCGCTCACCGACCTCGACGGCATGATGCTCTACAAGGTGACCAGCGTCGCCTTCGATCCCGACAGCCGCACCGCCTTCTACACCAACCAGAATTACGCCTTCCGCGACCTCAATGCGATCGACATCGACACGGGCAAAAAGCGCCGGTTGATGACCGACGCGCGGATCGGCGACCTCGCCTTAAACCGGACGGACAAGAGCCTGTGGGGAATCCGGCACCAGAACGGGTTCGTCACGCTGGTGCGAATTCCGGCGCCCTACACCAGCTTCAACCAGATCAAGACGTTTCGCTACGGGGAGATCCTGTTCGACCTCGATGTTTCCCCCGACGGGCAACTCATCTCCGCTTCGTACGGCAACGTCGATGGGAAGCAGTCGCTCAAGGTCTGGAAGCGCGAAGACCTCGAGCAGGGCAATGCCGAGACTCCGGTGGCGACGCTGGCGCTCGAGCCGTCGATCCCGGAGAATTTCACGTTCACGCCGGACGGCAAGGCATTGCTCGGCAATTCCTATTACACCGGCGTTTCGAACGTTTTCCGGTTCGACATCGCGTCCGGCAAATATGAGGCGCTGACCAACGCCTCGACTGGCTTCTTTCGCCCGCAGCTTCGCCCCGACGGGCAATTACTGGTTTATGATTATGCCGGCACCGGCTTCAACCCGTCGCTCATCCAGCCGCAGGTCCGCGAAGATCTGGCGCCGGTCCGTTTTCTCGGCACCGAGGTGATCAAGGCGCATCCCGAGCTGAAGCAATGGGGCATCGGCTCGCCCGCCAAGGTGCCCCTCGATGAGCTGACAACCGCGCGCGGCTTCTACGATCCGACGCAGCGGATGCGCTTCGATGCGCATTACCCGATCGTCTCGGGCTACGACCGCAAGGTGGCGTTGGGTTATTATTTTCACCTCGCCGACCCACTCCAGTTCCGGCAGCTCAGCGCGACGATTGCGGTGTCGCCATTTGGCGATCTCAAGACCATCGAACGGCTGCACCTCAACGTCGATTATCAGACGCCCTATTGGAAGCTCACCTATTGGCACAATCTGGCTGACGTCTACGATCTCGCCGGTCCGGTGCTGCGCAGCCGCAAGGGCGACGCGGTCATCGCCAGCTACAGCAAGCCGCTGATCTACGATCCGCCGCGCCAGCTCGACCTGTTCGGGTCGGCGGCCGCGTACTTCGGGCTCGACCAGCTGCCGAGCGCGCAGAATATTGTCAGCCCGAAAGATCTGCGATCGGCGGAGGTTGGGTTGCGCTACACCAATACCACCAAGGCGCAGGGCGGGGTGGATCACGAAAAGGGCATCGCCGGACGGATCGCCGTCGGCACCGACCAGGCGGACGGCCATTTCTACCCCAAACTCTATGGCGGGCTGGATATCGGGACGGCCTTGCCTTGGAGCAACAGCTCCGCCTGGCTCTACGCCAATGCCGGCATGGTCGGGGGTCAGCGATCCAGCCCGTTGGCAGCTTACTACTTCGGCTCGTTCCGCAATAACTACGTCGATGACCGGCCCGAGAAGCGCTACCGCGAAATGGAAAGCTTTCCCGGTTTCGCGATCGACGAAATCGCCGCGCGCCGCTTCGCCAAGCTGACCGGCGAAGTGAACTTGCCGCCGATCCGCTTCGCGGAAGTCGGCACGGCCGCTTTCTACCTCAGCCACCTGCGCCCCGCCTTATTTGCGGGCGCGATGGCGACGAAGAGCCCGGACGGGGAGGGGCATACCTACCTCGATGTCGGCGGCCAGCTGGACCTCAACTTTACGGTCGCGCTGCGGCTGCCGATGGTGTTTTCTATCGGGGCGGCCGCGGGTTGGGCCGATGGAGACTATCGCAAGACTGAGCTGCTCGCTTCGCTGAAGATCATGTAAGCCGCAGTTATGGAGATCGACGTCATCGTGGCTTGGTCGTTAGCCTTGGTCCCGGTCCTGGTGTTGACCGCCGTCTTTATCTGGCTCGACGTGTTCAAGCTGGTGACGTTCTGGGAAACAATTGTGCTGCTGCTTCTCGGGGGCGCGGTCGCCGCGATCGCCTACCCGATCAGCGGCGTTTTTCTGGATACGCTCCCGATCGGTTTCAACAACTACAGCCGGTTCGTCGCGCCGTGGCTCGAGGAGGCGCTCAAGACGATCGTCATCATCAGCCTGTTCCAGTTCAATCGGATCGGCCTGAAGCTCGATGCCGTGATCATGGGCTTTGCCGTCGGCGCCGGCTTCTCGGTGGTTGAGAATATTTTCTACCTCCTGCGCTTCGAGGATTTGCCGCCGAGCGTATGGATGGTGCGCGGCCTGGGCACCGCGATCATGCATGGCACGACCTGCGCCATCCTGGCCGCCATCGCCCACCAACTGGCCGAGCGGAACATGCATTCCTCGGCGCGCGATTATCACTTCAGCCCGTTGTGGTTCGTGCCCGGCTTCCTCGCCGCCGTGGCGATCCACACGACGTTCAACCAATTTCCGCGCCAGCCGATCGTGGCGATGCTTGGCACCGTGGTTCTGGCGCCGCTCTCGTTGCTTGCGATCTTTCGGTTCGGCACGCGCGAGGCCGAACAGTGGCTGACCGAGGAGGAAGAAGCCCATGAAGCGCTGGTCGATACGCTTCATGCCGGCAGCTTCCCGGACGATCCCGGCTGGCGGCGCGTTGCCGCGTTGGCCGAGCGCTCGGGCGCGCAAGCGCAGGCGATGATCCGCGAATATGTGACGATCCTGACCGAGCTGGTCCTGACCGAAGAGCTCGCTCTGCTGCACAAGACCGCGGACGCCGCCGGTTCGGAAACAGGGATTGGCGCCAGGTTCGATCGCCTTGCCGAGCTGAGGCGGAGTCTCGGCAAAACCACCCTGTCGGCAGTGACTTCGCTGTTGCCCTTCAGCCGGGCCGACTATTGGGAGCTGTGGGAGCTTCACCGCCACGTGAAGGGCGGCACGCACGCCGAAGGGGCGACGAAGGCGGAGTAATTATCCTGCCGGCCGCGCGCTGCGCCGGCGCGCTCCCTGGTTTGCGGGGGGCGGGCGCAGGGCTTCGTTACGCATGCAATGTTCGAAGCCGATCCAGTCGACGCGTTGGCCCTTGCGCCCGGCGTTGCGGTTGCACAGTTGGACCCGCCACGCCGGCGGATGCTTGGTCCGGACATATTTTAGCGCGCGCTTCATCGCATCGTCCTGGCGGTCCATGCACCGCGCTTCCCACCGGCACACGAAGCCGAGATTGAGAAAGACGGGGTCGTAAAGCGGCGGCGGCGCGTTCGACCAGGCGTCCGCCGCGGCCGATCCGGTGGCGACGGCGAGGACGGCGGCAGCGGCGAAAGCCCAGCTCATCAAACGCATAACTGACAAACCCGTGATTCCGCTGCAAGAGTCGCCGAGAGTTTTATGATTTCAGCGCACTCCATGTGAGGCGTTTGGGCAACTAACGCGAATCGGCCGGCGAATCGGGTCGAGGCGTCAGCCAGGTGACCAAATCCCACTCGTTGCGAATGCACAACAGCAGTGCGCCAGTGATGACCGCAGCGACGCCTTGCGCGGCCCACGGCAGATCCCGCCAAGCGGCAAATGTTACGACGCCGAGTACCACAAAGAGCGCGGTCGGGATCACGCCATAGAACCACATGTCGGTCCAATGCGCTTTGTCCGGTCCGGTCAGCCTCTGAATGCCTGTGGTTGAAATCAGCCCGCGCGCCACGCCCCAAATCGAAACGGCTCCGGAAATCATCGCAAATTCTGTCGACGAAACTCCCGGGATCAGTGCGGTGGCGCTCAGCACCAGAACGAAGGTCACGTGAAGTACGACTGGCCCCATGTAGAGCTTCGAGCCGTTGAGCACAGTCGAGCGCGGCCGGTCTTGCATCAAAGTCACGACGACGAAGATCAAGCCGATGAGGACGGCCGCCGCCGAACCAGCCAGAAGATAGAAATCGCCCCAACCTTCGAACATGGCGCGCACCTATAGCGAAGCGCGAACACTCCAGACAGAGGCCGAGGCGGCAATTCTGGATTGCCCAAATGAGCTTCGTGCCGCCGGCACAACGACGGTTCGTCGTTAATCCGGTTAATACACCCTCGCGCGTCGCGGCGCGTTCAGCAACAACGAGCACAATGCAGAGTTCATACGAACACCGGAAGGGAAACACGGATGCAAAAGATCATGCTGGCCCTGGCCGCAACCTCGCTGGCCATTCCGATCTTGGACACACCGGCCTCCGCGCGCGGATATTATTCGGGACGAACCTGGCGGGATTCGCACGGGCGATTGCGCTGTCGTCGCCCGAACGGAACGACCGGCCTGATTGTCGGCGCGGCCGGCGGCGCGCTGGTCGGGCGCGCAGTCGACACCCATGGCGAACGTGCGACCGGAACAATCCTCGGCGCAGCCGCGGGCGCGCTCATCGGTCGCAGCGTCGAGCGGGGCAATGCTCGCTGCCGGTGACCGTTCTACTGTATTGACACGATGATACACCTTGCCTATGCTTCCGCGCGACAGTGGGAGACAGGCATGTACAGTCAGCAAGAACTCGACGACGCGGTGGCCTCGGGCGTCGTCAGCGTCGATGCGGCGAATGCACTTCGGGCCTATGTCGAGAGTCAGCGCTCGACCGCGATCCCGGATGAGGAGCAATTCCGTCTCCTCACCGGATTCAACGACATTTTCGTGTCGATCGCCGCGGCGATCTTGTTGTTCGCCGTTGGCTGGATCGGCCAGTCGATCGGCGAATCGGTTGGTCTGTCGATCATCGACGGCCCATCGCCAATCGCGCCGCTTGCGGTAGCGGCGACATCGTGGGGCCTCGCGCAATTCTTTACCGCCAAGCGGCGGATGGCCCTGCCGTCGATCCTGTTGCTGCTGAGCTTCGTTGTCAGCGTTCTGGCCACGACCGGTATCTCGCTGGCACTGGCCGTCGGTCCTGACACGCTCGACAACAACCCGCAGCTCGGCGGCGTGCTGGCGGCGATTTCCGCTGCGGTGGCGGCTGGCGCCGCATGGTTGCACTGGAAGAAGTTCCGCGTTCCGATCACGGTTGCGGCAGGCGCTGCTTCGGTTGCCGGCATTGCCGTTGGACTGCTCGTCGCCGCGCTCGGCCAGAACGCCGAGCAGGCCCAGAATTTGATTCTCGGCTTCGTGCTCGCGCTCGGTGTGGCCGTGTTCCTGTTCGCGATGTGGTGGGATTCGTCCGACCGCGCGCGCCTCACCCGCCGCGCCGACGTCGCCTTCTGGCTGCACCTTCTGGCGGCGCCGATGATCGTCCACCCGGTGTTCACGCTGCTTGGCCTGAACGATGGCAATGCGACGATCGGCGAGGGCCTGGTCGTGATCCTGCTGTACGTCGGGCTTGGCCTGACAGCGCTTGCGATCGATCGCCGGGCACTGCTCGTCTCGGCGCTCGCCTACGTGCTGTTCGCGATGCAGCAGCTGTTCCGCCAATTTGGCGCGGTCGAACTGAATGTCGCGCTCACCGCGCTGGTGATCGGCTCGGCGCTGCTGATGCTGTCGGCCTTCTGGCACCAGGCGCGCGGCGCGATCGTCCGGCCGCTGCCGGAGACCCTGCGCGATCGGCTGCCGCTGGTCGATCGGGCGGCTGTCGCTACCCAACCAGCCGCATGAGCCGGCGCTCGAGCGGGGCCAGCACGCCCGCGAGGTCGTGACCCCGCTTGAGCACCTGACCATGTTCGGTGACCAATGCGAACGCCCCTTGCTTCAAGCGAAGCGAGGGGCGTTTCTCGATCCGCACCTCGGGCCGCTCGCTATGGCGGCGGTAAGCGGCGAAAATCGCGACATCGGGATCGATCCGAAGCGCGTAATCGCGCCAGTGCCCGGCGGCGACCATGCGTCCGTAGAGGTCGAGGATTCGCGACAGCTCCTTGCGGTCGAAGCTGGCAATCGCGCGCCGGTCCCAGGTTTGCGGGAACGGCGCGACGACGCTCAAGCGCTTTTAACCTTCGGCCGCGGCTGACCCGCGGCTTTCAGGGAGGCGACTTCCTTGCGCAACCGCGCGATTTCATCCTCGAGTTCGGCGAGCCGCACGCGCGCCGGATCGACGTCTTCGCCGCATGGCGTGCCGTAGGGAATGAAACCCGGGCTGTAGTGGACCGCGTCCATCGGGACCGGTTTTGCCGGAATCCCGACGACCGTCGAATTGGACGCGACATCCTTCGTGACGACAGCATTCGCGCCGACGCGCGCGCCATCGCCAACCACGATCGGGCCGAGCACCTGAGCGCCCGAGCCGACGACCACGCCATTGTTGAGCGTGGGGTGGCGCTTACCGCCGATCCCGGCCGTGGGGTTGGTCCCGCCCAGGGTCACATTCTGGTAGATCGTCACATCATCGCCGATCTCGGCGGTTTCGCCGATCACGCTGAACCCGTGGTCGAGGAAGAAGCGCTCGCCGATCTTCGCCCCCGGATGAATGTCGATGGCGGTCAGGAAGCGCGCGAAATGATTCACCAGCCGCGCGGGGAAATACAGCTGTCCGCCCCACAGCCAATGGGCGACGCGATGCAATCCCAGAGCCCAAACGCCGGGATAGAACAACACGTCCCAGCGCGAGCGCGCCGCAGGATCGCGGGATTTGACGGAATCCAGATAGGCGATCAGCCCGGAGTGCAAGCGCGAAAACCTCTAGCCGTTGCTTGGTCTCAATCTAGGTGCGGACCGAGGCAAATACCAGTCGAATGGAACGGAAACGCCTCCGTAACGTCTTGCAGGCGGGCTTGCGCATGGGCAAGCCACGAGTTCCATCACGGTGGAGGCTGCGATCTCGTTCGAATTTCTCGCCGATCCGTCGATCCTCATTCCGTTCATCCTGATCGGTTTTGCCGCGCAACTCGTCGATGGCGCGCTGGGCATGGCCTATGGCCAGATCTCAAGCACGTTGCTGGTCAGCATGGGCGTCCCGCCCGCGACCGCGTCGGCGGGCGTGCACACCGCCGAGACATTTACGACCGCAGTCTCCGGCATCAGCCATGTCGCCCATCGCAATGTCGACTGGCGACTGTTCACCCGGCTGGTCTTTCCCGGCGTAATCGGCGGAATTCTCGGCGCCTACGTTCTGTCCAGTGTCGACGCCAGCAAGGCCAAGCCGGTCGTTCTGGTCTATCTGACCGCGCTCGGGCTCTATTTATTCTATCGCGGCATCATGCACCGTCACACCGAACGGCGGCCGCGTATCGTCGCGCCCCTCGGGCTCCTCGGTGGCTTTCTCGATGCTGCCGGCGGCGGCGGCTGGGGCGGGATCGTCACGTCGAACTTGCTCGTCCAGGGCAGTAACCCGCGCAAAACCATCGGCACCGTCAACACTGCCGAATTCTTCGTGACCATTACGATTTCGGCGACGTTTATCTTCGCGCTCGGCTGGCAGGCGTTCACGGTCGCAACCATCGGCCTGCTGATTGGCGGGGTTTGCGCGGCGCCGTTCGGGGCCTGGATCGCAAAGCGCGTGAACCCCGACACCCTGCTGACGTTCGTCGGCGGGTTGCTGACGCTGGTCAGCACCTACGGGCTGTACCGCGCGCTGTCCGCCTAGTTCGTTTCGGCAAAACAAAAGGGGTGGGCTCTGGGGAAAGCCCACCCCTTGATCGAGCGGAAGGGGGGACACCGCTCTCAAACCGTAGGTAGGTAGCTGGTCTTGATCGTTCAAGTTCATTATAGCGATGGGACTGATTGGATTTTTCGATGACTGTGCATCTCCCCACGATCAAGCAGCTGCAATATCTCGTTGCGCTGCATCAGCACGGCCATTTCGGTAAGGCGGCCGACGCCTGCTTCGTCACGCAGTCGACGCTGTCGGCCGGGCTGCGTGAACTCGAAAGCCTGCTTGGCGTAACTTTGGTCGAACGGACCCGCCGGGTCGTGCGGTTCACGTCGTTGGGCCGAAAGGTCGCCGACAAGGCAGTCCGGGTTTTGCGCGAGTGCGAGGAACTGGCCGATATCGCCCGGGCCGAGGGACAGCCGCTGAGTGGCGAGCTGCGGATGGGAGTGATCCCGACGATCGCGCCGTTTTTGCTGCCTGCGATGCTGCCGCGGCTGCGCAACCAGTGGCCCAACCTCAAACTCTATCTGCGCGAGGATACCAGCCAGGCGGCGTGCGATGCCCTTCACCGCGGACAACTCGATTGCGTGCTTCTCGCCATGCCTTACGCATGCGGCGACGTCGACAGGGCGATGCTGTTCGACGACCATTTGTTCGTCGCCTTTCCGCGCGGCGAGGCGCCGCCGCAGCCGACCATCGCGGCCAGCGCGATCGACGAGAACAGGCTGCTCCTGCTCGAAGACGGGCATTGCCTGAAAGACCATGCGCTGTCGGCCTGCAACCGGCCCGAACTCAGAGCCGGGGCGGCGATGATGGGGACATCGCTGCACACTCTGGTGCAGATGGTCGACAACGGCCTCGGGCTGACCTTCATCCCGGCGATGGCGATCGAAGCCGGCATCCTCGAAGGGACCGACGTCGAGCATCGCCCGCTGGAGTCCGATCAGGGCCTGCGCCAGATCGCGTTGATCTGGCGCCGGTCGAGCCCGCGCGAGGAGGAATTTGAATTGCTCGCCGGGACCCTTCGCCAGATCGCCCGCGAAGTCATCCCGATCCTGACCGCGGCCTGACGGCCGATCAGCCCGCGAGGTCGAAGCGGTCGGCGTTCATCACCTTGGTCCAGACCTTGATGAAGTCGCGGACGAACTTCTCCTCATTGCCCTTCTCGGCATAGACCTCGGCGGTCGCCCGCAGCTGGCTGTTCGAACCAAAAATGAGGTCGGTCCGGGTCGCGCGCCACTTCTCCTGCTTGCCGCCGCGGTCGTAGCCGATGAACTCCTCGTCGGCGCTCTCGTCGACCACCTCCCAGAAGGTGTCGTTGTCGAGCAGGTTGACGAAGAAGTCGTTGGTCAGCTGGCCCTTGCGGGTCGTGAACACGCCATGCGCTGAATCATGATGGTTGGCGCCGAGCACGCGCAAGCCGCCGAGCAGCACCGTCATTTCCGGCGCCGACAGGCCGAGCAGCGAGGCGCGATCGAGCAGTAGTTCCTCGGTCTTCACCGAATGCTTGGTCTTGAGATAATTGCGGAAGCCGTCGGCCGCGGGTTCCATGACCGCGAAGCTGTCGACGTCGGTCTGCGCCTGGCTCGCGTCGCCGCGCCCACCAGTGAACCGGGCCGCGACATTGAAACCGGCGTCTTGCGCCGCTTTCTCGACCGCCGCGGTGCCGGCCAGGACGACGGCGTCGGCCAGCGACAACGCGCCGCGCAGCTCGTCGATCTTGCCGAGGACCTGGGCCAACTCGCCCGGCTCATTGACCGCCCAATCCTTCTGCGGAGCGAGCCGGATACGCGCGCCATTGGCACCGCCTCGATGATCCGACTTGCGATAGGTCGAGGCCGACGCCCAAGCGGCCTTGACCAGCTGGCCGATGGTGAAACCCGCGCCGAGGATGTTCGTCTTGAACGCCGCCACGTCCGCGTCAGCCGGCTTGCTACCGACGGGAACCGGATCCTGCCAAATCAGGTCTTCACTCGGCACCTCGGGCCCGAGGTAACGGACACGCGGCCCCATGTCGCGGTGAGTCAGCTTGAACCAGGCGCGGGCGAAGGCGTCCTTGAACGCTTCGTGATCGTTGCGGAATTTCTCCGAAATCACCCGGAATTCGGGGTCGACCTTCAACGCCATGTCCGCCGTCGTCATCATCGTCGGCACGCGCTTCGACGGGTCGTGCGCGGCCGGGGCCATGTCTTCCGGCTTCTGGTTGACCGGCTGCCATTGCCGCGCGCCCGCGGGCGACCGCACCAATTCATACTCATAGTCGAGCAGCAGGCGGAAATAATTCTCCGACCATTGGGTCGGCGTGTTCACCCACGCCCCTTCGATGCCGCTGGTGATGGTGTGCTCGCCAATGCCGCTCTCAAAGTCGTTCGACCAGCCCAACCCCTGAAGCGTGATGTCCGCACCTTCTGGCGCGGCGCCAACCAGGCTCGCATCGCCGGCACCGTGCGCCTTGCCAAAGGTGTGGCCGCCGGCGGTGAGCGCGACGGTCTCTTCGTGATTCATCGCCATCCGCTCGAACGTGATCTTGATGTCGCGGGCGGACTGGAGCGGATCGGGATTGCCGCCGGGGCCTTCGGGATTGACGTAGATGAGGCCCATCTGGATCGCCGCCAGCGGATGCTCGAGCTCGAGGTCACGCTCGGGCTGGATGCGTGTTTCCGCGGCATCGACCCATTTCTCTTCCGCGCCCCAATAGATGTCGCGTTCGGGCTCGAACACGTCGGGACGGCCGCCGCCGAAGCCGAAGATTGGGCCGCCCATCGATTCGATCGCGACATTGCCGGCGAGGATGAACAGGTCGGCCCAGCTGATATTCTTGCCGTACTTGCGCTTGACCGGCCACAGCAGCCGCCGCGCCTTGTCGAGGTTGCCGTTATCCGGCCAGCTGTTGAGCGGGGCGAAGCGCTGCTGGCCACTGTTGGCGCCGCCGCGCCCGTCGGCTGTGCGATAGGTGCCGGCCGCGTGCCACGCCATGCGAATGAAGAAGGGCCCGTAATGCCCATAATCCGCCGGCCACCAGGGCTGGCTGTCGGTCATTAGCGCGGCGAGATCGTGCTTGAGCGCTTGGTAATCGAGCGCCTTGAACGATTTCGCATAGTTGAAATCGTCGCCCATCGGGTCGGGCGAAACGCCGCCTTGGTGAAGGATGTCGATCGGGAGAACGTCGGGCCACCAGTCGCGGTTCGTCTGGCCGAGCAGCGAGCGTACACTGGTTGGGCGGTCCACCGGACAGCCCATCGATTCGCCGGTTTTCGCGTCCATAATGTCCTCACTTCGTTTGAATTGCTTAGGGGCCCGCCTAGGCGGCGGCGGACGCCGAAGGAAATGACTAAACTTGGTCAGAGATATAAGCGAAATCGATTAGTCCATATGCCGCAGGCCGGTACGTAGATAATCGTAGCCGGTGACGAGAGTCAGGGCGGCGGCCGCCCACAGGCTGACCACGCCGACAATATGAACCCAGGGCTGGCCGGGGAGAGATCCGCCAAGGATCAGCGCTCCGAGCGAGATGAGTTGCAGGGCGGTCTTCCACTTGGCGAGGCGATTGACAGGCATCGACACCTTGAGCTCGGCGAGGAACTCGCGAAGGCCCGAGACCATGATCTCGCGCAGCATGATGATCAGCGCAGGAATGACGTTGAAGTCTTCGATGATCGGTGCGTCGCCGTCCGCCTTGCGGCTCGCCATCAGCATGATGATCACCGCGGCGACCATGATCTTGTCGGCGATCGGATCGAGGAACTGGCCGAGTTTCGAAATCTGCCCCTGGGCGCGGGCGAGGTAGCCATCGAAATAATCGGTGATCCCGACGATGCAGTAGAGCACGAACGTAATCGCATAGTCCCACGGCGCCGGCTTCCACAGGAGAAAGACCAGGATCGGCACGGCGAAGATGCGCGATAGGGTCAACAGGTTGGGCAGCGACAGCATGGTTTCTGGGGACGAGCCGTTATAAGGTTTGGAGCGGCGCGCAAAGGTGGCTAATTGCTGTTCGGTCAATGATAGCCGCCGCGCACCGCCTGTGATTCAGAATGTCACGCATCTGCTGCGCGCGCGGCGGTTCCTGCCGCTGTTTTCGACGCAGTTCCTCGGAGCGTTCAACGACAGCCTGTTCAAGCAGGCGGTGGTGCTGTTCGTGACTTACCAATTATTCTCCGACCCGGCGAAGGAGTTTCAGTTCAGCGCGATCGCGCAAGCGCTGTTCATCCTGCCCTTCTTTTTGTTTTCGGCATTGTCGGGACAACTCGCCGACGACCATGACAAAGCGCGCCTGATCCGCATCATCAAGCTGGCTGAAATCGGGATCATGATCGTCGGCGGCGCCGGGCTTATGCTCGCCAATATTCCGCTGATGCTTGCCGCCGTGTTCGCGATGGGGGTTCATTCGACCTTCTTCGGTCCGATCAAATACGCGATCCTGCCGCAGCATTTGCAGAAAGACGAAGTGCTCGGCGGGACCGGACTGGTCGAGGCCGGCACCTATATTGCGATCCTCCTTGGAACGATCCTCGCCGGGGTGCTTGCTCCGGCCCCGGCCCTGGCCGCCGCAGCGACCGTGGGCTTCGCATTCTTCGGCTTCCTCGCCGGACGCGAGGTGCCGCCGGCACCGCCGGCCGCGGATCGGATTCCGTTCGACCGGCATATCATCCGCGCCTCGGTCGCGCTGGTTAGCGCGACAATGCACGTTCGGCGGCTATTCCTAGCGATCCTTTCGATCAGCTTTTTCTGGACCATCGGCGCGGTGCTGATCATCATCTTTCCGCCGCTGGTGAAGAATGTGCTCGGCGCCAACGAGCAAGTCGCGAGCCTGTTCATCGGTATCTTCTCGGTTGGGATCGCGATTGGGTCGGTGGCGATCAACCGATTGCTCAAGAGCCAGGTGTCGGCTCGTTTCGCTCCGGCGTCGGTCATCGCGATGGGCCTATTCGTCCTGTTGCTCCATTTCGTGTCGCTGGCGTGGGGCAAGAACGGCCCCGAATTGACCACGCTCGGCAATTTTGTCTTCCATCCGATGGCCGGACTGATCATCCTTGCGCTGTTGGGCGTATCGGTCACCGGCGGGATGTTCGTCGTTCCGCTTTATGCGTTCCTGACCACGACCGTTCCCAAGACCGAGACCGCACGCACGGTTGCGGCGAATAACATCGTCAATTCGGGCGCCATGGTCGTCGGGAGCGGGCTGGCGATCGCGCTCAATCTGATGGGGGTTGGGCCCGCCAACCAGCTGCTGCTGGTTGCCGCAATGTGCATCATTTCGGCGTGGCTTGGGTGGAAGCTCCACCTCGCCTGCGATTAATCAGGCCAGAAACACCGAAACGAAGACGAAACCGGCGAGGAAGGTCGTCGCGAACAGCTTGAAATCGTCGCTCAATCTGCTCGCCGTCGCGCCGGTCGCCGGGCCGCGCGGAAAGCCGCGGCCGAAGCTCCGCGGATCGTTGGCGATGGCAGGTCGGGCGGTCTGCATGGCAAATCCTTAACGCGGCTTTTACCATGTTCACAACATCCATTTTGGACGATGGCTCCGTCCGTCCCGTGATGGGACGCGCACCAATCCTGCTGTCTTGGGAGGTGCTCAGCCGGCGGCGCTGAGGGCCGGGCGCTCCGAGTGATGCGCGCGCAGAGCGAGTAAATCCGCGGCTTCTTCCGCCGGCATCGGCTTACCGAAATACCAGCCCTGGCCGACCGCGCAGCCGAGCATCATCACCGCGTCGTAAGCCGGCTCATTCTCGATCCCCTCGACGCAGACCGGGACCGAGAGCGCGCTGGCGAGCGTCGTCACGGCGCGGATGATGGCCATGCTTTCCTTGTTGCGATGGATGTTGGTGACGAAGCTGCGATCGATCTTGATCATGTCGAACGGCAGCGACCGCAGGTGCGAGAGCGATGAAAAGCCGGTGCCGAAATCGTCGAGCGCCAACCGGACGCCCTGATTCTTGAGGCTGGTCACGATCGAGCGCGCTTGGTCCATATCGGCGAACAGCGAACTTTCGGTCACTTCGACGACCAGCCGATCAGCCGGAAATGACGTTTCGGTGAGGACGCGGACGATGCGTTGGGCGAGCCAGCCGTCGGCGAATTGCGTCGGCGAGATATTGACCGAAATCTTGATTGCCGGATCCCACGACGCGGCCTGGCGCAGCGCTTCGGTGATGATCAGCTCGGACAAGCGCCCGATTACGCCAATCTCCTCAGCGACCGGGATGAAGACATCCGGGCCCACGGTTCCGGAGAGCGGATGGTTCCAGCGGGCGAGCACCTCGAAACCGACGACTTCGCCGGTTGTGAGATCGACCTGGGGCTCGAAATAGGGAACGAACTGCCCGTGCTCGAGACCGAACCGGATGCCCTGTTCGATCTCGCCTTGGGCCACGAGCGCGCGTTCCATGCCGTCATCGAACCACACCGGCCGGGCGACTCGTCCGCTCTTGGCGTGGTCCATCGCGATGTCGGCGCGGCGCAGCAGATCGGGGATGCGGACGTCGCCGGCCGGTGTGCTCGCGATTCCGGCGAAGGCGCCGACCTGAATCATGTGTTCGTCGAGCAGGAACGGCCGGGTGATCGACCGCAGCACCGCTTCCGCAACCAAATCGACCCGCACGACGTCGGTAGGCGGAAGCGTGAACGCTACGGCGAATTCGTCGCCGCTGAGTCGGGCGATCACCGCGCCCGGCGCCAAGGCTTCAGTGAGCGAGCTTGCCAGTTCTTTGAGCAGGCGGTCGCCCGTGTCGTAGCCGTGCTGGTCGTTGACCGCCTTGAACCGATGGATCTGGATCGACACGATGACCATGACGTCGCCGCGTTCGCGGCCGGCGGCGGAGAGGGCGTCGGCGTTATCGGCAAAGCCCTTGCGGTTGTAGAGGCCGGTGGCGGCATCGGTGCTGGCAAGCACAGCCGCCCGGCGCTCGCCGTCAACACGCAGTTCGGCTTCGTGCTGGAGATCGACGTAACGGCGCCATCCGAAAAGAATGAGGGCGACATTGAGCGTCAGCGCGATGCTGGCGATGCGAATGGTGCCCCCAAGCTCCGGGCCGGCGATCAGCAGATTGTTGAAGAATGCACTGCCGTTCCAGATGAGGAGCATGACGGCGGAGATGAGGATCGTGAGCACCACGGCTTCGCGGCGCGCGTTCAGCAGCCGCGACCGTGGTTGACCCTTCTGGTGCGCTCTTTGTTGGCCGCTCAACACACCAGACGATTAAGCTGAGAACGCTTAATAAATTCCCTCCACATTGGAGGCTGGCGCGTGGTGCGGACGGCGGGACTCGAACCCGCACGCCCATTTGGGGCAGAAGATTTTAAGTCTCCAGCGTCTACCGGTTCCGCCACGTCCGCACGGTCGCGGACGCCTTATAACTCGCCCGAGGCGTCCTGTAGATTGAGACGCTCGCGCATTTCCTTGCCGGGCTTGAAGTACGGCACGCGCTTGGCGTTGACCGAGACCGACTCTCCGGTGCGCGGATTGCGGCCGGTGCGCGCGTCGCGCTGGCGGGTCGAAAAGGCGCCGAAGCCGCGCAGCTCGACACGCCCGCCGCTCGCCAGTTGGTCGGTGATGGAATCGAAAATTGCGCCCACCACCGTTTCGACCTCGCGCTGGGTGAGATCGGGAAAGTCGCCGCACAGCTTCTGAACGAGTTCGGAACGGATCATTTGCGTCCCCGCTAAAGGATTGGACAGGCCCCCCAACTCCCCCGACACGAAGGGCCCGCATGAACTCACGCTGTCAGGAAAGTTCCCTCCACGCAAGCCGGATTCGAGCGGCGTCCCGGCCAAAAACGCCGCTCTTCCCGTCACTTCTTTTTCGGTTTCTTGTCGGCCTTGGCCGCCGTCTTGCCTTCCTTGGCGGCCTTTTCTTCCTTGGCCGGCGCCTCCTTGGCTGATTGGGCTTCTTTCAGGGCGGCGCCGAGGATGTCGCCGAGGCTCGCGCCGGAGTCGGAGCTGCCGTACTGGGCGACCGCCTGCTTCTCCTCGGAGATCTGCAGCGCCTTGATCGAGAAATTGGGCTTCTTCGAGCGATCGAAGCCGATCACCAAAGCGTCGAACTTCTGCCCAAGCTGGAAGCGCTCGGGGCGCTGTTCGTCGCGGTCGCGGCCAAGATCGGTGCGCTTGATGAAGCCGGTGACGCCATCGTCGCCGACCTGGACGTCGAGCCCCGGATCCTGAACCGCGCGGACCGTGACGGTCAGCGTATCGCCCTTGTTGACCCCGCCGGCCGACGCGCGGCCACCGCCGCCGCCCGCGCCGGCAGCGGCGCCAGAGCCACCGCCTTCGAGCTGCTTCATGCCAAGCGAAATGCGTTCTTTCTCGACATCGACGTCGAGCACCTGCGCCTTGACCATCTCACCCTTGCGGTGGAGGCCGAGCGCTTCCTCGCCCGACACGCCCCAGGCGATGTCCGACATGTGGACCATGCCGTCGACGTCGCCCTCAAGCCCGACGAACAGCCCGAACTCGGTCGAATTCTTGACCTCGCCCTCGACCGTCGAACCGACCGGATGCTTCTCGGCGAACGCAATCCACGGATTGTCCTGCGCCTGCTTGAGGCCAAGCGAAATCCGGCGCTTCTCCTCATCGACCTCGAGCACCTTGACGTCGACTTCCTGCGACGTGCTGACGATCTTGCCCGGGTGGACGTTCTTCTTGGTCCAGCTCATTTCGGAGACGTGGACGAGGCCCTCGATGCCCGCTTCCAGCTCGACGAAGGCGCCATATTCGGTGATGTTGGTGACGCGGCCGCGGAACACGCCGCCGACCGCATATTTGGCCGCCGCGCCTTCCCACGGATCGCTCTCGAGCTGCTTCATGCCGAGCGAAATGCGCTGCGTCTCGCGGTTGATGCGGACGATCTGCACTTTCACCGTGTCGCCGATGTTGAGCACTTCGGACGGGTGATTGACGCGCTTGTAGGAAATGTCGGTGACGTGGAGCAGGCCGTCGATCCCGCCCAAATCGACGAACGCGCCGTAATCGGTGATGTTCTTGACCACGCCTTCGATCACCTGGCCCTCGGCCAGCGACTGGATCAGGCCCGAACGCTGCTCGGCGCGGGTTTCCTCGAGGATGGCGCGGCGCGACACCACGATATTGCCGCGGCGGCGGTCCATCTTGAGGATGACGAACGGTTGCGGCAGGTCCATCAGCGGCCCGACATCGCGCACCGGGCGGATGTCGACCTGCGACCCGGGCAGGAAGGCGACGGCGCCGCCGAGATCGACGGTGAAGCCGCCCTTGACCCGGCCGAAGATCACGCCCTCGACGCGGTTGGCGGCGGTGAACTCGCCCTCGAGCTTGTCCCACGCGGCTTCGCGGCGGGCGCGGTCGCGCGACAGCATCGCTTCGCCCTGCGAATTCTCGACCCGGTCGACATAGACCTCGACCGTGTCGCCGACGGCGATCTCGGCCTTGTGGCCCGGCGCGGCGAATTCGCGCAGCGCGACCCGGCCTTCCGATTTCAACCCGACGTCGATCACCGCCATGTCATTTTCGATCGCGGTGACGATGCCCTTCACCACCTTGCCCTCGAACGTCTCGTTCTCGCCGCCGAGGCTCTCGTTCAACAGGGTTTCGAAATCGTCGCGGGTCGGGAATGCCGTGGTTGCCATAAAATGAGTGTTCTTCCGTACTTCAAAAAGGCCTGCCGCGCCGGCCACCGTGGCCGGCTCCAAATTGCGGACCTGGTTGATCCAAACCGCCGCCGCTGCACCGTGCAGAGGCGGCGTCCGAAGGGCGCTTCGCGAAACGCCGCGGAAGCCACCATCCTCAAACGAAAAGGCGCGTCAGAGTGCCGGCATCAGACCGGAACTCTTACGCGCTCGCGAGAAAGCGGGCTGCCGCAGGTGCTTAGCTGAGCGCCCGCCGGACGTGGGCGCCATTAGCGGAGAGGGGGGGCGGGAGCAAGGACGCGTTATCGGTCCCATTCGATTGCGACCTTACCTTGCGAGGCGAGCCCGGTCGAATCCGTTATCAGGACCGCATCGGTGATCTTGAGCCGGTAACCGATCGGATCCTGGCCGGGCAGCTTCAGCTGTCCCCTGGTCTCCACGCCGAGGTCGAAATCGCCCTCGAGGGCGTTGCCCAGCTTCGGGTCGATCTCGGCGTCCCGGCAGAGCTTGCCGATAAGCTTGAGGCGGACGCAGACCTGGACATGGAGGTTGTGCGGCTCGGTCGCCTGCAAGCGATAATGGACCTTGCCGACAGCGGTTTGAGACAGCGCCGCCGTTCCGGCCACGCTCGCCCGGCCGCTGGTGCTGACGAGCACATGGCTTCCGACGCCGGGGCCGGGACCCGGATCGAACACGGCATGGAGCGGGAATTCCCCGTTTGCGCCGAGATCCGCTCGCAATCGCAGCGTCCCGGACTGCAGCCAATCGGCGTCAACCCCGAGCAATTGCGTTTGCAGCCACGCCCGCCGGCCCGGCGAAAGCTCTACGTACCAACTCAGCCGGCGGCGTCTGCCGCGCAACACATAATCCGACGCGTCCGCCGATTGGACGAGCTTCACGGTCCTCGAACTGAGCTGGAGGGCGCTGACCCGGCGGAACATCTCGTGAAACAGCGAACCGTCGGCGCGAACGCGCCAATCGACGTCGCGAACGAGGATCGGCTGGACCGCAGTGCTGACGTCACGGCGCAGCTGACCGACTTGGGTTTCGAGCCGGCTATCGTCGATCGGCGTGGCGCATGCGCTGAGCGCGAAGGCCGCGCACAGGGGAAGGCAGTTGCGCCGCATGTCTCTCACCAGGCCAGAAACACGTGAATCCCGTCGCTCAGGAACAGGATTCGCTTCGCCCTGAGTGCGGGTGAGTCGGAAATCGCCGGCCTGACGATCTGCACCGGCACTCTCGACCCGCCGAACGGCAGCACAGCGTCCTGCGGCCCGCCGGCGTCATCGATCCGAAACTCACGCCGAAGCGGGATGGTGAACGAGGGGAAACGCGATTCATATTCGTAGAGCTTCGCCTGCACGACGTCCTTGGCGACGCCGCGAAGTTTGAATTCGGAGAGTCCCGACTTCACGTCGGGTATGACGTCGATCAGGCGGACCCTCATTTCTGCCGTGTCGAGGTCCGCCGTATCGACGACCGTTTCCAAATAGGCCTCGATGCTCAGACGAACCTGCGTTTTGCCGCGGTGGGCCGTGGCCTCGATCAGGAGGCGGGGATAACCATCGCCGAACGCCGCACGAACCGAACTCAGATGAATGACCGTGGCCGGTGCGCGCGGGAGCGAAAAATCGCGTCCGTCCGCGCCCGCGAGAACCGCATTGATCGCCGACGTGCTGACAAACGCTTCGGCAATTGTCCCGGCTTTCAAATCCGGAGAAGCGGCTAGCGCCCGTTTGATCGCGCTAAGGTGGTCGCGCTCTTCCACTAGTTGGAGATGATGGTGCATCGCGAGCCGCGAATAGGTGTCGCATCCACCCAACGTCAGGGCGGCAAAGGCCAGCGCGCATTTTAGCCGAGCCATAGGTCAGTGCCCCTGGACGGCGATTCGGCGGATCGAGCTTCCGTCGATCCTCCGACGGAGTCAACCAAAGGCGCCCAGCGTCGGCTCGCCGCATCCTAGGAATTTGCCTATTGCACTTAGGGAACAAATAGGGAACAATGTGGCTGCGTTTCGCTCGGAGTCGCTGGTGATGCTTGTTCTCGATCCCTCGATGATGATCGCCTTCGCGGCGTTGATCAGTAGCCTGTCGGCGTTCGTGTGGGCGGTGCGGCGCAAGCCGTAAGTGCTGGCGCATCCGCCATGGATACGGCAGGGCTTGGCGGGAGTTAAAGGCGAAACCCGATCGAGGAGGCCAGGCGGAATGGCGAAGAAGGCGAGCGCGAAAAAGAGCAGCAGCGGCGCGAAGCCGAAGAAGGGTTCGGCCAAGAAACCGAGCGGCCGCGCGGGCGGATCGAGTGCGGGTGACGCGTTCGTCGGGCTGCTTCAGAGCCCCTTGGTCGCCGAGCTGGTCGCTGTCGCGGCGACCGCGGCGCTGGCGACGCTCGCCGAAGAGGGCTTCGCCGGTCGCGGCAGCGGTGGGAAAGGCAAGCGCGCGGGCAAGGCGGTGAAGCAAGCGGGCAAGGCGGCGGCCGCGGCGGTCGGCCGGCGGCTGAGCATCGAGATCGACGAAATCAAGAAAGCAGCGAAGAGCGCTAAGGCCGGTGCAAAAGCGTAAGCCGGGCGCGGCCGATGTCGCGGACAACGTCGACCTCGAGCCCGCACGGATCGAGCGGATCGTCGCGGCTGGTCTCGACGCTCATCCAGCCGCCCGGCGCCAGCCAATCGGCATAGAGCACGGCGCGAACGATGTCCGAGCCGGCGCCCGGCGCATAAGGCGGATCGGCGAAGACCAGGTCGAACGGGGCGCAACGAACCAGCGCCAGCGCCGAGCCGCCGAGAATCTGGACGCGGTCCATGGCGCCGAACTTGTCGGAATTGCGGTGGATGGTCGCTGAAGCGTCGGGGCTGCTCTCGACAAAGGTCGCGAATGCCGCGCCGCGCGACAGGGCCTCGAGGCCGAGCGCGCCGCTGCCGGCGAACAGATCGGCGACGCGCAAATCCTCGAACGATCCCAAGCGGCTGGCGAGCATCGAGAACAGGGCTTCGCGGACGCGGTCGGCGGTCGGCCGGGTAGCCTGACCGGTCGGCGTCTCGATCGCACGGCCGCGCCACTCGCCGGCGATGATCCTCATTTGAGCGTCCCGCGGAACTCGGCCAGGTCCGCCGCGCGAACCTCGTCGACGTCGCCTGGTTCGAGCCCGCCGACGGTGAATGGCCCGTAAGCGGTGCGGATCAGGCGCGAGACCTGCAGCCCGAGATGCTCGAGGACATTGCGCACCTCGCGGTTCTTGCCCTCGGTCAGGCTCATTTCGATCCAGCAATTGCGGCCGGTCCGGCGCTCGAGATTGGCGTTGATGGAGCCATAGCGCACGTCCGCGATGGTAATGCCTTCGGCGAGCTGTTCGAGCTGGGCCTGAGTCACCACTCCAAAGGCCCGCGCGCGATAGGTGCGGGTGACGCCAGTCCTGGGCAGTTCGAGCTGTCGCTTCAATTCGCCGTCGTTGGTCAGCAGCAGCAGTCCTTCGGTCATATAATCGAGGCGGCCGACGGGCATGACACGCGGCAGTCCGGGCGGCAGGCGGTCGTAAATCGTCGCGCGGTGCTTGGGGTCGTTGGCCGCGGTCAGCGTGCGCTGCGGCTTGTAGAAGCGGAACAGGCGGGTCGCCGCTGCCGCCCGCACCGGCTTGCCGTCGACCGTCACCTCGCTCAGGTCATCGAGCAGGGTCGCCGGGGTGGTGAGCTTTTCGCCATGCAGCGCTACGCGGCCTTCTGCTATCATCCGCTCCACTTCGCGCCGTGAAGCAACGCCGGCGCGAGCAAGCAACTTGGCAATCCGCTGTTGCCCGCGCTCGCGCGGAGGGGAGGGCGCATTGCGGTTCGCGCCGCGGCGGGGCACTCGTTTATGGTTCGTTCGTTGCGGTGGCACGGTCATCTCGGTTGGAGTTGTAATGCTGTTCAGTAAGCGCAAGCGGGTCGTCAAGCGGATCCTCATCGTCGAGGACGAGCCGCTGACGGCGTTCGACACCGAAACCATGCTTGCGAGCTTCGGTTATGAAGTAGTGGCGACGCTCGACAATTTCGAGGAGGCGGTTGGCAAGTTCGAGCGCGAAGAAATTCATCTGGTGATCGCCGATGTCCGGCTGCACGGCGAGAATCTCGGCGTGGAGCTCGCAAAAATCGCGCGTGAGCGCGGCGTCCCGACCCTGCTCGCGACCGGCCACTGGCCGCCCCCGGCGAGCGCGCACGCGATTGGGTGCCTGTCGAAGCCTTATACCGAGCGGTTGCTCAAGCAGGCGCTGGAAAGCGTCGACCGGTTCCTCCAGGGCGAAAGCGTGAAGCCGCTTAAGGGCCTCGAACTTTACGTCATCAAAGCCGAGTAGCGGCCACCGTTCATTGCGGGGCTAGGCAGGTCGTGAAACCAAGCTAAGGTTTGGGGATACCACAAACGTTTGGGAGAAGCAGGGGATGGCGACGGAAGCAGGGTCCGAACAGGTTTCCGGCTGGCGTTCGGCGCTTCCGGCGGGAGTCAGACCCTATACCGAGCCGGCGCCGCTGGCGGCGTTGTTTCTCGGTATTTCGTCGGGCTTTCCCTATGCGATGATCGGCGCGACCCTGACCACGCGGCTCAAGCAGGACGGGATCGACAAGTCGACGATCACCGCGTTCACCTTGGCCTTCCTCATCTACAACCTCAAACCGCTTTGGTCCTGGGTCGTCGACGGGGTCCGGTTGCCGGTGCTCGGACGTCTTGGCCAGCGGGTCTCGTGGATGATTCTCGCAGGCATCCTGGTGATGGCGGCCGTGGCCAATCTGGCACTCGTCAATCCGGCCGCCAGTATCGCATCAACCGTGACGGCCGCGATCCTGGTCGGGTTTGCGGGGGCGACCTTCGATATCGTGATCGATGCGTATCGGATCGAACTGCTGGAGCCGCGGCAGCTCGGCGTCGGGTCGGGCATGTCTCAATATGGCTGGAGGATCGGTTCGGCGGGTGCCGGCGCGATTGCTCTCATCATCGCCGCTAATGGGAATTGGCAAGCCGCCTATCTGGTGTGCGCATCGCTCGCGCTTCCGGCCATGCTGGCTGCGCTGATCATGGGCGAACCGAAACGACACCGCGAGCCGGCGCAGAAAAAAGGATTTTCGCGAACCGTCGAAGCGATCTGGAAGCCGTTCGTGGAGTTCTTCCAGCGTAAGGGCGCGCTGATCGTCCTGCTCTTCATCCTCCTCCACAAGATTGGCGATACGCTGGCCAATCTGACATTCCGGCTGCTCTTCGATGACCTCCATTTCAGCAATAACGAAATCGCGATCTACGACGTGGGTGTCGGATTCTGGGCCTATTTGATCGGGATTTTCGTCGGTGGGGTTCTCTACGCCCAGCTGGGGATGAAGCGGTCCGTGCTGATCAGCCTGATCCTGATGGCGGTCAGCAACTTCAGCTTCGCGCTGTTGGCGGTGTCGGGGCATAGCAACCTGGGGATGGCGGGCGCGATCGGGTTCGAGAATTTCGCGAGCGGAATCGGTGGAGTCACGGTTGTCGCCTATTTCTCGGCGCTGACTGATCTCCGCTTCACAGCATCCCAGTACGCGCTGATCTCGGCGGCGGCGAGCGTCGTCGGCAGGTTCCTCACCGGCACGACTGCCGGCGCCTTGATCGACGCCATGGGCTATTTCAATTTCTACCTGCTGACGACCGTGGCGGCGGTGCCGGGAATTGTCCTGTTCTGGTGGATGATGCGTATTGGCCTGGTCGACAGTTCGATCGGATCAGCCGGGACAACGGGCAGCGGTGACGTTCGCGCCGATCATCCAGACAAGGAGCTGGGCGACCGGAAATGATCGTCTATTTCGGAATCCTCGCGCTGCAGGTCTTGTGCATCGTCGATGTGATCCGGCGCGGCCGGAATTCGATCTGGATCATGGCGCTGATCTTCCTGCCCGTGGCGAGCGCGCTCGCTTATTTCATCGTCGAGATCCTGCCGAGCCTGCAGCACAACCGTCATGTCCGCGTGGCCCGGCAGACGGTGATCGAAAAGCTCGACCCGGAACGCGAGCTGCGGGCCGCGCAGCAGGCGCTCGACATCGCCGACACGATGGCCAACCGCTTGCGGGTCGGGGATGCACTGACGGCATTGGGCCGCCATTCCGAAGCCTTATCGCTGTACCAGCGTGGCGCCGGCCCGCGTCCCGATTTCCGGACGGGCGAAAAACTGGCTCGCTCGCTGTTCCTCAACGACAAGCCCGACGAGGCGCTGTCGGTGATCGATGCGCTGCCCAAGGTTACCGCCCAATCGGATCGCGATCGCGCGGCTTTGCTTAAGGCGCGCATTCTCGAAGATTTGAAACGGAGCGACGAGGCGCTGGAGCTCTACGTGGACGTCGTGGACAGGGTGCCCGGAGATGAAGCGCGCTGCCGCTATGCGGCCTTGCTCATCAAGGTTGGGCGCAAGTCCGAGGCCCGGCGCGTGCTCGAAGATGTCGAGCACCGGATCAAGTATATCGACCGCCATACCCGCGTTTCGCAGGGACCGATGTACGAGTGGGCGATGCGCGAGCTGACGACGCTCCGGACCTAATCGGGAATCTCGCCGTTGGCGGCGAGCACCTCGCCCGCGAGATAGAGCGATCCGGCAATCAGCCGCGGCGCCGGAAGGCTCGCCAGTGCGTTCCGGAGCGAAGCGGCGGAGCGTCCCCCGAACCGCCGCGCGAGGTCATCGGGATCGTGGTGCTCGTGGTCTGGGACCGGCACGAAAGTGAAGGACAAAGCCCGCGGGCGCAGCGCCTGGACGATCGCGGCGGCATCCTTGTTGGCGAGAATCCCGAGCACGAAGTGCATTGCGCCCTGCTCCGCCAACGCATCCGCCAAAGCGGCCGCCGCGGCGGGGTTGTGAGCCCCGTCGACCCAGGTTGCGGTTTCCCCGACCAGTGGTCCATCGCGCAATCGCTGGAAGCGCGCCGGCCACTGGGCGGTGGCGATCGCCTTTACGAATGTGGAGTATGGAACGTTGACCATGTCCTGAGCCGACAACATGGCCCAGGCGAGACCCGCGTTGCGGCGTTGATGCGGTCCAGCGAGGCCGGGCTTGAGGTCCCCGTCGACGGTCCAGTCGCGCCCTTCGAGGAGCAATGTCGCGCCGCGATCGGCGGCGACGGCCGCGATCGCCGCCTCGGCCTCCGCCGGCTGCGCAAGGCTGACCAGCGGCACGCCGCGTTTGGCGATCCCGGCTTTTTCGGCTGCTATTGCCGTGAGGGTCGATCCGAGGAAATGCTGGTGGTCGAGCGCGAGGCTGGCGATGGCGGTAACGGCCGGTCGGTCGACCACGTTGGTCGAATCGAGCCGCCCGCCAAGGCCGACTTCCAAAATGCAGGCGTCGGCGGGTGCGCGCGCGAAGGCCAATAGCGCGGCCGCGGTCGCGACCTCGAAAAAGCTGGGCTCGATCGCATCGCTGGCGTCGATCACCTCGGTCAAAAGCGCCGCGAGCGGCTCGTCGTCGATCAGGCGGCCAGCCACGCGGATGCGCTCATTGAAGCGAACGAGATGCGGACTGGTAAAGGTGTGGACTGCGTGACCGGCGGCTTCGAGCGCCGCCCGCAGGAGGGCGACGGTCGAGCCTTTGCCGTTGGTGCCGGCGATATGGAACACCGGCGGTAAACTGTCCTGCGGGCAGCCAAGCCGGTCGAGGAGCTCCGTGATGCGATCGAGCCCGAGCCGGTCGCCAGCCGGCGAGAGCATGGCGAGGCGATCGAGCTGGGCCTGGACGCCCGGATGTGCCGAGCGCGCGAAATCAGCCATCAGGCGGCCTTTTTCGCCTCCGGCGTCAGATAGGAAATGAGCAGCGCCAGCTTTGCTTTGAGCTCGCCGCGAGGGACGACCATATCGATGATCCCGTGATCGAGCAGATATTCGGCGCGCTGGAATCCCTCCGGAAGCTTCTCGCGGATCGTCTGTTCGATCACCCGTTGGCCGGCAAAACCGATCAGCGCGCCCGGTTCGGCAATCTGAATATCGCCCAGCATCGCGTAAGATGCGGTGACGCCGCCGGTCGTGGGGTCGGTCAGAACGACGATATACGGCAGGCCGGCCTCACGCAGCTCGGCCAGCGCCACGGTCGTCCGCGGCAATTGCATCAGCGACAAGACCGCTTCCTGCATCCGTGCTCCGCCCGACGCGGTGAAGATCACATAAGGGACCTTGTCCTTGATCGCCGCGCGAACGCCGGCGACGATCGTCGCGCCGACCGCGATCCCCATCGAGCCGCCCATGAAAGCGAAATCCTGAACGCCGACGACGGCCTTGTGGCCGCCGATCTTGCCGCGCGCATTGATCAACGCATCGCGTTCACCGGTCGACGTCCGGGCTGTTTTGAGCCGATCGGAATAGCGTTTGCTGTCCTTGAAGCGGAGCGGATCTTCGCGAACCTCCGGTGAGGGCAAAACTTCGTATTTCGCCGCGTCGAACAATTGCTCGAACCGCGCCGCGGGCCCGATCCGGTCGTGGAAGTCGCAGCGCGGGCAGACGCTGTAATTTTCTTCCCATTCCTTCAAGAACACCATTGTCCCGCACTTGGCGCACTTGTGCCACAAGTTCTCGGCGCTCTGGCGCTTGGGCAGGAACGGAATGCCGCTGCGAACTCGGCTCAGCCAACTCATTCGGTAACCTCTTGTGCAAGGCCCAAGGCGATGTCGCGCATCGCCTGAGCCGGGTCGGGGGCGCCGGTAATCGGCCGGCCGATGACCAGGATCGATGCCCCGTCATCCAGAGCCTGACGCGGCGTAACGACGCGTTTCTGGTCACCGACGTCGCCGCCCGCCGGCCGAACGCCGGGAACCACGAAGAATCCGTCAGGCCAGGTTTCGCGCGCGGCGCGCACTTCCGCGCCCGAGCAGACGATGCCGTCGATGCCGGCTTCCCTGGCGAGCGCGGCCAAGCGGCCGACCTGATCGGCCGGTGAGCCGGCGATGCCGCCGGCCGCAAGGTCGTTCTGGTCGAGGCTGGTCAATACCGTGACGCCGACGACCTTTGTCCCTTTCGGTGCGGCGGCCTTCGCGGCGGCCATCATTTCACGGCCTCCGGCCGCGTGGACGGTCAGTATGGCCGGCGCGAGCGGCGCCAGCGCTTCGACAGCTTTGCTCACCGTGCTGGGGATGTCGTGGAGTTTCAAGTCGAGGAAAATCGGCATCCTGTGCTCGGCGACGCGGAGCACGCCCTCGCGACCATTGGCGCAAAAGAATTCGAGGCCGAGCTTCACGCCTCCGGCGGTCCCGCATACCTGGCGCGCAATGGAGGCCGCTTTGTGCAGATCGGGCGTGTCGATGGCGACGAAGACCGATTTCATTGGGTTGCAGCCTCGTCGTCGACAGCGGCGGCTGCGACGGGCGGCGCGGCATGTTGGCGTTCGAGCGCCTCGAAGCGCCGCCGAAAGGTCCAGATCCGGGCCCGCATGATCAGCCACGTCGGCAGCCAGCCGATCAACAGTGCGATGATCAGCAACAGCGGCAGCTTGATATCGGCCTGCAGGTTTGCCCACAGGTTGATCGGTACTGGGTTCCAATTGACCCAGGCGAACAGGGCGGCGATCGCGGCGAGGAGCGCCCAGAACAGCGTTTTCAGGAATTGCATTTGTATTCGCTCTCCAGCGGCGGCTCTTAGGGGAGCGGAACAATGAAGGCTAGAAGCCCGTTCGTCGCAAGGCTGAATCATCTCGTCGCAAGCTCGGCTGGCGCCCGATTGTAGCCTTTGAACCGCCGCGCCACAGCTGCCGTGGGCGGGGAGAAAAGTTCTTGGAAACAACGGTGAAAGTCGCATTGGGCGCCATCGCTTTGCTGATGGGCGCCTCGTTGTTTGCGACGCGGCCGCATAGTGACGCGGCCGAAACCGCCAAACCGGTGCAGGCCCATCTGAAGCTCGCTGCGCTCTCGACCGAGTCCCGCCGCGACGTCGATTATGCGCTGCTCGACCAGCGGCTGAAGCGCCTGATCACCAAACCGGCGATGGTCGGAATGGCGGTCGGCGTGGTCGAGAACGGCCGGATCACCTTCCTGCGCGGTTACGGCGAAACGCTTGCGAACACTGGCGAACCGGTGACTCCCGACACGGTCTTCCGCTGGGCGTCGGTATCGAAGGGCGTCGCCGCGACGATGGTCGCCAAGCTCGCCGAGCAGGGGAAGATCGATCTGCACGCGCCGGTTGCGAATTATGCCCCCGATCTCAAGCTGCCGGCCGGCAACGAGAATCGCGCGACCGTCGGGGATCTGCTGTCCCATCGGCTCGGGCTCTATCGGAATGCGTATGACAACAAGCTCGAGGAAGGGACCGATCCGAGTTTCCTCCGCCAGACGCTGGTCCAGCTCAACCCGACCTGCCCGCCGGGAACGTGCTGGTCCTACCAGAACGTCGCCTATGACGCGTCGAGCGAGATGGTGTCGCGGGCGACCGGCCTGCCGTACGAGCAAGCGGTCAGGCGCTATTTGTTCAACCCGATCGGGATGACCAGCGGCAGCGTATCGCTGGCGGGCCTGGAAGGCAGCCGCAGCTGGGCGCGGCCGCATAGTGTCGGCAAGCGTCCCCTGCCGATGGTCGATACCTATTACAAGGTGCCGGGCGCGGGCGGAATTAACAGTAATATCAAAGACATGGCGCTGTGGATGGTCGCGCAGATGGGCGAAATGCCGGACGTGCTTGACGGCCAGGTGCTCGACACCATCCATGCGCCATATGTCGTGACCCCGACCGAGCGCGGGCGGTTGCGCAAGTTCCTCGAACGCCTCGGCACCGCCTGGTACGGTTACGGCTGGCGGAGCTACGATTACGCCGGCCATCACATCATCGGCCACCGCGGCGGGATCAACGGTTACCGCTCGCTGATCCTGTTCGACCCGGCGAAGAAGAGCGGCGTGGTCGCGCTGTGGAACAGCAATACCAGCCAGCCCGGTGGACTCGAATTCGAAGTGATGGACATGGTCTATCACCTGCCGTTCCGCGACTGGATGGAACTCGACAAGAGGGGCCAGGGACCGAGCGTTCTTGAAACCGACCCCGAGGTCGGTAGCGGCGATTCGGCCCCGTCGCTGCGGGGTGCGAGGCGCTGAAATAGGAGCGCCTCGAATCCAGCGCGTCTTGTGATAAGCGGGGCGGCATGAATCCCGTGCCGCTGATCACCGCATTCTTCGACGAAGCGACGAACAGCGTCAGCTATCTCGTCGCCGACCCGAAAAGCCGGGTCGCAGCGGTGATCGACGCCGTGCTCGACTTCGACTCAGCGAGCGGGACTGTGTCGACGAAGTCGTCCGGCAAGATCATCGCCACGGCCGGCGAACAGGGGTTGCGCATCGAATGGGTGCTCGAAACGCACGTCCATGCCGATCATTTGTCCGCCGCTGCGCACATTCGCGAGCGCACGGGGGCAATGGTCGGGATCGGAACGGGAGTTAAAGTCGTCCAGGCCGCCTTTGCGCCGGTCTTCGGGGCGGACGATCTTGTCGACGGGGATTTCGACCGATTGTTCGACGACGGCGCGACCGTGGCGCTGGGCGATCTCACGATCGAGGTGATCGCGACCCCCGGCCACACGCCGGCTTGCGTTAGTTACAAGATCGGCGACGCCGCGTTCGTCGGTGATACCTTGTTCATGCCAGATTATGGCACCGCGCGGACCGACTTTCCTGGCGGCGATCCAGCCAAGCTGTATCGGTCGATCCAACGGATTTTCGCGCTTCCGCCCGAGACGCGGCTGTTCCTGTGCCACGATTACAAGGCGCCGGGACGAAGTGAGTATGCGTGGCAGACGACGGTTGCGGAAGAGGTCAGCCGCAACGTTCATATTGGCGACGGCGCGTCCGAAGAGGCGTTCGTCGAATTGCGACGCGCCCGCGACGCAACGTTGTGCGCACCGAAGCTGCTTTATCCCGCGATCCAGGTGAACATTCGTGGCGGGCGGCTGCCACCGCCCGGTCCGGACGGGTCGCGTTACCTCAAAATCCCGCTGACGATCGCTTAGGCACCGATATAGACCGGCGTGCCGACGTCGGTGACGGTGTAGAGCTTCTTGGCGAAGGCGACCGGCAGACGGACGCAGCCGTGCGAAGCCGGGTAGCCGGGATTGTAGCCCGCGTGCATCGCCACGCCGTATTCGTCGATAAACTGCGCGAACGGCATTGGCGCATTGTCGTATTTCTTCGAGCGATACATCGGCGTCTTGCCGCGAACCGCGAAGATTCCCGTCGGCGTGTCTCGGCCTTCGATGCCGGTCGAAATGGTCGCCACCGCCATCAAGCGGTCACCGCGGTAAACATAAACAAGCTGGTCAGTCAGGCTGATCACGACCCGTTCCGGCCCAGACGCGTCCGAGACGTTGCGCCACAGATATTGACCTGGCTTCAGCGTGCGGAAGCCGAACGCCTCGAACATGTCGAGCGTCGCATGGGAGGCGGCGTCGCCCGCCTCGGCTTTAGCCTCGGGAGTTTCGAGTGCCGTTGCAGTCGCGGAAAACGCCGTGGCCCCCATCACAAGCGCGCCCGCTGCATAGAGCATGAGCGCCAGCTGTTTCATATTACACCAGAATTTGCCGTTTCCTTTGCCGCGAGAATGCTTCGGGTCCGAGTCGGGTTCCGTTTTCGGGTCCGAGTCGGGTTCCGTTGGGGGTTGCTGCCTCTCACGACGACGCCAACGATTGGCCTGCGCGGATTCATCCGAGTGGCGGACGTCGCAGGGTCGCCATGGTATGGGGTCGCGCGATGGAAAAGACTGGACGCATCGTCGCAGCTATCGCCGGCCTCGTGGGGTGGGCTGGCCTCGCGCTGCAATTCGCCGTGATTGTTCGAAACCTCGGACCCGCAACTGGCCTGTGGCGGTTCGTCGGCTTCTTCACGATCCTGACCAACATCGGCGCGGCAACGGTGGCGACCGCGATTGCGTTGGGAGCAACGAGCGGTCTCGGCGGAGCGCGCGCCAGGCTGATGGCCGCAACCTCGATCATTACCGTCGGCATCGTCTACTCAGTCGCACTCCGTGCGCTGTGGAGTCCGACCGGGCTGCAGAAAGTTGCCGACGTCGCGCTGCACGATGCGACGCCGCTCCTGTGGCTATTGCTATGGTTGGTCCACAGGGCCCGAAGCGTGCACTGGCGCGAGCTAGGCTATGCGCTGATTCCACCGGCCCTTTATGCCGCTTACGCGCTGGCGCGCGGCGCCGTCGACGGCTGGTACGCCTACTGGTTCCTGGACCCGGCGAAGCAGAGCCCGCCGGAGCTGGCGGTGAGCATCGCGGTGATGATTGCAGGCATCTCCGCGGTGGCCGCGGTTCTCGTCCAGCTCAACCGCTGGCTGACGGTAATGCGCGAACGCGAGGGCGACCCCGCTGGCGACGCCATGGTCGACGAGGCCAGTGAGGAATCTTTTCCCGCGAGCGATCCGCCGAGTTGGACTCTTGGTGAGGAGCGAGAACCGACGTGACGGCAAGCCCATCGGTTTCCGAGCCTATTCCTACAGAGAGCGGCCGAATCCTCAGCAAGCTCAACTGGCTTCGCGCCGGGGTGCTGGGCGCCAACGATGGGATCGTCTCGACCGCCGCGATCATTTTCGGCATCGCTGGCGCATCGGCCAGCCACAGCACGATCATGCTGGCGGGGATCGCGGCGGTCGCCGCCGGGGCCCTGTCGATGGCGGCGGGCGAATATGTCTCGGTCGCGACCCAGCGCGATCTCGAGGTTGCGGAACTAGCGCGGCAGCAAGCCGATCTCGAACGGGATCCCGATGGCGAGCTCCGACTGCTAGCGCGGCTGTTCGAGCAGCGCGGTGTCGAAGCCAGGCTCGCTTCGGAAGTCGCCCGCCAGATGAGCGCCAAGGATGCACTGGCTGTTCATGCGCGCGCCGAGCTCGGACTCGATCCCGATGCGGTGACGAACCCGTGGGCGGCGTCATTCGCTTCGCTTGTTGCCTTCACCATCGGCGGGTTGATCCCGATCGCCGCGATGCTGATGTCGCCGCGCGAAGTCGAGATCTGGATCACTGGAGCCGCGGTTGTGGTTGCGATGGCGCTCACCGGCGCCGTGTCCGCCAGACTCGGCCGCTTGCCGCTGGCCGCGTCGGTGTTCCGCAATGTCGCCGGCGGTCTGCTGGCGATGGCGATCACTTACGGCGTCGGGCGCATCGCCGGGACGCGGATCTAAGGCGCTTACTCGAGCCCCAGGATCTTGCGGTAGGCAGGGTCGAGCAGGTCCTGCTCTTCGGAATGCTTCTTGATGTAGGCGGCGAAGAACGGGCAGATCGGGATAACCTTGAGCCCGCGTGTCCGGGCCGATGCCAAAGCGAAACGGATCAATGCCGAACCGACGCCCTTGCCTTCATGCGCCGGCGGCACCTCGGTGTGAGTGAACATGATCTTGCCTTCGGGCAGCGTGTAGTGCGCGACAGCCAGGCCGCCATCACCGAGATCGATTTCGAAACGATGCTTTTCGGCGTTGTCGCGGAGGGTGTAAGAGTGAGTGGCGGCGGGCATGGAGCGGCCCGTACCTGTCCGGTCCGCGTTGCGCCAGTTGGCGTCAGTGATGGAAGGATCGTGCGATGCCGATTGAGCTCAAGCCGCCGCTTTCGACCTATTACGAAGCGAGCAACGCGCATGACGCAGACAAGGTCGCCGCGTTGTTTGGCGAGACCGCGTTGGTCCATGACGAGAGCGCGGACCATCGCGGCCGCGCGGCGATCCGCGACTGGGCGCAAGGCACGTACGATAAATATAGAGTAGCGCTGACTCCGCGTGAGGCGCGCCGTGAAGCTGGAGTTGCGTTCATCACCACCCGAGTGTCCGGAACGTTTCCCGGCTCTCCGATCGAGCTTGGGTTCCGCTTCACGCTGGATGGCGACCGGATCGAGGAATTGAGGATCGGCTAAACTGGGTCAGCGATCGGCTGGTGCCATCGCCAGGCGTCACCAGCGGTATCGGTAATAACCGTACGGGCTGTAGTTGCGGACATACCTGTAGCGCGGCCAATAATCATAGGCCCGGTACCGGTATGTCGGATAAGCGTAGCTGTAGACGGGATAACCGGCATAGCCATAGGGCGCGTAGCCACCGTAGCCGTAGGCGTAATAATGGTGATGGCGGTGATGGCGATGCCGCGCCTCGGCGGGCGCTGCGAACAGCGCGACCGCCGCGGTGGTCAAGACGAGTGTTTTCAGCATTGTCCGAGCCTCTGCGAGAATTTCCCTCACTCAACGCGATTGGCCGTCCGGTGTTTCGCCCGCGGAATGCCTCCGTGGCCCTAATGCGCCGGCGTGAGCCGTAGCTGCGGCGGGAGGTCGTGGATGCTCGCCCCTCAGAGCACGGCATCGAGCAGATAGTCACGGGAGAGCCAAGCAGGGGCGTGGTACCGTTCGAAGGTCGATCGACGGCCAGCACTTACAATCACGCATCAAAGCGCCTACATGCAACCTTGCTACCAGTCGCAACGGACGGTCAACGGGTGCTTTGCGGCTCCTCATTTCCTTCTCTTCGCTTCTCCTAGCATTGGAGGACCGATTGGCGGTTCGCCACAGAAAAGGAAATGATTATGTCGATTACCGGCACCGTAAAATTCTTCAACGACTCCAAGGGTTTTGGTTTCATCGCGCCCGACGACGGGGGCGCTGACGCGTTCGTCCACATCACTGCTGTCGAGCGCGCCGGACTGCGCACGCTCTCGCAGAATCAGAAGGTCAGCTACGACCTCGAAGAGGACCAGCGCGGCAAGACCAAGGCCGTCAACCTGCAGGCCGTCGAAGGCTAAGAAGGCGCGGGGAGCCGTCCCACGCGGACGGCTTCCCGACCTTTGCATAGGAATGGCCCATTTGAGCGATCTCGAGACCTATTCCGCCCGTGCCGCCGAAGCGCGCGCGGATGCGGACGCCGCGACCCTCGAGAATGTGCGCGACCGCTGCTTGCGAGCCGAAGCAGCATGGATCGCGATGGCCGAACGCGCGGCGCGCAACGAGATAATGCGCGCGACTCTGCTCGCGAAGAAAGCGGCGGATGCGGCCGAAGCCGCTCTGCTGGAAACCTCAGACACAAATTAAGCGCCGCTGCGGGTGCGCCAAGGGCGCGCTGAGCCGGCACACAAACAAGAAATCAGAAATCATGAAAATCGAAAAATCGAACGCGCAGGCCCAACGGCCGGCGCGCAAAACACTTACATTGTTCAAGCGTCTGCCCACGGCGGAAGCTCGCCGCGTTGCCTATGAAGCCGCGCTGGCGGTGATCGGGTAAGGCGATCACCCAAGGCTGACGAAGCTATCGAGCACTTTCTTGCGGCCGGCATGCTCGAAGTCGATTTCGAGCTTGTTGCCCTCGATCGCCGCGATCGTGCCGTAGCCGAACTTGCCGTGGAACACGCGCTGACCGAGCGCGAGGTCGTCACGGCCCTTGTTGCCGAGGCTGACGGCCGACGCGCGCGCTTCAATGACGCGCTGCGGCTCGGGATTGTAGGCGGTGTGGCTGGCACGCTGCCAGCCGGGGCCGCGCGAGGGGCGAGCAACGTGGGCGAAGGGATCGGAGCGCTCCGACCATTGTGCGCGCCACAGGCTCTCGCCGCCGGACATGGTCGTTTCTTCTTCGATGTGCGCCTTGGGGAGCTCGGCGACGAAGCGCGACGGGATCGAGCTGGTCCACTGGCCGTAGATGCGGCGGTTGGCGGCGTGGAAAATTGTGCATTTGCGACGTGCGCGGGTGATCGCGACGTAAGCGAGTCTCCGTTCTTCCTCCAGCGCGGCTAATCCGCCCTCGTCCATCGCGCGTTGTGAGGGGAACACCCCTTCTTCCCAGCCGGGGAGATAGACGGTGTCGAATTCGAGGCCTTTGGCGGCGTGGATGGTCATGATCGTGACGCGCTCGCCCTGGCGGGCTTCGTCATTGTCCATGACCAGGCTGACGTGCTCGAGGAACGCCTGCAGCGATTCATATTCTTCCATCGCGCGCGCAAGCTCGGCGAGGTTTTCGAGCCGGCCGGCGCTTTCGGCCGAACGGTCGGCCTGGAGCATCGCGGTATAGCCGGATTCTTCAAGTACGATACGGGCGAATTCAGGATGGGGGAGGGCCCCTCCACCACTCGGCCGCGCCGAGCGGTCCCCCTCCCCGAGCAAGCTCAGGGAGGAGCTTGATGCCATCCCCCGCCAACGCGCGATGTCGGCGACGAAGCGGCCCAAGCTGCGGCGCGCCTGGGGGGTCAACTCGTCGCTGTCGAGCAGGTTCGCCGCAGCAAGGAGCAGGGATTGCTGAGAGGCCCGGGCGTAGCGGTGGATGGTGGCGATCGCCTTGTCGCCGAGGCCGCGCTTGGGTTGGTTGACGATGCGTTCGAACGCGAGGTCGTCGGCCGGTTGGACGACCAGGCGGAGGTAGGCGATTGCGTCGCGGATCTCGGCCCGCTCGTAGAAGCGGAAGCCGCCGATGATCTGATAAGACAGGCCGATCGCGATGAACCGCTCCTCGAACTCGCGGGTCTGGAACTGGGCGCGCACGAGGATCGCGACATCGTCGAGCGAGCCGCCGCGGATCTGGTGGGATTCGATCTCCTCGCCGACCCGGCGCGCCTCCTCCGGCCCGTCCCAGACGCCGATGACCCGGACCTTCTCGCCGTCGCCGGCGTCGGTCCACAGGGACTTGCCGAGGCGTCCGGCATTGTGCGCGATGAGCCCGTCGGCGGCGGCGAGGATGTGGCTGGTGGAGCGGTAATTCTGTTCGAGCCGGATGATTTTCGCGCCGGGAAAGTCGTGCTCGAACTTGAGAATGTTGGCGACCTCGGCACCGCGCCATGAGTAGATCGACTGATCGTCGTCGCCGACGCAGCATAGGTTGCGCCGCGGTTCGGAGAGGAGCTTGAGCCACTCATACTGGGCCTGGTTGGTGTCCTGATATTCGTCGACCAGCAAATAGCGGAAGCGCTCGCGGTAGCTTTCAAGCACGTCGGAGTGACGGCGAAAGATCACCAGCATATGGAGCAACAGGTCGCCGAAGTCGCAGGCGTTGAGCGTTTTGAGGCGCTCCTGATATTGGCCGTAGAGCTCGGCGCCGCGACCGGCGGCGAAGCCCTCGGCCTCGCCGGCGTCGATCTGGGCCGGAGTCCAGCCTCGGTTCTTCCACCGGTCGATCAGCCCGGCGAGCTGACGCGCCGGCCAGCGCTTCTCGTCAATGTTCGCGGCGCTGATCAGCTGTTTGAGGACGCGCAGCTGATCGTCGGTGTCGAGGATGGTGAAATTGGAATGGAGCCCGACCAGCTCAGCGTGGCTGCGCAGCATGCGCGCCGCGACCGAGTGGAAGGTGCCGAGCCACGGCATGCCCTCGATCGCGCCGCCGCTGATCGCCGAGACCCGCTCGCGCATCTCGCGCGCGGCCTTGTTGGTGAAAGTGACGGCGAGGATCTGGCTTGGCCAAGCCTTGCGGGTCGCAATGACGTGGGCGAGGCGGGCGGTCAGCGCCGCGGTTTTGCCCGTGCCCGCGCCGGCGAGGACCAGCACTGGCCCCTCGGTCGAAAGGACCGCCTCGCGCTGCGGCGGATTGAGGCCGGCGAGATAGCCGGGCTCGGGAGTGAGGGCAGGCGATTCAGACACTTGGCGGAGGTAGTCGGAGGGGAACGGATCGGCAACCGCGGCGCCCGTTGGCCGAGTCGCGATTCGGCGATTGTGACCGGGTTCCTACGGTTGTTCCCGATATCCCCGTTATCCACAGGGTTCTTCCCAAATTTTTCGCTTCCCCGACTCGGAAGCGATGTGCATGGTCAACAGGTGATCGGGACGGCGGTTCCGGCCTCCCCAAGAGCCAGCAATGGCAGGCGGGTGCGGCAGGTGGCCAAAGGTCCGATCTCCGCCGGCAGGCAATGTTGAAGTTCCTTCGGGAGTAGAGACGGGGCCAGCTGGGTAGAGGCGCCGGAAGAGGTGATCGCCTCTCGCGCGACGCGGCTTTGAGTGGTCTTCGGATCAATTGAGGCAAAGCGGGACGCAAGAGTGGTTACCCCAAGAAGGGCCGTGGAACATCCGGTTGTTTTGGCTTGGAGGACTTCGGTTCGAAAAGGCAGGCCGGGCAGGTTGAAAGATCGATGATCCTCCGGGTTGTTGATCGGTAGATCGGTCTGGCTTCTCGCAAGAGAGAGCGATCAGATAGGAAGCGACGCCTGAGCTGGTGAGCCAGGATCGAGAGCAGGTTGGTAAGCCTTCGGGTTCTATCAATCAGGTTACGAACACCGGCAGATCCTTCGCTCGGCGCAGTGGGGGCTGGCAGCAATGCCGGCCCCCATTTCTTTTGGGCGTCGCAAAACGCAGGCCCTAGCCTCCTGACCGCAACCGCGAACGCGAGCCTTATCCTTCTGGCCACAGCCGAACCGCGGGCCATATCTTTTTCTGGCGCCCGCGCGAGTTGCCACTCTTTCCATCCCACAAATCCATCGGTTCCTCGTCTCCGAGGGAGAGGCGAGTGCGCCAAGGCTGGTTTCGGGCGTTTGAGAGCGGCGGCGGCGTCAATTTAGGCGCCGGAGCGGGCGCAGGAGGAGATTGCAACGTGCTCCGCCCGATTGTTCCGCTTATCCTCGCCACGGCCGCGCCCACGCTGGCAAGTACGCCAGGGCTGTCGGTCGATCCGTGGTGGGAGAAAATCACCGTCACCATGAATCACGACGGCGAGGCCCAGGGCTGCCGCTACGAGACGAGTACGGGATCGGCGACCGGCAAGGACTGCAAGGTCGTCGGCGCCAGCGCCGCGGCCGCCGCGCCATCGGCCAAAGACCAATATGCGACGATCACGTTCGAACGACGCTTCAGCCCGGGCGGCGCGCCGCCGGCCGAGTCGGCGATGGTGGCCGGCGACAAACTGCTCGGCCGTCAGGTCATGTCCCTGGCGATCGACGGAACGGGCAAGGTCAGCGGATGCAAGGTCGTCGCCGCATCCGGCGACACCGGCCTGACCTATGGGTGCGAGGACGTCGCGGCGGAACATTTCGCGACGAGCGCGCCGGCCACGGCTGCGTCCCAACGGCAAGGGTTCATGACCATTTTGGTTTACGGCCACGCCGAGCATGTGGTCTGACGTTCGAGACATATTGAACCTATTTGGTAAAATAGATCTTGACATCGTTACGCTAGTTGGTTAGAACCTAGGAACGGTCGAAAATTGTGATTCGGGCTCTTCGGCCGCTCGGGATGAGCGGACCGGCGGGCCCGATTTGATTCCAAAGGAGTAAAGGTGGCTCGGAAGTCGAAGCTTGTACTGATCGGGGCGGGGAAACCGCAGTTGCGCAAGGCCACGCAGCAGATTTGTCGCCCGGAGACGTCGACGAGATGCGTGAGCGGATCATCAAGAAGTTGCAACGACTGAAGAAGCGGCGCGACGAGGAGCAAACGGCAAACACATGACCTTCGAGGACGCGCGGCGGCTGTTCGAATGGCTGTGGGACGCGACCGAAGATCAAGTCCAAAAATTCATCGCGAAGATGACCGCGGCAGGCTTGCTGCGGCTCGATGCCGGGTTCGAATTGTGGGCCCACGAGAGTCAATTGCCGCCATTCGGCGAAGGCTGGCGCGTGTGTTTGATGATGGCCGGCCGCGGGTTTGGGAAAACCAGGGCCGGGGCGGAATGGATTCATCGGCTGGCGAGCGGGAAGCGCGGTCTCCGGATCGCGCTGGTCGGGGCGTCGATCCGGGATGCGCGGAGCACCATGGTCGAAGGCGTCAGCGGATTGCTGGCGGTGGCGAAGCTCAATCGCAGCCGGCTGGTGTGGGAGCCGAGCCTGGGGCGGTTGAAATGGCCCAATGGAAGCGAGGCGCAATTGTTTTCGGGCGATCATGCCGACGGGTTGAGAGGTCCGGAGCATGATCTGGCGTGGTGCCGTCCAGACGCTAGAGTTGCTGGTTTGTCCGGCAATAGAGGAGGGGCCGCGCGTGGCGCCGCCGGCGACGCCAGCGATCGGCACCTGCTACATCGTGGCCGCTAGCCCAACGGGCGCGTGGGCCGGAAAATCGTTGAATCTGGCGGCCTACACGGCGGGCGGCTGGCGTTTCGTGGCTCCGGTCGATGGCGTCACTGCATTCGTCCGATCTTTGTCCGTGTGGGCGACCTTCCGGGGCGGTGCCTGGGAACTTGGAATCTTGCGCGGTTCGAACGTGACAATTGCCGGTCAGCGGGTCGTCGGTGATCGAACTGCAGCCATTCTGGGCCCGAGCGGAGGCAGTGTTGTCGACGTCGAAGCGCGAATCACGGTTGGGCAGATTCTCACGGCCCTCCGGGTGCATGGACTTATCGAGACGTAGAAAATTCAAATGCCGCAAAGAGTTGCGATTCTGTCGAAAAAAGAATGCGGCTTTTTAGCAACAGTCCGACCTCATTCCCGACCTTGCACCGCAACCGGCGCTCTCATAATGTGTTCAGGCGGTTCAATCTTAGAACGCATGTGAAAGGGGAAGATTATGCGCAAGCTGGCCATTGCGATGGCGCTCGCATCGACGGGTCTGGCGACTCCTGCAGTCGCTCGCGACCACTCACCATATGTGGGTGTCGAAGGCGGCGTACTGTTCGTTGAGGATACGGACCTCGATTTTGACGACGGCGTTCTCAACCTGCAGGACGCAATTACCGTTTCGCACGATGTGGGTTTCGACGTTGATGCCATCGCCGGCTACGATTTCGGGATGGTGCGTCTCGAGGGCGAACTTGGCTACAAGCGCGCATCGGTCAATCAGCTTCGCATCGATCCGCTCATCGCGGGCGGCAACCAGGGCGACAATTTCGACGCCAGTGGCAGCGGCCGGGCGCTGTCAGCGATGCTCAATCTTCTTCTCGACTTCGGCGATGACGATGGTCTGAGCGGTTACGTAGGCGCTGGTATTGGCTTGGCCAGTGTCAAGTATAAGGCGGCGGCGGCAACGCCGTTTGGCCCACTCTCGTTCTCGGACACGGACAGTGGGATTGCCTGGCAAGGCATTCTCGGTGTCCGTTATGCGGTCAGCCAGAACATCGATTTCGGCGTGAAGTATCGCTACTTCAACGCTACCAACCTGAAGTTTAGCGAAAGCGGTCAGCGCGGAACTGTTGATCTTTCTGGCCGCTGGCGTTCGCACAGCTTGCTGGCGAGTTTGATTTACAACTTCGCGGCTCCGCCACCGCCACCGCCGCCACCGCCGCCACCCCCGCCGCCGCCTCCGCCGCCACCTCCGGCGACGCAGACGTGCCCGGACGGATCGGTGATCCTGGCGACGGACGCATGTCCGGTTCCGCCGCCTCCGCCTCCGCCGCCGCCACCGGCGCCAGAGCGCGGCTAAGCAGCGCTAGAAAAGATGACCGGCCCGAGCTTCACGCTCGGGCCGGTTTTCTTTTGTCTGTTGTCCGCGCGAAAAACGCCCGGCGAACGAGCGCAGAATCGGTCGAAGAATAACGGCTTAGTTTGAAGCGAATTGCGGCGCCGCGCGGTCCCAACCGTAGATGTCGGGCCGATAGGCGAGCTTGCCGTCTTTCACCTGTGCCGTGATGTAGGTCAGGTAGACCGGCGTGCCCCGCGGCAATTGCACGCGGGTCTCGGGTTCCTTGCCCGGCGAGAGGGGTTCGGAACCCAGCAGCCAGCGGCCGAGCCGCCGGGCGTCCTCGACACGGACACAGCCATTGCTGAGGTTGCGGTTGGCCAACGCGAACTTGGCGTGGTCCGGCGTGTCGTGAAGATAGATGTCTTGCGGGTTCGGGAACGGGAATTTCAAAATTCCCATTGAATTGAGCGGTCCCGGATCCTGGCGAATCTTGAGATGAAGCGTGCCCGCCGCGGCCGCTTTCCAGTCGATGGTCTTGGGATCAATCACCGTGGCCTGTTCGCTCCACTCGTTGATCACGTCGTAGCCGTGCGACTTGAAGTAGCCGAGGCCGAGCTTCAGCACGTTCGGCGCAATCGTCTTGCGCACCAGATGGTCGGGCGCGTGCCAGTACGGATTGTAGGTGATGTAGTACATCACGCTGGCGATCAGGGGCGTGGGTAGCTCCTCGGTCCCGGTGATGATCTTCATCGAATCGACCGGTTGGCCGTTCTGATAGAGCGTGGCGATTGAAGCGCCGGCATCGACCAGCAGGAACCGCCCGCTCGCGGGAAGCGAGCGGACACGGTCGAGGTTCGCGAGCAACCGTGGGTCCGGCGTCATATTGCCGGTCGCCTGGGCCTGCGCCCAAGCGGTGTCGCGTAGCTGTGCATAGATCGGGTTCACGGTTGCGACCGAGGTCAGATACTGAGTCAGCGAAGGCGCGGCCGCGGCGGTCAGCAGGATCTGGTCGGTGCGCGCGCCCTGCGGCTTCAACACGTCATAGGCATAAATCATGCCCTTGGTCGGGCGTTTCATGGTTTGGGCGTATTCCACCCAGGCGGTCGAAAGGACGCGTTCAGCCGCCGCTATGTCGGTTGCCTGGCCACTTTGAGCCTGAGCCACCGCGGCCTCGACCTGCACCGCAAGTTGCGGGCCTGTCGCAAGACCGTCAAACGGCGCGCGTTTGAGAATGCTCACGAGCTGCGGGATGGCCGCGTCGGGCGCGCCGTTGCGGAACCAGATCGGCGGCGCAGTCCAGTTGGTGTAGAAAGCGCTGACGCTCGTGGCGGCAGGCGTTCCGGCGGCGATCTGAGCCGAAGCCGGGGCGGCCGTGACCAACCCCAACGCGCTGACGCCGATGGCCAGAATCCGTGCCTTGCTGCTCTTCACTACCATACCCCTGCACTGAACGGCGCACTCGCCGCCATAATGTAGCGTGGCTTATCACCGATCCAAGCTGGATTCAGGATGAACTCCTTTACTTGGGCCAAGACTGTGGCAATGCCGCGACACGGCGCCGACCTTAGATGAAATGAGCCGAAGGGGACGAAATGCAAATTAATGGAATTGCCGCTGTGGTGACCGGAGCGGCGTCGGGGCTCGGCGAGGCGACGGCCCGCGAGCTGGCACGGCGCGGGGCAAAGGTCGCGATATTCGACCGCGATGCCACCAGGGGCGAGAAGGTCGCGGCAGAGATAGGCGGGATCTATTGCGAGGTCGACGTCACCTCGGACGAAAAGGTCGCGGCGGCCTTCGCCAAGGCCCGCGAAGCTCATGGGCAGGAGCGGGTGCTGGTCAATTGTGCTGGTGTCGCCAATGCCGCGAAGACGGTGGGCCGGGACAAAGAGACCAAGGAACCAAAATTCTATCCGATCGGCCAGTTCGAGCTGGCCATTCAGATCAACCTCATCGGCAGCTTCCGCTGCATCGCCCATTCGGCGTTCGGGATGGTCGGGCTCGACCCGCTGGAGGACGGCGAGCGTGGCTGCATCATCAACACCGCAAGTGTCGCGGCCGAGGACGGTCAGATCGGGCAGGCGGCCTATTCGGCTTCGAAAGGCGGGGTGTTGGCGATGGCGCTACCGATCGCGCGCGACCTGATGAACGACGGCATTCGCGTGAACACCATTCTGCCCGGCGTGTTCAAGACGCCGATGGTGGCGATGATGCCCGAAAATGTGCAGGACGCGCTAGGAGCTCAGGTGCCATTCCCCAAGCGGCTCGGCAAACCCGAGGAATATGCGCATCTCGCCGCCTTCATCGTCGAAACGCCGTATCTCAACGCCGAAGCCATCCGGCTCGATGGCGGCATTCGGATGGCGCCGCGATAAGTTGGACGAACATCGACTTCTTCAGGAAATCGCCGAGGCGGCGCACGCGGCCGGCGAGGCGATTCTCGAGATCGTGCGCGTCGGCTTCGACGTCGAGCACAAGCAGGATTCTTCCCCGGTCACCGAAGCTGACCGCGCCGCCGAGCTGATCATCCTGGCGGCGCTGGCTCGTGCCGCCCCCGGCATTCCGGTCATCGCCGAGGAAGAGGTCGCGGCCGGTCGTATCCCGGCACATGGCGAGACCTATTTCCTGGTCGATCCGCTCGACGGGACCAAGGAGTTTGTCCGGGGCGGCGATGATTACACGGTCAACATCGGCCTGATCCGGAACGGAGCGCCGCGGCTGGGCGTGGTATTCTCGCCGGCGCGAGGCAGTCTCCATGCCGGCCTGGTTGGCGAGGGTGCATGGGTGGAGGATGCCGACGGCCGTCGCGCGATCCGCACGCGCGAGCGAGGTGAGAAGCTCGTCGCCGTGGCGTCCAAGTCGCATTTCACCCAGAACACCGCAGACTATCTCGAAGCCGCGATCGGCGCGTGCGAGCGTGTCAGCATCGGCTCGAGCCTCAAATTCTGCATTGTCGCCGAGGGGCAGGCGGATATTTATCCGCGTTTGTCGCCGACCAGCGAGTGGGATACTGCCGCCGGTCATGCCGTACTGCTCGCGGCGGGCGGGCGAATCGACGGGCCCGACGGCCAGCCGCTAAGTTACGGCAAGCGCGCCTTTCTCAATCGCGGCTTCCTCGCCACCGCGGGGTGGGAGGCGCCGCCGATCGGGCCGTTTCTTGAGGATTTCGCCGGTGGTGGGGAGCTACCGCAGGGCGTTTGAGCTATTCGGCGCGGGCAATCCCTGGAATAGATTTTCCAGCCAAATTGGATCAATTTCCTTCCGAACAGCTACCCAATCACCCAGCCGAAGCGATTGAAGTTCATCGCGCACGACTTCAAGGCGGCCATATAGCTCGCGCGCTTCATCGCAGTCGCCCTCGGCGACACCGAGCCGCCAAGCGAGTTTTTGCGCTTCGGAAATGGCGCAAATGAGCTCATCGAGCCAACGCAAGCGTTCCAGTGCGACAAGCTGATCGGGGGCACCCTGCAAACTCGGACTCCTGAGGCGGGCGCACTATGTACGCGGCGATTAAAGTCGCGTTGTCAGTTCGTCCGGGATGGACGCGAAAATGGCCTGACTTGTGTCCAGAATGCGCGCTATCACCCGCTCGCTCGGTTCTCGCACATGGTGTGGCACGATGAACGAGTATCTGAGCAACAACCGAAACAGTGACAATTTCTTTGACCTGCCGCCGATCCTGATCGCGGCAAGCAGCGAATCTGGAAAAGCGCGCGCACGCGCAACGGTCACGATGGCCGGCCTCCGGGTCGCTGGGTCGTTCGGCATTGAATACGCGTGCCAAGCGATCGACGGGCAGGGCTCGGCGTCCGCCTTGTGGATTGAACTCGATGCAGACGCGGGCGGGCCAGCGGACAAGCTTCTCGATCATGTCGCTGCGGACGTCTCGCATGGTCGCTACCCGGCAGTCATCGCGGCGCCGGCTTCGATGGTCGATCGGCTCGCAACGCATGCTTTCGATTTGAACATGGACCTCATCATCGATGCTGACGAAAGCGAGCGCACGGCGGCGCTCGCCGTCGCCGTATTCGGGGCGCTCAATGGGCAGGGTATCTCCGACGTCACTGCGGACAAGAACGCCGTCCGCCTCCGGCAATTGAGCGACGAAGTCAGTCGCATCGCTTCCACGCTCGCGCGCCTGTCGACCGGCCCCGCGACCACGACCCGGGCGCTTGAGGCCGAGCATCTGGGCGACGTTCCCGAGGTTTCCATCGAAACGATCCGCGCTATCATTCGCGCCCGGCGCCTGCGCAGCCGCTATTTCGACGAGGAACTGTTCGCCGATCCGGCGTGGGACATGTTGCTCGATCTGCTCTACGCGGAGATTTCGAACCTCCGCGTGCCTGTCTCGAGCCTGTGCATCGCAGCAGCGGTGCCGGCAACGACCGGGCTGCGCTGGCTCAAGACGATGGTTCACAGGGGATCTTTCTCCGTCAGGCCGATCCGCACGACGGCCGACGCGTGTTTGTCGAACTGGCGCCGCACAGCAGCCAGTCCTTGCGCCGCTATTTTGCCGAGGTCGGCAAGGTCGCCGTCGTTTAGCGCCGCTTGCCCGAGCAGATGGCCCGTGGCACGGCGACATCGTGGGCGGTTAGCTCAGCTGGTAGAGCATCTCGTTTACACCGAGAGGGTCGGCGGTTCGAGCCCGTCACCGCCCACCAACGACACAGTTCGATGCTCGGGGGCAGCATCGAAATCATCGCTCAGATTATAAACTTCGCACCAATCTCGTCGCGACAGCCAGCCACGGCGGATTGGCGACAATTTGCTGCCGTCCGCCCGCCTCGAGCGGCAGGATTTGCAACTTCTCTTCGTCGCGGTTGATCAGGCGGCCGAACAGGAAGCGGCCGGCGGGGCGAGGGACGAGTACGTCGCGGTTCAGCGCGTGGGCATAATTGTCGACCGCCAGCGTGTCGCACCACAACTCGTCGCCTGAGCGATAGTCGCCGATGCTCCCCGTAACGACCACCGCGATCTGCCCTTCGCCGATCTTGGGCGGGACGACGATAGCGGTGCGGCGGGGCGCCGCAGCGCCATTCTGTCCGAGCAATGCCGCGACCTTGAGGTCGGACGTTTCACCACCTTCGACCAGATCCTGGGCTTCGACCCCGAGCGCCTTAGCGATGCGGTTGAGCCAGCCGACCGAGACCGTCCGCGTGCCGGTTTCAAGCCGTCCGATAGTCTGGGGCGTGGTCGGCGGGTCGCATTGTTTCGCCACATCGTCGAGCGTCATGCCACGCGCCCTGCGCACTTCTCTGATCCGCGTGATCATAGCCGGCGAGCTCCAAAAAAATGAACCAATTGGGTTTTTCTACTGTCCTACAGTTTCGCCGATGTGGCAAGTCCCCGGCAATTATATACTTGACAAAGCACACGGCCTTGTGCCAGTGTCACAACATGGACGACATTCTCGCACCCCGCTTCACCGATCCGGTTGCCGCTCGCCAACATCTGGAAGCGATCCAGTGGCCGAACGGCCCGTATTGCCCGCACTGCGGTTCATTCACCGTCACGCGCCTAGAGGGTAAGTCGCACCGCGACGGCCTCATTCAGTGCAATGACTGCCGCGAGCAGTTCACCGTGACCGTTGGAACGGTATTCGAGCGCTCAAAGGTGCCGCTCAACAAGTGGCTGCTGTGCAATCATCTGCTGGTGTCGAGCAAGAAGGGAATGAGCGCGCATCAGATCCACCGTATGCTCGGCGTCACCTACAAAACGGCTTGGTTCATGTGCCACCGCATCCGCCTTGCGATGCAGCCCTCCAATCCCGAACCTATGGGCGGGCCGGGAAAGGTTATCGAGGCGGACGAAGCCTTTGTCGGCGGCTTCAAGAAGAAGCGCCTGTCCGGCAAGGTCGCGCCGAAGAAGAAAGTTCTCACCCTCGTTGAGCGCGGCGGCCCGGCTCGCAGCTTCCACATTACCGATGTGAACCACACGAACATTCGCGCCGCGCTTGTGACCGTCGCGCACCGCTCGTCACATCTGCGCACCGACGACGCCCGTTTCTACAACAACATCGGCAAGGAGTTCGCCAGTCACGAAACCACGCTTCATTCAAACCGTGAATTCAGCCGTGGCGACGGCAACCACTCGAACACTGCCGAGAACTTTTTCAGCATCCTCAAGCGCGGCGTAATTGGCACCTATCATCACTGGTCGGAAACCCACATTCATCGCTACTTGGCTGAGTTCGATTTTCGTTATTCGACCAAGGATATTAGCGACCGCGAGCGCGCCGATCAGGCGCTCAAAGGTATCGTCGGCAAGCGCCTGACCTATCGGCGGACTGACAAGCTCGCCGCCTAATTATTTCCAGCCTCCCGCTTGGATTGGGGAACGCCGCAAGCGTTGGACTCGTTAGGCTGCAATGTGAGCGTTGCAAACGCGGGACTTGTTAAACCAAAGTTCAGTTGCAATTTACAACTTTAAGACCATGGTAAGGTGTGTTATATATGGAACACACCAGGACGAGAATCGTTCACGTCCTATTGACACCGTTCCGAATTCTGGGCCTTTTGCCTTCAAGCGGAACGGGGGAGCACAGAGTGGCCGCTGAAGTTCTAGATCGTGAGTCCGAGACGCGCCCCGCTGGGGAGCATCTGAAGCGACTCCGCAAATCGGCAAAAGGCGCGGACAATGGCGAGGGGAAGAGCCTGAAGGGGCGTTCCCGCGAAGAGCGCCGTCGCCTGCTTTCGCGGGCCGCCTAACCCTTTACTGCGTTAGGACTACTGCCGGCCCTTTCGGCGGCTGCCTTGTCTTCGTTTCTCAGACACGTTTGGTGAAGTGAGAGGAGCACGGAACCCTTCGGCTCCGTATTGAAATGCTTGTGCGTGTTCACCTCTAGAAACACCACGCGGTCCGCGTATTCGACAGCAAAAAGCAGAGTGTCCGACCCCATGTCGCCGAGGTGAAGATGTTTGATGCCTTCCTGCTCAAGGAGGGGATCGGTATCGATATCAAGACCGCTCCGGTAAAATCGGCGGGGTAGTGTTCTCCCGCGCTCAAGGTGATCCGTGATTTGCTCCAGATCATCAATCAGCCGTTCGTCGCGTTCCACACTCCTGGTGTGGTCCTTATAGGTCGGAGCTAGGATGACCTCCTTGCGCTTGCATTCGAAGCGCTCACAGCGGAGGCGCCGCTTTAAATCGTCTGACACTTCCCTGACTCCCCGCCCCCAACCGTTACTTAGTCGATAAACGCAATAAGCCGAATTTGAATCACAGATGTAGGTTCACCACTCCGGTGCACGCGACAGTCCAGCTCTCTGCGCAGCACCGTCACTGCACAGATGGCACAGCCAATCGTAAAATCTGGTTAAGGAAAATGATGAACGCCGGGCGAGTTCGGCGGAAAACGCCGAATAATTTCTTAACGAGGCTTTTTGGGCTCGCGCTTGCCTAGGGGCTTGTGCGGAGTGGGAGGAGTCTTCAGCATCCGCCGGAGCACTTCATCCTCTCGCTTTTGATCGGTGTTAGCCATGCCTACCGCCTTCCTGAAACACGAAGCCTTATTCACCCGCGCCTTCACTCAGGCAATCATCAGTTGGAACAACGCGGAATGGGCGGCCCAGCGAATCTTGAGCGGCTTCGTCCACGGGAGCATCGGTTCCTCGGTCGTCTTGCAGCACCTGAAGAGCGTCGCGCTACAAGACGCCCTCACTGCAATCGCAGACCTGCTTACCGACCCGCAAACGCCGTCCAGCACCGAGGTGGCCGAGCATGTGCTTCATTTCGTGGAAGGCTTCGACAGGCTTCGAGTCTATCGGAATTTCTACGTTCATTCGGTGAAAGGTCTCATTCGCAGCGAAGCCAATCCCGACGAGTGCGTAGGTATGATTTACGAGACCGAGGCGAAGAAAAAGCTGGCCTGGATCAATCACCGGCTAACCTATGACGAACTGATTTCGTTTCTCGCGAATGTCCGCGAACTGGGAGGATACGGAGACCAGTTGGCGTTGTATCTCACGCCTTCGAAATCTCTCGCTGCCCTGTTTCGACCAAAGCAGCCTCTGTCATCGCTCGAAAAACCGATATGGCCTGAAACGTTGAAGAAGACTCGGACGTATCCGTCAAAGCTTCCACCCCCGCAAGAACCATCGCAGGCGTAATCTCGTCAGGCTCATAACCCTTGCGGTTATGTGGCATCTTGGCTGCTTTCTCAAGTATATAATTGCCAAGTCCCCGCCGACTCGCAACATCGGGAGACGGGCATGGCTACGGGGCGAAAAACACGGTTGCTGAGCGAGCGCGCGATCGAGGGCGAGGAGACCAGGTTTCCGGGCCAACCGACCAGGGCGCGTCCGGTCCGATCGGTCACGGTGAACCTCGCGGAGTCACCGCTCGGCTGGCTCTTTTCGCGCGGTTTGCTGACGCAGCGCCAGTTCGATGCCGGCGAGCGGCTGCGCTTCGATTGGGAACGGGGCCAGCTCGCGCCGCGTGTGACCATGGCATGGGATTCGGCGGCAATGGCCGGGGGCCGCGGCGGATCAGCTCCCCAGCCCGATCTTAGCGGCGCGCAAATCGACGCCCGGCGCCGGTTCGACGCGGCGATCGCCAGCGCAGGAAACGGCCTGGCCGACATATTGTGGCGGATCGTGTGCGCCGGCGAAGGCATGCGCGAGGCGGAAAGCGGCTGGGCTGGCCGGCGCGGGCCGGCAAGGTCCTGCTGACCCTCGCGCTCGACCGCATCGCCGACTATTACCGCATCCGTTGAAGATCGGAGCGTCACTCATGATTATCGTCTATGGATCGTCCTTGTCGCCGTTCGTGCGCAAGGTACTCGCTTTCGCGGCGGAGAAGGGCATCGCGGTCGACCTCCAGCCAACCGGTTTCCCCGACCGCAGCGCCGAATTTTGCGAGGCGAGCCCATTCAACAAGATGCCGGCGATACGCGACGGCGATTACTGCCTCAGCGACTCCACCGCGATCGTTCATTATCTGGAGGCGAAGCATCCTGAGCCGGCGCTGATCCCGAGGGAACCCGAGCTCCTCGGCAAGACGATCTGGTTCGAGGAATTCTCTGATACGATCATGTCCGCTTGCGGGGCGAAAATGTTCTTCAACCGGATCGTGGCACCCAAGTTCATGGGGCGCGAGGGCGACCTCGCCGCAGCCGACGCCGCTGAGCGCGACGAACTTCCGCCGATCCTCGATTATCTCGAGCGCGTCGTGCCCGAAGGCGATGGTTTCCTCGTCGGCGATAGCTTGACGCTCGCCGACATCGCCGTCGCCAGCCCGTTCGCGAATTTCCGGCACATGAACACCGTGCTCGACCCAGAACGTTACCGACGCACGATCGCCTACGTTGCGCGGATCCTCGACCGGCCGAGTTTCAAGGCGATGGTCGAGCGCGAGACCGCGATTCTCGAGAAAGTCCCGGCATAGGGGACACAATAAAGGCCGCCGGTCGACGGGACCAGCGGCCTCGATTGATTTGGCGGCAAGGATGCAATCAGGCTTGCTGATCGTCTTCCTCGGCCGCCGGAGCTTCCTCGACAGGTTCAGCCGGCTCGGCCGCTTCCGCGACTTCGCTAGCCTCGGCCGCCGCTTCCTCGGCTTCCGCGGCTTCTTCCTCGATGACCGGCGCGGTATCGCGCTCGAACATCTGCGCCATGACGTCGATGCCCTGGGCCTGGAGATCGGCCTCTTCAGGCGAGCGGGCGACGTTGACCTTCACCATCACCGCGACTTCCGGGTGGAGCGCGATCTTGATCTCGTGCACGCCGAGCGCCTTGATCGGGCGATCGAGCACGACCTGGCCCTTGGCGACCTTGGCGCCGACGCCTTCGAGGGCTTCGGCGATGTCGCGGGCGCTGACCGAGCCGTATAGCTGGCCGGTGTTCGAGGCCTGGCGGATCAGCTGGACCGACTTGCCGTCGACCCCCGTTGCCGCTTTCTCGGCTTCGGAACGCTTCTCGGCATTGTCTTCCTCGATCCGCGCGCGGTTCGTCTCGAACAGTTTGCGGTTGGCGTCGTTGGCGCGGAGCGCCTTCTTGTTGGGCAACAGGTAATTGCGGGCGAACCCGTTCTTGACCTTCACCACATCGCCGATGGCGCCGAGCTTCTCGACGCGCTCAAGCAGGATGACTTCCATTTTACCTGCTCCTTATTTCACGATGTAGGGAAGCAGGCCGAGGTGGCGCGAGCGCTTGATGGCGCGCGCGAGCTCACGCTGCTTCTTGGAGGACACCGCGGTGATCCGCGACGGGACGATCTTGCCGCGCTCGGAGACGAAGCCCTGGAGCAAGCGGACGTCCTTGTAATCGATCTTGGGCGCATCCTTGCCCGAGAACGGGCAGCTCTTGCGGCGGCGGAAGAAAGCGCGCGCCATTATTCGACCTCCTCTTCACGCGGGCGGAAGCTTGGACGGTCTTCGCGGTCGCCGCGATCACCGCCGCGGTCGCCGCGATCACCACGCGGTCCACGCTCCTTGTCGCCCCGGCGCATCATCGCCGACGGGCCTTTTTCAAGCTCGTCGACGCGGATGGTGAGGAAGCGGATGATGTCCTCGTTGATGTTCGACTGGCGCTCGAGCTCGGCAATTGCGGCTGCGGGCGCATCAAGATCGAGTTCGACGTAATGGGCCTTGCGGTTCTTGGCGATCCGGTAGGCGAGGCTGCGCAAGCCCCAGGTTTCGGTCTTGACGACCTTCCCGCCATTGTCCTCGACAATTTTGGTGGCATTTTCCGCGAGCGCATCGACCTGGGCTTGAGCCAGGTCCTGGCGCGCGAGGAAAACATGCTCGTAAAGCGGCATGCTATTCTCTCATTTTTGGCCGATCGTTGACGGGCCCCAGTGGCACGCCCCTCCGGCTGTCGTCTTAAATAGCGAAGGGCGAGCAAAAGCTCGCCCCAAGCGCTGCGCCCATTGCCGCAAAGTCGCTGAAATGGCAAGTGCGGGCGATGGCCACGCACCTCAAACCCGTTCAGCCGCGGGCTGACCCGCTCGACGCGATGAGCTTGCCCGGCTGGCTCTATCACGATCCCGAATTCTTCGAGGCAGAACAGGCGGCGTTCCTGAGGCGCGCGCCGCAGGTCGTGTGCCATGAAAGCGAGATTCGTGAGCCGGGCGAATGGCGCAGCCTCGAATATCTCGGCGAAAGCATCTTCGTCATCCGTGGCGACGATGGCGCGGCGAGGGCTTTTTCCAACGTCTGTCGCCACCGCGGGTCGCGGCTGGTCGACGGAACCGGTGGTTGCGCCAAGGTTCTGACCTGCCCGTATCACGCGTGGAGCTACGCTCGCGACGGGCGGCTGGTCGGCGTGCCGCATCGCGCCGAATATCCCGGCCTCAGGACCGAGGATCACGGGCTCTTTCCGGTCGCGCTTGAGAACTGGCGGGGGTTCCTGTTCGTAACGTTGGAACCCGGAGCGCCGTCCGTGGCGGAAATGATGGCGCCCTACGAAGACGAGGTTGAACCGTATCGCTTTGCGGAATTAGAGGCGTTGGCGCCGGTCAGGCTTCGTCCGCGCGCGCTCAACTGGAAGACCATCGCCGACAATTATTCGGACGGTCTCCATATCCCGGTCGGCCATCCCGGCCTGACCCGGCTGTTCGGCCGGAGCTATCGGATCGAAGCGCGCGATTGGGTCGACAAGATGGAAGGCGATTTGGTCGAGAAAATCTCAGCCAACCCGTCCGAGCGCGCCTACCAGAAATGGCTTCCGAAGGTCGATTTCCTAGCCGAGAGCCACCAGCGCAAATGGCTCTATTACAAGCTGTTCCCGAACGTCGCCTTCGACATCTACCCCGATCAGGTCGATTTCATGCAGTTCGTGCCGGTGAGCGCGACCGAGACCGTGATCCGCGAGATCAGCTACGCGCTGCCCGATGATCGCCGTGAGATGAAGGCTGCGCGCTACCTGAACTGGCGCATTAATCGCCGGGTCAATGCGGAGGACACCGAGCTGATCACGCGGGTGCAGCTCGGGATGCAGTCGGCGAGTTACGAAGCGGGGCCCCTGGGGACCAGCGAAGTGTGCCTGCGCAGTTTCGCGAAAAAGCTCAGGAAGATGATTCCGGAAGCGCGGCTCGGTTCGCCTCCGTCGCCGGGCTGGAGTCGCCTCGCGAATTCAGCCGCCGGATAACCGCGCGGATCGCAAGGCCGGCGGCCAACAGCGCCAGGCACCACAGGTCGGCTTCCAATCCGGTCCCGTAAATCGCGAACGCAATGAACAATAGCGCGACGACGAGGATCGCCCGCGCGCCAAGCGTCGGACTCGCCTTCCACGCTGCCAGGACGCCGGCGAGATAGATTACGATCACCGCAGCCGTCGAAAGCAGGATGATGAAGGTATAGAGGTTGGCGGTGGCGCGGCTGCCGTTGGCGAGCAGCAGCAAGATGGTCATGGCCGAACCGACAATCTGGGACGCGACCGGCGTGTTGGCCCCGCGGGTTCGAGTCATCACGGAAGGCAGGTCGCCTCTGAGCGCCATGGAATATCCCAACTCACCGGTCCCGAGGATCAGGCAGTTGAGGCAGCCAAATGCGGCGATTGCGATCGCCAGCGCGGCAAACGACGCCGCGCCGTGTCCCCAGTGGGACACCAAAGCGTCGGCAAACGGAGCCGGAGATGCCGCCACGACGCTCGCGGGCAACAGCATCTGAATGCTCGTCCCGGCGACGAGGTAGAGCACAGCGACGAACGCTGTCCCCCACAAGAGCGCGCGCGGAATGGTTCGCGATGCATCGCGGATCTTGCAGACCGGTGCGGTCGCGGCTTCAAATCCGGTCAGCGCGAAAAAGGTGAGAGCGGTCGCGGTCGCGACGTTGGCGAAGCTGATCGGCACCGGCGCGAATGGTTCGTAAGCAGCCCCGCTGGCGCCGCGTTCGACGAACAGCCAAATGACCGCCAGCAGCGGCAGAACCCTGATCGCCACGGTGACAATGGAAAGGCCGCCGGCGGCGCGCACTCCGATGGCGTTGACGATCGTCAGCAGCACAACGCAGCCGATGGCGATCGACACGACCGTGCCCGCACCGCCAAATCGCGGGTCGATGAACGACAGCGCCGATGCCGTCGCGATTGCGACCGATGCCTGCGCCACCCAGTTGGAAACCCAGAACGACCAGGTGGCGAGAAAGCCGCTCGTCGGTCCGAATTCCCGTTCGATGTTGGCCTGGATTCCCTCGCCGCCAAAGCGCGAGATTTGGGCGAGACCGAAAACAATGCACAACGCACCCAACCCGCTGATCACCCAGCCGATTACAGCGTTGAATCCGAGCGGGGCGAGGGTAACCGGCAACATGAAAATCGCCCCGCCGATCATCGCTCCGATGACCAAAGCGGTGGTCATCCAGATGCCCATCAGCTGGGGCTTGCCGTCGCTTGCCATAGGATCCCTTCCCCACGGACTTGGCATATCCACGCCTGCGGCCTAGGCCGCGCCGCGAACGCTAAAGCATCAGGGGAGAAAATGCGCGCATTCCTTTTTCCGGGGCAGGGCAGTCAGGCGGTCGGCATGGGCGCAGCGCTCGCGACGGCGAACCGGACCGCTCAGGACGTGTTTGCCGAGGTCGATCAGGCGCTCGGCCAGAATCTGTTCCGGCTGATGCGCGAGGGACCCGAGGACGAGCTCAAGCTGACCGAGAATGCGCAACCCGCAATCATGGCCCATTCGCTCGCCATATTTCGTGCGCTAACCAAGGATGGCGGGGTCGAACTGACCAAGGCCGCGAGCTTCGTCGCCGGGCACAGCCTTGGCGAATATTCGGCTTTGTGCGCGGCGGGATCGTTCGACCTCGCGACCACGGCGAAGCTACTCAAGCTGCGCGGCCAGGCGATGCAGGCGGCGGTGCCGGTGGGCGTCGGTGCGATGGCGGCACTACTCGGCGCCGATCTCGCGCTCGCGCAGAAGATCGCCGACGCCGCGGCCCAGGGTGAGGTCTGCGCGGTCGCCAACGACAATGACCCATCTCAGGTTGTGATCTCTGGCCACAAGGGCGCGATCGACCGCGCCATCGAGATAGCGAAAGACATGGGCGCCAAGCGCGCCATCCCGCTGCCGGTCTCGGCGCCATTCCACTGTCCGCTGATGCAGCCCGCTGCCGAGGCGATGCGCGATGCGCTCGGCCAGGTCGCGATCGCGGCTCCGACCGTACCGCTTTACGCCAATGTCACCGCTCAGCCCGAGAGCGACCCCGACGCCATCCGTAATCAATTGGTCGAGCAGGTGACCGGCATGGTGCGCTGGCGCGAAAGCGTCGCCAACATGGCCGATGCGGGGGTGGCGGAGTTCGTCGAGATCGGCGGGAAAGTGCTCGGTGCGATGGTCAAGCGCATCGTCCCGGACGCGAAGGTCACCAGCGTAATCACGATCGAGGATATCGAGGCGCTGGCGAAGGAGATTGCGTAGATGTTTGATCTGACTGGAATGACCGCGCTGGTAACCGGGGCTTCGGGTGGCCTTGGCAGCGCGATCGCCAAGGCGTTGGCGGGACAGGGGGCCCGGCTCGCGGTTTCGGGCAGCAATGTCGAGAAGCTCGAGGCATTTCGCGCTTCGCTCAACGGCGATCACGTTGCGTTGCCGTGCAACCTCGCTGATGGCGCCGCGGTCGACCAGCTGGTCCCACAGGCGGTCGAAGCGCTGGGCGGCAAGCTCGACATCCTCATCAACAATGCCGGCGTCACTCGCGACAACCTCCTCATGCGGATGAAGGACGAGGAGTTCGAAGAGGTTATCCGCATCAATCTCGAAGCCGCCTTCCGCTTGATGCGCGCGGCCGCGCGGCCGATGATGAAGGCGCGCTTTGGCCGGATCATCTCGATCACCTCGGTGGTCGGGATCACCGGCAACCCGGGTCAGGCGAATTATGTGGCGTCGAAAGCCGGCCTGATTGGAATGACCAAGGCGGTCGCGCAGGAACTCGCCAGCCGCGGGATCACCGCCAACGCTGTTGCGCCCGGATTCATGGCTTCGGCGATGACTGACGCGCTCAACGACCAGCAGCGCGACAGCATCCTGGCGCGCATCCCGTTGGGTGCGATGGGCAGTGGCGACGACATCGGCGCGGCTTGCGTCTTCCTCGCCAGCCGCGAGGCCGGCTACGTCACCGGACAGACACTCCACGTCAACGGCGGCATGGCGATGCCCTGAGCGGGCTACGCGCGGCGGTTAACAGTCACTTGCCGCGCTCCTTGTCGTCGGGTTCCGGCCACCTATATCGCCCAACGAAATCAACGTTTCCGGCCGCCTGACGGGGGTCGGTGGGGCTAGACAAGAGGGAATGAGAAATATGGCCAAGGTCATTGGAATCGACTTGGGCACGACCAACAGCTGTGTCGCCGTGATGGAAGGCGGCAAGCCGAAGGTCATCGAGAATGCCGAAGGCGCGCGGACGACCCCGTCGGTCGTGGCCTTCACCAAGGACGGCGAGCGCCTGATCGGCCAGCCGGCCAAGCGCCAGGCGGTGACCAACCCCGACAATACGATTTTTGCGGTGAAGCGGCTGATTGGCCGCCGGTTCGACGACCCGATCACCAAGAAGGACACCGAGCTCGTCCCGTACAAGATCGTCAAGGGAGCAAACGGCGATGCGTGGGTCCAGGCGGCGGGCAAGGATTATAGCCCGTCGCAGATCTCCGCGTTCATCCTCCAGAAGATGAAGGAAACCGCCGAGGCCTATCTCGGCGAGAGCGTCACCCAGGCGGTCATCACTGTCCCAGCTTATTTCAACGACGCCCAGCGCCAGGCGACCAAGGACGCCGGCCAGATCGCCGGCCTCGAAGTGCTGCGGATCATCAACGAGCCGACCGCGGCCGCGCTCGCCTATGGGCTGGAGAAGGACGACGGAAAGTTGATTGCGGTCTACGACCTCGGCGGCGGCACGTTCGACGTATCGGTGCTCGAGATCGGTGACGGCGTGTTCGAGGTGAAGTCGACCAACGGCGACACCTTCCTTGGTGGCGAGGACTTCGACGCTCGCATCGTCAACTGGCTCGCCGACAAGTTCAAGGCGAAGGAGAATATCGACCTTCGCACTGATCGCCTTGCGCTGCAGCGGCTCAAGGAAGCCGCCGAGAAGGCCAAGATCGAGCTGTCGTCGGCGGCGACGACCGAAATCAACCAGCCGTTCATCACTGCGCGCATGGAAGGCGGCACGACCACGCCGCTGCACCTGGTCGAGACGATCAGCCGCGCCGACCTCGAGAAGCTGGTCGAGGATCTGATCGAGCGGACCATCGAGCCCTGCAAGAAGGCGCTGAAGGACGCTGGCCTGGACGCCAAGGACATCGCCGAGGTCGTTCTCGTCGGTGGCCAGACGCGCATGCCGCGTGTGCGTGAGCGGGTGAAGGAGTTCTTCGGCCGTGAACCGCACACCGGCGTTAACCCGGACGAGGTCGTGGCGATGGGCGCCGCGATCCAGGCCGGCGTGCTGCAAGGCGACGTCAAGGACGTGCTGCTGCTCGACGTCACGCCGCTGTCGCTCGGCATCGAGACTCTGGGCGGCGTGTTCACCCGGATGATCGACCGCAACACGACCATCCCGACCAAGAAGAGCCAGGTCTTCTCGACCGCCGAGGATAATCAGAATGCGGTGACCATCCGCGTCTTCCAGGGCGAGCGCGAAATGGCCGCGGACAACAAGGTCCTCGGCCAGTTCGACTTGGTTGGAATCCCACCTGCGCCGCGCGGCGTGCCGCAGATCGAAGTCACCTTCGACATCGACGCCAACGGCATCGTCAACGTGTCGGCCAAGGACAAGGGGACCGGGAAGGAACAGCAGATCCGTATCCAGGCCTCGGGCGGTCTGGCCGACGCCGACATCGAGAAGATGGTCAAGGAGGCCGAGCAGTTCGCCGACGAGGACAAGAAGCGGCGCGCCACGGCCGAGGCGAAGAATAATGTCGAAAGCCTCATTCACTCGACCGAAAAGCAGCTTGCCGAGCATGGCGACAAGGTCGACGAAGCGGTGAAGACCGAGATCGAGGCGGCGCTGGCCGAGGCCAAGACCGCGCTCGAGGGCGGCGATCCCGACCAGATGACCGAGAAGACCAACGCGTTGGCGCAGGCGGCGATGAAGCTCGGCGAGGCGATCTACAAGACGCAGCAGGCTGAGAATGAAGCCGCTGCAGGTCCCGCCGGAACCGCCGACGCGGCGGAAGAACAGCCGGAGCAGGAAGAGGTCGTCGACGCGGAATTCTCGGAAGTCGACGAAGAGAATAAGGGCTGATGATCGGGAGGCGCCGGACTCGAACGGGGATCCGGCGCCGCGTATCGCGTGACGGGGAGCCGTGATGGTCGAGCAGGACTATTACGAATTGCTGGGGGTGCAGCGGGGCGCGGACGACGCGACCATCAAGGCCGCCTATCGTCGGCTGGCCAAGGAACACCATCCCGACCGCCAGAACGGCTGCAAGGATGCCGAGGCGCGGTTCAAGGCGGTCAACCAGGCTTACGACGTCCTCAAGGACCCGCAGAAGCGCGCGGCCTACGATCGTTTCGGCCATGCCGCGTTCCAGAACGGCGGCGGGCAGGACCCGTTCGGCGGCTCGGGCTTCGAGGGCTTTTCGGACATCTTCTCTACCATCTTCGGCGAGTTCATGGATCCGCGCGGCGCGCGCCAGAACGCGGCCCGCGGCGCCGACCTCCGCTACGATCTCGAACTGAAGCTCGAAGAAGCCTTCACCGGCGTCGAGAAGACGATCACGATCGAGGCGCTGGCGCGTTGCGAGACATGCCACGGCCGCGGCTGCGCCAATGCCGATAATTGCTCGCGGACCTGCGCGACGTGCAACGGGATGGGCAAGGTCCGCGCCCAGCAGGGCTTTTTCGTGGTCGAGCGCGGATGCCCGACGTGCCGCGGTTCAGGCGAGGTGATTTCCGATCCCTGCGCAAACTGCCACGGCGAGGGCCGCGCGCTGACCCAGCGCAAGCTGGCGGTGAAAATCCCGGCGGGCGTCGACGAAGGTACGCGCATCCGCGTTTCGGGCGAGGGCGAGGCCGGCGTGCGCGGGGTATCGGCCGGCGACCTCTACATCTTCGCCCACATGAAGCGGCATCCGATTTTCGCCCGCGAAGGCACGGCTTTGATCGCCGATTGCCCGGTGACGTTCACCACGGCGGCGCTCGGAGGATCGATCACCCTGCCCGGGGTCGACGGTCACAAGGTTGAGATCAAGATTCCGGCGGGCATCCAGTCTGGCGAGCAGCTGCGTCATCGCGGCTCTGGGATGAGCGTCCTCAACGGCCGCGGGCGCGGCGATCTCGTCGCCCGGATTCTCGTCGAAACGCCGTCGCGCATGTCAGCCAAGCAGAAGAAATTGCTTGAGGAATTCCGCTCGACCGAAACCGGCGAGGAATGTCCGGCGGCGAAAGGCTTCTTCACCCGCGTGCGCGAGATGTTCGCGGGCTAGCCTTCGCCGGTCCTCAACCGGTCGATTTCCAGCCGCATTGCGAACAATTGAGCGAACAGCTCGGCTGCCGCATGCAACTCGAAATTGGGCCGCCGCGCCTTCATGTGTGCGAGCCGGAACTCGCCGACCTTTTTGCCCTCGATCGTCACCGGAACGCGCATCGTCGACGCAAACCCGCGAGCGCCCAGCTCCGCCACTTGATCCGCTGACGGAGTGCGCAGCAAGGCGTCGGCGATGACCGTGTCATCATCCTCGCGCGGAAAGAGCGGGACCACGCCGGCCGAACTGTCCGGGACTAGCGCCGGGAAATCGTCGCTGAGCGTCGCATTGGCCCCCGAACGAAACGGCACGCCGGTGCGGCTGCTGGTCGATTTGAACCGGCCCACGAGCAAGGTGACGCGATCGAAGGCGGTCAGCGCGCGCATCCGGCGAGCGGCGGCGTCGAACAGGGCCTTGCCGCTTTCGTCCGTCAGCCCGGCGGCCAGCCCGCCGACACTGCCAAACGCCTCGCCAAAACCTTCGGTCGGGCTCGGCACTGCTTCCAACAGCACGCGCTCCTCAATCTGCTGGAAGGCCACGTCGAACAGGTCCGGATCGTTGGTCAGCCGCACCCGATAGGCGCGCGCGATCCCGGTGCTTCCGCTCAGCCGCGAGAACAGGTTGCGCAGGTCGTGCAGCGCCTGGGCATGAACGAACCGGCCGAGCGGCTCATCGATGAGGGTGACGTGCGATTCCCCGAGCAGGTGATGGACGTTTTCCGAGGCGCGCTCGACGATCCAGTCGAGCGATAGCTCGAGCAAATAGCCGCTCGGTTGAATTCCGCTTTCCACGTCGGCGTCAGCTAAAGACGCGCGAGAAGATCGTGTCGACGTGCTTGAAGTGGAAATCGAGGTCGAAGAGGGCATTGAGCTTGTCCGCCGACAGGCGCTGCGTCACGTCCGGATCGCCTTTAAGCAGGTCGAGCAGCGACAACTCGCCATCCGACTCCCACACCCGCATCGCGTTGCGCTGAACCAATGCGTAGGCGTCCTCGCGGCTGAGGCCCGCCTGAGTCAGCGCGAGCATCACGCGCTGCGAGTGGACCAGCCCGCCCATCCGATCGAGATTCTTCTGCATCCGCTCGGGGTAGATGAGCAATTTGTCGACGAGTCCCGTCAGACGGGCGAGCGCAAAGTCGAGCGTGATCGTCGCGTCCGGGCCGATGAACCGCTCGACCGACGAGTGCGAAATATCGCGCTCGTGCCACAGCGCCACATTTTCGAGCGCCGGGGTGACCGCGCTTCGAACCACGCGCGCAAGGCCCGTGAGGTTTTCGCTCAGCACCGGGTTGCGCTTGTGCGGCATCGCCGAGCTGCCCTTCTGGCCGGGCGCGAAATATTCCTCAGCCTCAAGTACTTCGGTGCGCTGGAGATGGCGGATTTCGGTTGCCAGCCGCTCGATCGATGAGGCGACCACGCCAAGCGTCGCGAAGAAAGCAGCGTGGCGGTCGCGCGGGATGATCTGAGTCGATACCGGCTCGGGCGTCAGGCCAAGCGCGGTAGCGACGTGCGCTTCGACCTCGGGCGGGACGTTGGCGAAGGTGCCGATGGCGCCCGAGATCGCGCAGGTCGCGACCTCGTCGCGCGCGGCGGCCAGCCGCTCGCGGTTGCGGGCGAATTCGGCATAGGCCTGGGCGAGTTTCAGACCGAAGGTGGTCGGTTCGGCGTGGATGCCGTGACTGCGGCCGATCGTCGGGGTGAGCTTGTGTTCGAACGCCCGGCGCTTGAGCACCTCGAGCAACGCGTCGACGTCGGCGATCAGCAACTCGGCCGCCTGCTTCAATTGCACCGCGAGCGCGGTGTCGAGCACGTCCGAACTGGTCATCCCCTGATGGAGCCAGCGCCGCTCGGGCCCGAGCTTCTCGCCGGCCCAGGTGAGAAAGGCGATCACGTCATGCTTGGTCACCGCCTCGATTGCGTCGATCGCGGGCACGTCGATCTCGCCCAACGCGTTGGCGTCATACGCTTTGCGGATCGTCGCCGCGTCTTCGGCCGGGATCATCCCGATCTTGCCCATCGCCTCGGCAGCGAACACTTCGATCTGCCACCAGATGCGATAACGGTTTTCGGCCGACCAGATGGCGGTCATGTCGGGGCGTGAATAGCGTGGGACCATGGTTGAAGCGGCTAGCAGAGCGGTCGGAGCGCATCAAATCGGGCCGGGATCGAATGTCTGCTTTGGGTGGCAAGCGGACATTCCACTGGTAAGGTCGACCTGGGTCACCATTAAGGGGGAGTGATGCTAAACGTCCTGTTAGCCGCTGCGACGTCAATCGGCGGCAATTCGACAGCCATTTCAAATCCGGCCACTATTGAGACTCCAAACCTCGCGGCCAACGCGGACAAGGCCGGGAACGAGAAGAAGTTCTTCGTTTTTCATCGAGCCGGAGCGAGTTTTGCCGAAGCCCTGACCGACCTCCGCTTTTGCTTCAGGTATGTCGGGCTGGGTTTGTGGAATCCCCCGCCCAGCTTCGTGCCCTGGGTTGAGGAAAACGGGCTGAAAAAGCGCCAAGAAACAAACAATTATGGCTTGGTCGGTGCGCTGATCGGCGGAGCAGTGGTCGGAGGTATCGAGCGAAGCGTTCGCCAGATCAATATGACCAGCTGCATGCTGCCGCGCGGCTATACGCGATACGCCGTCTCTGAATCGATGTGGCGCCAGCTCAATGGGAAAGACACCGAACAGTCTATCCTGATGCAGGCCAAGATCGCTTCCGGTCCTGTGCCGCCAACGCCACGAGTTGCGCCATGAAGTGCCTGGTTGCCTGCCTCTTCGCATCGATCCAGCTCGGCATCGCAGGGCCGGCAATTGCCGCTTCGAACGCACCCACGCATTTCCGCCCAGTCCTGGCTGGCGAACAGGTTCAGCCAAGGGCCGACCGTGCCTACGTTGTGGTGAAATGCGTCGGCGGAAACGGAACGTGCGGAATACCGATGTTCCTTCGGTTGCCGACCCAAGAGGAGAACAAGTCGTTTCACGCTGCGAAGCTCGAGGCATGGGAAAAGAAGGGCGGCAAGGTTCCCTTCGACGCCTTTCCGTTCGAACTGCGCGGTATGGAGAACCTGTATTTCGTCGACTTCAAGAAGGCGCTGGAGCGGGATTCGATCGGCAGCACCTACTTGATCGAAACCGATCCTGGGACGTACGTGGTCTACGGCCTCGGCAACAAATATTCGATGATGGAGTGTCTTTGCCTGGGCACTGTCGAATTTACAGCGAGACCCGGCGAAGTCACGGCCGTCGGAACGTTCCTATACGGTCGCACGAGCGAGCGTTCGCCTTATCCAGAGCTCGCCGAGGTAACGAACCTCGGCCCGACGTTCGATATGGACTTTCCGCTCGTTTCAATGGCGCTGAGACCCGCCACAGCAAGCGACAGCCTGCCGGCGACGGTCCTGGCGATGCCGCATGTGGTGGCGCAGCTACGCGCGGTGGGTCCGTTCTTTGAGCCAACTGCGCGTGAAATCACGCGGCTTGCTCCGATCCCCGGCGTCCTCGCCTACAAACGCGGGGCAGTGATAGACGTCCGGAGTGGCCAGGAGACGCCGGGACGGTAGCCGTGGGGTCCGCTTTGGGTGGAAAACAGATGGGGTGGATGGCTCGTGCGGCGTGCGCGAACGGCACCAGCGTCAGTCGATCCGCGCATTCCTGCAATGCTCGAGCGGCGTCCCGCTCGCGTTGTCACCGTGGCAGCCGC